>Ga0070714_100002365_pt1 | contig 13875 bp, 6 predicted proteins | sample LARL83metaG_FD_65450 | JGI IMG/M metagenome (GOLD analysis project Ga0070714, IMG submission 65450) | Corn, switchgrass and miscanthus rhizosphere microbial communities from Kellogg Biological Station, Michigan, USA - LAR L8-3 metaG | ecosystem: Host-associated > Plants > Roots > Rhizosphere ...
AGTACACCCAGCCGGCGGTGTTCGCCGTCGAGGTTGCGATGTACCGGCTGTGGGAGTCCTGGGGCCTGCGGCCCGGCCTGCTGGCCGGGCACTCCATCGGGGAGATCGCCGCCGCGCACGCTGCGGGCGTGTTCACCCTGGAGGACGCGGTCACGTTCGTGACCGCCCGGGGCCGGCTCATGCAGGCCCTGCCCCCCGGCACCATGATCGCGCTGCAGGCCACCGAGGACGAGGTGGCCGCGGCCCTGGACGGCCTGCCGGACCGGCTGGCGATCGCCGCGGTCAACGGGCCGTCCGCGGTAGTGATCTCCGGCGAGGACGCCGCCGCCCGGCAGGTGGCGGACCGGTTCCGCGCGGAGGGCCGCAGGGCCCGGCCGCTGAAGGTCAGCCACGCCTTCCACTCCCCGCTGATGGACCCGGTCCTCGGTGAGCTGGAGGCGGTCGCCGCGCGTCTGACCCTGCGGCCCGGCCACGGTCCCGCGGTGGTGTCGTGCGTCACCGGCCAGCCGGCCGATCCGGGCGAGCTGGCCTCGCCGGCCTACTGGGCCCGGCACGCCCGTCAGCCGGTCCGGTTCGCCGACGGCCTGGCCGCGCTGCACGACGCGGGGGCCCGGCTGTTCCTCGAAGGCGGCCCCGGTCACGCGCTGACCACGCTGGCCCGCGCCGCCCTGCCGGACGGCTGCGCGTTCGTCACTCCTGGTGCGGCTGGGCAGGAGGAGGTTGTCGCCGCGCTGGCCAGCCTGCACCTGCACGGCGCCGAGCCGGACTGGCCCGCGCTGTTCGGCCCCGCCGCGCGCCGGGTCGACCTGCCCGGCTACCCGTTCCAGCGATCCCGGCACTGGCTGGGCAGCACTGGACCAGGCCCGTCCCGGCCGGCCCCTATTCCCCGTACCGGGGCCGGCCGGGACCGCGCCGCACCGCCGGACGGCCAGGGGGCCGGCGGTCTGGCCGGCCTGGGCGGCGCCGGGCGGGACCGGGCCGTCGCAGACCTGGTGGCCAGGGAGACCGCGGATCTCCTGGGCCACGACGACCCGGGTGCGGTGGACCCGCACCGGGCGTTCAATGACCTGGGCCTCGACTCCCGGATGGCGGTGGAACTGCGCGAGCGGCTGGCCGCGGCCACCGGCCTGGACCTGCCCGCGGACCTGCTGTTCGGCTGCCCGACCGTGGCCGAGCTGACCGCGAACCTGCGCGCCGGGCTGGCGGAGCGGGACGGCGGCGGGGCTCGCGATGGCGCTTCCGCCGGCGAGGCGGACGGCGCCCGGGCCGGCCGTCCGGGCGCGGGTAACGGGGACGCCGGCCAGGACGCGGACGGGGACGGGGACCGGGTCGCGATCGTGGCGATGGGCTGCCGCTATCCCGGCGGCGTGACCTCCCCGGACGAGCTGTGGCGGCTGGCCGCCGAGGGGACCGACGCGATCACCCCGTTCCCCGCCAACCGTGGCTGGGATCTGGCCCGGCTGCACGGCGAGCATGGTCCTGACGGTGCGTCCGGCCCTCGCGAGGGCGGCTTCCTGCTGGACGCGGACCAGTTCGACGCGGCCTTCTTCGGCATCAGCCCGCGGGAGGCGGGCGCCATGGACCCGCAGCAGCGGGTGCTGCTGGAAACCGTGTGGGACGCGTTCGAGCGGTACGGCCTGGACCTGGCAGGGCGGCGCGGCCAGCCGGTCGGCGTGTTCGCCGGGCTGATGGAGCAGGACTACGGGCCGCGGATGCACGAGGCCGGCGCCGGTGCCGGCGGGTACCGGCTGACCGGCGGGTCCACCAGCGTTGCCTCCGGCCGGATCGCCTACCTGTTCGGGCTGGAAGGGCCGGCCGTCACGGTCAATACCGCGTGCTCGTCGTCGCTGGTCAGCCTGCACCTGGCGGCGCAGTCGGTGGCCCGCGGCGAGTGCGACCTGGCGGTCGCCGCCGGGGTCACCGTGATGGCCGCGCCCGGCATGTTCGTCGACTTCACCGCCCAGGGCGGGCTCGCCCAGGACGGGCGGTGCAAGCCGTTCTCCGCGGCTGCCGACGGCACGGCCTGGTCCGAGGGCGCGGGCGTGCTGGTGCTGGAACGGCTGGCCGACGCCCGCCGGAACGGGCACCAGGTGCTGGCCGTCCTGGCCGGCACCGCCACCAACCAGGACGGGGCGAGCAACGGCCTGTCCGCGCCCAGCGGCCCGGCCCAGGAAAGGGTCATCCGCCAGGCTCTGGCCGACGCCGGGCTCGAGCCCGCGCAGGTCGACGCGGTCGAGGCGCACGGCACGGGCACGCCGCTCGGCGACCCGATCGAGGCGCGGGCGCTGACCGCGACCTACGGCCAGGACCGCCCGGACGGCCGGCGCGTGCGGGTGGGCTCGCTGAAGTCCAACCTGGGCCACACCCAGGCCGCGGCCGGCGCCGGCGGCGTGATCAAGATGGTGGAGGCCATCCGCCGCGGCTGGCTGCCGCCCACCCTGCACGCGGCGACGCCGTCCAGTGAGATCGACTGGGCCGCCAGCGGCCTGGCCCTGCTTACCGAGGGCCAGGACTGGCCGGGCACCGGCCAGCCGCGGCGGGCCGCGGTGTCGTCGTTCGGCATCAGCGGCACCAACGCCCACGTAATCCTCGAGCAGGCGCCCGCCGACCCGAAGGCCAGCCCGGGCCGTTCGCCAGACGCAGGCGCAGCCCGAGGCCAGGACACCGGCCCCGCAGCCGGCCTCAACGGCGGCCCGGGGGAGACCGTGCCGTGGCTGCTGTCGGCTCGCAGCGCGGCGTCGCTGGCCGGGTACGCCGGGCGGCTGTGCGAGTTCGCCGCGGCGCACCCGGAGCTCGCCCCGGCCGACATCGCGGTATCGCTGGCCGGGCGGCCGGTCCATCCGGTGCGAGCGGTGCTGGCCAGCGACCAGACGGACGGCTTCGCGGCCGGGCTGGACGCGCTGGCGGCCGGGGAGCCCGCCGCCGGGCTGGTCACCGGCACGGCGGCCGGCGGCAGGACCGTGTTCGTGTTCCCCGGCCAGGGCTCGCAGTGGGACGGCATGGCGGCCGGGCTGCTCCGTGAGTCCCCGGTCTTCCGGGCCGGGCTTGACCGCTGCGCGGCCGCGCTGGAACCGCACACCGGCTGGGACGTGCGTGACGTTCTGACCGGCGCACCGGGCAGCCCGCCCGCGGACCGGGTGGATGTCATCCAGCCGGTGCTGTTCGCGGTCATGGTGTCGCTGGCCGCGGTCTGGCGGTCGATTGGCGTCGAGCCGGACGCGGTCATCGGCCACTCGCAGGGTGAGATCGCCGCCGCCTGCGTGGCCGGCGCGCTGAGCCTGGAGGACGCCGCCCAGGTCGTGGCGCTGCGCAGCCGCGCGCTCCGCCGCCTGGCCGGGACCGGCGGCATGGTCTCGGTCCCGCGGCCCGCCGCGGAGGCCGAAGAGCTGATCGCCCGCTGGGACGGCCAGCTGCATATCGCCACGCTCAACGGCCCGGGCTCGACCGTGGTGGCCGGCCCGCCGGAACCGCTTGCCGAACTGCTGGCCCACTGCGAGGCCAGCGAGATCGACGCCCGGCGGATCGACGTGGATTACGCATCGCACACCCCGGCAGTGGCGGCGATCGAGGAGGATCTGGCCGGCCTGCTGGCCGGGATCACGCCGCGGCCGCCGCGCATCCCGCTGTACTCGACGCTCACCGGCGAGCCGCTGGACGGCGCCGCGATGGGCGCCGGCTACTGGTACGCGAACCTGGCCAGCCCGGTCCGGTTCGAGCCGGCCACCCGGGCCCTGCTCGATTCCGGGCACCGGCTGTTCATCGAGGTCAGCCCGCACCCGGTGCTGGCCCTCGGGGTCCAGGAGACCGCGGAGGCGGCCGGCCAGGATGTGGTCTATGGCCCGACGCTGCGCCGTGGCCAGGGCGGCACCGGCCAGCTGATCACGGCGGCCGCGACCGCCTGGACCGCCGGCCAGCCGGTGAACTGGGCGGCGCTGCTGCCGCCGGGCCGCCGGGCCGAGCTGCCCGGCTACGCCTTCGACCGTCGGCGCTACTGGCTCGACCCCCCGGCCACGGCCGCCCCGGCAGCGCCCGGCCGGACGGCTGGCCATCCGCTGCTGCCCGAGCTGACAGAGCTGGCCGGCTCCGGCGGCCTGCTGCTCGCGGGTTCGCTGTCCGTAGCCCGCCACCCCTGGCTGGCCGACCACGCGGTGGGCGGAGAGATCCTGCTCCCCGGCACCGCGCTGGCCGACCTGGCCGCCGTCGCGGGGGAGCGGGCAGGCTGCCCCCAGATCAGCGAGCTCATCCTCGAGCAGCCCCTGGTCCTGCCCGCCGACGGCGAGGTCACGGTCCAGGTCGCGGTGGATACCGCAGGCCCCGACGGCACCCGCCCGGTCACCGTGCACTCCCGCCCGGACGGCCAACGCGACCAGAACAGCCAGCCCGGCGCATGGGCCCGGCACGCCACCGGGACCCTGGCGGACGGGCAGGACCCGGTCCCGGGGAACGGCCAGCACGCTCCGCGCGGCGACCGTTCCGCGACGCCCGCCACTGATCCACGCGAACCTTGGCCGCCGCCCGGAGCCGACCCAGTCGACCTGGACGAGCTTTACGACCGGCTGACCGCCTTGGGCTACACGTACGGCCCCGCCTTCCACGGCCTGAAAGCCGCCTGGCGGCACGGCGACGGCCTGCTCGCCGATATCACGCTGCCCGACAGCGCTCACCCCAGCCAGGACGGCTACCAGCTCCATCCCGCCCTCCTCGATCCAGCCCTGCACCTCCTGCTCGACGGCACCCTCCGGCCCCAGGACGGTGCCGGGCCGGGCGGCATCTTGCTGCCGTTCTGCTGGACCGGGCTGACGCTGGCCGGGCCTGGCGTGACTGAGCTTCGGGTCCGGATCTCGCCGGCTGGCCAGGACTCCTGGGCGCTGGCCGGCGCCGCACCGGACGGCCGGCCTGTCGTGGCGGGCACCGTTACGCTGCGACCTCAGACAGCGGCCGCGGCCCACGCGGGCGCAGAGCCCAGGGACGCGCTGCTGCGGGTGGACTGGCAGCCGCTGGCGGAGTCCATGGCCGACCAGACTGTGCCGGATCAGACCGCGGTGCCTGAGCAGGGCCTGCCTGCCCGTGGCGGGACCGGGCCGACCGTGCCTGACCCGTCCGGCGGCAATCCGGACGGGTGGGTCACCGTCGGTACGGCTGTGCCGGGGGCCGGCCGGGCCCGGGTTACGGACCTGGCCGCGGTTCGCGAGCCTGTCCCCGGGGTGGTCATCTGCCCGGTCACCACCCGGGACGGGGCCATGCCCACGGCGGCCGGCGAGACTGTGGCGGCCGTGCTGAGGACCGTGCAGGACTGGCTTGGTGAGGACCGTTTCGCCGGGTCGCGGCTGGTGCTGGTCACCCGCAACGCGGTCGCCGCGGCTGCTGGCGACCGGGTCGACGGGCTGGCCCAGGCTCCGGTCTGGGGCCTCATCCGATCGGCCCAGGCCGAGAACCCCGGCCGGCTGTCCCTGGTCGACCTGGACGAGCATCCCGCGCCGGACGCGGTCCGCGCGGCCATCGCGGCCGGCGCCGATCAGGCCGCGGTCCGCCGGGACCAGGTCCTGACGCCCCGGCTGACCCCGGCTGACGGCCCGCCGCTCTCCCCGCCCTCCGGCGGCGGGCCGTGGCGGCTGGACACCGCTGGCCGCGGTCTTGACCGGCTGGTGCTGCGGGACAGCCCCGAGGCTGCCCGGCCGCTGGAACCCGGCCAGGTGCGGATCTCGGTCCGGGCCGCGGGCCTCAACTTCCGCGACATCACGATCGCCACCGGGCTGCTGCCCGGCGAGCACGGCATGGGCATCGAGGGCGCCGGCGTGATCACAGAAACCGGGCCCGGGGTGACCCATCTGGCCCCCGGCGACGCCGTGCTCGGCCTGCTGCGCGACGCGTTCGGCCCGGTCGCGGTGGCCGACGCCCGGGCGCTGGCGAAGATCCCTGACGGCTGGTCGTTCGCCCAGGCCGCGGCGGTGCCGGTGGCCTTCCTGACCGCCTGGGACGCGCTCGCGGAGGTGGCCGCCGTGCAGCCCGGCGACAAGGTCCTGGTGCACGCCGCGGCCGGCGGGGTCGGCCTGGCCGCCACCCAGGTCGCCCGGCACCTGGGCGCCACGGTCTACGGCACGGCCAGCCCCGGCAAGCACGCCGCGACCGGCCTGCCGGACGGCCACGTGGCGTCGTCCCGGTCACTGGAGTTCGAGTCGCAGCTGCGCGACGCGGCCGGCCCGCCCGGCCTGGACGTGGTGCTGAACTGCCTGGCCGGCGAGTACACCGACGCGTCGCTGCGGCTGCTCGCCCCGGGCGGGAGGTTCGTCGAGATCGGCAAGACCGACCTGCGCGACCCGGCCGAGGTGGCCCGCGCCTACCCGGGGGTCCGCTACCAGGCCTACAACCTGATGAACCTGCCGCCGGACCGGGCCGGGCTGCTGCTGCGCGAGGTGCTGGCCCTCTTCGAGTGCGGCGCGCTGACGCCTCCGCCGGTCACCGCCTGGGACCTGCGCAGCGCCCCCGCGGCGTTCGCGCACATGCGGCACGCCCGGCACACCGGCAAGATCGTGCTGACCAGCCCGCCGCCGCTGGACCCGGACGGCACCGTCCTGATCACCGGCGGGACCGGCACGCTCGGCGCGCTGGCCGCCCGGCACCTGATCACAGCGCACGGGGCCAGGAAGGTCCTGCTGACCAGCCGCCGGGGCCCGGACGCACCCGGCGCCGGTGAGCTCGCCGACAGCCTCGGGAAGCTGGGCGCCGACGTGCGGATCGCCGCCTGCGACGTGGCGGACCGGGACTCACTGACCCAGGCGGTGGGCAGCACCCGGCTCACCGCCGTGGTGCACGCCGCGGGCGTGCTGGACGACGGCCTGGTCACCGGGCTGACACCGAGCCGGCTGGCCAGGGTGATCACGCCCAAGGCCGACGCGGCCTGGCTGCTCCATGAGCTGGCCGCCGGCCACGACCTGGCCGCGTTCATGCTGTTCTCCTCCGCGTCCGGGATCCTGGGCGAGCCCGGGCAGGCCAACTACGCCGCGGCCAACGCCAGCCTGGACGCGCTGGCCCAGTACCGCCGGGCCCGCGGGCTTCCCGCGATCTCCCTCGCCTGGGGGGTCTGGCAGCAGCGCAGCGGCATGACCGGCCACCTGACCGGGGCCGACCTGGAGCGGCTGGAACGCACCGGGATGGGCGCGCTGCCGTCCGCCGCCGGGCTGGCCCTGCTCGACACCGCGCTGGCCGGCGACGAGGCCCTGGCCGTGCCGATGCGGCTGGCACCGGCGCCCGCGGCCGCGGCCAGCCAGGACCGCGCCGATCAGGACCCGCCGGACCCGGCCCCGGACCCGCCGGACCCGGCCCCGGCCGGCGACGACCAGGAGCAGTTGCTCGACCTGGTCCGCCGGCACGCGGCCGCCGCCCTCGGCCACCCAGACGCCGGGACCGTCGGCCCCGATCAGGCCTTCCGTGATCTGGGCTTCGACTCGCTCACCGGCGTCGAGCTGCGAAACCGGCTGAGCAGCAGCACCGGGCTGCGCCTGCCGGCCGGCCTGATCAGCGACAACCCGACCCCGGAAGCGGTCACCCGCTACCTGCGCGGCCGGCTGGCAGGCACCGGGAGCAGCCGCCGCGACGGCTAGCTGGTCCTGGTCCTGGTGCTGTACGTGCGGCGCCGCCGCATTAACGCGCTGCTGGCCTCGGCCTGCGCGGCGGTGTGCGGCGGCGGGATGAGCGCGGCGGCCGCCGCCTTGTTGACCGCGTCGATCCTGGATACCGCACCGAGCTTGGCGAAGATGTTGCGCAGGTGGCGCTTCACGGTCGCCTCGGTCAGGCTGAGCCGGCTGGCGATCTGCCCGTTGCTCATCGCCCTGGCCACCAGCAGGAGCACCGTGCGCTCCCGCGCGGACAGCGGGGCCGCCTCGGCGCCGTCCGGCTCGAAGCAGTCGGGGGAGACCGAGAGCACGATCCGGTCCCCGGCCCCGCAGGCGCTGCGCACCGCCGCGACCAGCTCCAGCCGGCTCACGGTCTTCAGCAGGTAGCCCTTGACGCCCGCACCCAGCAGGCTCTGCACCAGCTGGCGGCCGTCGTACATGCTCAGGATGATGATCTGGGCGCCGGGCGCCGCGTGGTGCACGGCCCGCACCGTGGCGGTCACCTCGCCGCCGGGCAGCTGCACGTCGAGCAGGACCACGTCCGGCTGGGTGCGGCCGCTGACGGTGACCGCGGTCGCGCTGTCCCCGGCCTGGCCGACCACCTGGAGGTCGTCCTCGCACTCCAGGATCTCCCTGACGCCCTCGCGGACCAGCAGATGGTCGTCGACGAGCACGATGCGGATCGGCTTCCCGGTCACCGGCACGGCCTCCACGCCTTTGATCAGCTCGCGGCCCGGCGTCCGCCCGGCCGCCCGGGCTTGCCGTGCCCGGCGACCGGTGCGCTAAACGTGGCGGGCCGCCGCCCGGCGGTCAGCCCGCGCCGACCGACAGCACCTGACGCTGAAGTTTCTGCAGGGCCGGAGACGGGTCCACGCCCAGCTCGTCCGACAGCACGTGCCGGACGTCCTGATAGGCCTGCAGCGCCTCACCGCGCCGGCCGCTGCGGTTCAGCGCGGAAATGAGCTGCCCGTGGAACCATTCGTTGAGCGGGTGCTCATGGGTCAGCGAGCGCAGTTCGGCGATCAGCGAATGGTGCCGGCCGAGCTTCAGGTCGGCGCGGATACGCAACTCCATCGCGCTGATCCTGAGCTCGTCCAGGTGCACCGCGTGCGCCTGGAGCAGGCTGCCCTGCGGCACGTCGGCCAGGGCCGGCCCGGTCCACAGGTCAAGCGCCGTCCTGAGCAGTTCCGCCGCCTCCGGCATGCTGCCGTCCTCCAGCGCGTCGCGGCCGCGGGACAGCAGTTCCTCGAAGACCACCGCGTCCACCTCCCCGGCGCCGGTGGCGATCTGGTAGCCGGCCGGCCGGGTGGTGATCAGCGGCTCGTCCTCGGTGCCGAGACCGCCGGCCGCGAACAGGCGGCGCAGGTGGTAGATGTACGTCTGCACAGTGGTTACCGCGCTGCGCGGGGGCTCAGGGCCCCACAGTTCCTCGATCAGCGATTCGACGCTGACGATGCGGTTGGCGCGCAGCAGCAGCAGCGCGAGCACACTGCGGATCTTCGGCGGGGTCGGGGTCAGCGGCTGCCCCGAGTGGGTAGCCTCCAGCGGTCCAAGAATCCTGAATTCCGGCATTACCTTTCCTCTGCGTCGGGTCCTTCTTCTCCGGAAGCTAGCCCGGCCGGCAAACGGCCACCAAGCCAATCACCCCCCAAGTGCGGCACCTTCCCGCGAAAGATCTGCCCGGCCGGCCCGGGCGGAGTATCGGACTGCCACTTTCGATACCCTGGCCCGGCGACCAGGTGGGCTAGGCTTATTTCGGTCCTCAATTGCAGGGACCGGGAGCCAAGGCCGCAAAATGCGGCCCGGGAGGTTGGTAGTGGGCGACGAAGCCCCCGCCGGCTCACCGGAATCCCTGGCCAGCCGCCTCGACGAGCGTGCCGGGCAGCTGGTAGCCGACTACGAGCAGCGGCTGCGCGCGGTAGGCAGCCCGCTGCTGGACAGCCCGGAGGCACTGGACCATCTGCTGGCCCAGGCCCGGGCCACGATCGGCGAGGTGACCGCCAGCCTGCGCAGCGGGCAGCCGGTCAGCAGCGAGGGCTCCCGGCTGCACGGCGCGGCCGGCCCGGCCAGTACCGGCCCGCACCCCGCCGAGCTGATCCGCGCCGCGGACGAGCTGTTCGGGCTGCTGGTCACCGCGGCCGCGGCCGCGGACGGCACCGGGCCCGGCCCGCTGCTGCCCGCCGCGCAGGCGATCAGCAGCAGCCTGTCCGCGCGCACCGGGATCGCGGTCAGCGGCTACTTCGGCGGCCTGCTCGAGCGCCTGCACCGGGCCCGCGAGGAAGAGCGGCGGCGGCTGGCCAGGGACCTGCACGACCGGGTCAGCGCCGGCCTGGGCGTCGCGTTCCGGCAGCTCGAGCTGTCCACCCTGGCCAGTGGGACCGACCCGGCGGCGGCCGGGGAGCATGCGGAGGCGGCGAGCCGGGCCGTGGTGTCGGCCATGGACGAGATCCGGGCGCTCACCGCGGGCCTGCGTGCCGCCGGCGCAACGGGCGGCCTGGCCCATAGCCTGCGCGGCTACCTGGACTCGGCCGGAACGGACGGGACCGTCACCACGGTGCTGGTGAACGGCGATGAGACGTCGATCCCGCTGCTCGTCCGCGACGAGGTGTTCCTCATCCTGCGCGAGGCGCTGCGCAACGCCCTGCGGCACGGCCGGCCCCGTGCCGTCCAGGTCCGCATCGACATCGCCCCGCACGAGCTGTGGGCCGCCGTGGACGACGACGGGGACGGCTTCGACCCGGCGCTGGCCACCGGCATCGGGATCCGGTCCATGCGGGAGCGGGCGTCGATCCTCGGCGGCTCGGTCCGGCTGTCCAGCCGGCCGGGGCGCGGCACACGCGCCGAGCTGCACGTCCCGCTGACCAGGGAACAGCCCGGCCAGGGCGCTGCAAGCGTGCCTGGCTAGGCAGACTTTTTCCCGGCCGGCCCGGCCACCGCCGCGGCCGCGTCCTCCGGCGCCAGGCCCGGGCCGGCCTCCGCGATCAGCCGCCGGGCCCGGATGTGATCCGCGGGCCGGTTCACCGACTCCACGCCGAGCAGGCGGCCTCCGCGGAAGCAGAGCACAGAGAACCGGCCTTCCGCGGGGGAGCCGGCCACCGCCGTCCGGTCGTAGCCGTCGGTGAGCCCGGCGATCTGCACCTTGCGGCCGTGCTGGTCGCTCCAGAACCAGGGCACGCGGGCGTACCGGCCCGGGGCCCCGCACACCCCGGCCGCCACGTGCCGGCCGTGATCGGCGGCGTTCTGCACCGACTCCAGCCGGACCTGGCCGCCGCCCTGCGCGCTGGGATAGCGGGCGCAGTCACCGATCGCGTAGATGGCCGGGTCGCTGCTGCGCAGCTGCTCGTCCACCAGAACGCCGTCGCTGGTGGCCAGGCCCGCCTCGCGGGCCAGCCGGTCGTCGGGCCGCACCCCGATGGCCACCACGGCCAGGTCGGCGGCTAGCTGCTCACCCGTGGTCAGGGTGACCGAGCCGACCCGGCCCTGCGGTCCTGGCAGCAGCGCCGAGACCGTCCGGCCGAGCAGCACGGTGACGCCGTGCCGGCGCTGCTCGCCGGTCAGGTAGCCGGCCAGCTCACCGGACGCCACCCTGGCCATCGCCTGGGGCAGGGCCTCGACCACGGTGACGGCCAGGCCGCGCCCGGCCGCGGTAGCGGCCAGCTCGAACCCGATCATGCCGCCGCCGATCACTACCAGGCGCCGGCCGGGCCGAAGTTCAGACCGCAGCCGCCCGGCGTCGTCCAGGCTCCGCAGGGTGAAGACCCCGGCCAGGCCGGCCCCGGGCACCGGCAGCGCCCGCGGCCGGGCCCCGGTGGCCAGCACGGCGCGCTGGTAGCCGATCCGCCGGCCGGAGCACAGCTCGACTTCGCGAGCCCGCCGGCCGATGCGCGCCGCCGGGTCGCCGCAGACCAGCTCGATCCCGTGCGTGGTGAAGAACGAGGCCGGACGCAGCAGCAGGTCGCCGTCCTGATCCTGGCCGGCCAGGTAGCCCTTGGACAGCGGCGGCCGCTGGTACGGCAGCTGGCCCTCACCGGCCAGCAGGGTCAGCGGCCCGCCGAACCCGCGCTCTCGCAGCGAGGCCGCGGCCTGCAGGCCGGCCTGGCCGCCGCCGACGACCACCACCCGCTCGGTACTCATCGGCCCACCGTGGCCGGGCCTCCTCGAGCGGCGGCCGGCGGCCGGCCGAGGCCCCGGGGCCGGCCCGCGCTTGACCGGGCCCCGAGCCCCGGGCGTGACGATCGCGGGAAGGCCAAACCACCAGCAGAAGGAGTGAGCCGTGACCGCCTCCGCCGCGCCGGCGCTGGCCCCCGCCGGGCTCTACCAGGACATCCAGCAGTTCTACGCGCAGCAGATGCAGGCCCTCGACGAGGGCGCGACCGGCGAGTGGGCGGCGACGTTCACCCCGGACGGCGAGTTCGCGGCCGGCGGGCTGCCCGAGCCGGTGCGCGGCCGGGACGCGATCGCGGCGGGGGCAAGCACGATCGCCGCCGACTTCGCGGACCGCGGCGTGCAGCGGCGGCACTGGCTCGGCATGCTCACCGTCGCCGCCCAGCCGGGCGGCTCGGTGCGGGCACGGGCCTACGCGCTGGTCCTGGAGATCCCGCCGGGCGGCGAGGTGGCCGTCCAGCGCAGCACCGTGTGCGACGACGAGCTGGTATCCGCCGACGGCGGATGGCTGGTCCGCCGCCGCCGGGTGACCAGGGATGGCCTCGACTGACCACCTGCCCCCGACCGGGGCCCGGCCCCGGACCAAGGACGGTAATCCCGATGACCGACACCGCGATGACCCATACCGAGCACACCATCACCATGGCCGTGCCGCCCGAGGCGGCATTCTGGATCATCTCCGACGTCCGGACCTGGCCGGTCGTGTTCCCGCCCACCGTGCACGCCGACCGGATCGGCGGCACCGACACCGACGAGCGGATCCAGCTGTGGGCCATGGCCAACGGCGAGCTGAAGACGTGGGTGTCCCGCCGCCGCCTGGACCCGGCGGCGGGACGGATCGAGTTCGGCCAGGAACGCACCGCCGAGCCGGTCGCCGCGATGCGCGGGACCTGGTCGCTGCGCCCGGTCCCGGGCGGCGGCTGCCAGGCCGTGCTCAGCCACGACTTCCGCGCGGCCGGCGACGACCCGGGCGCGCTGGCCCGGATCGAGCAGGCCGTGGAGCACAACTCCCGGGCCGAGCTCGGGGCGCTGAAGGCCGCCGCTGAAGCCCACGCCCAGCGCGGTGACCTGCTGCTCAGGTTCGAGGACACCGAGGTGGCCGACGGGCCGTCCGCGGCGGCGTACGACTTCATCTACCGCTGCCAGGACTGGCCGGACCGGCTGCCGCACGTCACCCGGGTGGCGCTGACCGAGGAGACTCCCGGCCTGCAGATCATGGAAATGGACACCAAGCCGCCCAGCGGACCGGTGCACACCACGGTCTCCGGCCGGGTCTGCTTCCCCGGCAGCCGGATCGTCTACAAGCAGACCCAGGTCCCGCCGCTGCTGGCGGCGCACTGCGGCGAGTGGCGGTTCGAGGACGCCGGCGGCGGCACCCGGATCACCTCGCAGCACACCGTGCTGATCAACGCGGACGCGGTGGCCGGGGTGCTCGGCGACGGCGCCACCGTCGACCAGGCCAAGTCGCGGGTCCGTGAGGCCCTGTCCGCGAACAGCCTGACCACCATGCGGCACGCCCGGGCGCACGCGGAAGGCACCCGCCAGCCGCAGCGGCCCGGCGTGCGCTGAACCCGCTACGAGCGAACGGAGGATTCACAATGACCCGCACGAACCAGCGTCATGCCCTTGTTACCGGGGCCACCAGCGGGATCGGCCGGGCGGCGGCCAGCGAGCTCGGCCGCCGTGGCTACGCGGTGTACATCTGCGCCCGCAGCGCCGGCGACGTGGCCGACACGGTCAAGGCCCTGCGCCACGAGGGCATCGAGGCCGACGGCAGCAGCTGCGACGTCCGCCGCAGGGAGCAGGTCCAGGTGCTGATCGGGGCCGCGACCGGCCGGTACGGCCCGGTCGACGTGCTGGTCAACAACGCCGGCCGGAACGGCGGAGGGATCACCGCCGAGCTCTCCGACGAGCTCTGGTACGACGTCGTCGACACCAACCTGAACAGCGTGTTCCTGATGACCAGGGAAGCGCTCACGGCCGGCGGCCTGGCCGGCCGCGAAGGCGGCCGGATCATCAACATCGCCTCCACCGGGGGCAAGCAGGGAGTGGTCTACGGCGCGCCGTACTCGGCTGCCAAGCATGGGGTGGTCGGCTT
>Ga0070714_100002367_pt1 | contig 13871 bp, 12 predicted proteins | sample LARL83metaG_FD_65450 | JGI IMG/M metagenome (GOLD analysis project Ga0070714, IMG submission 65450) | Corn, switchgrass and miscanthus rhizosphere microbial communities from Kellogg Biological Station, Michigan, USA - LAR L8-3 metaG | ecosystem: Host-associated > Plants > Roots > Rhizosphere ...
CGTTCGGCTCGCGCTCCGCGCGCGGCGCAAGCCGATCGTCAGCGGCATGCCGGCGCTGATTGGCGCCGACGGCGAAATGCTGGAAGATGCGCGCGAGACGGGCTGGGCGAGCATCCGCGGCGAGACGTGGCAGGTGAGCCTCGCGCGGCCGCTGCCCAAAGGCGCGCAGGTGCGCGTCGTCGGGATGAAAGGTCTCGTGCCGCTCGTCGATCTCGGGGAAGGAATCTAGAGATGCTCTTCGGCCCGCTCGTTGTCGTCATCCTGATCGCGGTGTTCCTCGCGACGTCGCTGCGCGTGCTGCGCGAGTACGAGCGCGGTGTCGTCTTCCAGCTCGGACGCTTCTGGAAGGTCAAGGGGCCCGGGCTCGTGATCCTGATTCCGGCTATCCAGCAGATGGTGCGCGTCGAGCTCCGCACGATCGTGCTCGACGTGCCGAGCCAGGACGTCATCTCGCGCGACAACGTGTCGGTGAAGGTGAACGCGGTCGTCTACTTCCGCGTCGTCGATCCACAGAAGGCGATCATCGAGGTCGAGAACTTCCTGATGGCGACGTCGCAGCTCGCGCAGACGACGCTGCGCTCGGTGCTCGGCAAGCACGACCTGGACGAGATGCTGTCGCAGCGCGAGAAGCTCAACCTCGACATCCAGCAGACGCTCGACGCGCAGACGCTGTCGTGGGGCATCAAGGTGGCGAACGTCGAGATCAAGCATGTCGACATCAACGAGTCGATGATTCGCGCGATCGCGCGGCAAGCCGAGGCCGAGCGCGAGCGGCGCGCGAAAGTGATTCACGCCGAAGGCGAGATGCAGGCAGCGCAGAAGCTATACGAGGCCGCTCTGGTCTTGTCTCAGTCGCCACTCGCGATCCAGCTCCGCTATCTCGAGACGCTGACGGTGATCGCCGCCGACAAGAACTCGACGATCGTCTTCCCGCTGCCGATGGACCTGATCGCGCCGGTGCTGAACGCGCTGCCGAAGCGAGCGCCCTCCTAGGCACCGAGCGCCGACCGGCCGCGATCAACGCTTCGGCCGAGTGGGTGACGACGAACGGACGAGCGTCCGCATGCCTTCGCCCCGACTCGCGAAGCTCTCGCCGCCCCGCGCGTCGAACTGGCTCACCCGCTCGCGGCTGAACGGAATTCTCGATGAAGCGACCGGCGCCGCCGCGGCATGGGTCGCGGCGGAGCCGGGTGCCGGCAAGAGCACGCTCGCGGCCGCATGGGCGTCGATGCGCAGCGGCCGCGTGCTCTGGTATCGCATCGACGAGGCCGATGCCGACCCTGGCGTCGCCTTCGGTTACTTCACTACGCTCGCACGCTCGACGCACCGCAGCGCGAAGCTGCCGATCTTTCGCGGACGCGGCGTCGAAAGACTCGACGTCTTTTCGCGGACCTTCTTTCGCGCATTCTTCGATGTCGTGCCGGCGGGCACGACGCTCGTGCTCGACGACGCGCACGCCGCCGCCGGCACCGATTTCGATACGCTGCTTGCCGCGGCGATCCGAGAGGCACCCGCCGACGTCGCGCTGCTGATCGCAAGCCGCAAGGATCCCGACGGAGCGCTGCTGGAAGACGTTGCGCGCGGCGTGCTGCGCATCGTCGATTCCGGCGGGCTCGCCTTCACCGCCGACGAGGCGACGAAGCTCTTCGCCAAAAGCGTCGACGCGACGACGGCTCGTGAACTGCAGGCGCGGACGAACGGCTGGGCCGCCGGGATGCTGTTGCTCGCGCACGCCGGGACGCATGAGATCAAGCTCCATTCCGATGCGCGCGACCGGGTGTTCTCGTACTTCGACCGCGCGGTCCTTGCGAACCTCGACGACGGCGAGCTTCGGATACTCGCTGCGGCGAGCCTGCTGCCGGAAATCGACATCGAGGCGCTGCGCGAACTCGGGGTCGACGAAGGCGCGGAGGCGCTGCTCGAGCGGCTGCGCGGTTCGCACGCATTCGTCGCACGGCTCGAACGCCAGCCGCGGAGCTGGCGGCTGCACGACCTGTTGCGCGACGCGCTCGGCCGCCGCTTCGGGTCGATCGGCGATTCAGCATGGCGCGAAGACGCGCGCAACGCGGCGGCACGCGTTGCGGCGCGCCGCGGACTCGTGCGCGAAGCGGTGCAGCTTCATGTCGATGCCGGCGACCTGGCAGCGGCGACCGCGGTCGCCGATCGCTTCGCGCGTCAGCTCGTGAAGGATGAGCGGCTCGCCGAGCTCGACGCGATCACGGCGATGCTCGGGACGGCAGTCGTGCGCGAAAGCGTTGCATTGCAGATCGCCTTGGGCGAAAGCGGCTGGCATCGCAACGATGCGCAGCGCGCGGTCGCATCTTTCGAGCAAGCGATGACGCTGCTCGGCGAAGACGTCCCTTCGGCCACCGGGCTCGTCGTTGCCGCAAGCGCACTCGGCGCGATCCTCGAAGGCTGGCAGGACTTTGCGGGCAGCAAGGCTTGGGTAGAGCGGCTCGCGTATCAGCTTCCAGCGCGCACGCAGATCGTCGATCCGAACGAGCGCCTGCGCGTCGACGCGGTCTGCGTTCGTGCGGCGAACATGCTCGGCAATCCGCAGGTAGGCGACGAACGCGGGCTGATCGCGCGCATTCTCGACGCGTTACGGGACGCTGGATCCGACCTGCAGCCCGACGAGGCGCTGGCCGCGGCCGGTGTCGTGCTGGAAAGCGCCGGCTATCGGCTGAACGACGAGCATCTTTTCAGGGACGCGGTACACGCGTCGGTACCCTGGCTCCGCAAGTCCGGCGCGTCACCGATGTCGATTGCCGGTTGGCTCACCGCCTATGCGTTGCTCGGGCGTCGCTGGCCGGTGGCCGGAGCGAAGCTTCCGGCGGCCACTCCGACGGAATGCCTGGAGCTCGCCGCGCGACTTGCTGCCGAATGCGGTGGACAAAGCATCGCGTTCAGCGCCGCCCTGTTTCTTACCAACCAGTGCGTCGCGGACAACGATCGCGAGGCGGCCCGAAAGCGACTCGAGGCGCTTCGCGCGATCGCGGATCCGGGTCATTCGACGCAAATGGTCAACGTCCTGGCGGCCGAGGCCACCGTTCTGGCGCTGTCGGGCGATTGGTCGCGGGCGCAAGCGGTGAACGCTCAGGCGCTGGATCTTGCGCAGAGGCATGACTTCGCCCTGTCGGACCGGTGGACGCTCGTGATATCTCGCGAGCGATTGCAGATTGCGTCGGGCGATGCGGCGCGCGCGCGGGAAGCGCTGCTCGAAGAGAGCGAACGCCATCCCGAGCGCAGTCTGTATCGGGAAATGAGTCTTATTCTCGCCGACGTCGCGTCGGCCGCGCAGTCGCTCCGAGGCAATGGTGAAATTCCGCCCGATCTGACGCGCCGGATCGTCGAGCGCGCACGCGAGCATGCATGGCCGGGCTTCGCGACGCTGCTGGCGCCGCTTGCCGCGCGGATCTGCGCCGATGCGCTGCGGATGGGAGTCGAAAACGAATTCGTGCGGCACGTCATTCGGGAGCGCAATCTTCCCGCGCCTGAAGCGTACGAAGCGTCCTGGCCGTGGCCGATACGCATCCACGCGCTCGGCGGCCTGCGCGTTACCGCGAACGACGTCCCGATCCCGTTCGGGCCGAAGCCGCCGCGCAAGCCGCTCGAACTTCTGAAGCTCCTCGTGGCGCGGGGGCCCGGCACGATCGACATGGCGACGGTCTTCGAAGCGCTGTGGCCGGATGCGGAAGGCGCAGAGGCGCGTGGCGCGTTCGACATGGCCGTCCTGCGCTTGCGCAAGCTCCTCGGCCGCGACGACGCGCTTCGACTCGATGGCGGGCGCATCGGCTTCGATCCCGCCTGCGTCTGGGTCGATGCATTCGCGTTCCAGCAAGGCGCGATCGACGATTATCCGGGCCCGCTGTTCGCCGGCGACGTCGTGGCCCCATGGTGGGCCACCGCGCGTGAGCGCCTGCATCAACGGTTTCTGCGCCGCGCGCAGGATCGCGGCATGGCGCTCGAGCAACGCAAGGATTTCGAGCAGGCGCTCGCGCTTTACGAGGCGGCGTTGGCGCAGGATGCCCTTGCCGAGAATCTCTATCGTGGCGCGATTCGCTGCCACGTCGCCGCGGGACGCGTGGCCGACGCGCTGCGTGTCTTCAGGCGCTGCCGCGAGCAGCTCTCGATCGTCCTCGGCGTCGCGCCGTCCGCCGCGACCGCCGAGCTCGTCGCCTCGATTTCCCGGCGCTGACCCGGTCGCTGCGGCCGGTCCGGCCGCGTGAGCGATCCGTGAGAAAAGCGTGAGATGCCCGCGCGCATGCTGCGCCGAAGGCTCAGTGAACGTCGTGTTCGACGCGAGCCGGTCCACACGATCAAGGAGGCCGCATGCCGCCCGCGATCCGCCGCGCAGCGCTGTTCGCTTCGTTCTTCGCAGCCACCCTCGTCTGGGCGGCGCAGCCGCCGCGCCACGCTGCGCCGGCTGCAACGCCTGCTCCCGCCACGGCACCCGCGGCGCCGCACGACGCGCGCCCGATGGTCGCGATCTACGAATTCCGTTCCGGTGTTTCAGAGATCGCGGCGCGCGCGGCGACCGACATGTTCGTCACCGCGCTCGTGCAAAGCGGCCGCTTTCACGTGTTGGAGCGTTCGCGGCTGAACGAAGGGGTCGTGCGCGAGAAACAGCTCAATGCCAGCGGCGCGACCACGGGCGACATCGGCAGCACGCAGCTCCATGGCGTGCGCTATCTGTTCGAAGGGACGGTGTCGGAGGCGAACGCGAGCCAGGATCAGCACGCGGGAGGCGTCAGCATCGGCGGGATGGAGATTGCGAACGGACGCAATCGCGACGCGATCGCGATCGACGTGCGGGTCCTCGATGCGTCCACGGGGGAAATCATGGACGTGATCACCGTGCACCGCACGATCGATGCGACGCAGTCCAGCTTCTCCGGCCTCGGCAACCTCATCTCGGCCGCCGCGTCGATGCACGGCGGCGCGGGGCTGCCCATCGCGCCCGACGTACACGTCCAGGACCAGCATCGCGAGAGCGTGGACGGCGCGGTTCGCTCGGCGATCGAGGAAGCGGTCGCGAAGCTCGGCGAGCGGTTCGCTCCGCAATGAGGGAGCGCGAAGTGAAGCACACATTCATGCATCTATCCGCGCTCGCGTGCGCGCTCGCGCCAACGATCGGCGGCGCGCAAGTCCCGAGCAGCGCGTTCGGCGCGCCCGCATCGTCGCTGCATGGCGGCTCGTCGATGAACCAGACGCCGGCGACGAATACGCCACCGGCGTCGACGTGGACGCCGCGCAACATGGCGCGGCCCGACGTGACTGCGCCGGAGCCGAAAGCCGTGCAGCAATCCAATCTTCCGACCGATCTCGCGAAGCTTTCCGACAGCGCGATCATCATCATCGGCGGCAAGTCGACGCCGGCCGGCGACGTCAAGCGCGCGGTGCTCGGACTCGACGACAAAGCGATCATCATCGTCGGCGGCAAGCGGGTCGCCGCCGCGACCACGAAGCGCGACCTCGTCGCCGCGTCGGCAAATCGCACGGTGCAAGCCGGTACCAGCCCGACTCAGGCGCCGAGCGCACGTGCGCCCGTCACTGCAGCGGCGCCGAACGTCAACGCCAATGCCGGTGCGGCAACGCAAACGCATGCGAGGCCGATCAAGGTGCCGCCGCTGAGCCGGCCGATCGCGTCGGCGAAGCGCATGCAAGTCGTCGCCGCATCCGGGCAGGTTCGCATCGAGCAGGATCGGCTCGCGCAGGCGGGCCTGACATCGCACACGGCGGCTCCCGGCGTTATCGCGACCGCTGCCGGCGGCATCACGCACGATCCGCGTGTCACGGGCACCGAGCACATGCCGACGGCCGGTATCTTTTCCGTCAACAATCACTTCACCACGAGCCCTCATCTCACGCCGGGCGGCAAGGTCGGCATCTGGGGCATGGGCTTCGGCGCGGGGCCGGGCGCGGTGACGCTTGTCGGCGGGCCATTCGACCGGTCGCCAATCAAGTTGCAGGTCGTCCGCTGGACCACGGACACGATCGAAGCGACGGTGCCGGCCGGAATTCGCGGCGTGCCGGACGTCGATGGCGCCGTGCTTCAGGTTAGTACCTCGGAAGGCAAGTCCTATCGCTTCGACAACGTGAGCTTCGTCGCGGCGCGCGAGGAACAGACGATCACGGACCCGCAGAAGATCCTTCTGTTCGTTCAATCCATCACGTCCGGCTCGACGTGGCAACCGCAGGGACAGATCGGTCAGGTGAGATGGGTCGCGGGCCAGAGCATCGATTGCCCTGCGATTGGCACCGACACGATTCACTTCAAGCCGCTGCGCGGCTTCGATGCGATCGGCGCGTCGATGTCCCATGGGCGCACCGACTCGGGCGATGGCGACGCGGACGGCTGGCCCGGCAGCCGCACGTTCAGCGGCAACTACGCCTTCGGTAGTTGGGTGAACGAGGACCTGCCGGTGAGTTGGGGCGTGTTTCGGAGCCACACGTCGCCGCGCACGTATTTGAGCCTCGACGGCACTGTCTGGTCGGATCCGTTCTACGGAAGTTTTTGGGCGGCGGTTTTCGTTGGAACGCCGGCGATCGGTGTACCGGCGGCGGTGCAGCACGGCGACCCATTCAGTCCGATTCACTCCAGGGACGCGTACGACGAGTGCGAATCGGGATGGGTCCTGACCGCGCTCACCGTCTGGGGTCCCGCAGGCGTCTCGCCCTGAACCAGGCGAACGGACACTCTCATGCGTGTGCACCAACGTTTCGTACCCGCGCTTCTCGCGTTCGCGATCGCGCTCTCCACGAGCGCTCACGCCGACGTCGGCATGACACTGAAGAAGCTGACGTGGGATCCGCGACAGCCCGACAGCACGCCATACCAGGACACGGTGCTCGACGCGTTCATGGGCCAGCTCATCGCTCAGGCGTGGACCGACATGCAGCCGGCCATCGTGCAGAACGTCGTCAAGGCCGTCACCCAGCAGCCGCTGGGGTCGGGCGTCTCGCTTTACGACGTCGACCTGCGCCTGCCGGCCGCGCTCTCCGATACGACGGTGATCGCGACGAGCGCGGTCATCGGCGCGCTGCGTCTCACGTTGACGCACAACGTGATGGAGTTCAAGGCGACGCATCCGCTGACCTCGCGCGATACCGATCCGCGCATGCGCGTCACGTTCGACCTCGCGATCGATCTTCCCTTCGTTCTGAACGGCAACCGGCATCCGCCGCTGGACATCGTCGGCGTCACCCCGCGCGCGTTCAACGTCGACGTGAAGCCGCTCAATGCATCGGCCGCGATCGGCGTCGCCGTCAGCGACATCGAGGCGCTGGTCACGAAGAGCGGTACTTTCGCGCAGCGCGTCGCCTACGGCATCGACAACAGCGCACGCGGCATGACGGGAACGGTCACGTCGTACCTGAACAAGTACGCGCGGCAGCTCGATATCCCGGCCGGGTTCAAGTACAACGGCGGCCGCGTCGATGCCGGCCGCATCACGATCGCCGCGTGGCAGCCCAAGGTGCTGGCGACCGCGAACATCTCCGTGCAGGCCGCGTGGGATGGTAAGTACGGGGTGCTGCTGCCCAATTGCGATCCGCTCGAGCTGCGCGTGACGATGCCGTACGCGCCGCCGCCGTTCGGGCAGCCGAAGCACGTCGACGGCGACAACTATCCGAGCGGTCCGTCGGGCTCGGTGCAGATGGGCAAGGACTATGCATGCAGCCAGACGATCGTCGGCGTGCAGGGTGTGGCCGGCACGCTGCTCTACAAGGAGAACGTCGTCGATCCGAGCCATCCACGCGAGCCCGGCTACGACACGACGGTTCGTGCGGTTCCGGTGAACTGGTCGAATCCACGGATCGTCGGCGACGCGACGCGCGGGAAAGCGCAATTCCGCCTCGACGTCCACGTGGGCACGCACGACGGCACGCAGCAGCGCGATCGTTTCCAGCAGATGGTGCGGGGCAACCCGGGCGATCCCGTCGAGCGCAGCAATCCCGCGGTCCATCCCGCGACCCGCACCACAGCGACGAACCCGGCCGTGAACGTGAACAACCAGGCGTCGCAGCGCGCGTTAAGCGCGTTTCGCACCAATGCAGCGGGCGTCAACGGCGCGCTCAATCCGCAGCCGTTGCCGCCGGGACCACCGGATCCCAACAAGGTGCAAGTGAAGGCGCCCACGCCCGCATCATCGCTCGGCACGCGCCCGTCCTCCGATGCCGGCGTCGCGCCGCCGAGCGCGCTCGGCAAGTGAGCGCATCCATGAAACGTTCAATCTTCGTTGCAATCCTCGGGCTGTTTCTTGTCGGCGGGGTCGCGCGCGGTACCGCACCGGCCGGCTTCGCCGTCTTGCCGGGGATCTACTGCACCTACCAGTTCATCACATACGAAGCCGGCGGCTACCGCTCCCAGGGCACGTGCGAGCTGACGGCTCTGACATCCCTCGATTATCCGAACAAGCACGCACCGTGGGGCGCGGTCGGCACCTACGACCCGTCCACGCGCGAGGCGACCGAATCGTTCGACGTCGGCGTCAGCGAGGCGGACAACAACTTCTACTTCGGCGGGATCGCCTCCTGGATGAGCTGCAGCAAGGATCCGTGGCTCAATGACGTCCGGGATTGCCGAGTCGAGAAGGTCTCGACCTTCGGCAACATTCCGCAGGATGTTGCCGAAAGCGCCATGCGCAAGCATGGCCGCCCGCTCACCGCCGATCTGACGTCTGGCCAACGCGCGACGCTGCAACGCGAATATCACGCGCGTCACTTCAATGGCGCGACGCCCGCGCAAGCGGCACAGGTCGAGCGCGCGATTCCGCAGAATCAAACGCCTCAGTACCACGGCACCGCCACGCCTGGACAAGCGGCGCAGGTCGAAGGCGAGATTCCGCGGCTCGCCGACGTCGATACATCGTCGCAGCCGTTGATACCGATACCGACGACGCCGTTCAGCGGTCACGCGCAGAAGCAGTCCGACAACCGCCGCACGGCCGTGACGGCGCAGCCGATCGAGATCGTCGAGCCTGCGCCCGGAAGCCAGCAATCGCGCGGCAACGTGCGCATACGCGTGCGAGGCGGAAGCGTTGCATCGAATGCCAACGACGCGATGATCGTGGAGCTGTCGGCGTTGCCGCCGCGTCCGGCGCAGCCGGGCAATCCACCGCATGCGCCCGCCCAGGGCAGCAAGACGGCGCAGGTGTCGCTCGCGCAACTGCAGCAGGGCGTCGTACTGCCGATCGACGTCACGAGCGCATGGACCGGTCCGACGCAGGTGCGCGTGCGCGCCGCACAGAGCGGCAACTGGAGCAACGGGGTGAGCTTCGATCTCGTTGCGGGCAACACGGGTGTGACGGCACGGCCCGCACTGCCCGCGTGGTCCGCGCTGCAATCGGCGCCGGCATCGCCGGCCGCGCGCCCGGTTGTCGTCGCGCCATCGAGCACGCAGTCGGCGACGCCGTCGCTGGTCCCGCACTCGTCGCTCGGCGGCGGACATTGATGCGTCACCGAAAGGATCACGTATGACGCGCATTGGCATCCCGATCGTCGTCGCGCTGGCACTCGTTGCATCCGCTTCCGCCGCCCAGCTACTCAAGCAGCGCAAGCCCGGGCTGTGGGAAATTCAGTACACCGCGCAGGACAGCGCGCACGCCGGCGAACAGGCAGAGATGGCACAGAAGCTCGCCAGCATGCCGCCCGAGCAGCGCGCGAAGATGGAGGCGTACCTCAAGGAGCGTGGCAGCGGCATGACGGTGGGACCCGATGGCGTGCCCACGATGGTCATGCGCTTTTGCCTGACGCCGCAGGACGTCGCGGACGAGTCCGGGCACACGTTCATGAAAGGCTTGTCGCGCAACGGAGCTTGCGAGCCGCATGTCGTCGCGCAATCAGCAAGCGAGGTTCACGTTCACGCCGTGTGCCGCTCCGACAACGGCGCGACGAGCGAGATCGATGCACGCATCTACGACGTCACCGCCGACCACTACGTCGTCGACGTCAGCGGAAAAGGACCGCGCGGCGACATGCATATGGAGCAGAAGGCCCGCCGGCTTTCGGGCGACTGCAAGGCTTCGGCGTATTGAGGCAACCGCCCACATGCATTGCGCGGACAGCGAAGGCGGCATGGAGACGTTCATCGTGCGCATTTATCGACGCGATTCGCCTTCGGCGGACGGGCCGGTTGGCACCGTGGAGTGCGTCGGCAGCGGCGAGCGTCAGGGATTCGCGGGTCGCGACGAGCTCCTGGACCGGCTGTTCGCTGCGGGCGCGCATGCGCAGGATCGCAAAGCGCCGGACGCAAACGCCGAAACGGAGTGTTGAACAGTGGCCGGCGGGGAGGGATACCGGTCGCAACGATAGGGAGAAATCGATGAAGCCGCGTCAGTCACTAACGAAAAGGAGAATCGCCATGAAACGCTCGTCGCTTGCTGTCGTCGCGTTCGCGCTCGCGTCCGCGTTCGCGCTCGCGTCCGCGCTCGCATTCGCACAGGCTCCCGCCGTCGTTCCAAAGCCGTCGGCACCTGTCGTCGTCACCAATGCCGCTAGCGCGCCGGTTCCGGTCACGATTCAAGGCACCGGCGCGATTTCGGGCACGGTCAACATCGGCAACGTCGTCCGGACGCAGGACGACGACAATCCCGCCCGCTTGCCTTTTCAGGACTCGTTTTCGCTTGAGATCGAACCCGGCAAGTCGGCGACGACGGGTAACACTTTCAAGGTCGACATTCCGGCGGGTACGCGCCTCGCGATCGACCGGATCAACGTGCTGGGCGAACTTCCCGTCGGCCAGGCGCTGATCGGGGTCACCGTCGACGCGTTCGTCGACGGGAGCGCCTCAGGCAATTTCGTCGGTACGACGTTTCGCGGCACGAGCCCCAGTGGTGTCATCTTCGGCGGCCCGTTGGACATCTACTCGGGCGACAGCGGAAGCGGGATGTTCGCCGACGCCGGAGACAGCAACATCTCGCTCTCCGCCTTTCGCACCGCAACGGCAGGCACCGGGCACGCGTTCGTGCAGGTCTACGGTCACGTCGTGCCGCTTCCCTGACGAACGACGATCGGATAGCTGACGGTTCGAAAGGAGACGACGATGAAAATCGACCTTTCACGCTTCAGCCGTAACCGGAGGCTTGCGCCATCGATTTGCGCCACCGTGCTGGCTGCAAGCTCCGGCGCGGCCTACGCCGACATGACGCCCACCACGGGCGCAACCGTTCTGGTGATCGTCGGGGCGACGGACGCGACGACGTCCCAGGATCAGCAGCAACTCACGAACGCCAACGCGCCATCCTCGGGCTCGGTGAGCAAAAGCCTTACGGGCAGCGACGGCTCGACCGGCGGCGCATCGGCGGACGCATTCGCGGACTTCGGAACGCTGGGTGTCAGCGGAAGCGGTGGTGGCTCGACGCCGCCGGCCATGTCGAGAGCGGGCGCTGCCGGATCGGCGCTGGCCTCGGCGTTCTGGGACGACTTTTTGACGGCGATTCCAAACCCCGACAGCCTGCTCATCCCCGGCGCCCCGGTCACGGCGACGCTCACGCTCGATCTCGATTTCGAAAACTCGCTTCTGGCGCTGAACAACGCGGCCGGATTTTTCAGTTACGAGCTTTCCGCCGGCATCGTGACGATCGATCCAATCACAGGTGTCCGGGCGGATTCCACCACGCTGCTCGACGACTGCTTCGTCGTCGACCCCGAACACGATTTCTGCGGGGTCGGTTCGCAGCGCATCGACATCCCGGGGAATACGAACGGTCAACCAATGACGATCGACCTTGCGCCAATCTCGCTGCCGCTCGCGATACTGCAGCCGTTCGAGTTGGGCGTAGGCCTCGCTTTCGAAGGTCAATGCACGGCCGGCCCCAACGACACGGCCATTTCGTCGTGCAGCTTCGACGGCGACGCGATGCACACATCGACTTCGACGTTGCAGCCGCAAGGTGATTTCACGCTCGTCGCGGCGAGCGGTCACGACTACGCGTCGATCACGACGCCGCCGGAGAGCGCGCCGGAACCCGGAACGTTGGCCTTGTTTGCTTGCGCGCTCGCAGCATTGGCGCGATCACTACGACGCGCGCGCTAACCGCCTTCGCGAAACGCCGGATAGAGCGTCATCCCGCCGTCGACGAACAGCGTCGTGCCGACGACGTAATCGGACTCGTCGGACGCGAGCCACACGGCGGCCTTCGCAACGTCGTCGGGGTCGCCGACCCGGCCGTACGGAATCAGGCGCAGGAGCTTCGCTTCCGCCGCCTGCGTCTCCCACGCGGGCCGGTTGATCGCCGTGCGGATCGCACCGGGCGCGATCGCGTTCACGCGAATGCCCTCGGACGCGACTTCCTGCGCGAGCGTCTGCATCAATAGCTTGAGGCCGCCCTTGGCGCTCGCGTAGTTCGCATGCCCCGCCCACGGGATCGCCTGGTGAACCGAGTTCGTGAACACGATCTTGCCGAGCGCACGCGATAGCGTGCCGCGCCCCTGCCGGCGGAACTGTCGCACCGCGTCCTGCGCGCACACGAACTGCCCGGTGAGATTGACGTCGAGCACTTCGCGCCACTGCTCGAGCGTCATGTCGGTGAACGGCGCGTCGCGCTGGATGCCGGCGTTCGCGATCAGGATGTCGACGCCGCCGAATTGCTGTCGCGCGGCGTCGAACAGCGCCACGCATTCGTCGGGGTTCGCCACGTTGCCGCTGACGGCGATCGCGTCGACGCCGCTTGCCTTGATCGCATCGACGACCTCGCGCGCGGCATCGTCGTGCGAATGGTAGTTGACGACGACGCGCGCGCCGGCGGCGCCGAGCGCGAGCGCGATCCCGCGCCCGATGCCCGAGCTCGCGCCGGTGACGATCGCGCGCTGACCCGAAAGCGGCAACGCGGCCACGCTACACCGTGGCCAGTTGGCCGAAGCGTCCCTGTTGCAAGTCGCGGATCGCCGTCATGATCTCGTCGCGCGTGTTCATCACGAACGGCCCGTAGCCTGCGATCGGCTCGTCGATCGGCGCTCCCGAGAGCACGAGGAACGTCGCGTCGCTCGTCGCCTCGATGCGGATCTCGTCGCCTTCGCGCGCGAATTGCACGACGGAAGGCGCCTGCGCGTCATGCGTGCCGTTGACGCGAAGGGGTCCGCGCAAAAGCGCGATCGCCGTCGTGTGGCCGTCGGGCAATGGCAACGTGAGGCTTTTCCCGGCGCGAAGCGAGACGTCGTAGACGTCGATCGGCGTGAACGTGCGCGCCGGCCCGCGCTTGCCCTCGAACTCGCCGGCGATCACGCGCACGCGGCCCGCACCATCGGGAAGATCGACGCTCGGAATGTCGGCGGCGACGATCGCCTGGTAATGCGGCGTCGACATCTTGTCCTTCGCCGGCAGGTTGACCCAGAGCTGCGCCATCTCCATCGTGCCGCCTTCGCGCGTGAAGCGCTCGGAGTGGAATTCCTCGTGCATCAGGCCGCCTGCCGCCGTCATCCACTGTACGTCGCCCGGCCCGATGCGCCCGCCGTTGCCGGCGGTGTCGCGATGCTCGACCTCGCCCTGGTAGACAATCGTCACGGTCTCGAAGCCGCGGTGCGGATGCTCGCCGACGCCGCGCCGATGCTCGGACGGCGTGAAATCGGCCGGCCCCGCGTAATCGAGCAGCAGGAACGGCGAGAGCGCCGCGCCGAGACCGTCATACGAGAAGAGGCTCCGCACCGGGAAGCCGTCGCCCACCCAGTGCCCCTGCGGACTTGCGTGAACCGCGACCACTCGCTTCATGACGTGCTCCGCCGTTGAATTCTCGTCAGGTGAGGATCGACCCGCGCTTTCGCAAGACGCGGTGCGGTGCGGGCCACGCGGGCCTTACTTCGATTCGCGAAAGAGCTGGTAGAGGATGATCGCGCCGAACGTCGCGGTGCCGATGCCGCCGAGCGTGAAGCCG
>Ga0070714_100002368_pt1 | contig 13868 bp, 10 predicted proteins | sample LARL83metaG_FD_65450 | JGI IMG/M metagenome (GOLD analysis project Ga0070714, IMG submission 65450) | Corn, switchgrass and miscanthus rhizosphere microbial communities from Kellogg Biological Station, Michigan, USA - LAR L8-3 metaG | ecosystem: Host-associated > Plants > Roots > Rhizosphere ...
CCGCCATGTCTACCGGGCTCGACGCGACAGGGAGCACCGCGGCCGGAACCGGCGCCGAATCCGCCCCCGACGTGACCGTCGCTTGCCCGCATTTTCCGCAGAACGCGTCCGTAGAACGCATCGAGCCACCACAATTGGGGCATTTCATCGCGGACATAGACCCACCTCGTTCCCGCGGCCGGGCCGAAGGCTCCCCCCCTCGGACCTACGACGAGTATGCGCCCGCCATGACGGAGAATAAAGATACATTTCCGTACGGTTACCAGCAGGAGAGTAAACCTGCGCGCGTTAGGCTCCGGTGTCATGCCCGCTGAACCCGATGAACTGCTGGCGATCATGCCGTTCGCCGCGCACCTCGGCATGATCCTGGACGAGGCGAGCGCGGAGCGGGTGGTCGCCCGGCTGCCCTGGGCGCCGCACCTGTGCACGTCGTCCGGTGTCATGCACGGCGGCGCGCTGATGTCACTGGCCGATACCGCGGGCGCGCTCGTCGCGTTCCTGGGGCTTCCCGACGGCGCGACCACCGCGACGATCACGTCGGCCACGCAGCTGCTCCGGCCGGTGAGCAGCGGCGACGTGCGCGCGGTCGCCGTGCCGCTGCACCGCGGGCGCACCGTGGTGACCGCGCAGACCAGCCTGTACGACTCGGCGGAACGGCTGGTCGCGCAGACCACGCAGACCCAGGCCGTGCGTCAGCCCGCCGCGTAGCGGCTGGCCAGCTCGCCGCCGATCCTGGCTAGCTCCGCCCGCACCGACGCCGGCCCGGTGACCTCTATCATCGCGCCCCACCCCGCAAGGTTCCTGGCGATGTCCAGCGGCCGCGGCGCGGTGACCCGCACCCGGGCTCGCCCGTCCGCGGTCACGCCGTCCGTCGCCAGGTGCCGGCCGAAGTGATCGCGCAGCACCGGCAGGAACCGTTCCTCGATCAGCACGGTGGCCGAAGTGCTTGAGCGCAGCTCCTCCAGCTGGCCGACGATCTCCCCCCAGGCGCCGGCCAGGCTGAATCCCGCGGGCGGCTCGGCCGCCGGCGACCCGGATGGCTCGGCCGCCTCGATCCGGTCGACGCGGAATGTCCGCTGCCCGCGATCGGAACCGGCGATCAGGTACCAGATGTCGTCCTTGGCGACCAGGCCCCACGGATCGACCAGCCGCTCGGTGCGCTGCCGGGCGGCGCTCAGGTAGCCGAGCCGCAGTTGCTGGCGGCGGACCACGGCGGTCTGCAGCCGGCCGACCAGCTCGGGACGGTGCCGCGCGCTCTCGCCCCACCTGGCCGGGTCGATCACGGTCGCGCGGGCGGCCGCCTCCGCGTCGGTGCGGAACGTGTGCGGCAGCGCCTGGACCAGCTTGCGCAGCGCCGCCTTGGCCTCGGCGGACACCGCCGCCGCGGGCCCAGCCAGCAGGAACAGTGCCTGGGCCTCCGGCGCGGACAGGCCGCTGAGATCGGTGCGCGCCCCGCCGACCAGAGCCCAGCCGCCGCCGCGTCCCGGCTGCGGGTACACCGGGATGCCCGCGGCGGACAGCGCCTCAAGGTCGCGGCGGGCGGTGGCGACGGACACCTCGAGCTCGCGAGCCAGCTCGGCGGCGGTCACCCGGCCACGGGACTGCATGAGCAGCAACGTGGCGACCAGGCGGTCAGCGCGCATATTGCCATCATGCCGCTAAAAGTAGTCAGTCGATGAGCACTTTAACGCGGAGGATGGACATACCAGCACGACAAGCGAGAGGGAACCACAGATGCTCCGAGGAAGCGGGTCATGAACACGATTGCGGCGCGCACCGCCGCGAACTGGCGCGACTGGCTGGCCGCCAACTGCCAGTCCGGAACGGAAGTCTGGCTGGTCATCCAGCACAAGGACAGCGGCACGCCGAGCGTGCGGTACGACGAAGCCATCGAGCAGGCGCTGTGCTTCGGCTGGATCGACAGCCTGGCCCGCAAGCATGACGCGGACAGCTTCGTGCTGCGCTTCACGCCGCGCCGGCCGCGCAGCGGGTGGAGCAAGGTGAACAGGCGCCGCGCCGAGCGGATGACCGAGCTGGGCCTGATGACCGAGCATGGTCAGGCGATGATCGATCTCGCGAAGGCCCGCGGCGGCTGGCCAGCCTTAAAATTTCGGCAGAACGACATGGGTGCCTCGCGCCGCCGGAGCTAACCCCGTCCTGAGGCTTCCTCCCGCGGCTGGCAGCGCGGGCACCAGTAGGTGACGCGGTCCTGCTGGCCCTCGGCGCGGACCGGCGTGCCGCAGCGGCGGCAAGGCCGCCCGCGGCGGCCGTACACCCAGGTTTCCTCGCCGCGACGCGGGCTGCTGGTGGTGATCCGGCCGATGCGGTCCTTGTTGGCTTCGAGCAGCTCGCGGGCGAGTTCGGTCACCGCGTCCAGGCCGGCCACGTCGCCGGCCGGCGTCCACGGGCTGATCCCGCGCATGAACAGGATCTCCGACTTGTAGACGTTGCCGATGCCTGCCAGGTTCCGCTGGTCCATCAACGCCTCGCCGATCGGCCGGCCCGGCTCGGCACGCAGCCTGCGCACCGCCTCGTCGCGGTCCCAGTCGGGACCGAGCAGGTCGGGGCCGAGATGGCCGGTGACCCGCTGTTCCTCGCGGGTGCGGACCAGCTCGACAACCCCGAGCTGGTAGCCGGTGGCCTGCCACCTGTCGTTGGCGAGGATCAGCCGGATACGGTGGCTGTCCCGGACCGGCTCCGCCGCGGCGGTAACCCGCCAGGAGCCGTCCATCCGCAGGTGGGTGTGCACGGTGAGCCCGCCACCGGTGCGGATCAGCAGGTGCTTGCCCCGGGCGACCGCCTCGGTCACCGTGTCGCCGGCCAGGTTCGCGGTTGCCAGCCGTGGCACGCGGAAGTCGCTGCGGGTCAGCGTCCGGCCGGCCAGCGCCTGGTGCAACCTGCGCGCGGTGTACCAGACCACGTCGCCTTCGGGCATCGCCTAGCCGCGGCGGTGGGTGCCCCGCGAATCGTACGGTGCTAGCGGGGCCGGCTGTGCCGGCGGGCCGGAGTAGCCAGTCTGGTACGCCGGCCGGTCGGCCGGTGCCTGGTAGGCGGGGCGCTCGGTGGTCCCGTATCCGGGGCGGTCCGTGCCGTAGCCGAGCCGGTCGCCGCGGGCCGGGTCGGCGGGACGGCCGCCCTTGACCGCGGGCGTGGCGTAGTCGCGATCCTGGCCGCGGCCGGCCTGCCAGGCCGTCCCGCTCCGGTCGTACCCGTAGCTATCCCCGTACGGCGGCGTGTGCGCACCAGCCTGACCCGGCGCCGGCTGGGTGTACGGGTGGCTGTAGCCGCCGGGGCCGGCATAGCCGTCGCGGTTCTGCCGGTACGGATCCGGGGCCCGGCCGGTGCCGTTCCCCGGCGCGCCTTGGCGCGCCGGGGCGGGCGGCAGCTCATATCCGTACGGCGGAGTGGTGGTCTGGTAGCCGCCAGCCGGTCCGCTATTTCCCTCGACGATGCTGAACGTCTGGGTCTCCTGCGAGATCGCTGCCTCGTACTGGTCGCGGGTCAGCTCGCGGGACCGCCGCGACCCGTGGTACGACCGGCCGTCTACGCCGGCGTTCGAACGCAGCGAGTACGCCGAACTGGTCAGCGGGTCCTCGTCGGCGCTGTGCCGCCCGAGGCCATGGGCCGGCCGCGCGTGCTGGGCGGCTGGCAGCGGCTGCGGTCCGGTGGCGGGACGGTTCAGCTGGCCCGGCGGGAGGGAATGGGACGGCGGCGCCGGCGGGTGGATGCGCACCGGCGACGGCTGGCTAGGCGCCGAGGAGACGATGGGCTGCGGCCCGGTGGCTTGCCGGACCGGCTGGGGGCCGGTGGTCTGCCCCTGCGCCACCTGGCTCGGAAATACCGGAAACGCCTGGGTGGTGGCGTTGACCGGCTGCGCCTCGGCACGGCCGGCCGGTCGCCGGTCGCCGTGCCGCGGGCCAGCCGCCGGACTGGGCAGCGGGGCGCCTTCCGGCTGGGCGGTCCGCGCGGTGGTGGCCAGTGGCTTGTCCGAGGCAAGGTCGTCCCAGAACTGCTCGTCGGAAACGCCGCCGAACCCCTCTTCTGGCCACATCTCTTCGTCGACGTCGCTCCTTCGGCGCCAGCCAACGCGATCCGCTAGCCCGGTTCGAGGGCGTGACTTTGCCACATCGTCCCCTTGTCGTTCGGTCCTGAGGCCATCCGGCGGAGTAGGCGAGACGCCCTCCGCGGCTGGCTGCCTGACAGTGCCTGCTGCTCCGCCGCGTGCCGCTGCCGCGGCCGCCAGGCGTGCAGCGCTCTTCGCGGCCGGCGACGGTCCGGTCGCGACTCGCCTGCCGGGAGGCGGGATGGTGCGAGGCTCATCCGCTTCGCGCGCGCGAAGCGGGTCCTGCGCCGCACGCTGTGCGGCCGCGCCGGGTTCGAAGGCCTCTTCGTCCTCATGTGAGCCGCCGGATCGCAGGCTCCAGTAGGCGACGGCGATGATCACACCGACAGCAGCGGCCACGAGTCCCGCGAGCGGAAGCATCTCTCCATCCGGACAGCAGTGGCCTCATGGTGGCGCTAGCTAGGCACACGCGGCCGATGACGCGAGCCTCCCCCCGGTGTCGCGAGCGCCGTGATACCCGCTTGACCTGATTGTTGCCTACCACTGCGTATCGTGTCCCACGAATGCCAAACTTCGCTCCACGGATAATTACGAAAGAAATGACCTGATTAGGGGAATCCAGTAACAACCTTTCGTCCACGGCCGATAGTGGCCGCGGCGATATCCCGCCAGGCGGTCTGCAGCGCTGCGCCGTTCGGCAGGCTCAGCGCGGTATCCAGGGCGTACACGGTGATCCGGTACATGTGCGGCGAACCCTGGGGGCACGGCGGGTCGTAGCCGGCGGTCCCGGAGCTGTTCAGCGCCTGGGTGGCACCAGGCGGTAGCGAACCCTCCTGGATGTCGGTGGAGGTATCGCTGATGCCGACCACCATCCAGTAGATGAACGGGGTGATCGGGGCTGACGAGTCGTCGATGATCAGCGCGTAGCTCTTGGTTCCGCTGGGCGCGCCGGACCAGGTGATCGGCGGGCTTATCCGCTTGCCGTGACAGGTGTACGTAGCCGGCAGTACGTTCTGGGTGAACGCGGCACTGCCGACGGTCATCGGAGCCGGAGCTACCATCGAGCCAGGATTGAGGAACCCGCAGCCCGCAAGCGCTGTGCTGGCAAGCAGCGAGCTAGCGAGCACGAGGCCAGCGCGCCTGATCCGCCGTCCGGCTGAGTTCACCATCGCTTGCCGATCATATGGCCCGGCAGGAAGGCTGTGGTGGAACGGCGCGTTGAATGGTGACGGGGAGCAGCATGGACGAACCCGGAGAGACAACGTTGCGGATCGCACTGCTCGGCCCATTGCAGGTCAGGGACCAGGACGGGATCCTGGTGCCGATCGGTGGCCGGCAATTGCGCGTTCTGCTCACTATGCTCGCACTGCAGCCCGGGCGTGTCGTGTCCGCCGGGACGCTGGCCGGCGGGATCTGGCCAGCGGAGCAGCCCGCGGATCCTGGCAACGCCCTCCAGACGCTGGTGTCTCGGCTGCGGTCCGCGCTGCGCCTGGCCGGCTGCGCGGGACTGATCGAGTCCCATCCGGCCGGTTACCTGCTGGCCGTTCCGCCGGACGCGGTGGACGTCGCCGCCTTCCGGGACACCGCCCAGGCCGGCCGGCGGGCGCTCGCCGACGGCGATTCCCGGGCCGCCGCCCGGCTGCTTCGCGAGGCGCTGGCGCTGTGGCGCGGCCGGCCGCTGGCCGACGCCGAGGGATTCGAGTTCGCCGACACCGCGGCGACAGGCCTGATCGAGCTGCGTCAGGAAGCCACGCGAGACCGGATCGAGGCCGATCTGGCGCTGGGCGAAGGCGCGAGCCTTACGGCGGAGCTGAAGGCGATGGTGTGCGCGGAGCCGCTGGCCGAGCGGCCGCGGGCACTGCTGATGCGGGCGCTGTACGCGGCGGGCCGTCAGGCCGAGGCGCTCGCGGTGTACGGCGAGGCCAGGGAACTGCTGGCGGATGAGCTCGGCGTAGACCCGTCGCCGGCCCTGGAACAGGTCTACCTGCGCGTCCTGCGCGGCGAGGAGGCGGTTCCCGGTCCGGCCCCGGCCAGTCCGCGGCCGGCGGCGCCGGCCGCGACGCCAGCGCCGATGCCGGCCCCGCTGACCACTTTCATCGGCCGCGACGACGAGGTGTCCCGCCTGGTGAAGCTGCTGCGCGATGCGACACGGCTGGTCACGCTCACCGGCGCCGGAGGAGTCGGGAAGACACGGTTGGCCGCCGAGGTTCCTGGCCGCCTGGAGACGCGGGCCTATTTCGTGGCGCTCGCACCGGTCACCGATCCGGTCGACGTGTCGTACGCGGTGCTTGACGCGCTCGGCATCCGCGGGCCGGTCATAGGCCGGCGGGCGGGGGAGTCCGGCTCGGCCGCGGACCAGGTATGCGCCGCCCTCGCCGACCGGGAGGGCCTGCTGATCCTGGACAACTGCGAGCACGTCATCGAGGCGGCGGCGGTGCTCGCGGGGCAGATCCTGGTTGCCTGCCCGCACGTGACGATCGTCGCCACGAGCCGGGAACCGCTGCGTATCGACGGCGAGACCCTGTTTCCGGTCACGCCGCTGCCAGTGCCGCCGCCCGCCGACCTCACCCCCGAGAGTTATCCCGCGGTCCGGCTGCTGAACGACCGGGCGGTGGCCGTCCAGCCCGGATTCCAGCTGGACGAAGACGGCGCTCAGGCGGCAGCTCGTATCTGCCGCCAGCTCGACGGCATGCCGCTCGCGATCGAACTGGCCGCGCCGTGGCTGCGGGTGCTGTCGCCGGCCCAGCTCGCCGAGCGCCTGGACGACCGGTTCGCGTTGCTGACGGGCGGCAGTCGCACCGCGATGCCTCGGCATCAGACGCTGCGCGCCGTCGTGGACTGGAGCTGGGAACTGCTGTCGGAACCGGAGCGGATCCTCGCCCGGCGGATCAGCGTGTTCCCCGGCGGCGCGACGCTTGCCGCGGCGGAGCGGGTCTGCCCGGGCGACGAATTGCCGGGTGGGCGCGTGCTCGCCACCCTGTCTGGCCTTGTCGGCAAGTCGATCCTGAGTGTGACCGACGGACCGGAAGGCACTGGTCCGCGTTACCGGATGCTGGAGACGGTCCGCGCGTACTGCCTGGAGCAGCTGTCGCAGGCCGGCGAGGCCCGGCAGATCCGCGACGGGTTCAGCGGCTACTACCTGGATCTCGCCGAGACGGCGGACCCGCTGCTGCGCGGTGCGGGGCAGCGCGGCTGGCTCCGGCAACTCGGCGCGGAGCAGGACAACATCTACGCCGCCATGCGCTGGCTCATCGCGAGCCGGGACACTCCAGCAGCGCTGCGTTTCGCCCGGGCGCTGGGCTGGTACTGGCTGGTTCACGGGCAGGCGGGCGAGCCGATGACACTGGCCGGGGAGGTACTCACCCTCGGCCCAGGCCCGGACACCTTGCTGATGGCGGAGGCCCGGATCATCTGCGTGCTCACGGCGGCCGGCCCGGACTGGGACTTCACGCGAGTGGGCCCGCAGATGGAGGCAGCGAAGGCCGCGCTCGAGCGATGGGCGGCCGATCGGCCGTCCTTCCACCCGATCGCGGCCCTGGCCGAACCCGTGCTGGCGCTGCTCGAAAACGACGCCGATCGCGCGCTGTCGCTGCTCGACTCGCTCGCGCAGGCGAAGGATCCATGGCTCTTCGCGGCGGCGACCATGATCCGTACCACGTTCGCCTGGACACTCGGCATCGGAACCGGGACCGAGGAGGAGAACCTGCGCGTCGCGCTGACGGGGTTCCGGGACCTCGGTGAGGCCTGGGGAACCGCGGGCGTGCTGCTCCAGCTAGCTCAGCTGGCCGACATGCGTGGCGATCACGCATCCGCGGTCGCCGACCTGGAGGAGGCGGCCGCCATCGGCCGTGAGCTCGGCGCGTGGGGGGACCTGCCGCAGATCGACGGGCTGCTGGCGCGGGTCCGCATCAAGATGGGGGACCTGACCGGCGCGCGCGCGGATCTGGACCGGGCAGCTCGCGCCGACGCCAGCATGGCGGCGATCCGGAGCGACGCGGCGGCGTGGCTCGGGCGGGTCCGCGCCGAGCTTTACTGGCGGGAGGGCGACCGGAAGCGGGCCATCCAGCAGTGCGAGGACGTGCTGGCGCTGATCGCCCAGAAGAAGATTGCCTGGTACGACACCGTGCGCGCGCTGATCATGGCCCGGCTCGCGGTGATCAGCCTCGAGGGCGGTGATCGCGCCCGCGCCCGCATCCTGCTCGCCGGCGCGCTGCGGTCCTCGATCGCCTGGTTGGACCACATCGCTATCGGCGAGGTGGTCGACGCCGTCGCGGTCTGCCTGCTAGACGACCCGGTGCGCGCGGCGACCGTGCTCGGCGTGGCGCACGCGGTCCGCGGCGAGTTCGACGCGGGCGGGCTTGACGGGCCCCGGGCTCGGCAGGCGGCCAGGGAGGCACTCGGTCTCCCTGACTTCGACGCTGCCTACCAGCGCGGCCGGGACCTTGGCTCCAGCGCCGGCCTGCTGCTGGTCTCCGAGCTGGTCGGCGCTGGCCTGACCGAGGATCAGGTGCGGCGGCGGTAGACCCGCACCGCCAGCGGCGCGAACACCAGCGTGATGCCGGCCGCCCAGGCCAGCGCCTTCCACGCTGGGCCGGCCACCGGCCCGCCGACGAGCAGCCCGCGCGCGGTGTCGGTCACCGAGGTCATCGGGTTGACCTTGACGAAGGCCTGCAACCAGCCCGGCATCGTCTTGGTGGACACGAGCTGATCGCTGCCGAACACCAGCGGGAACATGACCATGGCGCTGAATGCCTGTACGCCTTGCGCGGTCTTCATGAGCAGGCCCAGGAGGGCGGATATCCAGCACATGGCCACGGCGAAGCCGAGCACGATCAGGCAGCCCGCCGCCGCCGCGGCGGGGTTGGACTCGACCCGGAACCCGAGAATCATGCCGAAGCCGAGGGTGACCGCGACCATGATCACGTAGCGCACCATGTCCCCGAGGACGGCCCCGGCCAGCGGCGCCCACCGCGCGACAGGCAGGCTGCGGAACCGGTCGAACACGCCGGTGGAGATGTCGTTGTTCAGCATGAGGCCCGTGCCCACCGTTCCGAACACGACGGTCATCACCAGCATGCCAGGCAGCTCGTACTGCAGGTACTGGTGCGTGTTGCCGGATAGTGCGCCGCCGAACACGTAGGTGAACAGCAGCAGGAACATGATCGGCTGCATGCTGAGACCGAGCACATCCTCCATGTTGGTCCTGATCTTCAGGACGCTACGCCAGGTCAGCGTCAACGTGTTGCGCATGCCGTCGGCCGGGCTGACCCGGCGGGCGGGCACGGGGATCGCGGTCATGAGGTGCTCCCTACCGGGTCCGCTACCGTCAGGTCGGCCGCGCGGTGCCCGGTGAGCGCGAAGAACACCTCGTCCAGGCTCGCCTTGCGGAGGGTGAATTCGGCGAGCTCGATACCCCTGTCATCGAGCTCGCGCACGATCCGCGGCAGCATGGCCGCGTCGTTTACCGGGACTCTCGCCATGTCACCGTCGTCGTTGACGGTCGCCTCGGCACCCAGCAGACCGGTCAGCAACGCGCGCACGTCGCCGATCCGGACGATGTCGGCCGGCGACACCTCGAGTACCTGGCCGCCGGTCTTGGCCTTGAGCTCAGCTGGCGTGCCGGTGGCAATCACGCTGCCGTGGTCGATCACCACGATGTCGTGCGCGAGCTGGTCGGCCTCGTCCAGGTACTGCGTGGTCAGCAACACGGTGACGCCGTCGGCGACCATTCCGCGCACCATCTGCCAGACATCGGTCCGGCTCCGCGGGTCGAGCCCGGTCGTCGGCTCGTCGAGGTAGAGCACCCGAGGCTGGCCCACCATGCTGGCGGCGAGATCGAGCCGGCGCCGCATCCCGCCCGAGTAGGTCTTCGCCGGACGGCCCGCCGCGTCGGTCAATTCGAACCGCGCGAGCAGCCCCGCGGCGCGCGACTTCGCCTCCGCCCGTCCGAGGCCGAGCAGGCGGCCGATCATGATGAGGTTGTTCGTGCCGGAAAGGCCCTCGTCCACCGACGCGTACTGGCCGGTCAGCCCGATCAGCTGCCGCACTTGGTGTGCGTCGCGCGCCACGTCGTAGCCGCAGACCCGAGCCTGCCCGCCGTCGGGCGTGAGCAGCGTGGCCAGGATCCGCACCGCGGTCGTCTTCCCCGCCCCGTTGGGCCCGAGCACCCCGAGCACCCGGCCCTGGCGGGCCACCAGGTCCACGCCGTCCAGCGCGGTTGTCTTGCCGAAACGCTTGACCAGGCCGGTTGCCTCGATGGCGCTGGCTGCCCCATTCCCGTCATGTCGCATGCGTCGATGTTGCCTTGGCGGCCTGTTAAATCGCGCACAGCTCGCTGTCGAGGCCTGACAGCGAGCTGTGCTGGCACGCCGAGGCCCCCGGCGGAGCGGCCAGAGCCGTCCGCCGGGGGCCGGTGTGCTTGCTTCTCCCGTTGCCCGGAACCGGGCTAGGGGTCAGCTGGGGTTGGCCGCGGTGTCGTCCACCACGAACGAGGTCTGCAGCGAGGCGTCCTCGGTACCGGTGAACTTCAGCGTGATCGTCTGGCCCGCGAAGCTGCCCAGCGAGTAGGAATGCTGCGCGTAGCCGGTGATGTGGTTGAGGTTGGAGAAGGTGGCCAGGGTAGCAAGCACCGTGGAGCCGCTCAGCACCTGGACCTTCAGTGTGTCGAAGGCGGTGGTCGTGGTGGTCTCGGAAGTGTCGATGTGCAGCCAGAAGCTGAACGTCGTGGCGGTGCAGCCGGCCGGGACCGTCACGGTCTGGGCCAGCGTGTCGGTGTGGGTGGTGCCGTAGCCGTCGAGCCACGCGTACCAGGTGCCGCCATGGGAGGTCTCACCTGCGCCGTTCGGGTTGATGACACCGGCGGTCGACGTCCAAGGAGCCGCGGACCCGGTCTCGAAGCCCGGGTTGCCGAGGAGCTGGGTGTGGTTGCTGCACCCGCCACCACCGGAGGGGTTGATCGTCCAGCTGAAGCTGGCCGTTCCGGAGGCGTTGGTGGTGTCCTTCGCGGTAACGGTCACATTGGAGGTGGCCGCGGTGGTCGGGGTACCCGAGATCAGGCCCGAGGAGGAGATGGACAGGCCGGCGGGCAGGCCGGTCGCGGTGTAGGTGAGGGTCTGGCCGGAGGCCGAGTCGCTCGCGTGAATCTGCAGGCTGACGGCCGTGCCCACGGTGCCGGTCTGGTTACCCGGGTTCGTGACGGTAATTATGTTGCCGCCACCCCCGCCGCCGACGATCGCGTGGCTGGCCTGGCAGGCGCCGTTGCTGTTGTTACCGTCGTTGCCCCAGGTGGTCTGGACCGCGAAGGTGCCGGTGCCGGTGGTCAGGTCAAATGAGCCGCCAGAGGTTCCCGGGGTGATCCAGGCGCACTTGTCGCCGTTCTCTTCGCCGCTGGAGTCCGTATAGCCGCCGGCCGGGTTCTGGTCGGTGATCGTCTCGGCGTACTCGTGGCCGCCCACGATCGAGACGCCGTCCAGCGGGCCGTTGCTGTTGACGAAGTTCTGGCCGCAGGACGCGCCGGCGTCGGGGATGTAGGGCAGGTTGGTGAACGCGATGTCGCCGAAGGACGAGCTGACCGCGCCGCCGCTCAGCGTCGAGTCGCCGTTGTAGTCGTGCCAGGCGCAGAAGCCCTGAGTCTGGTAGTTGTCGGGGTTGGTGCCGTGGGGGGACAGGATGACGTACTGAGCGTTCCGGTTGGCGGCCGCGGTGGTGTTGCCGAAGTGGCTTGCGGCATTGACCGCTTCCACACCGAGCTGGTGCCCGCTGGCGGCGCTAGGAGAGGCTGTGCTCTCGTCCACCCAGACGCCGGCCAGCGCGCCGCCGGTCGGGTACGCGACGTGCGAGGTGTTGCCGGCCGGGCAGATCTGCGTCCCGGCAGCGACCCCTTCGCAGTACTGGGTCATGACGCCGGACCACAGCTCGTTGCCAGTGCCGAGGCCCTTGATGAACTCCTGGTCATACGGAGCCATGCCGTTCGGGTCGCCCGAAAGCGTCACGTCACCGTTGGCGTTGGTGCTCTGCGAGCCCCACTGCGAACCATAGAAGACCAGGTAGACCTTCTCGTGACCGGTGGTCACGCCGATGCCGTCAATGCCTCCGCCGTAGTTCAGGTCGTTGGCCGAGGCCGCGGCGGCTCCAGGGTGCTGCAGCTTCCATTGCTGCATCTTCTGGTACTGAGCCCTGGTCGGCATCACGCCGTGCCGGTACGGGTGCTGATAAGCCGGCGAATACGGGTTCGATACCGGATTGGCGGCTGGCTGCCCGGCGGAGGCGTTCGCTCCGCTGGCGACGACAGCCATGCCGCCGGCGGCTACGAGTGCGGCGAACGCCGCGGTAGCGCCGCGGATCGCTAGCCGTCTGGGAAGGTGGGGGTTCATCCTGTTCCCTTCACTGTGCGGTGTCCAGCGCGGTCTTCGTCGACCCCGCTTGGAAGTACCAAGGGTCACGGTACTAGCGCGTAACGTAAATGAACCCTCATGTTGCGTCAATAGCACCCATGACTATAAATAATTCCAAGTCCTCCGCGCGATCGCTCAAAGTGCCCCAAATACCGATATTTGGGCATAAATACACCAGCAGTACTGGTGGTACGCGAAAGCCTGGTGGTGCACCGCAGTCCCACAAACCCGCACTGCGTGTCGATTCCTGGTGGCCCGCTTTCGCTTGCCCCCGCGATACGCCTTGCCCGCCCGCCCGAATAAACCCGTATACCCGTTCCGGCCGCCCCGACCGCCCGTCCGATTGCGAAGCGGCGGGCGCCCGCGTACCGCCGACCGGTGACGGCCGGGGCTGGCGCGGACCATGTGCCTGGCGGGACGTGAGCGTGGCACCGGTCCCGGAATTAACGTGTCGGATTGCCCCTTCGTGGAAGCGCGACCCCCGTTTACCAGGGTCTATCTACCACAAGGAGCTAATCCTCCACGCTATCCGCGTAACCGGCTGGCGGGCAGGACGCACGGCCCGCGGCCTTGCGCGCCGCACCACGGCGGAATCAGCCGCCGAGATCCGTGATCACGAAAACATTCCCCGCGCGAGATACGAACCGTATATGTGTACGAATTCGACACTCAACGCTTGCTGAACAGCTTCCCGTATCGGAACATCTTGCGCATTCCGGACGCGGGTGGGCGGGTCAGGTTCTTGCGGACGATTACCCCTCGATTCGGGGTCTCGTGCATATTCGTCGAGGGGCTGCCGACGGGGCATCGTCGGGGTGTGTGGCCCCCGAAGCCCCTTAGAAGGGGGTGCGTGACCCCCGGGCCCCCTGTCCGGTGGAGCGGGAGGGGGTACGTGGTTCCCCGTACCCCCTCGGGATCGGCAGCCGTGATGCCCGGCATAAGGACGAACCGGGCGACGGTCCCGCGGCCGGAGAAGCGCAGGGCATGCCCACGCCCGGCTTCAGCGTGGCTAGTCCCGCTGGCGGGAGCTGCCGAGCATGATCTCGTCCCAGGAGGGAACCGAGGAGCGACGGCCTCGCGCGTTCTTACGACCCGGACGACCAGGCTGCTCGCCGTTGGTGTCAGCGTTCGCGCCGCTGGCCGGGGCGGCCGGTGCGGTGCTTTCGGCAGATGCCGCTGGAGGCGTCGGCGCGTCGGCGGCCGGCGCGGGAGCGGCCTCGGCGGCGGCCCTGCGCACCCCGTTCCCCATCGGCGGTGTCGCGGGCGGGGCAGTCGCGGACGGGACCTGGGCAGTCACAGGCTGGGCTGTCACAGGCTGGGCTGTCACAGGCTGGGCTGTCACAGGCTGGGCTGTCACAGGCTGGGCTGTCACAGGCTGGCCGGAGGCAGACGCGGCAGGCTGGCCGGTCGCG
>Ga0070714_100002369_pt1 | contig 13868 bp, 14 predicted proteins | sample LARL83metaG_FD_65450 | JGI IMG/M metagenome (GOLD analysis project Ga0070714, IMG submission 65450) | Corn, switchgrass and miscanthus rhizosphere microbial communities from Kellogg Biological Station, Michigan, USA - LAR L8-3 metaG | ecosystem: Host-associated > Plants > Roots > Rhizosphere ...
TAGGCGGTGGTGCCGGTCTCGGCGGTGTCGATGTGCAGCCAGAAGCTCAAGGTCGCGCCGGTGATCGCGGAGGGTATGGTCACCTGCTGGGAAGCGGTATCGGTGTGGGTGCTGCCGTATCCGTCCATCCAGGCATCCCAGGTGCCGGCATGGGGCGGTTCGCTCGAGCTATTGCTGACCACGCCGCTGGAGATGGTCCAGGGCGCCACATTGCTCGAACCGCCCTCGAAGCCCGGATCGCCCATGAGCTGCGAGCCGCCGCCTCCACCCGCGGTGTAGGAGCCGGTGAGGCTCAAACCCGAAAAGGCGGCGTAACCGTAGACCATGGCGTAATAAGTCCCGGTCTGGGCGGTGGCGATGCTGCAAGTCTCGGCGTTGGTGCCGGAGTTGATGGAGCGGCAGTCGTAGGTGCCGGTGGTGGGCGCTGAGCCGAAGCGTACGTAGAGATCCGCATCGCCCGTGCCGCCGCTGGTCACGAACGTGAGACCGGTGGCGCCGGCAGGCACCGCCAGGCTGTACTCAAGCTGCGCACCCGTCGCGCCCGAAAGGCCCGTGACCGGCACGCCGTTGCTCAAGGCTGTGGTACCTCCACCGGAGCTCACCGTGACGCTTTCCGTGGCAGTGTTGGACACCTGGCTCGCGCTGTCGGTGGCGTGGAAGCTGAAGGAATCACTGCCGCTGAATCCGCTGGCAGGCGTGTAGGTGAAGGCCCCTGTGGCGGCGTTGACGAGGGTCACGCTGCCGTGGGCCGGAGCGGTCACCACCGCGAAGGTCAGGGAATCACCGTCGGTATCCGAAGCAGCGAGCGTGCCGTTCACGGGTGTCCCGGCGCTGGTACTCACGGCGCCGTTGCTGGCGGTCGGCACTGCGTTGCCTCCCCCGCCGCCGGCGCTGCAGGAGGTGGGATTGAACTGCACGTCCAGCACCGGATGCAGCTCGATGGCATTGGGTGCGACGCCGGTCTGGCCGTGCTGGAAGTCGAAGAAGCCCACGCCCTTCAGGCACACTGGGATGTTGGCGGTCTTGAAGGAAGTGGTGACCGCGTACTTGTTGTCGAACTCGGCGCGCGCGGTCTGGATACCACCGGTGAAGGGGCTGCCGGAACCGACGCAGGCCGGGTCCGGGATCTCCGCGATCATGGTGTTGCCGCTGGCATCCTTGATCACCAGGTGATAGTCCGAGTCGGTCTCGAGCTTGTACTCCGTGAGGGTCGCCGAGAGCACGAACTGGGTGGTCTCGGTGGGTTGGATGCGGTTGTTGGCCGGCAGCGTGGTGGGCGCCGTGAGCGCCCTAAGGGCCGCGATGGTGCTGGCGGTGGTGCTATTCAGGTTCACCAGGCCCACGTCGGCATCGGTGCCGGTCTTCACCGACCAGCGCTCCACGCCGCAGCTGCCGCTGGAGGCGTTGACGGTCGCGTTGAGCGCTTCGTGCGCTTCCGGATCCGGCGGCAGATGCCCTGCCTGCACGGCGATGCCGGTGGCGGCGATGACCAGCAGACCGGTCCCCAATCCCATCAAGATATGTCGCATGCGCATGGAAATGCTCCTGTGTGCAATGAGTGGCGGAGCCACAAAGCACACAGGGTTTAGCACGGGAATGTTTCAATTCCCGTTGCGATTGGACATGTTCAGGGACGAATTAAATTCGGTGGAAGGAAGAATAGGAATCGAGTGAATTGGCGAAGCAAATTCGGATAAGAAGCAGTAACTAGAAGTTTACACTTCGGCCCGGCCCCGCGCAGTCGAAGTTGTCGAGCAACTTATTCAATAGGAAATTCGTGGATACCAATTCATACCCCTCCCCTCCGGGGTCAGATCCAGCAGATTCCACAGCGGCCAGATCATATCCACGTGACGGCCGTTCTGGCCCTTGTCGGCCTTGGCGAACAGGAGTTCGCTGGCCCAGAAGTGCCGGACCTTGCCGTCCTTCTTCACGAACACGTTCATCATCGGCATCTGGTCACCGTCCTCGTCTTCGCCGTGATAGAAGCGGTTGTAGAGGTTGTCGCTCGAGGAGAGAAACTTGAGATTGCGCCAGCCGCGGTTGCGGGCGAAAGTGAGCAGGCGCGGCAAGGGGGACTTGGCCACCACCGCCAGGTTGGCCCGCTGGCTCAGGTGCGGCGCGGCGCCATCCAGGGAATCGATGATGGAGGTGCACATGGGGCAGGGATCCGGCATGGACGGGGAGTACATGTAGCTGTAAAGGAGCAAGGTGTCCTTGCCGGGTTGGAAGAGCTGGGAGAGCCGGACCTTGCGCATGCCCACCACTTCCGCCGGCTCCTCGAACACGAAGTCCTCCACCTCTCCCCCTAAGGGCAGCTTGCGGCGCAGCTTGGCCACCTCCTCCACCTGGCGGCGCAGGCCGATCTCGGCCTTGAGCAGCTTGTCCCGCGCCTTGCGGTAGGCGGCGGTCTCCTTCGGGAAATGCCCGATGGGCTTGGCGGACTTGCGGGTGACTTTCTTCTTCGCCATGGTCAGCTCCCGATCAGAAGTAGTTGAGTTTGGGACGCCAGTCCTTCCCTCTGCCGTCCGGCGTCACATCGAACACGTTCCACAGGGGCCACATGAAGTCCACGTGGCGCGGATCCTGGCCCTTCTCTGCCGGTGTGTAGGCCAGTTCCGAAGCCCAGGTATGACGGATCTTGCCGCCGCGCTTCACGAACACATTGAGCATGGGCCGCTGGCTTCCGTCTGCAGTCTCGCCGTGGTAATCCCGGTTGTAGCTGTTGTCGGCGGAAGACAGGAAGCGCGTGGCATACCAACCCCGGTCTCGGGCGTGAGTGAGCATGCGTGGCAGCGGCGACTTCACCACCACGGCGAAGTTGACCCGCTGGCTGATGTGCTTGGCGTTGCCGTCGAGCGCATCGATGATGGAGGTGCAGCTGGGACAGGCCCGCTCCATCTTGGGGCCATACATGAAGCTGTATATGACCAGGGTATGCTTGTCCGGTGCGAAGAGTTCCGAGAGCTTCACGCTGCGCACGCCGCCGTTGCGGTCCGATTCCTGGAACTGGTAGTCCTCCGGCACTTCGCCGCCCAGGGGCAGCTTGCGCCGCTCCGCGGCCACAGCTTCAGTAAGGCGACGCAGTTCCACTTCAGACTTGAGCAACCGGTCGCGAGCCTGGCGATAACGCGTGTCCTCGCCCGGGAAGCGCACCGAACTCGTGAGCGTGGCCCTGCGTGCTTTCTTCTTCGGCGTGCGCGCCGGTCTCGGTCTCGCCGCTGACTTACGTGCGGATTTCCGCGGAGGCTTGCGCGGGGCTTTCTTGCGGGAGACCTTCTTCTTGGAGCGGGTCTTCTTGGCCATAGGCACTCCCTATGAACAGGAAGCCTAGAGCATACCTCTCGCTACCAGCCGGTCACAGACCCATCGCGGGCTGTCCGGCAGTTATCTCGTGAAAGCGAAAGCCAAGATCCTGGGTGGCTGAGCCACTACCCCGCCACGCTTCCTGCTTCGCGGGCAGCATAGGGCAGGCTATCCATGCCTGCCCGTTCGGACGGATGGTCATGCCACCGGCATGACCATCAACCACCGTCCTCACTAGTCGCCGAGTACGGCCAGACGCTTATGGGCGCGCAGAAAGCCTATGAATACCGCCAAAGCCAGCGCTTGTGCCGCCATGAACCCTGCGGCATCCGCGGGTCGGATGCCGGTATAGCTCTGGGTGAACATGCGCGCCAAGGTGAGCGCCGGATTGGCGAGGCAGGTGGAAGGCAGCGCCCAGGTGGCGGCCAGGAGATACGCCCCCACCGCATAAGCCACCGCCTGGGAGCGGGTGTTGCCGACCCGGTGCACCACCAGCAAGAGGCCCGTGGCGCCGATGAATTCCGAGACCAGCAGTGGCACGCCCGGCCGCGGCTTCGACGCCATCTCCAGGACCGGCAGGCCGAACAGATAATGGCAAAGCAGGATGCCCAGCAACGCACCGCCGAACTGCAAAAGGAGATAAGCCGGCAGGTACTTCCACTGCAACTCGCCCTCGTTGCAGAGCAACACAGCCACCAGCGGATTGAAGCAGGCGCCGGACACCGGATTGAGGGCGAGGATCAGGGCTGAGATGCCGAAGCCGGTGGCAAACGAATTCACCAGCAGGATCCGGAACTCGTCGTTTCCGCCCAGGCGCGTGGCGGCGAGTTCGGAACCCACCGTCACCAGCAGCAACAGCAGGGTGCCCAGGAACTCGGCGAAGAGCGCGTCGCGGGGTCGCATGGCCCGAGCTTAAACCTGCCTGAGACTTCGGCAGGGCCGTATTTGACCGTGCGACGCGGCTTATGACAATCCCATCCGCGTGGACCGCGGGCCCGTTAAGTCGAATCAGTGCGTCAAATGGCGTCCCTGGCGGGATGATGTCTTCGTCTTAACAGAAGATACTTTGGGTCAGCCCCGCACGCGCCCAGGGGAGCAGCGGTGCGAATCGGCGTCTTGTCTGATCTCTATATCGACAAGCTCGGCAGTCCGCCGATACCGGAAATATTGCCCGACGTACTGGTGCTGGCCGGCAACATCGGCTGCGGCGTCAAGGGCATCGAGTGGGCGGCGAAGACCTACTCTTGCCCCATCGTCTACGTGCTGGGTAACTATTCCTACAGCGGTCACAACCTCGATACTTTCGAGGCCGAACTGCGCCACAGGGCGTGGGGTTCCAACCTGCACCTGCTGCAGAACCAGGCGATCTTCGTCCGGGGCGTGCGTTTCATCGGCACCACGCTGTGGACCGACTTCGCGCTGTTCGGCGACGCAGTGAGCGGGATGGTAGCCGCGGAGAGCCTGTGCGATGACTTCAGATCCATCCATACCAGTGCAGGCAGGCCGGTCACACCGGCCGACACCGTCGTATTGCACCGCCGCGCCGTGGAGTACCTGTGGCGCACCGCCACGGATCCTTACGACGACGGCCACACGGTGGTGGTGACCCATCACGCTCCTTCGCTGCGGTCCATCCCTGCCCGCTTGCGCGACGACCTGACGGTGTCCTGCTTCGCCTCGAATCTGGACGACCTGGTGTTCGATTCGGACGCGATGTTCTGGGTGCATGCAGGCGTGTACGGGCCCGTGGACTACGAGCTCGGCGACACACGGGTGGTGGCCAATCCGCGCGGCATCCTCTCCGGCAAGATCCTGCACGGTGTCGAGGGTTTCAGGGCGGATTACGCCCTGGAGATGTGAGCGCTCAGGGCGCCGGCGGGTCGTCCGGCAAGGTCGCGCCCCGCTGCTTGGCGCGCTCCAGCATCTGTTTGTGGTGCTCCTCGCGGATCGCGGCGCGTTCCTGGTCGCTCTTGGCGGCACGCAGCTTCGCCCGATAAGCGGCGCGCTCCTCCGGCGTCATGAGCTGCCGGCCGAACACCTGCTGCGCGCCTCGGCTGGCGGGCTTGGTGCCGGCGGCCGGGGCCTGCATGCCGGGGCAGCCGCCCGCCATGGGTCCGCTGCCGCCGCCCTGCATACCCGGACAGGGCATCGCCTCTCCAGTCATGCCGGGACAGGGGCGCTGGCCGTGGTGCATGGCGTGTTGGGGACAGGGCTTTACGACCGCAGCCGGCGCCTTGGACGTGGAGGGCTGGGCCGCCTGCGGCGGCGCGGCCAGGACTGCGCCGGCTACCAGGAGCCCGGCGATGAGAGACGGCAAGCGGATGCCCATGATGCTTCTCCTAAGCAGTGGTGCAGGCCAGTCTGGGCGCCGCGCTGCAGGCGCACCTTGACCTGTGTCAGGAGGGAGCCAAGATGCCCTCGGCCGGACGCGTCTTGATAACCGTTCTCATGTGACGACGCCGATCCTGTATCGCGGTGCATTGACCTGAATCAAGGAGGCGGCAATCTAGCGGTGCTACGGTGGTCGGACGCTATCTCTTTGGAGTGCGCGCTATGACAAACCGATATCTCACTCTTATACCGCTCATCTATTCCCTGTGCGCCCTCCCCGCCCACGCCACCGATTGGCAGGCGCTGCCCGACAAGGCGCCGCAGCCGGCCGACAACCCTTCCACCGCCGCCAAGGTGGAGTTGGGCAAGATGCTCTATTTCGACCCGCGTCTGTCCTCTACCGGCACGGTGTCCTGCTTCTCCTGCCACAGCGTACTGGAGGGCGGCGATGACCATCGCCCCGTGTCCATGGGCGTGCATGGCTTGAAGGGCGGACGCAACGCGCCCACGGTGTGGAACGCGGCGTTCGACTCGGTGCAATTCTGGGACGGGCGCGCCAACACGCTGGAGGACCAGGCCAAGGGTCCCATCGCGAACCCGGTGGAGATGGGCATGGCCGACGTGGGGCTCGCGGTGGACCGGCTCCACAAGATCACCGGCTACCAACCCTATTTCGACGGCGCCTTCGGCAAGGGCGACAACATCACCGCCGACAATACCGCCAAGGCCATCGCCGCCTACGAGCGTACCTTGATAACGCCCGGCAGCCCTTATGACCGCTTCGTGAAGGGCGACAAGCATGCGCTCACCGCCGACCAGCAACGCGGGATGCAGGCCTTCGACAAGGCGGGCTGCACCGCCTGCCATTCCGGCGCCATGTTCAACGGGCCGGCGCTGCCGGTGGGCACGGGCTTCTACATGAAGTTCCCGGTCTATGCCGGCAGCCCCTATGTGGCCAAGTATCACCTGGCGGACGACTTGGGACGCTACAACGTGACCAAGAAGGACGCGGACAAGAACCTGTGGCGGGTACCGACCCTGCGCAACCTGGTGTACACGGCGCCGTACATGCACAACGGCGAAGTGAAGTCCCTGGACGAGGCGGTGCGCGTCATGGCCGCGACCCAGCTCAATAAGCAGCTCCCCGAACAGGATGTACGCGACATCGTGTATTTCCTCGAGAGCCTGAGCGGTCCTTTCCCGGCGAGCATGATGCCCCGTCTGCCGCCGACGCCGGGAGACCTACTCTCCGCGGACTGAGCCCCGGCTGCTCGCGAGCGCCGCCACCAGTGACGCCAGTGCGAGCAACTGCGCCGCCAAGAATCCCGGCACATCCGTGGGACGGATACCGGTGAAGCTGTCCGTGAGGCTGCGCGCGATGGTCACGGCCGGGTTGGCGAAGGACGTGGAGCTGGTGAACCAATAGGCGGCCATGATGTAGAGGCCCACCGCATAGGGCGTGGCCTGAGGATGGCTGCCGGTGGTGCGGTGGATGAGCAAGAGCAGGCCTGCCGTCGCCACGAACTCCGACCACATGAGCGCCAGGCCGGGGCGCGGCTTCGCGGCGATCTCCAGCAAGGGCATGCCGAACATGGCGTGGGTGGCCAACACTCCCGTAATCGCACCGGCCACCTGCACCAGGGCATAGGCAGGCACGCGCTTCCAGATCAGTTCGCCCCGCGCGGCGAACAGTGCGCTCACCAGCGGGTTCAGATGCGCGCCGGATACGGGGCCGAAGGTGAGGATGATCGCCACCAGTCCCGCGCCGGTGGCGATGGAGTTCACCAGCAGCATCAGAGCTGCGTTGCCGCCGCCTAGACGCTCACCCATGATCCCCGAGCCCACGATGACAGCCAATAACAAGGCGGTACCGAGGAACTCGGCGTAAAGCCGCGCCTTTTGCTCCCTGGCGTCGTTGCGGTCACCCTCGCGCTCCTCACGTACTGAAGAGTACGCTCCGGGCGCTCGGGCGCCCACGCCTAGCCAGCGAGCAAAATTCATCGGCTTTACCTGCTGTTACCGAGAACCAATCTCGGAGATGTGTCTTTGCATCGCGATGCTATCGAGTTTCTCCAGCGGCAGGCTCACGAAGAGTTCGATGCGGCGAGTGAGCACCATGAGGGTGTCGCGGAAAGCCTTGCGCTTGGCTTCATCGTCACCCTCCACGGCTGCCGGATCCGGCAGACCCCAGTGGGCGGTCATGGGTTGGCCGGGCCAGTAGGGACAGGTTTCGGCGGCGGCTTGGTCGCAGACCGTAAATACGAAGTCCATCTGCGGTGCGCCGGGTACCGCGAACTCGTCCCAGCTCTTGCTGCGCAAGCCGGCGGTGGGGAACTTGTTGTGCTGGAGGGTCTCCAGCGCATACGGATTCACCGCGCCCTTGGGGTGGCTGCCAGCGCTATAGGCGTGGAAGCGACCTTTGCCCGTGGTGAGGTTGTTCAACGCCGCTTCCGCGAGGATGGAGCGCGCGGAATTGCCGGTGCAGAGGAACAGCACATTGAATATCTTCTCAGCCATGGACGCTCAAGCTCCGGGTTGCGCGCAGCAGGCGCCGCCTTTCTCAACCTTAGGCTTGCCGGGGCTCATCTGCACTTGATCCCCGCCATCGGCTTCGCCGTAAGTGGTGCTCTCGCCGAAGGTGTAGAAGCTCTCCCAGGCGAGACCCTGCGGATCGGCGCTCCAGGTCTTGCTGGACTGGGCATAGCAGCAGCGCGTCGCGGCCTGATCCTGGGTCGCCACTTCCGCCGCCTTCAGGCGGCCGGCAATCTCAGCCAGTTCCTCGCGGCTCTCGGCCTGGATGCCGAGGTGGTCGAGGCCCGGCTGCTTGCCGCGGGTGGAGATGGCGAAGTTCACGCGCGGGTCGTCCAGCATCCACTTGGCATAGTCGTCCTTCTTCACCGAGGGCTCGCTGCCGAACAGGGTGGAATAGAAACGGATGGACTGACCGAGATCAGCGACGGCGACGTGTACGTGCAGGCGTTTCACGGGTCTTCTCCTGTCTGGATGTCTTGGGGGCAGGCGCGCAAGCGACGCCGCAATCGGCGCCCTGGCAGCAGTTCTCGGAGAGGTAGCCGATGAGGGTGTTCATCACGCCGAAATCAGCGGCCTGATACAGGGTGCGGCTGTCGCGTCGCGCGGTGACCAGGCCCGCGTGGCGCAGCGCCGCGAGATGGAAAGACAGCGTGGCGGGCGCCAGCTTGAGCTTCTCGCCGATGGCGCCCACCGCGAGGCCCTCAGGCCCCGCCTGCACCAAGAGGCGGTAGATGGCGAGGCGGCTCCCGTGGGCCAGGGCCCCCAGGGCGCGGACGGCGGCTTTTGCTTCCATATTTCCAATATTATCGAAATATAGACGGATGTCAAGGCGCTCTGAGGAGCGGGAGTCAGAGACGGATCAGCAGAACGGGCAGCAGCCGGCGAGGCAGAGCGGGCAGCATCCGGCGACACACATCGCGCAGCAGCCGGCGGCCTGCGCCACCACGGGGAGCGCCGCCAGGGCGAGGACCAGACCGGCCTGTGCGAGACGAGATCTGAGAAACCAAGTCTTCATGGCTGCATGCTCCTGGAACGACGGATACCCCATGGTACACCCCCGGGGATAACGCTGTAGCCCAAGCGCGGTGCTGCCGTTTCCTGCCAGGAAACTTGCAGTTCCAGCCGATAATGGCCACCCGCTACCGGCTGTTGCTAGAATCCAGACGTCCACCCGAAATCGTCAAGGCGATCGCGGGGGATGCGTGGCAGAGGGAGATCGTGTGGTCTTCAATTCGCTCACCTTCGTGGTGTTCTTCTGCTGCGTGCTGCTACTGCATTCGCTGCCGTTCAGTTGGAACGTCAAGAAGGTGAACCTGCTGGTCGCCAGCTACATCTTCTACTCCGCCTGGAACCCGCCTTTCGTGTTGCTGCTGTGGCTGTCCACGGTGGTGGACTGGTGGGCGGCACAGAGCATCGTGCGCTCCACCAACCCCTTGCGTCGCCGCGCCTGGATGCTGGTGTCGGTGATCGCCAACCTCGGGGTGCTCGCCTACTTCAAGTACGGCAAGTTCCTGTTGGCCAACTTCACCGCACTGCTGTCCACGGCCGGCGTGCACTATGTCCCGCCAGACTTCGACATCGTGTTGCCGGTGGGCATCTCGTTCTACACCTTCGCTACCATGTCCTACACCCTGGATGTGTACCTGCGCCGGGCGCTACCGTCGCGCAACTTCCTGGATTTCGCACTGTTCGTGACCTTCTTCCCGCACCTCGTGGCCGGGCCGATCATGCGGCCCACCGAGCTGGTGCCACAATTCGAAGAACCGCGGCGCGCCGACCGGCAGCGCCTGTGCTTCGGCCTGGCATTGGTGACGCTGGGCCTGTTCATGAAGGTGGTACTCGCCGATGGGTTCCTGGCGCAGCCTACAGAGATCGTCTACGACAGCGACAAAGCGCCGGGGATGCTCGACGCCTGGACCGCGACGCTGGCATTCAGCGGCCAGATCTTCTGTGACTTCGCCGGCTATTCGACCACGGCCATCGGCGTCGCCATGTGCCTCGGCTTCGCCTTGTCAGACAACTTTCGCTTCCCGTACGCGGCTGTCGGCTTCTCTGATTTCTGGAGGCGCTGGCACATCACGCTGTCGTCTTACCTGAGGGATTATCTGTATATCCCTCTGGGCGGCAACCGGCACGGCGAAGTGCGCACCTACGTGAGCCTCATGGCCACCATGCTCATCGGCGGCTTGTGGCACGGAGCGAGCTGGGCGTTCGTGGTCTGGGGCGGACTGCATGGCTTGTACCTCTCCGCCGAACGGGTGCTGCGCAAGCTGTTCTCCGGGTATCGCCCCGGACCGGCGGTGTTCTTCGGTCTGGGACTGCTGACCTATGCCCTGGTGAACGTCACCTGGGTGTTCTTCCGCGCCAAGACTTTCGCCAAGGCCTGGCTGGTGCTGAACGGCATGTTCGGCCTGAACGCCGCGCCGGTGCCGCAGCTCGCGGTCGTGCACCTGCTATCCGTCGCTGTCATCGTCGGCGGCATCGTCGCCGTGCATTGGCGCATGCGCGACACCACGGTCGAGGCAGTGCTGGCGCGGGTGCCCACCAGCATACTGACGATCTCCTGGGCCTTCATGGCGTTCGCCATCATCATCGAACAGGGGGCGGGCAGTGCCTTCATCTACTTCCAGTTCTAAGCGCCTCACGGCCGCCGACCGTCCCGGCGTCGCGCAGCCGGTCCCCGAACGACCGGTGCCGTCCCGGGCCTGGCCGCGCATGTTCCTGCTCGCGCTGGCGATGGTCGTCACGCTCACCAGCTTGTGGGAATGGCGCATGCGTTCGCTGGCATTGCTGCCAGGCGACTTGAGCCCCAGCGCCGCGGCATGGGTTGTGCAGCGCCGGCGCGTGGACGCGGAAGATGCGAAGGTAGTCATCATCGGCGACTCGCGCATCCTCTATGACACCGACCTCGGGCGCTTCCAGGCTCTCACCGGGTTGCGACCTATCCAGCTCGCGCTGCAAGGCACCAACTGCCTCCCCTTCCTTGAGAATCTAGCTGCTGACGACCATTTCAAGGGTCTGGTGATCGTCGGAATAACCGACACCTCCTACTTCCGCGAGCGCATTGGCCTATTCGAGGCCGCCCTGAAGTTTGCGCGTTTCGAATCGCCCTCTGACCGGATCGGCTATTGGCTGGATTATGGACTCTCCCAGTACCTCGGTTTCCTGGAACCCGAATACCGGCTGAGCGTCCTCGTGAAACGCCTGGATCCGGACCTCCGCCCCGGTGTGAAAGGACCCTATGACGACGTCTGGAAGATCAGCACCATGGGCGAAGACCGGCAGACCGCGATCTGGTCGCGCATCGAGACGGACCCGCGCCTTCGCGACCACGCACGCGCCGTCTGGAACGGCTTCAAAGGCGACAAGGTCAGTGACGCGGTGATCGCCAGCACCCTGGGAAGGACGCGTACGGCCGTGCTGGCCATCCGCGCGCACGGCGGCGACGTAATCTTCGTGCGGCCGCCCTCGGCGCCCGAGTTACGGGTCAACGAGGACCAACGCCTGTCGCGAGCACGTGGCTGGGATGCACTGCTCGCGGCAGCGCAGGTCCGAGGCGTGCACGCGGATGACGTGCCGGAGACGCGGGGGCTTATTTTTCCGGAATTCTCGCACCTGAGCCGCGCCTGCGCGCCGGTATTCACCGACGCCTACGTTCGGCGGCTCACGGGACTCACGCCGCGTCTGCAATTGAGGAAGGATGCTCCGCCCCCGCTCGGACCCCGCGACTGCGTCCCGGCCGGCGCCGCGAGCGCAGAGGTCACCACTCAGCGCTGATGGTCTTGACCATGAACGAGGATGACGAGGGGCAGAGTGCGGAGAATTGAGCGGTGCCGGCGATGGCCGACGGCGCCTGCTCCCGCGCGAGCTTGCGGTAACCCAAGCCGGCAAAGAAACCTTCGGCGGTGGTGGTGAGGAGATAGAGTTCCCGCACGCCTGCATCCTTGGCATGCTCCTCCATGGCCGCCACCAGCTCCTTACCCAGCCCCAAGCCGCGGTGAGCATCGTCCACCGCCACCGAGCGCAAGAGACCCACCTCCTCCAGCACTTCCAGGCCCACGCAACCCACCAGCGCCTTTCCCAAGTGCGCCACCAGAAAATGTTCGAGCGTCTCGGGGGTGATGTCTTCGGTGGAGAGGTCCACCATCTGCAGCAGCGTGCCCAGCGCGACTTCGTCGTGGGGCTTGAACGCCGTGATGTCGATGTTCATTGGATGCTGTAGGGCGGCAGATGCCGCCTGAGGAGAGTGCTGCGCAATTCCCACTCCTGTTCGGGAGATGTCTCGGCCAGGAACTTCACTTCATCGGCGATCTGCACCGCCACGGGTTCGCCATCCCGGTACAGCACCCGGTTATCGCCCAGGATAGGTACACGCTGGCCCGGAGTGACGATGCCGACCAGGTTAAGGGCATCCGCCGCGGACACGGACACGAGTTCGCCGATCTTCTCCCGGCGACGCACTTCGCGCAGCGCGCCCACCGCTTCCGGCAGGGCGAACTGCTCGCCGGCGAAGCCGTCCACGAAGCGTCCGCCGCGAACCTCGCCGCGGGCCTCGAGCCTCCTATATATATAGAGGAGGTCGCGCCAGGGCGGCAGCGCGCTCTCCCGCTCCAGTACCTTGCGGAACACCACGCCGTAACGGCGCAGCAGCACGTCGGCGAGATGGGTGAGCGCCTCCGCATCGGTGGACGCGTCGCCGCCCTGCACTGCCTGGCGCGGCACCAGAGCCCAACGGCCCGCTTCGTCCACGCCGGGTGCGGCGCCCCGGCGCATGCGGTAGCGGGTGGAACTGGAGAGGGACGGTCGCTTGCTGGCGGGGGTGATGAGCGCTCTAAGCCCTGCGAAGGTATCCGCCGAGGCGAGCCCCCAGGCCGCCAATTCAGCCAGCGCCGCCTCCACCTGGGTGCGCAAGAGACCCGTGAGGCGGGTGATGTCCGAGAAGAACAGGGCACCGTTGGCACGCAGGGCGTCGTACACCGTGCGTGCGCCATGGCTTAAGTTCATCGCGCCCGCGTCCGGCATCTCGGCGAGCGCCCGCCAATGGTTCAAGGCATCCCGCTCGACGAAGGCGATGGGCGTGCCGCGCACCGGACCCGCACGGCGTTCCTCGTCCGTGGCACGCGGCGGCACGAGACGCATCCAGGCCACGCTGCCGCCGGCGCAGAGCTGGTCCAGCATGTAAGGCGCGTAATCCAGGACCCGGGCCGGCAGGATCTCCTGCTCCCAGGCGAAGGCCGGGGCGGAGAAGCCCGAGAGCTGTTCCAGGGCGGCGGCGAGCGCCGCCGGACCCGTAGTGCGCTCGGCACCCACGCCATGCCAGTCGAAGAGGAAGCGCAGGTAATCCACCGGCATGACCGGTTCGATCTCGCTTCTGAGGCGTTTCAATGTGTATCTATGGATCCGCGCCAAGAGGCGCCGCTCCACCCACTCGGTGTCAGTGGCATGCGCCGTATATTTGCCGCGCATGATGCCGCCCTCGGCTTCAAGAGCCAGGAGCGCCGCGTCTATCTCGGTGCGGGCCAGCCCCAGCATCTCCGCGAGAGCTTGAGCCGTGACGGGCCCGGAACCTTCCAGCCGGCTGCGGATCAGTTCACGCAACGCGTCTTCACGAGCCGGAGACGGCGCATTCGAAAGCGGCACGAGCGCGGGCTCCAGGTCTGCGTCCGGGAACACACTGAGGAACTCCTGCATGCGCTCCG
>Ga0070714_100002370_pt1 | contig 13866 bp, 18 predicted proteins | sample LARL83metaG_FD_65450 | JGI IMG/M metagenome (GOLD analysis project Ga0070714, IMG submission 65450) | Corn, switchgrass and miscanthus rhizosphere microbial communities from Kellogg Biological Station, Michigan, USA - LAR L8-3 metaG | ecosystem: Host-associated > Plants > Roots > Rhizosphere ...
GAGCGCGGCGTCAAGCCCGTCGAGGCCGTCCAGCCGCACCTTGAACAGATCGCTGAGCGCCTCGCGCAGCTCGATTGCATTGAGGGTGCGCTTTTCGGACTTGCCGTTCATGTGATGGATCGACAGCTGGTTGTTGCCGAGGGCGTAGCGGCGATCGGGCTCGGCGCGCGCGCCCATTAGCCCATTGACGAAGATCGAATGCGGGTGCGTCGAGACGAACCAGTTGCCCGCCTCGTGGTCACCTTGCACCTGCTCGGACAGATCGAAGCGATAAAGCTTCAGCCACTCGCCGCGCATATTGAACTGCACCACATAGCGCTCGCCGTCTTTGGTCACCCGAAACGGCTCATGCGGCGTCGCTTGCTCGGCATCCGAATTGAGCCGCAGCGGCGCGGTCAACACGTTGCCGCCGAAGCCGACGTCGGCGATATAACGCTCGCCGTCGAGGTCGACCACCAGCAACATGTGCGAACGCGGTGTCGTTACGCCTGGCGGCACGTTCCACAACACGCGGGCGGCATGCTCGGTGACGGTAAAGCCGAGCGCGCGCAGGATATGCGCGAACAGAAGGTTCTGCTCGTAGCAATAGCCGCCGCGGCCGCCATGCACGAGCTTCTGTTCGAGCGCGGCGGGATCGAGACGCACCGTGCGCTTCAACAGCGGGTCGAGATTCTCGAAGGCGATGGCCTGCGGCTGCAGAAAATGCAGCGCGCGAAGCGTCTCAAGCGTCGGCTGGCGCGAGCCGGAATAGCCGACGCGCGCGCAGTAGGCGTCGATGTCGATCATCCCCCGCCCCGCTCGCTCCGCAGCCTGGCCCAGTAGTCGAGCCGCTTTCTGATCTCGCGCTCGAAGCCGCGGTCGGGCGGATCGTAGAATTTCTGCCGCGGCAGCGCCTCGGGGAAGTAGTTCTGACCGGAGAACGCCTCTTCCTGGTCATGGTCGTAGGCGTAGCCGCGTCCGTAGCCTTCCTCCTTCATGAGGTTGGTCGGCGCGTTGAGGATGTGCTTGGGCGGCAGCAGCGACCCCGCCTCCTTCGCCGTGCGCATGGCGGCGCCGTAGGCGGCGTAGCCGGCGTTCGATTTCGGCGCGGTGGCGACGTAAATGACGGCCTGCGCGATGGCGAGTTCGCCTTCGGGCGATCCCAAGAAATCGTAGGCCTCCTTGGCGGCGTTGGCGATCACCAGCGCCTGCGGATCGGCCATGCCGATGTCCTCGATCGCCATGCGCACCACGCGACGCGCGATATAGAGCGCCGGCTCCCCGGCATCGAGCATGCGGCAGAGATAATAGAGCGCGGCGTCGGGATCGGAACCGCGCACCGACTTGTGCAGGGCCGAGATGAGATTGTAATGGCCGTCCTGCGATTTGTCGTAGAGCGGGGCGCGGCGCTGCACGATGTCCTGCAGCTGCGCCGCGGAAAATTGTTCGTCCTTGCGCGCGGCGCGCCAGACCTCTTCAGCCAAGGTCAATGCGGCGCGGCCGTCGCCGTCGGCCATGCCGACGAGCTGGCCGCGCGCGTCCTTGTCGAGCGGCAGGCGGCGCGCGTCGATCTGCTCGGCCCGCGACAGCAGCTTCTCGATCGCGGCAGTATCGAGCGACTTGAACACCAGCACGCGCGCCCGCGACAGCAGCGGAGCGTTCAATTCGAAACTCGGATTTTCGGTGGTGGCGCCGACCAAAATGATGGTGCCGTCCTCCATCACCGGCAGGAAGCTGTCCTGCTGGGCGCGGTTGAAACGGTGGATTTCGTCGACGAACAGCAGCGTGCCCTGCCCCGTCTCGCGGCGGCGGCGCGCCTCCTCGAACACCTTCTTCAGGTCGGCGACGCCGGTGAAGATCGCAGAGATCTGCTCGAAATGCAGATCGGTCGCTTGCGCCAACAGCCGCGCTACCGTGGTCTTGCCGGTGCCGGGCGGACCCCAGAACACGAGGCTACCGAGCGAGCGCGTCGACAGCATGCGGGTGAGCGCGCCGTCGGGGCCGAGCAGATGGTCCTGGCCGACGACTTCGTCGAGCTTTTGCGGGCGCAGGCGGTCGGCCAGCGGACGCGGCGCGTCCTTATCGAGGCCGGCCGCGGCAAATAGCGTGGGACCGGTTTTGGCGCGCGGGCTCATCCGCTGAACACTGCGGAAATCTGCTGACCGCCGCGGTTGAGCAGGATGCGCCAGGTCCGCGTCGGTGTCTCGGTCAGCCGCGACAGGTCACGCGTCTTGGCGATCTTCTCGCCGTTCACAGCGAGGATAACGTCGCCGCGGCGGAACCCGACATTGCTGGCATAGGAGCCGTTATCGACGTCGAGGATGACCACGCCTTGGTCGACATTCCGCAATTGCAGTTCATCGGCGAGCGCCGGCGACAGATTGGCGATCTTGGCACCCGAGAACGGCGAGCGCGAACGAATGGTCAACTCGTCGCGCGGCGATTCCGGCGCCAGCCGCAGCGCGACCTTTACGGTGATTTCCTTGCCGGCGCGCAGCAGGCCGAGCTCGGCTGTGCCGCCGAGCGGCTTGGTGGCGAAGCGGTAGTCAAAGGCGTTGGGATCGTCGACTTGCTGCTTGTCGATCGAGAGTATCAGGTCGCCGGCTTTCACGCCGGCTTGCGCCGCCGGACTGTTGCGCTCGACGCTCGCCACCAGCGCCCCGGTCGGCGTCTTGAGGCCGAGGCTGTCGGCGATCTCGGGCGTGACCGGCTGCAGCTGGGCGCCGAGCCACGGCCGCTCAACTGCCTTGCCGCCGTGCTCGGCGGAGGCCACGACCACGCGGACCATGTTGGCCGGAATCGCAAAGCCGATGCCCTGCGAACCGCCGGAGCGCGAGAAGATCGCCGTATTAATGCCGACCAGGCGGCCGTCGAGATCGACCAGCGCGCCGCCGGAATTTCCCGGGTTGATGGCGGCGTCGGTCTGGATGAAGAATTGATAATCGGTAATGCCTACCTGGGTACGCGCCAGGGCCGAGACGATGCCGTGCGTCACGGTCTGGCCGACGCCGAACGGATTGCCGATGGCGAGCACGACGTCGCCGACTGCCAGCACATCGGAATTGGCGAATTCGAGGTGCGGAAAGCGCTCGTGCGAGTCCTTCAACTTCAGCACGGCGAGATCGCTACGCTTGTCCTTGAGCACGATCTCGGCCTCGAACTCGCGCTTGTCGGCGAGCGACACCTTGACCTCGTCCGCGCCCTCGATGACGTGGACGTTAGTGACGACGAGGCCGCCGGCATCGACGATCACGCCGGAGCCCAGCGAGCGCTGCAATTGATTGCCGCCGCCATTGCCTGGCACGCCGAAGAAGCGGCGGAAGATCGGATCCTCAAACAGCGGATTCTGGTTTCGCACCACCTTGGCGGCGTAGACGTTGACCACCGCAGGGGCCACGCGCTGCACCACCGGGGCATAGGAGGCGCGCAATTCGCCTTGGGTCGGCACGAAACGCTGCTGCGCCGCCGCCGGCAAGGCCGCGGCGGCAAGGGCAAAGACGACTGTCAGGCAAGGCATCAGGCGCATGGCATTAATCCCGGCATCCTCAATCTGTCACGGCGGGGCTCGTCCCGGCCATCCACGGCTTGAAACAAAGTAAGGCGTGGATGCCCGGCACAAGGCCGGGCATGACGAAAATCTTCGCGAGATATAGGCCGCCGCGCGGGCTAAATGAAGGCCAAAGCCCCTCTCCCCGCCTGCCGGGAGAGGTGAAAGCCGTCATTCCTTCGCCGGCACCGTGTGCAGATAGGCGACGATGGCGTCGAGGTCATCAGCCGTCATGGTGGCGTAATAGTGGTAGCCCATCGGCGGCTTGAGCTTGCTGCCGTCCTTGGAAACGCCGGTGGTGATGGCGCGTTTGATCTCGGCATCGGTCCATGACCCGATGCCCTTGGTCTTGCTAGAGGTGATGTTGCGGGAGGTCGAGACGCCCCAAGGGCCGGGGAAATCGAAGCCGCCGGCGCCGAGCTTGGTGTCGAATTCGCGGCCGCGCGGACCCATCGGCGTGTGGCACTCCATGCAGTGCGCGATGGTGGCGAGGTAGAATCCCTTCTTCACCTTGTCGCTCATCATGGCTTCCGTGAACGGCTTGTCACCGCCGGGCGGGATCGGATGGTGTTGCTGCATCTTGTAGACCGGGTCGGCCACCTTGTTGCTGATCGGCTTGAGCGTATGCAGATAGGCGATCACGGCGTCGAGGTCGCGGTCAGTCATGATCTCGTAAAAGCCGCTCGGCATGACCATGGCGATCGGGGTGCCATTCGGCTTGATGCCCTTGCGCAGCACAGTCTTGAGCTGAGCGTCGGTGTAATTGCCGATGCCGGTTGCCTTGTCGGGGGTGATATTAGGCGCGGTCACCTTGAACGGCGGCTCGTCCCAGGACAGACCGCCGGAGAAGGCCTTGTCCATGATGTCGCCCGTCGGACCTTTCGGCGTGTGGCAATTGCCGCAGGTGAGGATGCCGTTGACCAGATAGTCGCCGCGCTTGACCAGGTCTGATTGCGCGTTGGCAAACCCGTTGGCGGCAGCGAAGGCGACGAATGCAACGATGAGCCGGATCATGTCTCTCCCCAGGAATATGGTTGGCGGGATTATAGCGAGGCGCCGACCGAACGGTACTGCGGCGAAAATAAAAAGGGCGGCGAATCGCCACCCTTTTTTTAACCGGAACTTGCGCGGGTCAGGCTGCGGGCGCCGTCTCCTCCTCGACCTTCTTTGCCTGCACCGGCCCGGAATCCTTGCCCTTGGCCTCGACGTCGCGGTTGACGAACTCGATCACGGCGTTGGCGGCGTTATCGCCATAGCGGAAGCCGGCCTTGAGCACGCGGGTATAGCCGCCGTGGCGCTCCTTGTAGCGCGGGCCGATGACTTCGAAGAGCTTCTTGACTTGGCCGACGTCACGGATCTCGGCGATCGCCTGGCGGCGGGCGGCGAGCCCGCCCTTCTTGGCGAGCGTCACCAGCTTCTCGACGATGGGGCGAAGTTCTTTCGCCTTCGGCAGCGTCGTGACAATCTGCTCATGTTTGATCAGCGCCGCGCACATGTTGGCGAACATGGCCTTGCGATGCGCCGGCTTCTTGTTGAGCTTGCGGTGAACTTTGCCGTGACGCATCGCTTACCTCTTCATCCCGTTTCGGCCGCGACGCGGCTCAGTAGTGATCTTCGAAGCGCTTGGCGAGCTCTTCGATGTTCTCCGGCGGCCAGCCCGGCACTTCCATGCCGAGATGCAGGCCCATCTGCGCCAGCACTTCCTTGATCTCGTTGAGCGACTTGCGGCCGAAGTTCGGCGTACGCAGCATTTCGGCTTCGGTCTTCTGCACCAGATCGCCGATATAGACGATGTTGTCGTTCTTGAGACAGTTGGCCGAGCGCACTGACAGCTCGAGCTCGTCGACCTTCTTGAGGAAGGCCGGGTTGAACGCCAGATCCGGGATCGCCTCGGCGGCCTCGGCCTTGCGCGGCTCCTCGAAGTTGACGAAGACGTTGAGCTGGTCCTGGAGAATGCGCGCGGCATAGGCGAGCGAATCCTCCGGGCTGACGGCGCCGTTGGTCTCGATCGTCATGGTGAGCTTGTCGTAGTCGAGGATCTGGCCCTCGCGGGTGTTCTCGACCTTGTAGGAAACCTTGCGCACCGGCGAATACAGGCTGTCGACCGGGATCAGGCCGATCGGCGCGTCCTCGGGGCGATTGCGTTCCGCCGGGACATAGCCCTTGCCGGTGTTGACGGTGAACTCCATGCGGATCTCGGCGCCCTCGTCCAGCGTGCAAAGGACGAGGTCCGGATTTAACACCACAACATCACCCACGGTCTGAATGTCGCCGGCGGTGACGGTACCGGGACCCTGTTTCTTGACCACCATGCGCTTGGGACCCTCGCCCTGCATCTTGATGGCGATGTCCTTGATGTTGAGCACGATGTCGGTGACGTCCTCGCGCACGCCGGCGATCGAGGAAAACTCGTGCAGCACGCCATCGATGTGCACCGACTGCACCGCCGAGCCTTGCAGCGACGACAACAGAATGCGGCGCAGCGCATTGCCGAGGGTGACGCCGAAGCCGCGTTCGAGCGGCTCGGCAACGACTGTCGCGGTCCGCGCGGCATCGTTGCCGGCGGCGACCTGGAGCTTGTTCGGCCTTATCAATTCTTGCCAATTCTTCTGGATCACGTCTTCACCTTTTCAGCGCGATGGGGTCTCGCGCAGGGCCCACCCGCCATGTGGGAGAAAGTTTGGCGGCAGTGGATGCGGCCTCCGCATCCACCTCACAAAATCAAACGCGGCGACGCTTGCGCGGCCGGCAACCGTTATGCGGAATCGTGGTCACGTCGCGGATCGACGTGATGGTGAAACCGGCGGCCTGCAACGAACGCAACGCCGACTCGCGGCCCGAACCGGGGCCCGACACTTCGACTTCCAACGTGCGCATGCCGTGCTCCTGCGCCTTCTTGGCGGCGTCTTCGGCAGCCACCTGCGCGGCGTAAGGCGTCGACTTGCGCGAACCTTTGAAGCCCATGGTCCCGGCCGACGACCAGGCAATGGTGTTACCCTGCGCGTCGGTGATCGTGATCATGGTGTTGTTGAACGAGGCCGCGACGTGAGCGACGCCCGACGCGATGTTTTTTCGTTCGCGCCGACGGACGCGTGCGGTGGCTTCCTTACCCATACCTCAAATCCTTTCGCGGCCCGCTAGCCATAAGGCGCGGACAATTCCCGTTATTTCGATTCGACTTTTTTCTTGCCGGCGATCGTCTTGGCCGGACCCTTGCGGGTACGCGCGTTGGTGTGCGTGCGCTGGCCGCGCACCGGCAAACCCTTGCGGTGACGCAGGCCGCGATAGCAGCCGAGATCCATCAGGCGCTTGATGTTCATCGACACTTCGCGCCGCAGGTCGCCCTCGACCATATAGTCGCGGTCGATCATTTCGCGAATCTGCAGCACCTCGGCGTCGGTGAGTTGCGATACGCGCCGCTCGTCCGGCAAGTTAACCTTGGCCATGATGTCCTTGGCGGTCTTGGACCCGATGCCATGGATGTATTGCAGCGCGATCACGACGCGCTTGTTGGTCGGTAGATTGACGCCCGCGATACGAGCCACGGATGGACGCTCCTGGTTATCGGCCGGCCCTGACGGGCCCGATTCTTTGTGTCCCCGGAAGGGGATAGCGCAAAGCGTAACACGACGCCCGTCCCCGCCTTTTTGGGGCCCGGCATCGTGTCAACTTCCTGAATGTGCAGCTTATTAATGGATTCATCGCGCCTTCGTCAACCTCCGCCGGGTGGCTGTTTTGCGCAGTCCACCTCTGTTTTTGGCGCCCTTGCCGGCCCGGGAACCGGCGCGGCGTGCCGACGATTTCGGACGCTGTTTGGCCTTGCCACGCTTGGCTTTGGCGCGAACCTTGGCGCGCCCGGCTGTGGCCTTGCGAGGCGCCGGTTTGGCCAGCAGGCGGTCTATGGCGGTGGTCACAGCATCAATCGGCGCCATGCCATCCACGGCCCTCAGGAGGCCTTTGGAGGCGTAATAGTGCGTCAAAGGCGCGGTTTGCGTCCGATAGGCGCCTAAACGGCCTTTGAGCACCTCGGGATTGTCGTCGCTGCGGACCTTTTCGCCACGGGCGGTCATGTCGGCGACCCGCTTCTCGATTCGCTTGAGCAGGATGCCTTCGTCGACCTTGAGCTCGATCACGGCATCAAGCTTAAGGCCGCGCTTGGCGAGGAGACGATCGAGCGCCTGCGCCTGCGCCACGGTGCGCGGGAAGCCGTCAAGCACGAAGCCGTTCTTGGCGTCGGGCTGGCCGATGCGGTCGGCGATGATGGCGACGACAACCTCGTCGGGCACCAGTTCGCCGCGGTCCATCATGCTTTTGGCTTGCAAGCCGACGGGGGTGCCGGCGGCGGCCGCGGCGCGCAGCATGTCGCCGGTGGACAGCTGGACGATGCGGTATTTCGAGATCAGACGTTGCGCTTGCGTGCCCTTCCCCGCCCCCGGCGGGCCGAGCAGGATCAATCTCATCGCGACCGCCCTCGGAGCTTCGAGCGCTTGATCAAGCCTTCGTATTGGTGGGCGAGCAGATAGCCCTGAATCTGCGCGACGGTGTCCATCGTGACGCTAACCACGATCAGCAGCGATGTGCCGCCGAAATAGAACGGCACCGCAGCATAAGAGATCAGGATTTCGGGGATCAGGCAGACAATGGACAAGTACAGCGCGCCGATCACGGTGATGCGCGATAGCACGTAGTCGATGTATTCCGCGGTGCGCTCGCCGGGCCGTATGCCCGGAATGAAGCCGCCGTGCTTCTTGAGATTATCAGCTGTCTCGGTCGGGTTGAACACGATCGCCGTATAGAAGAAGGCGAAGAATACGATCAGCGCGATGTAGAGAATAAGAAACAGCGGCCGGCCATGGCCGAGCAGCGTCGTAATGGTAGTGAGCCAACCCGCTCCGGAGCCGGTGTTAAAATTGGCGACCGTGGTCGGCAACAGCAGCAGCGACGAGGCGAAGATCGGCGGGATCACGCCCGAGGTGTTGAGCTTGAGCGGCAGATGCGAGGACTGACCCTCGAACATGCGGTTGCCGACTTGGCGCTTGGGATATTGGATCAGCAGGCGGCGTTGCGCGCGCTCCATGAACACAATGAATGCGATAACGGCGACCGCCATGATGATGACGGCGAGGATCAAGCCGGTGGACAGCGCGCCTTGGCGGCCCAGCTCGAGGGTGCCGGCAATTGCGGACGGAAGTTGCGCGACAATGCCCGACAGGATGATCAGCGAGATGCCGTTGCCGATGCCGCGCGAGGTGATCTGCTCACCGAGCCACATCAGGAACATGGTGCCGCCGGTGAGCGTCACGGTCGTCGAGATCAGAAAGAAGATGCCGGGGTTCGACACCACGTTGCCGGTGCCTTCGAGCCCGATGCCGATGCCGTAAGCCTGGAACCCCGCCAGCACCACCGTGAGGTAGCGCGTGTACTGGTTCATGATCTTGCGGCCGGACTCGCCCTCTTTCTTGAGCGCTTCGAGAGTCGGTGACACCGTCGTCATCAGCTGAATGATGATCGAGGCCGAGATATACGGCATGATGTTAAGCGCGAAGATCGCCATGCGGTGGATGCCGCCGCCGGCGAACATGTTGAACATGCCGAGGATGCCGCCCGCCTGGGTGTTAAAGATCTGTTCCCAGGCGTTGGGGTCAATGCCGGGCAGCGGGATGTAAGTGCCGAGGCGATAGACCAGCAGCGCGCCGACCGTGAACCAGATGCGCTTCTTGAGCTCGTCGGCCTTGGCGAGCGCCGAGAAGTTGAGATTGGCTGCCAGTTGTTCTGCTGCCGAAACCATTCGCTCGCTCCTGCCCGCCCGCGCCCCGCCGCGATACTCGCCCAGCAAGATGCCGGACTGTCGTCACAAACTTGTCACCAGGCGCGTTACTCGGTCGCAGCCTCCCCTTCGGCCGGCTTGGCCTTCGCCTTGCCTTCAGACTTGCCCTCGGATTTGCCCTCGCCCTTGCCACCCTTGGCAGCTTCGAGCGCCATGCGCTTGTTCTTGCCTTTGGGCTCGCCGTCCGAGCCAGCCTTGGGCGCGGCCAGGATTTTCACCGAGCCGCCGGCTTTCTCGACCGCCTGGATTGCGGATTGCGAGGCGCGATAGACCGAGAATGAGGCCTTGGCCTTGAACTCGCCGTGGCCGAGCAGTTTGACGCCGCCTTTAGCGCGGCGCATCAGCCCGGCTTTCACCATGGCGTCGACGTCGATCGGATTGCCGGCGTCGATGAGGCCTGCGTCAATCGCCGCCTGCACCTTGCCGAGGTTGATTTCGTTGATCTTCAACTGGAACGGCGTGTTGCGGAAGCCACGCTTGGGCAGACGCCGATGCAGCGGCATCTGGCCGCCCTCGAAGCCTTTGATGGCGACACCGGAGCGCGCGGTCTGGCCCTTGCCGCCGCGACCGCCGGTCTTGCCTTTGCCGGAGCCGATGCCGCGCCCGATGCGCATGCGACTCTTGCGAGCACCCGGCCTGTCGGCGATCTGATTGAGTCTCATCGCACCAATTCCTTATTTCGCGTCGCCGACCACGCGCACCAGATGCTGAACCTTGCGGATCATGCCGCGGGTCGAGGGCGTATCCGGCAGCTCACGGGTGCGGCCGATTTTATTGAGGCCGAGCCCGACAAGCGTCTCACGCTGATCGTGATGCTTGCGCAGCGGGCTTGCGTACTGCTCGACCTTGAGGGTTTTTGCTTGCGCCATTGTCGCGATCCTTAATCCGCCGCCGCCTCGACCTCGCCGCCTTCGCGGCGACGGGACTGCAGCGTCGACACTTTAATGTTGCGGCGGGCCGCGACTGAGCGCGGCGAATCCTGGTGCTTGAGCGCGTCGAACGTCGCGCGCACCACGTTGTACGGGTTGGACGAGCCGAGCGACTTCGCCACGACGTCCTGAAGTCCCAGCGTCTCGAACACGGCGCGCATCGGGCCGCCAGCAATAACGCCGGTTCCCGGAGGCGCCGCGCGCAGGAAAACCTTGCCGGCACCGTGACGGCCCAGCACGTCGTGATGCAGCGTGCGGCCTTCCCGCAACGGAATACGCATCAAACCGCGCTTGGCTGCGTCGGTCGCCTTGCGGATCGCCTCAGGCACTTCACGCGCCTTGCCGTGGCCGAAACCGGCGCGGCCCTTCTGATCGCCGACGATCACGAGCGCCGCGAACGCGAAGCGGCGGCCGCCTTTGACCACCTTCGCCACGCGATTGATGTGCACCAGCTTGTCGACGAACTCGCTGTTTTCGCGATCGTCACGGCCGCCGCGGCCGCCGCGGTCGCGCCGGGGCTCTCGTTCTCTGCGGGGTTCGGTTGCCATGCTATTCCTTCTGCATCACCGGCATGATGCGTGCTCCGTTAAAAGTTGAGGCCGCCTTCGCGCGCGGCATCGGCCAGCGCCTTGATGCGTCCGTGATAGAGATAGCCGCCACGGTCGAACACGACGTCCTTGATGCCCTTTTCCTTGGCACGCTCAGCGATCAGTTTACCGACCGCCTTGGCGGCGCCGACATCGGCGCCCTTTTTGCCATCGCCGCGCATGGTCTTTTCCATCGTCGAGGCGGCGGCAAGCGTTTCGCCTTTATTGTCGTCGATGATCTGCACGTAGATGTGCTTCGACGAGCGGAACACCGAAAGGCGCGCGCGTCCGCCGCCCGCAAGCTTGACCTTGCGTCGCACTGTCGCCGTCCGCCTCGCGGTCCGGTCACTCAATCTCGACATGGCGCTCGTCCTTTACTTCTTCTTGCCTTCCTTGCGGAAGATGTACTCGCCGGCGTATTTCACGCCTTTGCCCTTGTAGGGCTCAGGCGGACGGTAGCCACGCAGTTCCGCGGCCACCTGACCGACCTGCTGCTTGTCGATGCCGCTGACGACGATTTCAGTCGGCTTTGGCGTTGCAATCGTGATGCCCTGCGGGATCGGATAGTTGATGTCGTGCGAAAAGCCGAGCTGAAGATTGAGTTGTTTGCCCTGCACGGCGGCGCGGAAACCGACGCCGGTGATCTCCAGCTTCTCCTCAAAGCCCTTAGTGACGCCGGAAATGAGATTCGCCACCAGCGTGCGCGACGTACCCCACTGCGAACGCGCGCGCTTTGTCTCGGCGCGCGGTGCGATCTCAATCGAGCCCTTGTCCATCTTGGCCGTGACGTCGTCGTGCAGCACGACCTGAAGAGCGCCCTTCGGACCCTTCATCTTGACGGTCTGGCCCTCCACATTGGCGGTGACGCCGGTCGGGATGGTGACTGCTTTATTGCCGATGCGGGACATTAGAACACCGTGCAGATGATTTCGCCGCCGACATTGGCGTCGCGAGCGTCGTGATCGGCCATCACGCCCTTGGGCGTCGACAGGATGGCGAGGCCCAGGCCGTTGTTGATGCGCGGCAAGTTGCGCACAGCGACATAGACGCGGCGGCCTGGCTTCGAGACACGCTCGATCTCGCGGATGACCGGCGCGCCGTCGAAATATTTCAGCTCGATCTCCAGCTCGTTGCGGCCGGAGGCGTGCGCTACGTTGGCGTAGCCGCGGATGAAGCCCTCAGCCTTGAGCACCTCGGCAACGCGCTCGCGCTGCTTGGAGCCGGGCATCGAGACTTTCGACTTGTTACGCATCTGCGCGTTGCGGATGCGAGCGATCATGTCGCCGATCGGATCGTTGACAGCCATTCTCGCCCCTCCCTACCAACTCGACTTCACGAGGCCGGGAATCAGCCCCTTGGAGCCGAGTTCGCGGAGCGCGATACGGCTGAGTTTGTGCTTGCGGTAATAGGCGCGCGGCCGGCCCGACAATTCGCACCGGTTGCGGATACGGGTGGCCGACGAATTACGCGGCAGTTCGGCAAGCTTGAGGGTGGCGGCGAACCGCTCCTCGGTCGGCAATTTCTTGTCGTGCGCGATCGCCTTGAGCATGGAGCGCCGGTTGGCGTATTGCTTCGCCATCTTGCGCCGCCGGTTATTTTTCTCGATCGAACTCTTCTTCGCCATTCGTCTCTCTCCTTACGGTCCCGCGTTTGAGGACGTCGTCCTCACTGCCGGAACGGGAAGTTGAATGCTGTGAGCAGCGCGCGCGCTTCATCGTCGTTGCGCGCGGTGGTGCAGACCGTGATGTCGAGGCCCCAGGTATCGGTGACCTTGTCGAAATCGATTTCCGGGAACACGGTGTATTCCTTGATGCCGAGGCTGTAGTTGCCGCGGCCGTCGAAGCTCTTCGGATTAAGCCCGCGGAAGTCGCGGATGCGCGGCAGCACGATGTTCACCAACCGGTCGATGAAGTCGTACATGCGGGCCTTGCGCAGCGTGACTTTGCAGCCGATGGCCTGACCGTCGCGCAGCTTGTAGGTCGCGATCGATTTGCGCGACTTGGTGATCACGGCCTTCTGGCCGGCGATCATCGAAAGGTCGGCGGCGGCGCCGTCCACCTTCTTACGGTCGGCCACACCTTCGCCGATGCCCATGTTGAGCACCACTTTGGTGATCACCGGCACCTGCATCTTATTCTTGAAGCCGAACTGCTTGATCAACTCGCCGCGGATGGTCTCCTCGAACTGGAGCTTGAGCCGCGCTTTGTAATCGGAGCGCTCGCGCGGCTGTTTCGCCTTCGGCGCACCGTCCCCTTTGGGGGCGCCGCCGTCTTTGGCGCCTTTGGGCGCGCCCTGCGGCGGCTTCTGCGGCTTCTTGCCTTCGGTCTGCTGCGTATCAGCCATCGATCTCTACTCCGGAGCGCTTGGCAACGCGCACCTTCCTGCGGTTGTCGCCTTCGCCGACGAACTTGAAGCCGACGCGCGTCGGCTTGCCGTCTTTCGGATCTGCAAGCGCAAGATTCGACAGATGGACGGACGCCTCCTTGGAGACGATGCCGCCTTCCTGCTGCGCGGTCTGGCGCTGATGGCGCTTGACCATGTTGATGCCGCGCACCAGCGCGCGGTCGTCGTCCGGACGCACCTCGAACACCTCGCCGGTGCGGCCCTTGTCGCGGCCGGTGAGCACGACCACCTTGTCGCCCTTCTTGATTTTCGCCGACATCACAGCACCTCCGGCGCGAGCGAGATGATCTTCATGTGGTTTTTGGCGCGCAATTCGCGCGGCACCGGCCCGAAGATGCGGGTGCCGACCGGCTCGTTTTGCGGCGTCATTAGCACCGCGGCGTTGCGGTCGAAGCGGATGACGGAGCCGTCGGCGCGCTTAATGTCCTTGGAGATGCGCACGATCACGGCGCGCATCACGTCGCCTTTCTTGACACGGCCGCGCGGAATAGCCTCCTTCACCGAGACGACGATGACGTCGCCGATGGTGGCATATTTGCGCTTGGAGCCGCCCAGCACCTTGATGCACATGACGCGGCGCGCGCCGGAATTGTC
>Ga0070714_100002371_pt1 | contig 13865 bp, 12 predicted proteins | sample LARL83metaG_FD_65450 | JGI IMG/M metagenome (GOLD analysis project Ga0070714, IMG submission 65450) | Corn, switchgrass and miscanthus rhizosphere microbial communities from Kellogg Biological Station, Michigan, USA - LAR L8-3 metaG | ecosystem: Host-associated > Plants > Roots > Rhizosphere ...
AGCGAAGCGCCGCAGGCATCGAGAAATCGCTCGAGGATCAAATCGTTCTCCAGCATGCCGCGCCGGCAGCGCCAGCGCAGACGGGCGAGCCAGCGCGAATCGGCTGGCGCGGGCCGCGCGCCGGCGGCCGGCGATGGCTCGCAAGGCGTCGCAAGCGCGGACCGGTTATCCAAGCCTGGCCTTCAGACGGCTCGTCTGACCAGCAGACTGCGGATCCTGCCGATCGCCGCCGACGGGTTGAGACCCTTCGGGCAAACATCGACGCAGTTCATGATCGTATGGCAGCGGAACAGCCGGTACGGGTCGTCCAGGTTGTCCAGCCGCTCGCCGGTCGCCTGGTCGCGCGAATCGGCGATGAAACGGTACGCCGCGAGAAGTCCGGCGGGGCCGACGAACTTGTCGGGGTTCCACCAGAACGACGGGCACGCCGTCGAGCAGCAGGCGCAAAGGATGCATTCGTACAATCCGTCGAGCTCTTCGCGTGCCTGCGGCGACTGCAGCCGCTCTTTTTCCGGCGGCGGCGTGTCGTCGACGACGTACGGCTTGATCGAATGATACTGCTTGAAGAACTGGCTCATATCGACGATCAGGTCGCGGATCACCGGCAACCCCGGCAATGGCCGCAGCACGATCGGCTCCGCAAGCTCGCGCAGGTTGGTGATGCAGGCAAGGCCGTTCTTGCCGTTGATGTTCATGGCGTCGGATCCGCAGACGCCTTCCCGGCACGAGCGGCGGAACGACAGCGTATCGTCGGTCGCCTTGAGCCGGATCAACGCGTCGAGCAGCATCCGATCGTGCGGATCGAGCGCGACGTCGTAGTCCTTCATGTACGGCGCGCTGTCCTTGGCCGGGTCGTAGCGGTAGATGCGGAATTTCATCGATAGTCGCCGTGGGTCAATAGGTGCGGGTCTTGGGCGGAAACGCATCGACGGTGACCGGCTTCATATTCACGGGCTTGTACTCGAGCCGGTTGCCGTCGCGGAACCACAGCGTGTGCTTCAGCCAGTTCGCGTCGTCGCGGCTCGGATAGTCGCTGCGCGCCTGCGCGCCGCGACTTTCCCGGCGCGCCTCCGCCGATACGATCGTCGCCTTGGCGACCTCGATCAGATTGTCGAGCTCCAGCGCCTCGACCCTTGCGGTGTTGAACGTCCGGCTCTTGTCCTGGATCGCGACCCGTTGCACGCGGCGCTCGAGCTCCAGGATCTTGGCAACACCCTCGCTGAGCAAGGCCTGGTTGCGGAAGACGCCGCAATGCGTCTGGACGGTACGGCGCAGCGTGTTCGCGACGTCGGCGACCTGCTCGCCCGTGGTTGCGCTGTCGAGCCGCGCCAGGCGGGCAAGCGCTGCGTCGGCGGGACGGGGCGGCAGCGTCTTGTGCCCTTGCCGCTGCAGGTTCTGGCCGACGATGAAATCGCCGGCGGCGCGGCCGAACACCAGCAGATCGAGCAGCGAGTTGGTGCCCAGACGATTGGCACCGTGCACCGACACGCAGGCGCATTCGCCGATCGCGAAAAATCCCGGCACGACCGCGTTCGGGTCGCCGCCGTTGGGAGCGACGACCTGGCCGTGCACGTTGGTCGGGATGCCGCCCATCATGTAATGGATCGTCGGCACGACCGGGATCGGCTCCCGGATCGGGTCGACGTTGGCGAACTTGATCGCGATCTCGCGGATGGACGGCAGGCGCTTCATGATCACCTCGGGTCCGAGATGATCGAGCTTCAGCAATACGTAATCCTTGTGCGGCCCGCAGCCGCGCCCTTCCTTGATCTCCTGATCCATCGAGCGCGACACGATGTCGCGCGACGCTAAGTCTTTGAGGTTCGGCGCGTAACGCTCCATGAAGCGCTCGCCGTTGGCATTGAGCAGGATGCCGCCTTCGCCGCGAACGGCCTCGGTGATCAGGATGCCGGCGCCGGCGACGCCAGTCGGGTGGAATTGCCAGAACTCCATGTCTTCGAGCGGAATGCCGGCCCGCGCCGCCATCCCCAGTCCGTCGCCGGTATTGATGAATGCGTTGGTGCTCGCCGCAAAGATCCGGCCGGCGCCGCCGGTGGCGAACAGCGTGGCCTTCGCCTGCAGCAGCATGACTTCGCCGGTCTCCATCTCCAGCGCGACGACGCCAAGCACGTCGCCGTGTGCGTCGCGGATCAGGTCGAGCGCCATCCACTCGACGAAAAACTGCGTTCGCGCGCGCACGTTGCGCTGATAAAGCGTGTGCAGCATCGCGTGTCCGGTCCGGTCGGCCGAGGCGACGGCGCGCTGGACCGCTTTTTCGCCGAAGTTCGCCGAGTGCCCGCCGAAAGGCCGCTGGTAGAGCGTACCGTCGGCGTTGCGGTCGAACGGCATGCCGAAGTGCTCGAGCTCGTAGACCACCTGGGACGCCATCCGGCACATGTACTCGATCGCGTCCTGGTCGCCCAGCCAGTCGGAGCCCTTGACCGTGTCGTACATATGCCAGAGCCAGCTGTCCTCGCCCATGTTGCCGAGGCTGGCGCCGATGCCGCCCTGCGCGGCGACCGTGTGCGAGCGCGTCGGAAAGACCTTCGACAGCACCGCGACCGACAGGCCGCCTTCGGCGAGCTGGAGCGAGGCGCGCATGCCCGCGCCCCCGGCGCCGACGACGATGGCATCGAACTTGCGCACCGGAAGGCTCATCGTGCCGACCCCCACAGCACCTCGACCAGCCAGGCAAGATAGGCGACCAGAACAAGCACCGTCGCCGCTTCGAGCGTCAGCCGGAGACCGGCCGGCTTGACGTAGTCCATCCAGATGTCGCGCATGCCGATCCACGCATGCCACAGCAACGCGAGCCCGAACAGCAGCGTGGCGATGCGAAACGCCGGATGGGCGAACAGTCCGGTCCATGTGGCATAGTCGATTCCGCCCTCGTACAGCGCTATGCCGAGGAGCAGCAACGTGTACAGCGCCATGACGACGGCGGTGGCGCGCTGCGCCAGCCAGTCCTTCCAGCCGTAGTGTGCGCCGACGATGATGCGCGCTACCAAAGCCGGGCTCCGACGACCGCGGTCAGCGCGAGGCTGACGATCAGCACCGCGTAGCTCGATTGGCGCAACGGTGTGAGCTCGGTCCCGATGTGCAGATCGAGCAGCAGATAGCGAATGCCCGCGCAGAAATGATGCAGATAGGCCCAGACCAGACCGAGCAGGAGGAGCTTGGCGAGCGGGTGCGCAAGGCTCGCCCGCAGCGCAGCCCATGCTTCCGGCGACGCCAGGCTCTGCTGGACCGCCCACAGCAGCAGCGGAATGCCGACCAGGAACAGCAGCGCGCCGCTGACCCGGTGCAGGATGGAAACGATCGCGGGTATCGGCTGGCGTATCGCCAGCAAATTCAGATATACGGGCCGACCCGCCCGAGGCAGCTCCGCCGGAAGCTCGCTATCGGACATCGGCGCTCCGGCGCGTGCCCGCGTCATTGGTGGGCCAGCCATCGCGCGCTCCGCGAAACGCCCGGCACGCCGCGCAGGCAGCGGCCGCTTGGCGCGAGTCCGTCGGAAACGGCATGACGTTGGTCTTTCGTGATTGGCCCTTCCTTCCGGCGCGGGCTTAAGGGCCGTGCACGAAGAGTGCACAGCGCAAATTATACCGTGTTTCGCCCACCCCTCGCCAGCGGCGGCGCAGCTAAAGACGCCGTCAGCCGAGCTCGTTCAGATAGTAGTGACGGCGCGTGCTGCACAGGCCGCGCCGCCACTCGACCGGACGCTCGCCGTAGGTCCGCGTCAGTCGCTCGACAGCGAGCAGCGGCTCGCCGGTGCGGACCTTCAGAATCGCCGCGGTGGCGCTATCGGCGGCGATCGCCTTCAGTCGCTCCTGCGCTCGCAACATGCGCACGCCGAACTGGGTCTCGAAGAATCCGTACATCGAGCCGCGATAGGCTTCGAGCCGGCCGCGCGTCAACCCCTTGAACAGCGTTGCCGGCAGCGTGATGTCGTCGAGCACGGCCGGCTCGCCGCCGTATTCGAGCACGCGGCGCACGACGAACACCGGATCGGATGCCTTGAGCTCGAGCAGCCGCGCCACTTCGGCGGACGCCTTGCCGCGGCGTACGTCGAGCAGGCGGCTTGCCGGGTATTCGTCGCGGCCGTCGCTGCGGCGGATGCGCAGAAACCGGAACGTCGACGCCTTTTCCTCGGTGTGCGTCGCGACGAACGTGCCCTTGCCCTGCCGCCGCACGACCAGATTGTCGGCGGCCAACGCATCGATCGCCTTGCGCACCGTGCCCTGCGAAACGCCGAAGCGCGCGGCGAGCTCGATTTCGCTCGGCAGCGCTTCGCCGGGCCGCCATTGGCGCATTTCCAAGTCCCGCAGCAACAGATCCCTGAGCTGCAGATACAGCGGCCGGAAGGCAGGAGTATGTTGGGTGGCGGCAGCGGGCATCGACGACACGGCGGCGCAAGCGCCGCGAGGAAACCTGGCGGCTGATGTGGCTTTTATATCTTATATCTTACATAAGAGTCAATTGACACCCGGCAGCCAAAGCCCGTAGAATTTTCCTGCAGGGACGCGCCATGCCGACGGCGGCTTTTCCGCCGGCGGCGTGCCGGGATGCCCGCAGCCTCCCAACCAAACCGCCGTCCTGGAGCTCTCGATGAAAAAGCCCATCCGCATCGCGGTGACCGGCGCCGCCGGCCAGATCGGCTATAGCCTTTTGTTCCGGATCGCCAACGGCGACATGCTCGGACGCGACCAGCCGGTGCTGCTGCAATTGCTCGAGCTGCCGATCGACAAGGCGCAGGCGGCGCTCAAGGGCGTCATGATGGAGCTCGAGGACTGCGCATTTCCGCTGCTCGCGGGCATGTCGGGCACCGGGGACCCGAAGTCGGCTTTCAAGGACGCCGAGCTCGCGCTGCTGGTCGGTGCGCGGCCGCGCGGTCCGGGCATGGAGCGCAAGGATCTGCTGCTGGAGAACGCGAGGATCTTTATCGAGCAGGGCAAGGCGATGGACGCCGTCGCCAGCCGCGACGTCAAGGTGCTGGTCGTCGGCAATCCGGCCAATACGAATGGCTACATCGCGATGAAATCCGCTCCGGGACTGCCGCAGAAAAACTTCACCGCGATGTTGCGGCTCGATCACAACCGCGCGCTTTCGCAGCTTGCGGCCAAGTCCGGCAAGCCGGTCGGATCGATCGACAAGCTGATCGTCTGGGGCAATCATTCGCCGACGATGTATCCCGATTATCGTTTCGCGACCGCCGACGGCCAATCTCTGAAGGCGCTGATCAACGACGAGAACTGGAACCGCACGGTGTTCCTGCCGACGGTCGGCAAGCGCGGCGCCGCGGTCATCGAGGCACGCGGACTTTCGTCGGCTGCGTCCGCGGCCAACGCCGCGATCGACCATATGCGCGACTGGATCGCCGGCACCGGCGGCAAATGGGTGACGATGGGCATTCCGTCCGATGGCAGCTACGGCATCCCCAAGGACATCATGTACGGCGTGCCGGTGACCACGGCCGACGGCGACTATCAGCGCGTCACAGGGCTCGAGATCGACGCTTTCTCGCGGGAAAAAATGGACGCCACGCTCAAGGAACTCGAGGAAGAGCGCGCCGGCGTCGCCGCGCTGCTCGGATGAACACCGCCTCTTCGCCCGGCGCCCGATTCCGGGCGGCGCTATCGCGCGAAAAGCCGCTGCAGGTTCCCGGCGCGATCTGCGCCTACCATGCGATCCTCGCCGAGAAGACCGGCTACCAGGCGCTTTATCTGTCCGGCGGCGGGGTCGCGGCCGGCTCGCTGGGCGTTCCCGACCTCGGCATCTCGACGCTAGACGACGTGCTGACCGACGTCCGCCGCATCACCGACGCGAGCCCGCTGCCGCTGCTGGTCGATGCCGACACCGGATTCGGCGCGTCGGCCTTCAACGTGGCGCGCACCGTCCGTTCGCTGATCAAGGCCGGGGCAGCGGCAATGCACATCGAAGACCAGGTCGGCGCCAAGCGCTGCGGCCACCGGCCGAACAAGGAGCTGGTGGCGGCGGAAGAGATGGTCGACAGGATCAAGGCCGCCGTCGATGCGCGCAGCGACCCCGCTTTCGTCGTCATGGCTCGAACCGACGCGCTGGCGGTCGAGGGCTTGTCCGCCGCGCTCGACCGCGCCGGCGCCTACGTCGCCGCCGGCGCCGACATGGTCTTTCCGGAAGCGATCACCGAGCTCGCGATGTACCGGCGCTTCGCCGATGCTCTTGCCGTCCCGATACTGGCCAACATCACCGAATTCGGGGCGACGCCGCTGTTCACCGTCGACGAGCTTCGCACGGCCGGCGTCGCGATCGCGCTCTACCCGCTTTCGGCGTTCCGCGCGATGAACCAGGCGGCGCTGGACGTTTACCGCGCCGTGCGCCGCGACGGCTCGCAGCGGGACGTCGTCGCATCGATGCAGACGCGCCAGGAGCTCTACGAATTCCTCGGCTATCATGCCTTCGAGCAGAAGCTCGACCGGCTGTTCGCGCGCCGCGCGCAATGATGGCCCGCCCTCCCCGCCCGAGCATCGCGGAGCCCCGATGAGCGAGTCCGCCGCACCGTCCGCCACGACACCGAAGCCGAAGAAATCGGTCGCCCTGTCCGGCGTCGTCGCCGGCAATACCGCGCTGTGCACTGTCGGCCGCACCGGCAACGACCTGCATTACCGCGGCTACGACATTCTCGATATCGCCGAGTCCTGCGAGTTCGAGGAAATCGCCTACCTGCTGGTCCACGAAAAGCTCCCGACGGTGGCGGAGCTCGCCGCGTACAAGACCAAGCTCAAGGGCCTGCGCGACATACCTGACCCGATGCGGGAGATTCTCGAGCGCCTGCCCGCGAGCGCGCATCCGATGGACGTGATGCGCACCGCAGTGTCTGCGCTCGGCGCAATCCTGCCGGAGCGCGAAGGGCACGATAGCGACGGCGCGCGCGACGTGGCCGACCGACTGCTCGCTTCGCTCGGCTCGATGCTGCTGTACTGGCATCACTGGACACATCACCACAAGCGCATCGACGTCGAGACCGACGACGAGTCGATCGGCGCCCATTTCCTGCACCTGCTGCACGGCAAGACGCCGCCGAGCGCATGGGTGCGAGCGATGCATACCTCGCTGATCCTTTATGCCGAGCACGAATTCAATGCGTCGACGTTCGCCGCACGAGTCATCGCCGGCACCGGCTCGGACATCTATTCGGCGCTGACCGGCGCGATCGGCGCGCTGCGGGGTCCCAAGCACGGCGGTGCCAACGAATTCTCGTTCGAGGTCCAGCAGCGGTACTCCTCACCCGATGCAGCCGAGGCCGACATCCGCCGGCGGGTCGCCAACAAGGAGGTGATCATCGGCTTCGGACATCCGGTATACACGGTCGGCGACCCGCGCAACCGGGTGATCAAGGCCGTGGCGCAGCGGCTGTCGTCCGACGCCGGGGACATGAAAATGTTCGCCATCGCAGAGCGAGTGGAACAGGTGATGTGGGAGGCGAAGAAGATGTTTGCGAACCTCGACTGGTATTCGGCGGTCAGTTACCACATGCTCGGCGTCCCGACCGCGATGTTCACTCCGCTTTTCGTCATTTCGCGCACGGCCGGATGGGCGGCGCATGTGATCGAGCAGCGCAGCGACGGCAAGATCATCCGGCCGTCGGCGAATTACGTCGGCCCCGAAGACGAGGCTTTCGTCCCATTGGCGCAGCGCAAATGAAGCAGCCGGCGCTTCGCCTTTGGTTCGCGCTGGCGGCGGCAACGATCGCCTGTCTGCAGGTCGCGCCCGCCGCCGGGCAGACCGTACCGGCACCGAAAGCGCAGCCGCCGGCCGCATTGGCGCCCCCGCCGGCGAGGCCCGCGGCAAATCAGCCGGACGCGGACGAGGCCGCGCGAGCCGCGATGATCGCGGCGGCAGGCGCCGAAGGCGATCACTGGCTCGACCTGATCGATCACGGCAAGTTCGACGAAAGCTGGATCGCGGCCGCGGTGGTGCTGCAAGAGACGATCACGCAAAAGGAATGGAGCGCGGATCTCGCCGCACGGCAGCCGAAGCTCGGACGAACGATCATGCGCGAGCGCAAGTCGGAGAGCTATTCCAAGACGCTGCGCGGCGCGCCGACCGGCGATTACGTGATCGTCACCTACCTGACCAAGTTCGAAAAGACACCGCTGGTCGAGGAGACGCTGGCGGTCGCCCGGGACGCGATCGGGCAGTGGCACGTCGCCGGGTACGACATCAAGCTGTCTCCGGTGACGGCGCCATGACGGCGCTGCGGCGCTCCTTCGCCCGCTGGCGCAGGCCCTAGCCCGCGGCACACAGGCTACGACGATGTCCGCGCCCGCTGTCAGCGTCCGCCCGAAACCCGACCAGGTCCTGGTCGACATCGCCGACTATGCGGCCCACTACAGGATCGAAAGCAGCGAAGCCTACGACACGGCGCGCTACTGCCTGGTCGATACGCTGGGGTGCGGGCTCGAAGCGCTTGCCTATCCGGCATGCACCAAGCTGCTCGGCCCGATCGTTCCGGGCACCGTCGTGCCGGACGGGGCCCGTGTTCCGGGCACGCGTTTCCAGCTCGATCCGGTGCAGGCGGCGTTCAACATCGGCGCGATGATCCGCTGGCTCGACTTCAACGACACCTGGCTTGCGGCCGAATGGGGGCATCCGTCCGACAACCTCGGCGGCATTCTCGCCACAGCCGACTGGCTGTCGCGCACTGCGGTCGCCGCGGGCAAGCCGCCGCTGACGATGAAGGCGGTGCTGACCGCGATGATCAAGGCGCACGAGATCCAGGGCGTGATCGCGCTCGAGAACAGCTTCAACCGCGTCGGTCTCGATCACGTCGTGCTGGTCAAGGTCGCCACCGCCGCGGTCGTCGCGCAGATGCTCGGGCTGTCGGACGACCAGATCGTCGATGCCTTGTCGCTGGCATGGGTCGACGGCCAGAGCCTGCGCACCTACCGGCACGCGCCGAACACCGGATCACGCAAGAGCTGGGCGGCGGGTGACGCCACCTCGCGGGCAGTGCGACTCGCGCTGATGGTGGCGAAGGCCGAAATGGGTTATCCGTCGGCACTGAGCGCGAAGACGTGGGGCTTCTACGACGTGCTGTTCAAGGGCAAGCCGTTTACGCTGCCGCGACCCTACGGCAGCTATGTGATGGAAAACATCCTGTTCAAGATCAGTTTCCCGGCCGAGTTCCATGCGCAGACGGCGGTCGAATGCGCGATGGCGCTGCATCCGCGCGTTCGGGATCGCATCGGCCACATCCGCCGCATCACGATCCGCACGCACGAGTCGGCGCTGCGCATCATCGACAAGAAAGGGCCGCTGTCCAATCCGGCCGATCGCGACCATTGCATCCAGTACATGGTCGCCGTGCCGCTGCTGTACGGCCGGCTGACCGCCGCCGACTACGAGGACGAGGTCGCGGCCGATCCGCGCATCGACGCCCTGCGCGACAAGATGATCTGCGTCGAGGACAGGCAGTTCTCGCGCGACTACCTCGATCCTGCCAAGCGCTCGATCGCCAATGCGCTGACCGTCGAGTTCGACGATGGCACGAAGCTGGACGAAGTCGTCGTCGAATACCCGGTTGGGCATCGCCGCCGCCGCGCCGAGGGCATGCCGCTGCTGGTCGACAAGTTCCGGACCAACCTCGCCCGGCGCTTCCCGCCGGACCGGCAGCGGGCGATCGCCGATGTCGCGCTCGACGCCGGCCGTCTCGATCCGATGCCGGTGCACGAATTCGTCAACCTCTTCGTCATCTGACCCGTCGTCTCAAGACTGGATACCAGCCATGCGAACCGACATACCCGCCTTTCCGATCGCCGCTCGCGGTTTCCGTATCGCGTGCACGCTGGCTATCGCTTGCTTCAGTCTTGCCGGTAGGGGCGTTTTTGCTGCCGATATCCCGGTGCTCAAATCGGGGCTGTGGGAGCTTTCGCGCAGCACCAGCCAGCAGCCGGAGGCCAAGCGCGTGACGGAGATGTGCCTCGACGAATCGGTGCAGGCAGACATGCGCGAGTTTGGCCTGGGTGTGGCCAAGGAGCTGTGCTCGAAGAGCGATCGCCGGGTCGAGGGCAACCGGCTGACGATCGACGCGGTGTGCAAGCTGGGCGCGACGACGATGAGCGCGCACTCGGTCATGACCTTCTCCGGCAACACTGCCTACCACACCGACGGTACCGCTACCTACGATCCGCCGATGATGAACCTGTCCGAGTCGAAGTCGTCGATCGACGCCAAATGGATCGGTGAGTGCCCGCCCGGACAGCAGCCGGGCGACATCACGCTCGAATCCGGGCAGAAGATCAACATCAAGAGCATGATCAGGAAATAAACATATGCGTTGCGCTGTCCGCACCGCCAGGCTCACGCCACCGCTTGTGAGCCGACTCCGAAGAGAGGCATTGTCATGAGGCACAATCTGCACGGCACACTGCAAACGCTCGACACCGAGTCGGGTGTCTCAGGACGCTACTACTCGCTGCCTGCGCTCGAGGCCGCCGGCGTCGGCCGAATCTCGCGGCTTCCGGTCTCGATCCGCATCGTGCTGGAAAGCGTGCTGCGCAACTGCGACGGCAGGAAGGTGACCGAAGACCACGTGCGGCAGCTCGCCAACTGGACGCCCAATGCGCCGCGCACCGAGGAGATCCCGTTCATCGTCGCGCGCGTGGTGCTGCAGGACTTCACCGGCGTGCCGCTGCTGTGCGACCTCGCTGCGATGCGCGGCGTCGCGCAGCGGGTCGGCAAGGATCCGAAGGTCATCGAGCCGCTGGTGCCGGTGGACCTGGTCGTCGATCACTCGGTGCAGGTCGACTATTACGGCACGAAGAACGCGCTCGACCTCAACATGAAGGTCGAGTTTCAGCGCAACGCCGAGCGCTACAAGTTCATGAAATGGGGCATGCAGGCGTTCGACACGTTCAAGGTCGTGCCCCCCGGCGTGGGCATCGTGCATCAGGTCAATCTCGAGTACCTGGCGCGCGGAGTCCACCAGAAGGATGGCGTCTACTATCCCGACACGCTGGTCGGCACCGACTCGCACACGACGATGATCAACGGCATCGGCGTCGTCGCCTGGGGCGTCGGCGGCATCGAGGCCGAAGCGGGCATGCTGGGCCAGCCGCTGTACATGCTGACGCCGGACGTCGTCGGCGTGCACCTCAAGGGAAGGCTTCGCGAGGGCGTCACCGCGACCGACCTGGTGCTCACGGTGACCGAGCTATTGCGCAAGTCCAAGGTCGTCGGCAAGTTCGTCGAATATTTCGGCGACGGTGCGGCATCGCTTTCGGTACCGGATCGCGCGACGCTGGCGAACATGTCGCCGGAGTACGGCGCGACGATGGGCTTCTTCGCGGTCGACGACAAGACGATCGAATATCTGACCAATACCGGGAGGACACCGGCGGAGATCGACGCGCTGGAGACCTACTTTCGCGCGCAGGGCTTGTACGGGATGCCGGCCCCGGGCTCGATCGACTACTCGCAAACGGTCGAGCTCGATCTCGCGACGGTGACCGCGAGCCTTGCCGGGCCGAAGCGGCCGCAGGACAGGATCGAGCTTCCGAAGATGAAGGCATCGTTCGACACGCTGTTCTCCAAGCCGGTCGCCGAAAACGGGTTCGCCCAGTCGCCGGACAAGCTCGCCCGCCGCTATCCGGTCCAGATCGCCGTCGCCCCCGAGCCGCGCTCGAACGACTCCAAGCAGCGACTGCCGGACAACGGCCAGCCGCGCAACGTGGTCGAGATGGTCGACAACCGCCCGACGCCCGATCCGGTTCGAGTCCAGGGGCCGAAGCCGCTCGACATCGGCAACGGCGACATCCTGATCGCCGCGATCACGTCGTGCACGAATACGTCGAATCCGGGCGTACTGCTCGCCGCGGGATTGCTGGCGAAAAAGGCCGCGGCCAAGGGGCTGACGGTCAGGCGCCATATCAAGACTTCGCTGGCGCCCGGATCGCGGGTGGTCACCGAATATCTGAGCAAATCGGGGCTGCTGCCCGAGCTCGAGAAGCTCAACTTCTACCTGGCCGGCTATGGATGCACGACCTGCATCGGCAATTCGGGACCGCTCGACCCGTCGATCGAGGAAGTAGTCACCAAGAACGATCTTGTGTGCGCGGCGGTCCTGTCGGGCAATCGCAATTTCGAGGCCCGCATTCACCCGAACATCAAGGCGAACTTTCTGGCCTCGCCGCCGCTGGTCGTGGCGTACGCGATCGCCGGACGGGCCAACATCGATCTGACGACCGAGCCGCTCGGCACCGGCAACGACGGGAATCCGGTCTTCTTGCGCGACGTCTGGCCGACGTCGCAGGAAATCGGCGCGGTGATGCAGTACGCGACCGACCCGGCGACGTATCGGCGCCTCTATGGCGATTTTACCAAGGACAACCCGCTGTGGAACGCGATACCGACGACCAAGGGACAGGTCTACGCCTGGGACAAGTCGACCTACATCGCCGAGCCGCCGTTCTTCGCCGATTTTTCGATGCACCCGGGCAAGGTCGCTGCGATCCATGGCGCCCGGGTGCTCGGCATTTTCGGCGACTCGGTGACGACCGACCACATCAGCCCGGCGGGATCGATCAAGCCGACCTCGCCCGCCGGCATCTACCTGCTCGAGCACGACGTCGGCGTGCCTGATTTCAACAGCTACGGGAGCCGGCGCGGCAACCACGAAGTGATGATGCGCGGCACGTTCGCCAACGTCCGCATCAAGAATCTGATGCTGCCGCTGCGGGCCGACGGGTCGCGCATCGAGGGCGGCGAAACCATCCTCCAGCCCGAAGGCAAGCCGATGGCGATCTACGACGCGGCGATGGCTTATATCGCCCGCGGCACGCCGACGGTCGTTTTCGCCGGCGAGGAGTACGGCACCGGAAGCTCGCGCGACTGGGCAGCGAAAGGCACGCAGCTGCTCGGGGTCAAAGCGGTGATCGCGCGCAGCTTCGAGCGCATCCATCGCTCGAACCTGGTCGGCATGGGCGTGCTGCCGTGTCAGTTCACGGGCGCCGACAGCGCCGCCTCGCTCGGCATCGACGGCAGCGAGGAGTTCGACATCGTCGGGCTCGAGTCGGGGATCCGACCGCAGATGGACGTGGCGCTGGTGATTCGTCGCAAGGACGGCGCGACGCAACGCATCCCGCTGCTGCTGCGCATCGACACGCCGATCGAGGTCGACTACTACCTGCACGGCGGCATCCTGCCGTACGTCCTGCGCGAGCTGCTGGCCGCGTGAGGTAGCTGCAATCGTCGACGCCGCGATCCGGGATTCGCGCACGCTCGCCCGCGCGCTGCCTCTGTTCCTGCTTGCGGGGTTGTGCCTTTCTTCTCTGGACGCGACCGCCAAATACCTGGTCCGCGACCATGCGCTGTTCCTGGTCGTGTGGGCCCGTTACGCAGGTCAGATGATCGTCGTCACGCCGTTCGCCTGGCGGCGCGCGGGGCCCGGCTTCTGGCGCACGCGCCGTCTCGGGATGCAGCTGTTGCGCTCGGCGATGCTGCTCTGCGCGACATTCTGTTTCTTCGGTGGGTTGCGCTACCTGCCGCTGGCCGAAGGCTCGGCGATCACTTTCCTCGCGCCGATCATCGTCGTCGTGTTGTCGGGTCCCATCCTCGGTGAACGGCCGGGTCGCGCCCGCTGGATCGCGGCGATCACCGGTTTCGCCGGGATTCTCATCCTGCTGCGGCCCGGCTCCGCGGTCTTTCATCCTTCCGCGCTGCTGCTCCTGCTCGCGGCGCTGTGCAATGCGCTGTATTTCCTGCTGACGCGCAAGCTCGCCGACGAAAGCGTGCATACGACCCTGTTCTACAGCGCACTGGTCGGCATGCTCGGCCTCAGCGTCGTCCTGCCGTGGGAGATCGGCACCGCCGCGCCTACGCTGAAG
>Ga0070714_100002372_pt1 | contig 13864 bp, 4 predicted proteins | sample LARL83metaG_FD_65450 | JGI IMG/M metagenome (GOLD analysis project Ga0070714, IMG submission 65450) | Corn, switchgrass and miscanthus rhizosphere microbial communities from Kellogg Biological Station, Michigan, USA - LAR L8-3 metaG | ecosystem: Host-associated > Plants > Roots > Rhizosphere ...
TGCAGGCGGATGGAAGTTATCTGGTGGCTGAGGGATCAACACTGGCGCGGTTCAATCAATCGGGGGTTTTGGAAACCACGGCGTTTTCAGGCGCCGGGTTTTTGCCGACGAATTTCACGATCACGGGGCTGGTCACTGATGATCGAAGTTTGATTTACCTTCTGGGCCCGAACACCGAAATTCTGCGGCTATTGGCCGATGGCACTGTCGATATGTCCTTCGGGCAATTTGGCACGACAATTCCAATCCAAAGCCCGGGGGCCCCTGGGCAGCCGACAACCGGCGGGATGATCGGATTTTCCGATGATCGGGTGATCGTCGCGACGAATGTCACGAATTCTTCGGGATTCGGGGATATCGTATTGGAGCAATTAATCCCGCATACGTCGGCGCCGGATCTGAGTGTGCAGGACATTACTTATCCCGCCTCGGTCACGGCAAAAATTCCATTCACGGTCGATGGGCACGTGATCAATTCGGGTGATGTGGCTGCTGGGCCTTTTGATATCCAGTATTACTTCGTCAACGATCAAGACTTTACGACAGGAATCCTGGCGACGCAGAGCGTTGCCGGTTTGGCGGCGGGCGCGGTGTTGCCGTATCAACAGGATCTGGTGATCGATCAACCGCCGGGCAATTACCATATCAATGTCTGGGTTGATTCGGGCAACAGCGTTGTCGAAAGCAACGAAGGCAACAACATCACCTCGACAGGAACGTCAATCGCGGTGGGCCCGTCACCGGCGGAATTGTCGGTCGACAGTGTGGTGCCATTGGCGTCGTCGATCGTTGCGGGTGGAACGCTTTCGGTTCAAGTTGATACTGGTAATACCGGTGGTCAGGATACCGGACCGTTCGGCGTCAATTTTTATCTTTCGACGGATGCGGTTCTTTCCGCGAATGATCTGCTGGTTTCAACTTTGTCGATGGCATCGATGCCACCGAATGTGGTGAACAGGATTATTCAGGACATCAATATTCCGGCGAATCTCGCGGGAGGCCAGTATTATGTGATCGCCAAGGCTGGGCCGGTCACGGAAATCGACACGACGAATAACGTGCTGTCCAGCGCATCGCCGGTGCAGGTGAATGGCGCACCGAATTTGAAGTTCAACACGGCGACGGTCGATTCATCGGTGCAGGCGGGGAGCAGTTTCAATTTCAGCGCGACGGTCGGTAACATCGGCCAATCGATGGCGGTGGGGACTTCGCTGAGGATGGTGCTGTCAACGGATGCGATCTTCGGCAACGGGGATGATGTGTTGCTCGGGAACTTTCCAGTCCCCACCCTTGTCGCGGGCGGGCAGAGTACTGTGTCGGGAAGCCTGGGGATTCCCCCTGCGACCGGCGCGGGCGCGTACAACGTGCTGATGGTGGTAGATCCAACCAACGCCATTGCCGAATCGATTGAAACGGACAACTTCGCACAATCGGCTTTGGCGGTGAGCGCGGCGCCGGCGGATCTTTCCGTGCCGGTTCTGAGCTATGGCACGAGCGCGACCGCGGGCGGATCGGTGCCGATTACGCTGCGGATTCAAAACAACGGATTTACCCGTGCGTCTTCGCCGCAGGTTAGATACTTTCTTTCGACGGACGCGACACTTGGTGTGAACGATCTTTCGCTGGGGACATTTTCCTACAGCGATGTCGCTGCGCAGAGCGTGTCCGGGACGATCCCTCAGAATCTGAACATCCCGCAGAATACGGCCGGCGGCAACTACTTCATCATTGCCCAGGTGAATCCGAATGGCACGGTGGCCGAAAGTGACACGAGTAATAACGTTGCCGTCGGAACACAACTCAGCATTGCGCCCGCGCCGGCGCCGGATGTGAGCATTCAAAACATCTCATATGCGCTGAATAATCAGGCGGGATTTCCGATCGATGTTAACGTGGACCTGAAGAATATCGGCAACGCCAATTCATCAAGCTCCACACTGAATCTTTATCTCGCCGCCAGTGCATTCGGACCGCGAAAGTTGCTCGGGACGTTCGCGGTTGGATCGTTAGCGTCGCAGCAAACGCTTCCGCTGGTTGAATCGGTGACATTGCCGGCGAATTTGATCGGCGGCACGTACGCCATCATGGCCGAGGTGATCACATCGGGAGACGCCAATTCCGCTAACGACCTCGCCAACGGCGCGGACATGAATGTCACCGCCACCGCGAATCTCACGAGCGGACCGGTGACCATTCCCACTTCGGCGACGGCGGGTGATTCGATCCCGATCAGCTTTAGTTTCACCAACAACGGTGTGGCCGATTCCGGGATATTTCATTACACCATCAATCTGGTAAACGTTGTCAATTCAATTGTATTGAATGCAGGGACCGCGGCGATAAATGCTTCCGGAACGCAGGTGATCGCGCTCCCTGCCGTCACGATTCCGATTAATGTCCCGGCGGGGACGTATCGCGTGAAGATGCTGGCGGATTCCGACAATGAGGTGATCGAGACCGACGAGACCGACAACTCAAGCGTCAGCTCGGACATTGTGATCGCAGCGGGGCGGGCGGATTTGGATTTTCCAGTTCCGGATTCGTACGTCTCAACTGCGACCGCGGGGGATTCGCTGTCGGTGACGGTGCAGCTGGAAAACAGCGGATTTTCCGCGGCGGTTCAGCCACAGGTGGCGTATTTCCTCTCGACCGACACGACGCTCGATGCGCTTGATATCCCACTGGGGACATTCACTTATCCCGATATCGGCGCTCAAACAACCGGATCGGCATTCAACCAATCGCTAACGTCGCCGGTGACAACAACTGGGGGAACTTATTTCATCATCGCTCAGCTCAATCCGAATAACACGATCGATGAAAGCGACACGAAGAACAATATCAACGTTGGAAACGCGTTGACGATTGCGCCGGCGCAGCCGAATCTTCTCGTGAGTCAACTCAGCTACGGCGTGAGCGCTGAAGTTGGGAGCTCGCTGGGCTTCGGCATTGCGATCAATAACGCGGGGATCGCCCCTGCTGCGGACAGCATGGCGAACGTGTATCTGTCGGCGGACAGTTTGTTTGGCAATGCGGATGATGTGCTGATCGCGAGCGTCAACGCGGGCGCTGTTGGCGCGGATCAGACGGTGACGCTACCGATTTCTGCGAATATTCCGTCGGGAATTGCGCCGGGGAATTATTTTGTGTTTGCGGTCGCGGACGGGGGCGATCAGGTGAGCGAGTCGGATGAAACTGATAATGTCACCAAGGGCAGCGTCCAGATCGCGGTGACGGCGCCGCCGGCGCAGATTTCACTGGTTAATCTCACGTATGGCAGCACCTTCCATCCCGGCGAGAGCATCAGTATTACACCGACGGTGCAGAGTGGGACGACGTTCCTCGCCGTCGGTTTCACCGCGAGTTTTTATGTCTCGACGGACGCGACATTCAGTGCCGACGATGTGCTGCTGACGACGCAAACTTATGCGTGGCCGAATTCGTCAAATGCCGTTGACGTGGACCCGGCGTCGGTGAGATTGCCACAGAATCTCACGCCCGGCAGTTACTTTATTATCGGTGTTGCCCAGCCCAATTCGGTGCCGCAGAGCGATCAGCCGACGAGCATTCTCGCGGGTTCCGCGATTGATGTTCAACCTTTAACACCTGCCGATCTGTCGATTAGTTCACTCTCATTCACATCGGGCAGTTACTTTCCCGCGAGCACATTTACATTCTTGCCAGTCATCGCGAATACCGGCCAACTCGCGGCGACGGCGTTCAAACTTGAACTGCATCTTTCGACCGATGCCATTTTCGGCAATGCCGACGACACCACGATCAGCACGTTGAACTTTGCAGGCTTGAATGGCGGGAGCAATCTGAATGTCGGCGCGACAACCGTGACGCTGTCGGGGCCGATTGTTCCGGGAAATTATTATCTGCTGGCGAACGTGGATTCGGCCAATCAGGTGCCCGAGTCGGTTGAGACCAACAACAACTCGAGTTCCGATGGCCCGCTCGTAACGATCGCGGCGCGACCAGTGCCGGTCGATGTCACCGTCGGCGGATTGAATGACAGCTATGGCACCGCGGGTGTTGCCAGCAATACCTTCGTCAACCTGCTGTTCACAACCGTCGACGCCAAGGCGACGTCCACCGGCCAGTTTATCGCCGCGGGTTACACCACCAACACCGGCGATTGGTTCCTCACACGATTCAACACCGACGGCAGTCTCGATACGACATTCGGCGATGGTGGCATCACACTGCTCGACCTGCGCGGCACGTTCGACACCGCGGCAGCGCTCGCGCTCGGAAGCGATGGGTCGATCTATCTCGCCGGTGATTCCACTTCGCTTGATGGAACAAACCAGGATTTCGCCGTCGCGCACTTCACGTCCGATGGCCAACTCGATACCGCCTTCGGCGGCGGCGGATTTGCTATTGTCGATCTCGGCACACTGCTCGGCGCGGCAGCCTCCGATGATTTCGCCAAGGCGATCAAACTTTCATCCGATGGCAAAATCTACATCGCCGGCCTGAGCGCGGGTGTCTCGGATTCGGATTTCGCCGTCATTCGCCTCAATTCCACCGGCTCGATCGATCCCACATTCAACGCGACCGGCGCACAAACCGTCGACTTCTTCGGAAAATCCGACACGGCCAACGCGCTCGTGGTGCAAAGTGACGGCAGAGTGGTTTTGGCCGGATCGGCTGAGACGAGTGCCGGATCGACGCTGATGGCCGCCGCGAGACTCAACACCGACGGTTCCCTCGATACCACATTTGGTGGCGATGGACGCGCGACAATCAACATTGGCGGCATCGATGACGAAGCATTTGCCGCGGATATTCAGAGTGACGGGAAAATTGTTCTCGGTGGTTACTCCGCTTCCGGCTCGCTCGATGTCGGCACGACGACGACCGCCTTCGCGATCGCGCGCCTGAAGAGTAACGGCAAGCTTGATACGTCCTTCGGTCACAAAGGCTCGATGGTCACCTCGATCCCCGGCAATCCGCTATCCGGTATCACACGCCTGAAGATCCAGGACAACGGAAAGATTATCACCGCGGGCAAGACGGCGCATTCGCTGAATGATGCGCTCAGCGGCAATCTGGGCGTGGCGCTGACGCGATACGATTCGGCCGGTAATCTCGATCCAACTTTCAGCGATGATGGCATTCTGCTGCTGTTCCAGCCGGTTGATCCGGCCAACCCCGCAGCGCCCGGCGACGGACTGGTGGACCAATTCGAATCCTTCGTCGCCGCGCAAACGGGCCTCGTCGATATCGATTCCGGCGGTGGCATCCTGGCGATGATTAGCTCCCAGCAGCCGGATGATAATTCCACCACGATCTCGATCGCATCCGTTGTCGCTGATGGTGTCGATCTGACTGCACAGCTAAAGACCACCGGCGTAAAAGCATCGATCATCGGTGGAGCGAACGGCAGCGCAACCGTCACCATTCGCAACACCGGATCGCTGCCGGTGTCCGGCAACACGCTCGTGAACTTCTATCTTTCCACCGACAAAACGCATGCGGCGGACGGTGCCTTCTTCCACACGACGCTGATGGTGAAACTCAAGCCGAACACCGCCAAGACCTTCAAGGTAAAATTTGTTTTCCCAAGCGACCTGGAAGATGGGAATTACTTTTTGATCGCCGATGTGAATTCCGATTCCGCGGTGAACGAGTTGACGGCCGCCAACAACGACGCGCCCACCACAACCGCGACGCAGATCATCAAACCCGTCGTCGATCTCGTGGCGACCTTCACCGGAACATTGCCGGACGCGCTGGTGGGCGGCACGACGTCCCCGATCAACCTGACGATCACCAACAACGGCACTGTTCCCGCCAAAGGCGGGGCGACCATCCGTCTTTTGGCATCCGGCGATCAAGTGCTAGGTGACGACGATATTCAGCTGCTGAGCCTTCCCAAAAATCTGAACATCAAGCCGCACAAATCGCTGGCGTTGAAATTAAAGCTCATGCTCGCTGCATCGGCGGTTCCGACTGGCGGAGAATTCCTGGTGGGCGTTGTCGATTTCACCAGCGGGACGGAACAGATCAATCCGGATGACAAGATTGTCTTCTCGGACGCGATGATTGCATTTTCGTGATGACAAGAGTGCCACGAAAAAGTCCCACCCATTGAGGGCTTTGAACAAGTTCGTGGCGTGGGCTTCCAGCCCACGTTTTCAAATAAAAAATGCGTGGGCAGGATGCCCACGCCACCCGGCAGTTCAAAGTCGTCGAAATTCCAACTCTGATTTTCGGGCGTCGCTCACACGGGCGAGACGCCCGTGGTACGGGGGTGGTGCCAGAATCGGCGCAACGATGGATTGCGTCAACGTACCACGGGCGTCCCGCCCGTGTCCGCGGTTCAGGAAAAATAGACGCTGAGAATCGAATCGGATTCGTCTATCATCCCGCCATGGAAAAAGTTCAATTCGGCAACACCGGGTTTCGCGTGGCACGACTTGGTTTTGGCGCAGCGCCGGCGGCGTACCTCGGGACCGAACGCACGCGAGCGGCGGGCCTAGTCAACAAGCTTATCGATCGCGGGGTGAATCTCATCGATACCGCGGCGTCCTATCCCGGCTCGGAAGAATTTCTGGGTGAATCGATCTCCCAGCGTCGGAGCGAGATTGTGCTGATCAGCAAGTGTGGCAGCGCGAAAGTCGAAGGCGTTGATGCTCCCGCGTGGAGTGCGGAATTGATCGCGGCAACGATCGATCAATCGCTGCGGTTGCTGAAGACGGATGTGCTGGATGTGATGCTGCTGCACTCGTGCGATCTCGCGACTCTGAAAAAAGGCGAGGCGCTGGGCGCGCTGGCCGCGGCCAGGAATAAAGGGAAGATCCGATTTGCTGGATACAGCGGCGACAACGAAGCCGCTGCCTGGGCGGCGGAGCAGGCGGATGTCGCGGTCATCGAGACGTCGATCAATATCGCCGATCAGGTGAATATCGATCAGGTTTTGCCGGTGGCGCGGAAGCGGAATGTTGGTGTGATTGCGAAACGGCCGATCGCCAACGCGGCGTGGAAGGAGATTTCCGAGCAGCCGGGGATGTATCAGAGTTATGCGCGCACGTACACGGAACGGTTGCGCAAGATGGCGATTTCGCCGGAGATGTTCGGGCTCAAAGGCGAGAACGCGTGGATGGAACTGGCGCTGCGGTTCACGCTGTCATTTCCAGAGGTGCATACGGCCATCATTGGGACGACGAATCCGGAACATGCGATGCGCAATTTTGAGATTGCTTCGCGCGGAGCATTGCCGGTTGAGACGGTCGCGAAAATTCGGGCGGCGTTTCGCAATGCAGATCCGAAAGGCGAGTGGGCGGGGCAGACGTAAATGAGTTTCAATTTGCGATTTCAATTTGCAATTAAATCCATTGCAAATTGAAAAGTGCAAATTGAAAATTGAAGAAATGCAATGATTACGCCGTTCGTCCGTGGATCCACGCAAACGGCACCGCCGGTTGCTTTGCGATCGTTTCCGCGGCGCGATCGGCTAGCGATCGACAGCGCTCGGCGTGTTTGCAGAGGAAGTCCTGCATCGCCGCGGCTTTGCCGGTGACGGATCGTTTGGCGATGTCCCACGTGCTCACCAGATGCTCGACGATTTCTGCATAATCCGTCGTGGTATAGACACCGAGGCGTTGGGCGACGATGGCGAAATGTTCGAAGAGGTCGGGGTCTTTGCCGTCGGTCATTAGCCGTCCGGGCATTGCGATCACGCGGCGAAGAAGTGAGCCGAACGTGATCATCCCGCCATTGGGGTCGAGATCCATCACCTGGCCCATGACGCGCGTATAGAACGCTTCGTGACGCGCTTCATCACCGGCGATTCGCCGGCAGATTTGGGCGAGAGTGTCGTTGCCTTCCGAGGCCGCGAGTTTGCCCACGTTTGCGTGGGAAATTTTGGTGGCGCGCTCCTGGAAAGAGGTATAGACCAAGCCGCCATAAAGATCGGGATGCGTGCGCGGATCGAAGCCTTGACTGATCAGATGGTGGACGGTGATTTCGATGGCGCGCATGTCCACGCGCCCGCTCAACCTGAGGTATGCGTTGAGCAAATCACCATGACGATTTTCTTCAGCCGTCCAACCGCGCGCCCACTTCGCCCAGGGCGTGGCGGCGGTGCCGTTGTAATCCCGGCTGAGAAGATTCAGTGAGACGGCATAATTCGGTAGCGATTCTTCCGTGACCATGTCCGCAACGAGTACGACCAGCACGGGATCGGAAAGCACGGCGGTCTCGCGCTGCAGATCGCGAATGCGATCCGGCCAGTCGGCGCGACCGAGGTCGGGAAGATAATCGGTCGGCTGCCAGGCCTCGTTGGGCTGGAGGAGCAGGGAAAGATTATCTCCGACGAAATTCTGCAAGCTTTCGAGAAGTTCGGTTTGTGCGGACAAATTGGAATTGCTCAAATCGATTGCTCCAAAGAACCCTTGGCGTAAATATAACGCCAAAATTCTAACTTGAAATAGACATCACCTATGGCCGCGAGGAGTCGATTTTTAAAACCGGCGTCGACGGCGAGCGGGGCGGTTGGCGGCACCGGGATGCCGGGCACGCGTTGCGTGCGAGTTGCCTCCGGCGCTGTTCGAGTTACCACCCGAATGATTCGAGTTTCCTCCCGAGCGATGGGGTTGACCTGCCGCTCGATTGGAATTTCCACCCGGGCGATGCGGCTGACCACCCGGGCGATGCGACTGTCCACCGCCGCGATTGGCGTTTCCGCCGTTGCGGGGAGGCTGGCCACCCGCACGATCGCGTTCGGTGTGATCGTGTTTGCGCGGCCCCGGTTCGCGCTCGTGCTTGATCTTCGGCGCGTGGGCATTTGAATTCGGCGACCGATGGTCGGTCTTTCCCGCCACCGCATGGGGATGATCAGTTACCACGGGAATCGATTGACGGAGGAGCTTTTCGATGGCTTTGAGATTCCCCCGCTCCTCGTGATCGCAGAAGCTGACTGCCGCGCCGCTCGCGCCCGCGCGGGCGGTGCGACCGATGCGGTGGACGTACGTCTCGGGTTCGTGCGTGAGGTCGTAATTCACGACATGGCTGATGTCGTCGATGTCGATGCCGCGCGAAGCGATATCGGTCGCGACGAGAATCGGTGTTTTGCTATTGCGGAAATTCTGGAGGGCACGCTGGCGGACGTTCTGACTTTTGTTGCCGTGAATCGCCTCAGCGCGAATGCCACTGGCGTGCAAATGCTTCACAACTTTGTCAGCGCCGTGCTTGGTGCGGGTGAAGACAATCGCCCGCGCCATCGGCAGATGCTCGAAGAGATGCGCCAGCAGCGCGGATTTGTTTTGTCTATCGACAAAGTAAACCGACTGCTCGATCCGAGCGGCCGTTGCGTTGTCATGCGCAACGTGAACGGAAACGGGATTGCGGAGAATCGAATCGCTGAGCTTGCGAATTTCCGGCGGCATGGTCGCGGAGAAAAACAGCGTCTGGCGATTGGCCGGCAACTTGGTGATGATCCGGCGAATGTCGTGGATGAAACCCATATCAAGCATGCGATCGGCTTCATCGAGCACGAGAAACTCAACGTGCTTGAGATCCACGTGGCCTTGGTTCATCAGATCGAGCAATCGTCCGGGCGTTGCGATGACGATTTCGGCGCCGTTGCGAAGCATCTGCACCTGCGGTTTTTGATTCACACCGCCGTAGATGACGCCGTGGCGCAGCGGAAGATTCTTTCCATAGGCGATGAAGTCGTGGCTGATCTGTGTCGCGAGCTCGCGCGTCGGTGCAAGCACCAGGCAGCGCAGCTTATGCAGCGCCGGCGCGTTGTGCATGCGATGAAGAATCGGCAGAGCGAACGCGGCGGTCTTGCCGGTTCCCGTCTGCGCGCAACCAAGAACATCGCGGCCTTCCATCACGTGCGGAATCGTCTGCGCCTGAATGGGCGTGGCGATTTCGTAGCCTTGCGAGGCGACGGCTTTAAGAATGGGATCGGCCAAACGAAGATTGACAAACGGCATGAGAATTAACCCTTCTGGTGTGTTCACGAATTCTAAAAAGAAAATGTGAACGGTTGCGCACCAGGACCAAAAGGGCTACGGCAAGCGCCGGTAAAGCCGGTCAGTGCGCTACAACTACAGCGTGAATTTCAGGAAAAACAGCATTAAATGCGGGAGTTCCGAGAGATCAAGGCGGGCAGTTGTCGAGATCACTATAACGGATACGACCGCGATTGTCCAATAGATCAGCCAAAATGCAGGACGATTGCGTTTGTCTGTGTAGGGTGGGCACTGCCCACCACTAGCGGGGGAGATGGGCAGTGCCCAATCCACTTCAGCCTCCAAGTTGTCCAACAGATCACGCACTCTGCGGTAGTATTCAGTATTATGTCGGCCATGGCGCTGGATAGCTCAAGTTTGTTGCAGACCCTGGGGCGGCTGCATGTGGTGACCGTGCATCTTCCGATCGCGCTGCTGCTGGTGGCGGGATTGATCGAAATGTGGCGCGCGATTTGGCGAAAGCAGGGGGCTTCGCCGACGACGATTACTTGCGTGGCGATCGGCGCGATCAGCGCGGTCGTTGTGGCCGCGATTGGATTGGTGCATCAGAGCTTCGTGCAGATGGAGCATGTGATGGTGCACCAGGTGCTCGGGATCGCGACCGCGGTCTCGGCGCTGACGGCGCTGGTCTTGATTAAGAGTCGATTCGCCCGGCCGGCGGTGATCGTGTCGGCGATTCTGGTTTCGGTGGCGGGGCATTTTGGTGGGGAGTTGACGCATGGTGATCGGTATCTGACGGAGCTGATTTTTCCAAATGAGAAGAACGACGCTGTCACGGAAGTGACAGCGCCGACGACGAAGGTGACGACGGGTGAAAGAATCGTGACGGTCGATTACGACCGCGATGTGCATCCGCTGCTCGCGGCGGCGTGCTATGAATGTCATAGCGATAAGGTGCACAAGGGCGGGCTTCGGCTTTATACACCCGGCGATATCCTCGCGGGCGGGAGCAGCGGGCCTGTTGTTATCGCGGGCAAAAGTGCGGACAGTTTATTGATCAAGCGCGTGATGGGATTGGGCGGCAAGAAGCGCATGCCCGTCGATCATCCGGCATTGAGCGATTCACAGATCGCGATATTGCGCACATGGATCGACGAAGGCGCGACCGTCGCGGGGAAGAAAGTCGTCGCCAAGACGCGATGGGACGCGCCGCTGGCGCCGGTGCATGTGGAGATTCCCGGGCCGGTGGATTATCTGCTGGAGAAATATTTCGCGCAGCACAAGATTAAACCAGCGGCTGTTGTGGAAGATCGTGTTTATGCCCGGCGCGTGTATCTCGATGTGATTGGGATGCTGCCGACGGCTGCGGAATTGCATGAGTTTCTGAATGATTCGCAGCCGGACAAACGCGGCCGGCTTGTGCGCAAATTGCTGGACGACAAGCGGCGATACGCGGAGCAATGGTTGACGTTCTGGAACGATGCGTTGCGGAATGATTATTCGGGCCCGGGCTATATTGATGGCGGGCGCAAGCAGATCACGCAATGGTTGTATCAGGCGCTGTTGGACAATAAGCCTTACGACAAATTCGTCACCGAACTGATTTGCCCGGTGGCGGGCTCGGAGGGATTCACCAAAGGCATCATCTGGCGTGGCGCGGTGAGCGCGAGCCAGCGGCCGGAGTTGCAAGCCGCCCAGAACATCTCGCAGGTGTTCATGGGCATCAACATGAAATGCAATAGCTGTCACGACAGCTTTGTCAGCGAGTGGAAATTGTCGGATGCGTATGGCCTCGCGGGTGTTTATAGCGACAAGCCGCTCGAGATGTTTCGCTGCGAAAAACCGATGGGAAAGATCGCGCCGGTGAAGTTTATGTATCCCAAGATCGGCACGATCGACGGCAATGCGCCGCCCGAGCAGCGCAAGGCCCAGCTCGCGAAATTGATCACGAGCAAGGAGAACGGACGGCTCGCGCGCACGATCGTCAATCGCCTCTGGGCGCGGTTAATGGGGCGCGGGCTCGTCGAGCCGGTCGATGAGATGGACAATGAGCCGTGGAATTCGCAATTGCTCGACTGGCTGGCAACGGATCTGGTCGATCATGGGTATGACTTAAAGCACACGATCGAGGTGATCCTCACGAGTCGCGCATATCAGTTGCCGTCGGTGGGGATGAAGGATCCGAATGAAAAGGATTTTGTTTTCGCCGGGCCGGTGGTCAAGCGGATGTCGGCGGAGCAGTTCAGCGATGCGGTTTCGGAATTGACGGGTGTGTGGCATGTTTCTTCCGCGGCAGATGTATGGGGGAAGAAACCCGCGGAAAAGGATTTCCGGGCGGTCTGGGCGAAGAACGATGCGCTGATGTCCGCGCTCGGCCGGCCAAATCGCGAGCAGGTGATGACGGATCGCACGACCGCTGCGACGACGTTGCAAATGCTGGAGCTGACGAATGGTGTGACGCTGGCGAATATCCTGAACGCCGGCGCAAAGAAGTGGATCGATCAGCCGCAGATGATCGACGAGATGTACGAAGCGGCGCTCGGCCGGAAACCGACGAGCCAGGAAATGCAGGCCGCGACGGAACTCGTCGGCACTCCGGCGAAAGCGGAAGGTGTGCAGGATTTGCTCTGGTCGATTTTGATGTTGCCGGAGTTTCAGTTGGTGTATTAAGAGAGAATGAACGCCGAGGAGTGGAGGAATGGAGATAAGACAGGAGAGGAAAAGAATGTTGATTAACCTCTTTTCCCATCTCCACTCCTCCACCCCCCGGCGTTCATAATTGCACCGTGTAAGGACAATGCATGAGAACTAAACAATCACGACGAGATTTTCTGAAGACGGCAAGCGCGGTAACACTGGCGACGATGGCGGCAGGTGCGCCAAAACTCCGCGCCGCCCCATCGACCGAGCCCGCGCCCAAAGCTACCGCAGATACGCTCATCATCCTCTGGATGGGCGGCGGAATGGCGCATACCGAAACCTTCGATCCCAAGCGATTCACGCCCTACGAAAATAATCTCGACTCGAATCTCGTGCTCAGCACTTTCCCCGCGATTGACACTGCGGTTGACCATATCAAGATCAGCCAGGGTCTCGAGAAAATCGCGAAGATCATGGATCGAGGAACATTGATCCGCACGTACAAAGGCGCGGATCTCGGGAAGATTCTGCACTCCCGGCATCAGTATTACTGGCACACCGGTTACGCGCCACCACAGACCGTCGCGGCGCCGCATATCGGAGCATGGATCGCGAAGGCGCGCGGGCCGCTGAATCCCGCGATGCCTGCGTTCATCGATGTCGGCCAGCGGTTTGATGTCGGTGAAGGCGAAGAACTTAAAGCGTTTCACACCGGCGGTTTCTTCGGCTCCGAATACGGGCCGTTTTTAATCCCCCAGCCCGCCGAGGCGATGCAGACCGTCAAACCACCGCCGGGCATGAGCCCTTCGCGATTCCAGAATCGCGAGAAGTTTTTGAAACAACTCGTCGCCGAAAGTCCGGTCGGCCAGGTGGGATCGGACTATCAAAAGGAATCGCTTCTGCGCTCGCTGGACAACGCTCACCGCCTGCTGAATTCACCGGCGTCCAAGGCGTTTGATCTCTCGCTGGAAGCGAAAGAAAAATACGACATCTACAACACCGGCCGATTCGGTTTGGGATGTTTACTCGCTAAACGTCTCACGCAAGCCGGCGCGCGATTCATCGAAGTGACGACGGAATACATCCCGTTCTTAAATTGGGACACGCACGCCAACGGTCACCAGACCGCAGCCGAGATGAAGAAGCAGGTCGACGCCCCCATCGCCCAGCTAATCCGCGACCTTGAAGAATCCGGCCATCTCGATCGCACGCTGATCGTGCTCGCCAGTGAATTCAGCCGCGACATGATGCTCGAGGGCAAACCCGAAAATAAGGTCCCCGATCAGGTCGTC
>Ga0070714_100002373_pt1 | contig 13860 bp, 10 predicted proteins | sample LARL83metaG_FD_65450 | JGI IMG/M metagenome (GOLD analysis project Ga0070714, IMG submission 65450) | Corn, switchgrass and miscanthus rhizosphere microbial communities from Kellogg Biological Station, Michigan, USA - LAR L8-3 metaG | ecosystem: Host-associated > Plants > Roots > Rhizosphere ...
CTGATCGTCTGGGCCGATTTCGCGGCCGAGGCCCTGAAGGGCGTGGCCGAGGCGGGACGCCCGCTGGACGTGTATGCCATCACGCCGATGCCCGGCATGCCCGTCCCCGAGGGCACGCAGCCGGTCGAGGCGCTGCTGAAGGGCGACGGCAGCTTCGACGCCGCGCCGACCAGCACCGAGGACACCGCGGTGATCCTCTACACCTCGGGCACGACGGGCCGGCCCAAGGGCGCCGAGCTGACCCACTTCAACCTCTGGATGAACTGCCACCAGGCGGGGCATCTTTTCACCTACACCGACGACGACGTGGTCATCGCGATGCTGCCTCTGTTTCACAGCTTCGGCCAGTCGTCGATCATGAACAGCGCGATCCACGCCGGCGCGACCATCACGCTGGTCCCGCGATTCGAGACCGGCAAGGTCGTCGAGGTGATCACGCGCGACCACGTGACGATCTTCCCCGGCGTCCCGACCATGTTCTTCGCGCTGCTGCACGACCCCGCGGCGGCCGAGGCCGACCTCTCCACGCTGCGCATCTGCGTGTCCGGCGGCGCGGCCATCCCCGGCGAGGTGATCCAGGCCTGGGAGCGGCGCTTCCCGAACACGGTGATCCTCGAGGGGTACGGCCTCTCCGAGACCTCGCCGACCTGCACCTTCAACAGGTCCGCCGACGAGCGCAAGGTCATGAGCATCGGCAAGCGGATCTGGGGCGTCGAGATGAAGATCTTCGACGAGCAGGACCACGCGCTGCCGCCCGGTCCCGAGAACGTCGGCGAGATCGTCGTCCGCGGTCACAACGTGATGAAGGGCTACTACAAGCAGCCCGAGGCCACGGCCGAGGCCTTCCGCGGCGGCTGGTTCCACACCGGCGACATGGGCTACATCGACGACGACGGGTTCTTCTTCATCGTCGACCGCAAGAAGGAGCTGATCATCCGGGGCGGTTTCAACGTCTATCCGCGCGAGGTCGAGGAGGTGCTCTACGCCCACCCCGCGGTCGCCGAGGCGGCCGTGATCGGCGTGCCCGACGACCGCATGGGCGAGGAGGTGAAGGCGATCGTGGCGCTGAAGCCGGGCGCGTCGGCGACGGCAGAGGAGCTGATCGCCTACACCAAGGAGCGCGTCGCGGCCTACAAGTACCCGCGGACGATCGAGTTCCTCGACGTGCTCCCGAAAGGCGCGACCGGGAAGATCCTCAAGAAGGAGCTGAAGCAGCAGCTAGAAGCCGCCGGGAAGATCTAGGCCCCACCGGCAGGGGCCCGAAACGCAACTCCGTTAACAGAACTGCCTCTACAGCCCTTCTGGCAGGCAGCGCTGTTAACGGAGTTGCGCTTGGTCCCGTCGCGCATGCGGCGCTTCACGGGGCCGCTTTTGTTATCAGCTCGGCGGTTATGGCGCTGCTCCCGGTCGACTCGCCCAGGACGATCTCGACCTCGGTCGACCCACAGGTCGCGAACACCAGATGCTCGAACTGGGCCTCGGTCCGGCAGATGACGCGGCCGGCGCTCGTCACCGTCAGCGGGCCTGCCGGCGCCGCCGGGCCGGGTCTCACCAGCACGATGGCGAGCGACCGATCGCGCGTGTCGGTCAGCTCCAGGTGGGCGCCGATGGCGTCGATCGCGATGGTGCCGGTCAGTGCGTCGTCGAGCCCGACCGGAACGCTGGCCAGCCCGGGGCCCTGCGGCGAAGGGCTGGGCGCGAAGGTGCTGCCGAGCAGCTGCCTGGGAGTGCCGGCCGCGGCTGCCCAGCCCGGGCGCAGCGGGCCGCCGGCGGCCCAGCCGATGCCGACTCCCACCCCGGCCAGGGTGACCGCGGCCAGGGCTGCCCGCCATGACCGCGTTGCGGGCCGGCCCCGGTAGAGGCGCGCCAGCACCGCCCCCGACACGGCCAGAACCGAGGCGGTGTACACCGCCAGCGCCCAGCCGGCGCGGGCGTCGCTGCCGGTGCCGAGGCCGTGCACCACCGTCAGCGGCCAGCAGGCGTAGGCGGCCCAGTGCGTGAGCCGCCAGAGCCGGCGCCCGAGGAAGCCACGAACCAGGCTGGTGGCGACGAGTGCGACGAGCAGCTCGCCGCCCATCACACCCAGGCCGAGCCAGACCCGCCGGTAGGGCGACGCGAAGGGCACCAGCAGGTCCGTCGGGCCGAGGTGTGGAAACGGGTCCAGCCAGGCGGCCCCCGCGTGCAGGGGCAGCAGCACCAGGGCCAGCAGAGACAGGTTGCGGTGCAGCGCGGTCAGCGCGAAGGCGGGCCAGCGGTCGCTGCGCCAGCGGCGCGGTACGGCGATGCCGATGACCATCACGCACGTCAGGGTCAGCAGCAGCACGAGGCCCAGGCCCCGGCTGGCGTACCAGACCGGGCTCGGAGGGAGGAGTGACGGAGAACCGGCCGCGGCCGGTGGCATCAGGATCCCCCCGACACCACCAGGGGACCGGTGCCCGAGTTGGCGGCGGCCGCCGACGACGTGATCGCGGGCCGGGTTCCGATCAAAGGCGCGCCGCCGATGTACTGGCGAATCTGGCCCTGGTCGACCGCCGGGGCCGGGCTGGCGTGTCCGGGGAAGGATGCCGCCGCCAGGGCGGCGAAGGCCGCGGCCAGCGTGGCCGCGACGGCGGTGTAGGCGACCGTCACGCGCCGGACGCGCGTAGCGCCGCCCCGGCGCAGCGCCAAGCGCCGGGCGGGCTCGGCGTCCGTCACCACCTGCTCAGGCGCTGTTGCCGCAGTTGTTGTTGAAAAGTGGGTAGTCGATGTGCGCGTAAGCGACCTGGTTCAAGAGGAGACCCGGGCCCCCGCCCGGCAGCAGGTTGCGGATGATCGGCGTCGCCGCCGTGAACTTGTAGACCACCAGGACCTCCACGCCGCATGCATCCAGCGGGGTCGCGGCGGTGTTCCCGTTCTGGTCGCCCGGAGGCACCACCGCCCAGCCGGTGCTGAAGAAGCGGCACCCGCCGGCGGGGCCTCCCCCGGGATTGTCGATCGGCGTCCCCGAGCCGTCGGTTTCCAGGGCGCACTTCCGCACGGCGAAGCACGCGATCTGGTTGCCCACGAACGAGGCGGAAACGCACCCGTTCGTGTCCCCATACGTCCCGTGTGCTTGGCCCGGCCCCGTCGTGCCCCAGCTGTCGAAGTTGTTGGGGATGGCCTGGCCGAGCAGCGCGGGCGGCGGTTGGTTCGATGGGCAGGCCGTCGTGTTGCAGCCGGCGACCTCGCTCCGAACCGAGGCGCCGATGTCCGCGGTCGTGGACTGGATCGCCGTGATCAGGCCCGCTCGAGCCGCGCCGGCGACCTCGATGTTGAGGAAGTAGACGCGCGCCAGGTCGATCACGCCGAGCATGAGCACGACCATGATCGGCACTGACAGCGCCAGCTCGACCATCGCCTGACCGCGGCGCCTTCGACGCGGGCTCAAGACGTCCTCACTGGATCAGCCGGATCTGGCCGCTCGTGCCGACCACCGTCCAGGTGGCCTGGGCGGTGTCGCCGCAGTGGTCGCCGTCGGTGAGGAACAGGGTGACCTGGATACCGCCGTTCGCCGGGGGCTGGAAGACGTACTGGATCGTGGCGGAGTACGTGCCGGCCTTGCCGGTGAAGCCGGCTGCTCCCTGCGCGTGTCCGAACCACCACGCTCCGTTGATCTCGAGATAAGGAGCCGTATCTGGGTTGCCGCCCGAGTCCAGCGGACGCTCCCAATCGTTCTCGCCGCCCAGCACCGGCGCGAGGTTGCCCGTGGGGGTCACATATGGCGAGATCGGGCTGGCAGCCGGCGCGCTCGGAATCGTCGCGGGGTAAACCTGGCCGGCCTGGTACCAGAACAACTTCGCGCCGTTGTTCACCCTGACCCAGACGTCGGCGGCGTCAAGCGGCCACTCGTCTTTGTAGGGGATCTGCATCGCGTAGACCAGCGGGCTGCTGCCCTGGACCGCCGTGATCGTCGGGGCGCCGATCACGCTCGGCTCCTTGCCGGTGCTGGCCACAGGTGCACTGCCCGAGTTGAAAGCGCTGGCGAAGCCGATCGTGGGGTCCGTCGGGTCCGGCGCCTTGGCGCCGAACGTCGCGAAAGTGCGCGCGATCACCTGTCCGCTCAGGGCGGCGGTGCCCTTCGCGGCGCCGGCGTCCAGGTGCGGGTTGATCTCGACCCCGCCGCCGCTGAGGGCGGTGCCGTCGGCCTTGGCCTGGTAGACGATGCCGGTATAACCGCTGGTCTGCGTGGGCAGTCCTGTGATGGTGGTCGCCTGGCCGTCCAGGTGCACGAAGCTGGAGTTTTCGTCGGCGATCAGCAGAGGCACGCCGCCCACGTCGTTGGACGTGCCGGTGGGCGGGGCGCTCAGGTTGGCGGTCGCCTCCGCGGTGACCACGAAGCCGCCGGAGCCTGCTGCGTGCCTCTCGTTCGCCCCCTCGAGCAGGAAGGTGACGCCGCTGCCGTTGACCACGGTCTGCGGCCCGCCGCCGGCATCGGTTGTCGTCCCGTTGGCGCCGCAGGTCGCAGATCCCGAGCTGTAGTCCGCGGATCCTCCGGTGCCCTGGCCGATCCACACACCTGCCGTCAGCAGCGGCCCGTTGGTCCCGACTCCATTGCAGCCGAGCTCCTTCGTAGCCGGCAGTGGCTTGCAGAGGTCGAATGCGTCCGAGGCGCCGGTCTCGCCGCTGTGATCGATTCCGTTAGCCCGCGTGTGCGTGGGCCCGGTTCCCCAGTTAGTCGTGTTGCTGTTGACCGGGGCCATGCCGGTGATGTCGTAGATTCCCGACCTGAACTCGTAGACGCCTTCGTTGACCACGATGTAGTCGTACCTGCCCGGCACCAGCGTGTAGGGGCAGGAAGTTGGACCGTTGACACACTCCGCGTCGTTGGCCGGCAGGCACTGCGTGCCGGTCCACGTGCTGTTAGCGACCGTGTCGCCGTTCAGGATCACGCCGCCGCAGGCAGGCAGCTTCGAAGTGTCGACCGTCGGCGCCCACGTCTGAGTGCTGAACGTCGCCCGGTTGCCGAACAGATGATCCAAGCCGCCGGGTGGGTTGGCGTTCGTGCAAGGAGCCGTCAAGGTGGCCGGGGTGACGGGGTTGTGAGTCCCCGAGGAATCGACCAGGGCGTTACAGAAGACCTTGCTGCCGGCGAGGATGTTGTTCAGCGTCCAGCCGCGCAGCGACGCATTCGCCTGCTTTTGGCCGGACACACAGGTCGCCCCGTTGTAGGAGTCACAGATGGTGGTCGGATCCTGGATCACCATGTCGCCGTTCGACTGCACGGCGGGATAGTCGGCCGGGACCGCGGACTTGGTGCCGTCGGCGCCGACGATCATCGGGGCGGTTGAGCCCGGCTGGCTGCTGACCCAGAAGGTGGGCGTGTTGCTGGTGCAGGCCGCCGCGGACGAGCAGCCCGCGGCGTTGCTGTTGATGCCGAGGTAGTTGCGTGTCGGGTTGGTGCCGCCGGACGGCACCAGGGTCTCGTTGTAGCACTCACCGGTGCAGGAGACCTGAGGCTGGTACAGATAGAGGGCGTTCGCCGGCGGCAGGTTGGCGCTGCCACTGACACCCGGAGAGCCGAACACCGTGGCCGCCACCTTGATCAGCGCCGACGGAACGCCGAAGTAGCCCGCCAGGAAGTGAGTCTGGGTGGCTTGGATAACCACCTGCAGGCATTCGAACTGGGTCGACTTCCCACGGGCGCAGGCCGATGGGGGATCGGGAGTGCCGCTCAGGTCTTCGCCGCTGCATTCGACGTTGGCGTCCCCGTTGAAGCAGGCGGGCGACTGGATGATCAAGCGAGCGTGGTAGCCGCTGGGGCTCGCCGTGCTCGGCGTCGTCGACGCACAGGACGCGGAGTCGGTGCCCAGGTCGGTGAAGGTCGCCCTGACGTACGACTTGTCTGCTGCAAGCGTCTGGCAGGCGGTCGTGTACTGGGTCACGTAGGGCGGGCTGCCTGCGCAGACCATCGCGCTGCCGCACAGGTTCTGGTTGACCTGAGACCAGCCCAACCGGATCGCGCCGCTGTCCGTGGCGATCGGTTGCGTCAGGTCGGACGTGTTCTCGAGCACGAAGCCGCCGGACAGGACCGCCGCGTCGGCCGCGGACTGGAGGTCGCGCCGCTGCTGGTAGTTGCGGCTCATGTCCACCGCAAAGCCGCCCATCGCGATCATCAGCGAGATCACGACGGCGACGATGATCAGCGTCTGTCCCCGCTGGCCGAAATCACCGCGTCGCATCCGCATCCTCAGTTGATCGGCTGAATAACCGATTCGGTCGCAACGGTCCTGATCAGGAAGCCGCTCGGGAACAAGGTAGCGATGCCCGGTGTGATGGGCTGGTAATTGAACGTGGCCTGCACGCTGACTGGCGACCCTCCGGTTCGGACGGCCGTGGAACCATCACCATCACAAGCCTTGCCGCCGCCCGGCGGGCTGGCACTCGTCGCCGCCGGCCAGATGTAGATGTAACCCTGGCCCGGCGGCGGCACCGTCCAGTTGCTCGAGCTCTGGGTGGGATCCTGGTCCCCCACAAGTGACTTCGGATCCAGGGTCAGGGAATAGGTCGTGGCGAGCGCCTGCATGTTGGCGATCGTCAAGCAGTCACTGCTGACCTGGCTCTGCAGGTCGGCGATGCGAGCGCCGTCGCGCGCTGCGCCGGCGAGGCTGGCATAGATGAAAATCGCGCGGCCGATGTCAACGGTGCCGAAGAGGATCAGGATCAGGATCGGCAGGACGAGCGCGAACTCGACCATAGCCTGCGATGTCTGTCGAAGGGTGCGCCGAGACGGAATCCGACCCGGACCCGACCGGGCCCCGGCCCACCAGCGGACAATCCCCCGATCCAACCCCTGCACGCCCATGCGGGCCGGAAGCTAACACCTCCAGAGCACCGCGCACAGACAATCGCCCGGCATCACCGTAAACAAACGACAAAGGAGCGCCGACGCGCGTGTGTCAGTTAGAGGCCGGGATCGCGCCCTCCGGCACCGGCGCCGCCACCAGGTGCTTCGTCATCCAGGCCGCGATCCGATCGAGTCGCTCGACCCGGCGGTCCGGCCGGCCGCTGCGGGAGAGGTCGTGCGACTCGTCCGGGAAGCGCACCATCTCGACCTCCTTGCCGAGCAGCCGCAGGGCTCCGAACATCTCCTCCGCCTGCGATATGGGGCAGCGCAGGTCCATCTCGCCGTGGGTCAGCAGCAGCGGTGTCGTGACGTTCTGGACGTACCGGATCGGCGACCGCTCCCAGAGTGCATCCAGGTCCGGCCAGGGCGGCGGCCCCATCTCGAGCCGGCTCCAGATCACGATGTCGTTCTGCGCATAGTCGCTGACCAGGTTGGAGATCGAGCGCATCGCCACCGCGGCACCGAACCGCTGGGTGTGGCCGATGATCCAGTTGGTCATGAACCCGCCGTAGGAGCCGCCGAGCACGCCCAGGCGCTCGGCGTCGACGTAGTCGCGCTGGACCACCTCGTCCACGACCGCCATCAGGTCTTCGTAGTCGGCGCCGCCCCAGTCGTGCACGCAGGCGCGCCGGAACTCCTCCCCGTAGCTGTCCGAGCCGCGGGGGTTCGCGTAGAGCACGAGGAAGCCCTGGCTGAGCAGCACCTGGAACTCGTGGAAGAACGTCCAGCCGTAGGCGGCGTGCGGGCCGCCATGGACCTGGAGCAGCAGCGGGTGCTTGCGGGAGGGGTCGAAGCCCGGCGGCTTCAGCAGCCAAGCCTCGATCTCCCAGCCGTCCTTCGCACGGACGGTGAAGTGCTCGGGGTCGGGCAGGTAGCGCCCGTCGAGCCAGGCGTTGGCGCGGGTGAGCCGCGTCTCGCGCTCGCCCTCGAGCGCGTGGAGCTCGCCCGGACCGCGGGTGTCGGCGGCCAGGAAGACGGTCTGCCCACCCTGCTGGTCGAAGTCGTAGATGCGGCGCCGACCGCTCGTGAGGACCTGGACGAGGCCCTCGACGCTCGCGACGGCGATCGCGCTGGTGCCTTCGCTGCTGGTCAGGAAGTGCACGGACCGGCCGTCCGGCGACCAGCGCAGGGGAATGTCGTGACCGGCGCGCATGTCGTCGATGACGGCGTCGCCGACCGAGCGGTCGTAGTCGCCGGTGAGGCACCGCGCCTCCTTCGTCGCCAGGTCGAGGATCCAGAGCCGCTCGAGGCGGCCGCCCTCGATCGTGAGCGGCGCCACGAAGGCCAGCCGACCCGGATCGGGCGACCACCGAACCGCCTCGACGGACTTGTCGCTCGTCAGCTGGTCCAGCTCACCGGCCAGGGTGAGGCTGTACACGTGAGTCGCCTCGGAGAGGTCGGCATCAGGCTCGGCATTGCCGACGACGGCGAGTCGATCGCCCGCGGGCGACCAGCTGAAGTCGCCGACGTCCCAGGCGCCGCGCGTCAGCTGCTTCGGCTCGCCGCCCGTGGCGCCGACCACGAACAGGTGGTTGCGGCGGCCATCGAAGTAGCCCCGGCCGTCGAACTTGTAGGCGAGGGTGCGTGCGACACGTGCGACCGGCGCGCGCCGCGCGACATCGGCGCTGTCAGGCGGCCGGGGGTCGTCGACGACGCCGTCATCGCCGGCCAGAGCGAGCGCGGTGAAGGCGATGCGCGACCCGTCGGGCGACCAGGCGAAGGACCCCACGCCGTCGGGCAGGTCGGTCAGCTGCCGGGGCTCGGTCGCGCCGGCGTCGAGGACGAACAGCTGGCGGCGGCGCTGGACCTTGCGCAGGAAGCCGAGGGCGCCGGAGGGCGACCACTCGGGCGCGGAGTCGTTGGGACCGGAGGTCAGCGGCGACGGTTCGCCGTCGGGACGGAGGCCGCGAACCATGATCCGCGACTGGTTCTCGCGGCTCTCGCGGTCCGCACGGGTCTCCTGATAAGCCACACGGTCGCCGGCCGGGTGCAGCCGGACATGGTCGAGCCAGTTGAAGAGATAGAGGTCGTCAGAGGTGATCGGTGGAGGCACGACGCGTATTGAATCACCGGTGCTGCGAGGACCGTGCGGGGTGTGGCTCTGCGCGCCGCCTGGCGCCGCGGTCAGGAGGCGAGCTGAGGCGCGAGGAGGTCTGTGAAGCCGCCGGACCAACCGGCGAGCAGCTCGTGGACGGTCAGCATCTCGTCCGCCGAGATCGGGTCGGCCATCCAGCTGGCGCGCTCCTCGAGTCCGGCCGTGCGGGCCGCCTCGCGGTAGAGCTCGGTGGTGAGCTCGATCTCGCCGCCGCCCTCGAAGACGCAGTAGCGGCAGCGGAAGTGGAGCTGGACCTTGTCCTGGGAGACGTACTGCGCGGAGATCGCCGCCTGGCGCAGAGAGTTGCCGCAACCGGGACATTTCCGGCGTTGCACCTCGGCCGAGAGCACTCGGAGGACCACTTGATCCATGACCGGCAGGCTAAGTTCGGTCGGACCCGAAGCAACCACAATCGGGTTAAGCTCCAGCGCGTTTGCTTAGAGGCTTCACCGCCGGGGCGGTCGTCGGTCTCGCCGTGCTGGCGGTCATGTACATCGCCGCGGCGCTTTTCGGCTTTCAGCCACTCCCCCAAGCCCTGCAACAGCCGCTTCTCAACGTCATGCCCGGGCCGGTCTTCGGCTTCCTCATCGACACCCTGCAGCACGCCGGCAAGGTCCTCGAAGAGTTCGGGATCATCGTCGGCTTGGTGGTCCTCGCCGGCCTGGCCGGTGTCGCCTGGGTGCGCTTCAGCGGCCGCGGCGCGGACGCCGGCGCGGACGACGCCGGCGAACCGGCAGACACCGGCCGGCGCCGCTTCCTGACGCTGGGTGTCGGCGGTGTGTCGCTGGCGGTCCTCGGCGTTCGGCTGATCCCGGGCTGGGCGCAGGCAATCCTGCACCCCGCCGAAGCCGGCCTGGCCGGAGCCCAGACCTCCGAGCTGACGCCGGTCGGCCACTTCTATGTCGTCTCCAAGAACTTCGTGGACCCGGCGATCGACGAGGCGTCGTGGCGGCTGCGGGTCGACGGCCGCGTCAGCACACCCATGACGCTCGACTACGCGGCGCTGAAGCGCCTGCCGCCCACGACCGAGGTCGTGACGCTCGAGTGCATCAGCAACGACGTGGGCGGCAACCTGATCAGCACCGGCAGCTTCACCGGCGTCTCCCTGCGCGAGCTGCTGCGAATGGCCGGCGCCGCCGCGGGCGCGACCGCCGTCAACTTCAGCGCCAACGACGGCTACACGGAGACGCTGCCGCTGGCGGTGGTCAACGCTTCACCCGAGATCCTCGTCGCCTACGAGCTGGACGGCGCCCCACTCGGCGGCACCCACGGCTTCCCGGCGCGAATCCTGATCCCGGGCCGCTACGGGATGAAGGGCCCGAAGTGGCTGGAGCGGATCTCGGTCTCGGACACGGCGGTCGGCGGCTACTGGGAGGGCGAGGGCTGGGACATGAACGCCGTGGTGCGGACGACGTCGCGCATCGACGTCCCGACCAACGGCTCCTTCGTCCGCCTGAGCGGCGCGGAGATCGCCGGCGTGGCCTTCGCCGGCAAGCGCGGGATCTCGGCGGTGGAGCTCTCGTTCGACGGCGGCCGGTCCTGGTCCAACGCCGACCTCCAGGCGCCGCTGTCGCCTTTCACCTGGACGCTGTGGCGGAAGCTCTGGAACCCCACCAGCGAGGGCTCTTACACGGTCGTCGTCAGGGCCCGCGACGGAGCCGGCGCCGTGCAGGCATCGTCGACCTCCGGGAGCTTCCCCGCCGGCTCCAGCGGCTATCACTCGATCCAGGTGACGGTCGGCCGCTAAACCGCTGGCGGCGACTGAACGCCGCTAATGAGATGCAATTTTATTTACTGCGCCGCTGGGTACCTGGGGTGTAGAGTCGCGGCCCGCCGCCGACGAGCGGCAACGGATTCCCATCGACCCCAGGAGGAAAGGTGCACAGTTCCAGTCGTTTCTCATCGTGGCTGCCACGCGTGGTGGCGCCCACAATCGCCCTGCTGGCCGCGGCCGCCGCGGGTGTAACCACCTATCAGCCGGCGCTCGGCGCCACCCCGCCGGATCCCCCGACCAACGTGGCCGCCACTGCGGGCATTGGCTCCGCAACGATCACCTGGACGGCGCCGGCCAGCAGCGGCACCAGCCCGCTCACGAGCTACACGATCACCTCGTCAGCCGGCCCGGTCGACTCCGGCATCGACCCCGCTGCGACGAGCGCCGTCTTCCCGGGCCTGACCAACGTCGCGCAGACGTTCACCATGACGGCGACGAGCAACGACGGCACCAGTGTGGCGTCGACTGCCTCGAACAGCGTCACCCCCTTGCCAGGCGGCACCTACAACCCGCTGACCCCGGCTCGGGTGATCGACACCCGCAACGGCACCGGCGGAGTGCCCGTGGCCAAGATCGGGCCGAACGGCACGCTCACCTTCGGCATGCTGGGCCAGGGCGGCGTGCCTGCCACCAACGTGAGCGCGGTGATCCTGAACGTCACTGTCACCGACACCACCGCCTACAGCGATCTCACGGTCTGGCCGGCCGGCACCACCATGCCGAACGTCTCGAGCCTCAACTGGATCCCCGGCGAGACGATCCCGAACCAGGTCGAGGTCGCGCTCGGCTCCGGCGGTGCCGTGAACTTCAACAACGTCTTCGGCGCCACCAACCTCGTCGTCGACGTCGAGGGTTGGGTCGGCGACAAGACCAACTCCTACGGCAAGAACGGTCTTTTCAACTCGCTGTCCCCGCTGCGCATCCTCGACACCCGCACCGGCAACGGAGCTCCGGCGGCGAAGCTGCAGCCAGGCCAGACGATCAACCTGCAGGTCGCCGGCCGCGGCGGGGTGCCGGCCGCCACCGACGCGGCGGCGGTGGTCATGAACGTGACTGTCACATCACCCAGCTGGTACGGCCATCTGACCGTCTTCCCGACGGGCGGCGCCGTCCCCAACGCGTCGAACCTGAACTTCAACCCGGGTGAGACCATCCCCAACCGCGTCACGGTTCCCCTGGGCACCAGTGGCCAGGTCAGCATCAACAACGGCACCGCAGGCACGGTCGACGTGATCGCGGACGTCAACGGCTGGTTCACAAGCACTACGAGCACCGCCGGCGGCGCCGCGTTCGTCGGCATCACTCCGCTGCGGCTGGACGACACCCGTACCAGCACCACCTGCGGCGCTTTCGGCCAGCCGACCACTCCCTGCCCTCTGCCTCCTAACCACGAGCTCGAGGAGGACTTCAACTCGGGTATCACCAGCCTGGTCATGAACGTGACCGCGACCCAGCCTACGGCGGCCGGTTATTTCACGGTCTTTCCGACCAACAACAATGTCGGCAGCTTCCAGAACCCGCCCAACGTCTCCGACGTCAACTTCTCCAAGGGCGAGACGATCCCCAACTCGACGATCGTGGCACTGGGACCGACAGGAGACGGATTCTTCGGCTTCCTCGTCTTCAACGCCTTCGGTTACACGGACGTGATCATGGATGTGGACGGTTACTACGGCCCGACCGTACCGGCGCCGAACGCCACGACGGTGGCACAGCACCGCAGCCAGACCTCTTCCAGCACCAACACCGCGCCGAGCACGGCCACCCTCCAGGTGAGCCACCGCGCGTGGACGACAGCGCGCTAGTAGGCGCTCCGACCTAAACCCAAGTCGGGAGGTGGCCGTCTGGCCACCTCCCCCGCCCGCGGCCAGCCACTAGGCCGCGGGTGGGGCTTTCGAGCTTCGGAACTTTTCGCCGTCGGGTGATATCGCCACGAGGGCACCGTCTTGGCTGACCAATCGCCACCCGCCCTCATGAACCAACCGATGGTGGAAGCCGCACAAAAGGGCGGCGTTCTCCGCAACCGTCCTGCCACCGTTCCGCCAGTACTCGACATGGTGGCCGTCGCACCAAGCTGCCGGGCGATCACAGCGAGGGAAGTGGCAGTGCGCGCCGCGGCCCGTAACGCTTCGACGCAGCGGCGCACTGAAGGTCCTCATCTCCCTGCCGCCGTTGACGCTCAAGGAGCAGTCGCAGAGCAGCCTTTCGATCGTCTCCTTCGTGACCGGGCCGAGACTCGCGATGGCGGCGGTGCCCGACCCGACGTCGATGATCGCGTTCACGTGCGGCGCCTGCCGGCCCGTTTCGCCGAACTGGCGTCCATCCAGAGCCCGCCTCGCCACATCGACCAGCGCGTCCGCCCTGCGCTGCGGTTCACTCCGAACCTCGTCCTTGGCCCGCGGACCGAGCGCCGCGTCGAACGCGGTCTTGACCATCGCGCCACCTTCCGGATCCAACAGCCCGTCGACCCTGACCCGGCCATCGCGCCAGGTTGAAACCTTCAGGTAGCGGCTGCGGTACGCCCACTCGGCCTCCTTCGCCATCCGCTCCGCATCGACCTGGAGCTCCACTTTCTTGACCTCGTGCCGGAGGCTCGAAGGATCGGCCGCCTCGGCCTTGTCGACCAATTCCTCCTGACGTTCGAGCAGCGCTTCACTGCCAAGCCGATCCGCAGATTCAGCGATCACCGCAGCGTGGTCAAAACCGATCTCGCCCTGCGATAGCGCGGCCTCGACAACGGGCAGCTCAGGCAGGCGCCGAGCCACGGCCTGGAGCTCCATCGCTGTCCCGGAGCCCATCCGGCAGTGCGACTTCAGAAAGGCGACGGTGTTGGGAGAGCCGTACGCCTGGTAGTCGCGATTGGCGTCAAAGCGCGCAACGACGCGCGAACGCTCGTGTGCCAGCGCGTCCATTTGAGCGCTGATTTCGATGATCCGCTCGCCGTCCGAGGTGCCCATTTCCCAATACGAATTCTACCAGTTTAGCGAACAAATGTACGCTCTCTTAACAGACAAATCTCGTCCATCAAACGCCCCAATTCGACGCCGAGACACCCCCCCGCCGCCCCTTCCCCCGCCGTCCCACTCACAGACCCTCCACCGGCGTCGCATCGCCGCCCGACCACGCCCT
>Ga0070714_100002374_pt1 | contig 13856 bp, 11 predicted proteins | sample LARL83metaG_FD_65450 | JGI IMG/M metagenome (GOLD analysis project Ga0070714, IMG submission 65450) | Corn, switchgrass and miscanthus rhizosphere microbial communities from Kellogg Biological Station, Michigan, USA - LAR L8-3 metaG | ecosystem: Host-associated > Plants > Roots > Rhizosphere ...
GTGGCCCCGCCCAGCGCCCACGACGCGGCGGTGGCCCACTTCACGCGGATGCCCGACAGCGCCGCCGCCTCGCGGTTGTTGGACACAGCGCGGATCGCGGTGCCGAAGCGCGTGCGGTAGTAGAAGAGAGTCATCAGCAGCGCCAGCAGCGCTGCCACCACCAGGATGCCGATCTCGTTGTCGCTGATGTCCACCGGCCCCAGCGAGTGGCCGCCGGTGGGGAAGAGCTGGGGCACGCTGCGCGTGGCCCCGCCCCAGGCGATGATGGCCACGCTCTGCAGCACGTAGAGGACGCCGAGGGTGGCGATGATGCGCACCAGCTGCGACTGCCTGGCCAGCGGGCGCATGACCACGACGTCGACGCCGACGCCCAGCGCGATGCCCACCAGCACGGCGACGAGCAGCGCCAGCGGCATGCCCAGCAGCGACGGCGCGCCGTGGTCGACCAGGGTGGCGAAGACGTACGTGGCCACCATGGCCATGGCGCCGTGGGCGAAGTTGATCACGCCGGTGCCGCGATACACCGCGACGATCCCCGCTCCGAGCAGCGCGTTGACGGCGCCCTGGACGACTCCCAGGACGAGCGTGGCGAGCAGGAGCTCCACCTGGCGATCTCCTTGGCGTTCCCCTAGGCGTGTGACGGCGGCCCCACCCCGGTCCTTGCGCTTGGCTGCCGGCTTAGACTGGGTGCCCTGCAACCGTGGCGTCGCAACGGAGTAGTCGTATGCGCTGGCACCGCGAGGTGAGGGGACGGCTCGGTGATCCCATCGAGCGTGGCGTCCCCGTCATTCCCGAGCGCTGGCGCCTGGCGGCCACTGTCATCACGACGGCCGTATGCATCGCAATCCTTGCCTTTGCGATCGTATACGGCCTGTCGCACGGCTGAGCATCCCGTTCGGGATGCGCGTGTTGTCTGTCCATCCACGCGCTGACGCGCGTCGTGGGGGGCCTCCCCCAGGCCATCATTCGCCGCTGGAGTGCGGGCGAATGACAGCCTTCCCCCTGTTTCCCTTCGAGACTCACGGAATTTCCAACCACATCCTGATCGGTATCTAGAGGACGCGAATTGAAAGCTGCTGTGCTGCGCGCCGTCGGCGAGCCGCTCGACATCACCGACCTGCGCCTCGACGAGCCGCGCGCCGGCGAGGTGCGCGTGCGCCTCCACGCCGCCGGCGTCTGCCACTCCGACCTGTCCATCGCCGAGGGGCGCATCGCCTCGCCGGTACCGGTGGTGCTGGGCCACGAGGGCGCGGGAGTGGTCGACGCCGTCGGCCCCGGGGTGCGCAGCGTCAGCGAAGGCGACCACGTGGTCATCTCCTGGGTGCCCATGTGCGGCCGCTGCTTCTTCTGCCTGCACGGCCAGCCGCAGCTCTGCACCAGCGGCGCCTACACCCTCGGCCTGATGGACGACCGCACCACCCGCCTGTTCGACGGCGACACCGCGGTGCACCACGGCCTGCACGCGGCGACCTTCGCCGAGTCCACGGTGGTGCGCGAGGGCAGCGTGGTGCGCATCGACGACGACATCCCCTTCGCCGCCGCCGCGCTGGTGGGCTGCGCGGTGACCACCGGGGTCGGCGCCGCGCTGCGCACCGCCGAGGTGCGCGCCGGCGAGAGCGCGGTGGTCATCGGCTGCGGCGGCGTCGGCCTCAACGTCATCCAGGGCTGCCGCCTCGCCGGCGCCGACCCCATCGTCGCCGTGGACACCGTGCCCGCGCGACTGGAGGCGGCGCAGCGCTTCGGCGCCACCCACACCGTCGCCGGCGGCGAGAAGGCGGCGAGCGACATCCGCGCGCTCACCGCCAAGCTCGGCGCCGACGTGGTCTTCGAGGTCGCCGGCGTCCCCGCCCTGCAGCGCCAGGCGTGGGACATGACCCGCCGCGGCGGGCGCACCATCCTCGTCGGCGTCCCCCCGCAGGACGGCGAGACCACCTTCCCCAGCCTGCTGCTCTCGGTCAGCGAGAAGACGCTCAAGGGCTGCTACTACGGCTCGGCGTACCCGCCGCGCGACTTCCCCTGGCTGCTCTCGCTCTACCGCGCCGGCCGCCTCGACCTGGACTCGCTGGTGACCCAGACGGTGCCGCTCGACGGTGTCAACGACGCCTTCGAGGCCATGCGCCGCGGCGAGCAGCTCCGCACGGTGCTGTCGCTGGCGTAGAGAGGCCTACGCGGCTCCGGCGACCTGCCCCGGCTGGCCGGCGTCGGCCTGGGTGCGCGCCGCGCGCAGCGCCGTCTCGGCGGAGTCGTGGATGGCGGCCACGCCCACGCGCAGCCGCGAGGACAGGCCCATGCGCGACGCCTGGGTGAGGATCCGCGTCGCCGCCGCCGAGGCCGCCGACACGCCGCCGGCGCAGATCAGCAGGGCGGTGCAGCCGTCGTCGAGGATCGACACCGGCTCCTCGAACCGCGAGTAGGCGATGACCAGCGCCGCGTAGCCGCGCCGGTCGCCCGGCTCCACGGTGGAGTCGGGGGCGAAGACGCACACCGCGGCGTTGTCGCCGGCCTGTGCGGCGGCGGCGAGCAGGGCGTCGAGCGGGACGGCGGTGGGGAGCTGGGAGACCCAGGGCAGGCTCATGCCCAGCATCCTGCCAGGCGTGGCGAGGTGTGAGGGGTGCGCCGCTGCCACGGTCGCGTCGCGGCTGCCTGACGGCGGCCGGCGGGCCCGCGGGTCAGGGCCCGACGAGGAAGCCGTTCTCCAGGGCGCGCAGGGCGCGGCGCCGCTCGTCGGCGGGGCTGCCGCCGGCCAGGCGCCACTGCAGCAGCGTCTCGATCTGGGCCACCAGGTCGTTGGGCCGCACCGGCTTGACCAGGCAGCCGAAGCCGGCCAGCGAGGGACGGGTGCGGGCCTGCACCGCGCCGCTGAGAAAGCAGATCGGCAGGCCGGCGGTGCCCGGGTCGTCGAGGAGGCGGGCGGCCAGTTCCACGCCGTGCATGTCGGGGAGCAGCCCGTCGACCAGGACCGCGTCGAACGCCGCGCCCCCGGCGTGGCGCAGCGCGGCCTCGCCGCTGTCGGCCTCGACCACGCTCATGCCGCCGCGTTCCAGGGCGAAGCGCACGAAGGTTCGCACCAGCGAGTCGTCCTCGACGACGAGCACGTTGGCACGTGCGCAGGGCGGCATGGAAGCGATGGTACAGGGACCGCAGGATCGAGGCGAGGGCGGGCGTTTCCCAATGCACACGATGCGTTGCCGTGCCAATGATCTTCGCCCCTTCTCGGTCGTCGTCTTCGGCGACGGAGAGCTGCCCGAGCTGCTGCTGAGCTGCATGCAGTTCCGCCTGGTGGCCGACCTCGCCTCCGAGGGACGCGCCCGTTCCAGCCACCTGATGCAGCTCCGCCGCCACCTGCGGCACGGACGCTGCGCCGGCTGCCGCGGCTACCTCATGGGCCGCCTGTCGGAGAAGCGCTCGGCGCTGCGCCTGCGCCGCCCCTGAGCCGTCCCGGCTGAGGGGTCACGAGGCCGCCGCCTCCCCGGTCGCGCCCTCGCGATGCGGGCAGTCCGCCTGGTCGTGGTGGCAGCCGCAGGCGGCGCGGGTCTCGACCAGCTCCAGGGCCCCGTCCTCCCACTGCAGTCCCGGGCCGCCGGTGCACTGGTCGACGCGGCGGGCCGCCAGCACGTAGACGGGCCGCCCGTCGACCTCGACGTAGGCCGGCATGTTGGGCGTGCCGGCGCGGACCATGCGCTCGGCCTCGGCGGCGGAGCCGGCGCGGCGCAGGTCGCGGTGGCCCACCGAGGGGCGGTAGGTGGCCTGCTCCATGTCGGGGAGGGTGCCGGGGTCGTCGCGCAGCAGCTTGTCGAGCGCCTCGGGGAGCGCCTCGGCGCCGGCGGCGCAGAGCTTGCGGGTCAGGGTGCCGGCGGTGTCGTCGGCGGCGACGGGGAGCAGGCGCTGGGCCAGGATGGGCCCGGCGTCGAAGCGCGGCGCGGCGCGGTGCAGGGTGATGCCCGCCTTCTCGGCGCCGTCGGCGATGGTCCAGTAGATCGGCTCGGGACCGCGGTACAGCGGCAGCGGGCTGGGGTGGATGTTGAGCCAGCCGTGGGCGGGGATGCCCAGGGTGCGCACGCCGATGATCTGGTCGAAGCTGGCCATGACCACCGCGTCCGGCTGCAGCGCGGCGATGTCGGTGCGGGCGTGCTCGTCGTTGACCCGCCACAGGCGCAGGATGGGGATGCCCAGGTGCTCGGCCACCTGGCTCAGCGCGTTCTCGCCAAGGATGGCCGGATGTGCCCCGGGGCTGGTGATGATGCCGCGAAGGTCGACGTCGAGCTGGAGCAGGCGGTACAGGAAGGCCAGGGAGTAGTCGGAGGGGAAGCCGGCGAAGAGCACGCGGGGGCCGTCGCCGCTGCGCTGCGGCGTGCCGGTGGGCGGAGGCAGGCGGCGGTCGGGGATGAAGGTGAAGCTCTCCCGCGACCACAGCTCCTCGCGCGCGGCGTCCAGGTACGGCGAGGTGACGGCCATGGGGGGCCATGCTACCCGGCCGGCCAGGGGCTCCCCAGCAGGCCGTCGCGGCGCAGGCCCTCGACCGCCTGCTCCAGCGCGCCCGGCCTCGCGCTCGCGGGCGCGTGGGCGACACGCGCGCGCAGCTCCTCCCAGTCCTGCGGCGGGTCGCCGGCGCCGAGCAGGGCGCGCAGCACCGCGCCGCGAAGCTGCCGCATGCTGCCGGCGTAGGGCGCCTGGCGCCGCGGGGCGCTGACCGCCGCGCCATCCTGCAGCCGCGGGCGCGAGGCGCAGCCCTGCAGCGGGCAGTCGGTGCACCGCGGGCGTCGCGCCGTGCACACCGTGGCGCCGAGGTCGAACAGCGCGAAGGCGTGCTCGCGCGGGCTGACGTGGGCCGGCCGCGACTGCGCCAGCACCGCGTCGAGCTGCCGCGGCGGCACCTCGTGCGGCTCGACGCCGAGGGCGGCGCGGGCGGCGACGCGGCCCAGGTTGACGTCGCGCGGCGGCGCCACCTCGGCGTCGAAGGCGAAGGCCAGCAGGGCGCGGGCGGTGTAGGCGCCGATGCCGGGCAGCGCGCGCAGGCCGGCCTCGTCCCGCGGCCAGCCGTCGCCGGCGACCGCGGTGGCACAGCGGTGCAGGGCGGCCGCCCGGCGCGGGTAGCCCAGGCCGTCCCACTCACGCAGCACCTCGTCCAGCGTCGCGGCGGCGCAGGCCTGCGGCGACGGCCAGCGGTCCAGGAAGCGCTCCCAGCGCGGCAGCACCCGGGCCACCGAGGTCTGCTGCAGCATCACCTCGCTGACCAGCACCGCCCAGGGGTCGCGGGTCAGGCGCCAGGGCAGCGCGTGCCGCCCGCGCTCCTCGTACCAGGCGGCCAGGTCCTCGGTCCACACGGGGAGGAGAGTCTGCCGCGGGCTGCCGTTCCGCGGTGGTACCGTGCCTGCTCGCCCGCAGAGACGAAAGGAGGTCGCGCTGCCGCCATGGCCCGTCACACCATCACGCTCATTCCCGGCGACGGCGTCGGACCCGAGGTCAGCGAGGCGGCACGCCGGGCCATCGACGCCACCGGCGTCGACATCGAGTGGGAGGTGCACGACGCCGGCCTCGGCGTCGTCGAGCAGTACGGGCAGCCCATGCCCGACCACGTCCTCGACTCCATCCGCAAGAACAGGGTGGCCATCAAGGGGCCGCTGACCACGCCGATCGGCAAGGGCATCCGCAGCGTCAACGTGGCGCTGCGCAAGGAGCTCGACCTCTACGCGCTGGTGCGCCCCTGCAAGTCCTACCCCGGCGTGCGCTCGCGCTACGAGTCCATCGACCTGGTCATCGTCCGCGAGAACACCGAGGACCTCTACGCCGGCATCGAGTTCGCCGAGGGCGAGCGGGACACGCTGGAGCTGATCGACACCGTGAACCGCCTGGCGGGCAAGGACATCCGCAAGGACTCGGGCATCTCCATCAAGCCCATCAGCGTCTACGGCACGCAGCGCGTGTTCCGCTTCGCCTTCGAGTGGGCCCGCGCCAACGGCCGCACCAAGGTGACCGCGGTGCACAAGGCCAACATCATGAAGCACACCGACGGGCTCTGGCTGCGCGTCGCCGAGCAGGTGGCGCAGGACTACGGCGACATCGAGTTCGAGGACCGCATCGTCGACAACATGGCCATGCAGCTGGTGCAGAAGCCGGAGCTGTACGACGTCATGGTCATGCCCAACCTGTACGGCGACATCCTCTCGGACCTGTGCGCCGGCCTGATCGGCGGCCTGGGGCTGGCGCCCGGCGCCAACATGGGCGACGACATCGCCGTCTTCGAGGCGACGCACGGGTCGGCGCCGAAATACGCAGGTCTGAACAAGACCAACCCCATGGCCATGATGTTCAGCGGCGTGCTCATGCTCAGGCACCTCGGCGAGGACGACGCGGCGCGGCGGCTGGAGGCGGCGCTGGCCGAGGTCATCGCCGAGGGCAGGTCGGTGACCTACGACATGAAGCCCGAGCGCGACGACCCCACCGCGGTGGGCACGTCACAGGTGGCCGACGCGGTGGTGGCCAAGCTGCAGCGGTAGCCCGGTCGCGCCCGGTGCGCGCCGCGGCGGCGGCATGCGCCCGTGGCGAATCCCTGGCGATCCGCATGGCCCGCGGTTCACACGCTGTCACGGTTTCGTGGCCGCGCCGCGTCCGGCGGGCGCCGGGCCGCGCCCGACAATCGCTGCGCGATGGAGCATCCCCCCGGTCCCGGCGTGACTTCCGACACCCCTCTGACCCAGGCCGGCATGCTGCGCCGCGCGTGGGCGGACATCGCCGCCACGGTCGCGCCGCAGCTCACCGACCTGCCCGTCCTGCTCGACGCGCGCCTCACCGACCTGGAGAGCGCCGCCAGCCTGAACGAGCCGTCGCTGCTGGCCGTCGCCGAGGATGCCTCGCAGTACGCCCTGGAGCAGGGCGCCGGCGAGGTGGCGCGCACGCTGAGCAAGCGCCTGCGCCGCAGCATCTACGAGTTCCTGCTCGCCCTCGACGCGGTCAACCCCGCGGAGATGGCCAACGCCCCGGCGATCCCCCACGCGACCTCGCCCTTCGCCCCGCCGCCCGCGCCCGCCGCGCCGCCGGCGCCGGTGGTCCCGGTCGCGCCGGTGCCCGACCCGGAGCCGCGGGCGACCCTGAGCATCGCCGCCGCCGACGTCAGCGGCGCCGACGACGCACCCACCGCCGGCGTGGCGCCCACCGTCCCCCTCTGGGAGCAGGTGGCCCCGCCGGAGCAGTCGACCCGCGAGGTCTACCGCGTCGCCTCGCGCACCGTCGAGGAGAGCGAGCCGGTCGACGCCGGCCTGCCCCTCGACATCCCCATCGCCGACCTCATCGCCGCCGACGCCGCGGAGATCGCCGAGCTGGCCGCCGAGCTGGCGCCGGTGGAGGAGGGGACCGCCCTCTGGGATCCGGCCGTGGATGCCGGCGCGGTGGGCGAGGCTGCTGCCGACGACGTCGAGGTGGACGAGGGCACGGTGTTCGAGCCGGGTGCCGGCGCCGACTTCTCGCCGAACGGCGAGGTGCACGTGCTGGAGCCGGAGGCGGTCGCCGCCGAGGAGTGGGACGAGGACGCCGCGGAATTCACCGCCGAGGCCCCCGTCGAGCTCGCCGCCGAAGCGCAGCCTGAGCTCGCGGCTGAGGACGCCACAGAGTTTGCCGCGGAGGACACTGCGGAGCTCGTCGCTGAGGCGGCCTTCGTCGGCGGTGATGCGCTCGACGCCGAGGCGCCGGTCGAGCTCGACGCCGATGTGCCGGATGAGGCACCTGCTGAGCTCGCTGCCGAGGCGCCCGCCGAGACCGTCGCGGAGTTCGCCGCCGAGGCGCCCGCCGAGCCTGTCGCTGAGGCGCCCGCCGAGTTCGCCGCCGAGGCGCCGACCGAGCTCGCTCCCGAGCCCGTCGCGGAGACCGTCGCCGAAGCACCGGTCGAGTTCGCCGCCGAGGCGCCGACCGAGCTCTCCCCTGAGGCATCCGCCGAGACCGCCGCCGAAGCGCCGGTCGAGTTGGCCGCCGAGCCGCCTGCCGCGGCGCACGATGGCATGCCCAACGGCGTCAAGCCGCACCGCGACCTGCTGCGCGTCCCGCGCCAGTTCCGCCGCCTGCCTCCGATGGCTCCGCAGGCCACCGATCCCACCGCTCCTGCCGCCGCCGCCGACATCACGCCCGACCAGCCGGCCGCCTGGACCGCGCCGGCCTCGGGGCCGGTCGAGGACGACGACGACCTGTTCGGCGTCCCCGCCCTGCCGTGGCCGGCCGGCATGCCGCAGCCGCAGGCCCAGGCCCCCGCCGCCCCGCCGGAGCCCGAGCAAGAGGAGCTCGGCGTCCCGTTCTCGCCGCTGCCCGAGCCGACCCCGAGCGCCGCCGCACCCGCGCCCGCCGCCCCGGCTCCTGCCGCGCCGCACCCGCAGCCGCAGCCGGCCCGGCCGCAGCCCGTGGCCGTCGACCCGTTCGCCCCGGTGCTGCCGCCCCTCGCCCCGCCCGGCGCCACGGCTCCGGTCGAGCCCGTCGCCTTCCCCGACCTGCCCACGCCCCCAGAGGGCACCGCCGGCGCCCTGCCGTGGACGGCCATGCCGCCCACCCCGGCGGCCGCGCCCTTCCCCATCGCCCCGCGCGAGGGCTTCCACCTGACCGACCCCGGCGCCCTGGACATGGCCCTCGCCCAGAGCGACGGCGCCAGCCCCGCGCCGGTCGACAACCCGTTCACCACCGGCCTGCCCCCGGCCGCCGTGCCCCCGGCCGCCCCGGCGGCCCCCGCGCCCGCCGCCGAGGCCGCCGCCCCGCAGCAGGCCACTCCGCCGGCCGACGCCGACGAGGACGACCCCGGCACCTGGAGGGTGCGCCAGTCGCCCCGCGCCCAGCTCCTCGCCGAGCGCATGGCCCAGAAGCGCCGCGAGGAGGCCGCCCGCGCCGCCTACGAGGCCGCCGCCGTGCTCGACGAGCGCCACGGCCGCAAGCGCCGCCGCGGCGAGGAGCCGGTCACCGACCTGCCCAGCGCCCGCCGCCAGCTCGACGAGAACCTGCGCAAGAAGCGCGGCGCCGAGGCCGCCGCCCTGCTCCAGCGCCTGGCCCAGGAGGTGGGTGGCCGGGAGATCGCCGACCTCGCCCTCGACGCCGGCGACCGCTGCCGCGCCCTGGGCCAGAGCCGCTCGGCGACCAACTGCTACCTCGCCGCCTGGCGTTCCGACCCGCTCTACGAGACGCCGCTGTGGCGCCTCAGCGACGTCTGCCTCAACGAGCAGGAGATCGAGCTGGCCGTCGGCTACCTGGAGCGCATCGCCGAGCTGATGCGCTCGCGCGGCGACGACGAGGGCGCCATCGGCGTCTACCGCAAGATCGCCATGATCGCCCCCGAGCGGCAGGACGTGCGCGACGTCATCCGCCTGGCCAAGACCACCGGCCGCCTCGACGTCTGACGCGCCGCGCGGCGCCGAGTTGCCGCCACCAGCGGCAGCAACTCGTCGAGACGCGCAGGGCTACGCGGCCACCGCCTCCAGCAGCTCCTCGCCCTGGTCGCGCGGCCCCACCAGCGCCAGGCGCACGTCGCCGATGCGGTCCACCAGCCGCCGGGCCACGCGCTGCACCTGCGCCGCATCCACCGCGCTGATCGACTCGGCGCGCCGGTCGGGCGTCTCCAGCGTCAGCCCCGCGCGCCAGCGCGACGCATACCAGTGCGACGACGCGCCGGCGGTCTCGGTGCCGCGCAGCAGCCGTCCCACCATCGACGCCTTGGCCGCCTGCAGCTCGTCGGCGGGCACCGTCTCCTCGGCCATGCGCCGCAGCTCGCGCACCGAGAGCTGCACCGCGCGCGCCGCGTCGCCGGGACGGGTCGCCGTGGAGATGCTGAACAGGCCGGCGTCGTCGAAGGGCTCGTGTCCCGCGCCGATGCGGTAGCAGAGGCCCTCGCGCTCGCGCACGGTGTGGAACAGCCGCGACGACATGCCCACGCCGAGGACGTGGGTCATCACCGAGAGCGCGGTGCGGTCGTCGTCGCGGGCCGGCAGGCCGGGGAAGGCGAGCAGCAGGTCGACCTGCGCCTCCTCGTCGGCGCTGAGCGGGCGCACGTTGGCGACGTAGCGCTCGCCCAGCCCCCACTGCGCGCCGACGCGCGGTCGCGGTGACGCGGTGGGGATGTCGCGCAGCAGCTCGGCGGCGCGCTCGGGCGACAGCTCGGCGCCGCCGACGACCACCAGCGCCATGCTCTCGGGGGCGTAGAAGGAGCGGTGGTAGCCGACGATGGCGTCGCGCTGCACCTGGGCCACCACCGACGGGTATCCCGCCGCCGACCACGACATCGGCTGCGAGCCGCCGAAGGCGACGCTGAGGATGCGGTCGCCGATCCAGCCCTGGGGGCGGAGCAGCCGCGCGGCCAGCTCCTGCAGCACCACGTTGCGCTCGCGCTCCACCTCCTCGGCCTCGAAGAGGGGATGGCTGAGCATGTCGGTGACGATGTCGGCGAGCTGCTCCAGCGACGCCGCCGGGCCCTCGGCGTAGTACGCCACCTCCTCGGTGTCGGTGTACGCGTTGGTCACCGCGCCGAGGCTGTCGACCTCGCGCGAGATGTCGATGGCGGTGGGCCGGCGCTGCGTGCCCTTGAAGAAGAGGTGCTCCAGGAAGTGGGCCAGTCCGGCCGTCTCCGGCGTCTCGTCGCGCGAGCCGGCCTTGACGATGAGCATCACGCCGACGTTGCGGCTGGGCATGGGGGCGTTGAGCAGGGTGACGCCGCTGTCCAGACGGACGGCGTTCGGCGGTGCGCCGGTGGTGAGGGTCATGACCCGACAGTGTGCATCCCCAGGCAGCCCATGGGCCACCCGGGGATGCAGTGACTGGGGGCAGGCTAGGTCAGCCCTGGCGCCTCCGCGCCTGTCCGCGCAGGGCGAACAGGCCGCCGAGCATGGCCAGCAGGCCGAGCGGCGTGGCCCATCCGGCAGGCGACGAGCCCGCGGTGTTGGGCGTGGCGATGGCCGCCGCCGCCGGCGTCGGCGTGGCCGTGGCCGCCTGCACCGAGGCGGTCGGCGTGGCCGTGCTGGGCCGCGGCACCAGGATGCCGGGGTTGTTGCCGTTGTTGGCAGCAATCGGCGAGTTGGTCAGCGGCAGGGAGTCGGAGAACTCGAACGAGCCGCAGGTGATCGACGGGTTGCTGCTCGACGGCGAGGACTCGCCCTCGACGTTGTTGACGTAGTCGCCGGGCGCGGCGTCGTCGGGCACCATGGCCTTCAGCGTCTCGGTGAGCACCGTCTTGGTCAGGCCGTTGGGTGCGTACCACTCGAGTTGCTGGATGGCCGGGTTGGAGCTCGACTGCGAGACCGACGGGTCCTTGCCCAGGTCGCCCGAGGCGCTGCCGGTGACGTACTTGAAGCCCGCGGGCAGGAAGTCGTTGACGGCGACCACGGCGCACTGGTTGGTGGTGATGGCCAGCGTGTAGGTGACCACCTCACCGGGGTTGGCCGACTTGGTGCTGTCGGTCTTGACGCCGACCGGCAGCGACTGGCCGCTGCCGCCGGGATTGGCCGGCGGGTTGCTCACCGTGCCGGTGTTGCACATGTCCTCGGCGTGGGCGTGGCCGATGACCAGGTCGACGTCGGCCAGCGAGCCGAGGTCGGTGGGGCTGGTGAACACGTGGATGGCGTTGACGATGAACCCGTGGCCGGTCTTGTCGTAGTGCTGCTCGTTGAGGATGACCGTGATCAGGCCGAGCGGGATCACCGTGTTCGGCGCCGGAGTCAGCGGGATGCCGTTGGGTTCCCCGACGATCTGCGCCCCGCCGATGGTCAGGTTGGCGATCTCCACCTTGCCCACGGCCTTCTTGTAGTCGCACCCCTGCATCTGCGACTCGGCGGTGACGCCGGAGGCGAAGAGCTGGTCCTGCGGCTGCTGCGCGCTGCCGGCGTTGAGCGCGGCCACCGAGGCGATGGTCACGCAGGCGTTGCCGCCGACGATCTTGTCGCCGCCGAAGCCGGGCGGCGCGCCGTCGCAGTGCGTGGTCACCGTGCTGATGCCCGCGTCGGCGTTGGACTGCAGCACGTTGATGCCGTCGATCAGCGGATCGACGCAGCTGGGTCCGGTCGCGTTGGTGCAGTTGACCACCGACGCCGCCGCGCTCTGCGTGGTGTTCGGCGGCACGTACGCCTGCGCCTGCGACACCGGGCCGACGTGGATCGGCTGGTTGCCGAACAGCGACGCTTCGCCGAAGGCGGCGTACGAGTCACCTTCAGCCTGCACCACCGTGGGCGTTGCGGTCTGGGCGCCGGCGCTGACGCCCAGGGACGCTGCCGCGCCGGCGCTGAGTGCGAGGGCTGCAACTCCTGTGAGCAGTCGACGGCCCCCCCTTGTCGGACGTGTCATGTCGTCATCTCTCCGTGTGCCGGTGTGTATGTGTGCGAGGTCATCTGCCCCCAAGGCAGGCGGGGTGTGCCGGGGGTGGGACGGCCCGACCCACTCCCGCCTTCACCTACAGACAACGCCTTGGAGCGTTTCGTGACAGCGGCGATGCACATTCTCGTCCGGTAGTTCCCTGTCAGACGTGACAAGTCCTTGAAACGGACTCAGAACGTGCGTGTGCTGACCGATCGTTCGATAAAGGAAACGACCCAACCGCCCGGAGTCATGCGGACGATCGTTCGGTAAGGAACATGTCCGAACCGCCCGGCCGCCCCGGGGGCGAGGCGGGGCGGTGGGGTCGCGGCCGGCCCCGCTTGCGCCACGAACGCCTGTTCGCTATGCTGCCCCCGCCATGGCCGCGATCCTCCCCGCGCCACCCCACGACCCCGTCGCCGCCGCCCTCGACGACCTGCGCCGCTCCCCGCTGTGCGACGGGCGGCTGGTGCACGAGGTGACCCTGCCGGCGGAGCCGGCGCGGATCGGGGAGTGGCCGGCGGCGCTGCACCCGGCCCTGCGCGACGCGCTGCACGCGCGCGGCATCACCAGCCTGTACTCGCACCAGGCCCAGGCGGTGTCGGCGGCGCTGGACGGGCAGGACGTGGTGGTGGTCACGCCCACCGCGTCGGGCAAGTCGCTCTGCTACACGCTGCCGGTGCTCGACGCCTGGCTGCGCAACCCCGAGGCCCGCGCCCTCTGGCTGTTCCCCACCAAGGCGCTGGCCCAGGATCAGCTCGCCGGCCTGCAGGACCTGGCCCGGCACCTGCCCCCGGGCCTGCGCGCGGCGACGTACGACGGTGACACGCCGCCCGGCGTCCGCCAGGCGGTGCGCCAGGCGGGGCACATCGTGGTCACCAACCCGGACATGCTGCACAGCGGGGTGCTGCCCCACCACACCGCGTGGGTGCGCCTCTTCCAGCAGCTCCGCTACGTGGTCATCGACGAGCTGCACGCCTACCGCGGCGTCTTCGGCTCCCACCTGGCCAACGTGCTGCGCCGGCTGCTGCGCCTCTGCCGCTTCTACGGCAGCAACCCGGTGGTCATCGCCTGCTCGGCGACCATCGGCAACCCCGCGGAGCTGGCCCAGCGGCTGCTCGAGCGGCCGGTCCGCTGCATCGACGACAACGGCGCTCCCCGCGCGCCGCGGCGCCTGTGGTTCTGGAACCCGCCGCTGGTCGACCGCTCCCTCGGGGTGCGTCGCTCGGCCACCCTGGAGGCGCGGCGCCTGGTCGCCGAGCTGGTGCGGCGCGACCTGCAGACCATCGCCTTCGCCCGCTCGCGCAGCTCGGTGGAGGTGCTGCTGACCTACCTGCAACGCCTGCTGCCCGCGCCCGGGCCGGGCCTCCCCGGACCGGTGCGCGGCTACCGCAGCGGCTACCTGCCGCTGCAGCGGCGGGCCATCGAGGCGGGCCTGCGCGACGGCTCGGTGCGCGCCGTGGTCTCCACCAACGCCCTGGAGCTGGGCATCGACATCGGCAACCTCGACGCCGCGGTGCTGGTCGGCTACCCGGGCACGGTGGCCTCGACCT
>Ga0070714_100002375_pt1 | contig 13852 bp, 8 predicted proteins | sample LARL83metaG_FD_65450 | JGI IMG/M metagenome (GOLD analysis project Ga0070714, IMG submission 65450) | Corn, switchgrass and miscanthus rhizosphere microbial communities from Kellogg Biological Station, Michigan, USA - LAR L8-3 metaG | ecosystem: Host-associated > Plants > Roots > Rhizosphere ...
GTTGCCAGGCATCAGCGCGCTCGATAATCTGGGCATTCCCGAGAGCGGCGACGGCATCAGCGACGTGCTGCAGGAGGCGAAATGGGAGTCGGATTTTCTGGCCAAAATGCAGGACACCGACGGCGGCTTTTATTATTCCGTCTATCCGATCGATCGCGAATACGAATACAACGTGCTCCCCGAAAACGGCGATCCGCAGGTGGTCTGGCCGAAAAACACCGTGTCCACCGCCGCGGCGGTGGCGGCGCTGGCGCAATGCGCGTCCTCGCCGCATTTCAAACAAACCTATCCTGCGGCCGCGGCGAATTATTTGGCCAAGGCAAAACTCGGATGGCAATTCCTCACGAACGCCATCGCGCAGCACGGTTCGGCCGGCGCCTATCAGGACATCCAGCATTTCGGCGACGATTTCACCGACCAGGATGAACTGGCCTGGGCCGCGTGCGAATTATACCTCGCCACCGGGGACGCCCAATATCAGCAAAAGCTTTTCCAGTTGTTTCCCGATCCCACGGACCCGGCCACGATGGAATGGGGCTGGTGGCGGATGTTTGCCTGTTACGGAAATGCGATTCGGGATTACGCCACCGCCGTGAGCAGCGGTCGCTTGCAGGCGAGCCAGGTGGATTCGAATTACGTCGCCAAATGCATCACCACGATTACGAATTGCGGCAACGACAATCTGCTTTGGTCGCAAGAGAGTGCTTACGGGAGCAGTTTGCCCGAGAACACCAAACACGGACGCAGCGCGGGCTGGTATTTTTCGCCGGTGCAGGCATTCGACCTGGTGGTGGCGCAGCTCTTCAATCCGAACCCGGCCTACGTGGACGCGATTCTGATGAACCTGAATTACGAGGGCGGCTGCAATCCCATCAACCAGACCTACGTGACCGGCCTCGGCTGGAAACGACAGCGCGAAGTCGTGGACCAATATTCGGAGAACGACCGGCACACGTTGCCGAAGGACGGCGTGCCCATCAGCAACATGCAGGAGGGATTTGTTTGGACGTGGACTTACGGTTATGAGCTGACGCCGATTTGTTTCCCAACCGACGGCGCACAAACCGCGCCTTACCCGATCTACGACCGTTGGTGCGATTTTTTCAACGTGACGACCGAGGCCTCCACGACCGACACCGCGCGCAGTTTTGCCGTGAGCGCGTGGCTGGCGGCGCAGACTTCGCTCGCCAATCAACACTGGCGCTCCACCAATGCCGCTATCGTCGCCCCGACGAGCCTCAAATTGCCGGGACAGCCCTTGACGATTTCGCTGCAAGTGGCGGACACGAATTTGAACGGCGCAAGAATTGTCTGGGAAGGACTCGGGCAAGACCCGGCGTTTGACGGGACCAGCCACACATTTACCGCGCCCTCGGTTGAGGGGTCAGCCTGGGTGGAAGCCGAAGTGCAATGGCCGGATGGCCGCCGGGCATTCGCCACGAACTCAGTGACCATCAGCACGAACGCGCCGCCGCAATTGACGGTGCCCAACTCGGCGGGTGGGGGCTTCTCGTTCCTGCTCGCAGGCGCGCCGCAGGCAACCTACGTCGTCCAGGCGTCAACCAATTTCAGCACGTGGCAACCGGTCTTCACCAATACCTTGCCAATGAGCGGGGTGCTGCCCGTCGCCGATCCGTCGAGCGGCCAATTTCCGCAACGCTATTATCGCGCCGTGAAAACGCCATGAGCAGGAAAACGAACCCGCAGTGCTAATTTCGCTCGGGCCGGTCGCCGTAATGAAAGCCGTCCTCGTCCTCGTAACCCATGGGGGCAAAGGAGTCGAGAAAGCCGCGCCAGGCGCGGGTGAGAAAATCCAAATACCCCGCCGACGAATCCGCCCTTTTCCCCTGGCCGTTTGAAGCGGGCCATTTCGTTTGGACGCCGTCCGGTGCGTTCTGGCGATTGTTTGCCATGCCCGCCAACTATGCTTTTATTCCGCCCGAAAGCTTGCCGTCTTTTGGCAATTTCTGGACGAAAACTGTCGGCGCCTCCCGCACCCCATCCGCTACGATTTTGGGCGGGCAAACAGTTTCATCACGTCCGCATGGGCGATGACCACATCCGGGTCGCGTTGCAAAGCATCGTAGTAATGGCGGCCGAATCCCTCGCCGGCTTCGGAAGGAGACAACAAAACATTGGCTTCCTTGATGACTGCCTCCACCGAGGCGTCGGTCAAAGGTTCTTTCGCGTCCAACGCTTCGTCCATGGAAACAATCAATTGCGAGAGCGGCTGCAGCCAGGCGAACCAGGGGTCGCTGGTCAGGAGCTGCAGGAATTGGTTGGGCGAACGGATGGCGCCCACGGTTTTCTCGTAGGTAACCCGCTCGGAATCGACGAGCGTTTTGTGCAGCGCCAACAGCGCGTGGCGAACCTCTTCGAGGTGTTTTTTAACGGTGACGGTCATGCTTCGGATAAGTTCGTTGCATTTTTCCCCGAGTCAACCCGCAAGACCATGGGCCCGGTATTTTCCCAAAGTTTCCCGCTTGACGCCCCCGGCGTAAAAATGCATCGTCAGCTCGCTTATGGAACCAATCACGACAACTAATTCTCAGAATTATATTCTGGTTGTCGTCCCGCGCGCTCGCTGGCACTTCTACAAGAGGGCAACCGGCAGGCAGGAGGGTTCAAGCTAGTTCGATAGAAAAAGATTTCCCAACCCTGCTTGCCGAAAGGTGAGCAGGGTTTTTTTATTGCCATGAGCGCCCCAACTTTAACACCAACTGAATCCGCGTCGCGCGAAACCGTGCTGGCGGGCTTGCGCAATTTGCCGCGCGCGGCCTGGATTCTTTTCTTCGGCACCTTTCTCAATAAGTTCGGCGGGTTCGTGGTGCCGTTTCTCACGTTGTATCTCACGAGCGCGGGCTACAGCATCGGCGAGGCGGGCCTGGCCGTCAGCGCCTATGGAGCAGGCAATCTCGGCGCGTCGCTGCTGGGCGGCCACCTGGCGGACCACATCGGCCGGCGAAAAACCATCCTGCTCTCGATGTTTTCCGGCGCGGCGGCCATGATGCTGCTCTCGCAGGCGCATCATTTCGCCCTGATCCTGGTGCTGACCGCGCTCACCGGTCTTACCAACGAATTTTATCGACCCGCCAGTTCGGCCCTGCTCGCGGACATTGTCCCGGCGGGTCAACGGACCACCGCGTTTGCGGCGCTGCGCGTCTCCTTCAATGCGGGGTTTGCCTTCGGCCCCGCGACAGCTGGTTTGCTGGCGGCCTACGGATATTTCTGGCTGTTTGCCGGCGATGCCGCCACGTCGGCGTTGTTCGGATTGGTGGTTCTGCTCGCCTTGCCGCGCGGCGCGACCGGTGCTTCGAAAAACGCGAGTTGGAAAGAGGCATGGCGTGTGTTGCGACGGGACCGCAAGCTGCATCAACTGTTGCTCGCCAATTTTTCCATTGCGCTGGTGTTCTTTCAACTCGGCTCGACCTTCGGTTTGCACGTAACGCATTTGGGGTTTTCGGCAGCCGTGTATGGGGCGATAATTTCCATGAACGGCGCGTTGATTGTGTTTTGTGAATTGCCGCTGACGGCTTTGACGCGGAGATTTCCGGCCCGGCGCGTGATGGCCGCCGGATATTCGCTGTGCACCTTCGGGTTTGCGCTCAACGGTTTTGCGCACACGATTCCAGGGCTGGTGCTCTGCATGTTAATTTTCACCATCGGGGAAATGATCACCATGCCCACCGCCTCTGCCTACCTGGCGGAACTCGCGCCACCCGAGATGCGCGGGCGTTACATGGGCGTGTCCGGCCTCACGTGGGCGCTAGCGCTGATTATCGGTCCGGCGGCTGGGATGAAATTGTTCGCGGCCGCGCCCCTGATTTATTGGATCGTCTCCGGCGCGGCCGGTGCCTTTGCCGCCTTTGTCATTTTGTGCAGGGCCCCGGAAAGCCAACACGCCGAGCCGACCGACGCCGCTGGATGTCTACCGTGAGGTGACTATCCTCGATGGACCATAAGTCCGCTTCATCGAAACTCCTAAAAGGATTAACTTTCTTGTTAACTTAAGCGTACCCCATTGCTCGAAACAGCGTATTCTGTTCTAATATAAGCTCATAAAGATTTATGCCTTCGCGCAAAGCCATTCTGATCGCGGACGATTGCGAAGAGGACGCACAGATCATGAGACGCGCGTTTCAGAAATCCGGCTGTAACGTCCCCCTGCTCTTTGTCAAGGACGGGCAGGAAGCTTTGGACTATCTCTCCGGCACGGGTGAATATTCCGACCGCACGGCTCATCCGCTGCCGCGACTGATGCTGCTCGATTTAAAAATGCCGAAGGTGGACGGCTTTGACGTGCTGGAATGGTTGCACGAGCATCCCAAACTCAGAGTGCTGCCGGTCACCGTATTGACATCTTCCAACCTCGATTGGGACGTGGATCGCGCCTATCACCTGGGAGCCAATTCTTACGTGGTAAAGCCCAGTTCATTCGCGGGTTTTGTTGAAATCGTCGAGGGACTGCGCAACTACTGGATTGAAATCAATCGTCCTCCGAGCGCGGTCGCCTGAACCGTCTCGCTGTTCTTCGAGCGGACGCCGTTAGCCATAGCTTAATCAGCTGCTCTTCTCTACGACTTTAGTCCAATGGAGATTTTTCAATGATTATTGCAGAATCGCCAAGTTGTGCCCTTTTGTCCTTTCGTTAATGTAAGGATGAAAGTTCACAACCCCGAACAAAACCGACGAGTCTGCGAGCAACGGTCGAAAAAATAGCATCGATATTTCAGGTCATTATTGCACCGAAAGTGGTGTCGCGTATTCCCTTTTCGAGCAGCGAATTTCCCCCAATTACCCGGATGGACATCTACCAACATCGCCTATGGCCCGCGCAGCTTCTTTGGCTCGCCGCAGCGCTGATGCTCGTGAGCAGTGCCGCGCAGGCTACCCCGGCCCTGCCGGTCATTAACACCAACAATGTCGCAAACGTCACCAGTTTTGGCGCCGTCGGCGATGGCGTGACGACCAATACGGTGGCGATTCAAAACGCGATCAATGCCGCAGCGGCGGGCGGGACCACCAACGGCGCTGCCGGCGGCACGGTTGAGTTTCCACCGGGAATATTCCTAAGCGGGCCGCTGACGTTGAAGAGCTCGGTGAACGTGCAACTCGACCAGGGCGCCATTTTGCGGATGCTACCTTTCGGCCAATATCCCGTGACCTGGTTCACCAACAGCTCCGGCTATTATTTCACGGCGAACAATTTCATTTCCGGCTCGAGCCTGCACGACGTGGAAATCAGCGGCACGGGCGGGATCGAGGGACAGGGCGAGCCGTGGTGGCCGTGGGCCAATACCAACGGCGCCGTCCGGCCTATCATGATCCGGCTCTCGGGCTGCAACCGTGAGCTGATTCAATCCGTCACGCTGTCGAACTCGCCGGAGTTTCACATTTCCATCAGCGGCAGCGCCGGCAATACGACCGTGCAGAACACCATCATCCGCGCGAACCCTTCCTCCGACCCAACCAACCCGGGTCACAACACCGATGCCTGCGACACCAGCGGCACGAATATCCTCGTGCAGAACAACAACATCAGCGTGGGGGATGATAATTTCACCTGCGGAGGCAGCACTTCCGGCATGTTGCTGACCAACAATACCTACGGCTACGGTCACGGGGCTTCCATCGGCAGTTACACTTCGCCGTCGGTCTCCAACATGACGGTCATTGACTGCACCTTCACGAACACCGACGCCGGGCTGCGAATCAAAACCGACCGCGACCGCGGGGGTTATGTCCATAATATTTCCTATTGCAACCTCTCGATGTCCAACGTCAGGAATCCCATTTTGATCTACACCGAATACACCAACACCATGTCCATCTATCGCGCGTTGGACAGCATCTCGCCCACCGTGGCCGCCTCTTATTCGAGCGCGCCTGTCACCTCCACAACTCCGCATTATCGCGACATTCTCATCAGCAATGTCACCGCCACCGCCCAGTCCTCGCGGGCGGCGGGATTGCTCTGGGGTTTGCCCGAGGCATCCATCAGCAACGTCACGCTGGTGAACGTCCATCTCACGGGCTCAAAGCCATTCGGGATTTATGACGCGGACAATGTGTGGATCATCGACAGCTCGCACAGCGTTCCGGCGGGAACGAACCAGTATGCCTTTTACAACGCCAATATCACGTTTTCCAACTCGGTACCGTCCACCGACATCGTCACGCTGGATGGCATCACGACCAATTCCATGGCCAACAAACTCACGTTCTACAATGCGCAGATGACCCTGCAAAACACCAACGCCATTGATTTGAACAGCTCGATAACCCTGGGATCCTCGATATTTACCATCAGCAACAACCTCGCGTGGACGCCGTCGAACACGGTGAATTTTATTTTGGGCACCAACGCCGCAACGGTGGTCGTGAAAGGCAATCTGGTGCTAGCCGGCACAAACACGATCATCGCCGGCAATGGATTCACCAACGGCACCTATACGCTGATGACCTATACCGGCAGTTTAGGCGGAACGCTCCCGACGCTCGCCGCGACGCCCCCCGGCTACAATTGCTCGCTGAATACCAACACCCCCGGCCAGGTGAACCTCATCGTGCTCCCGCAGGCGCCGGCAATTCCCACCAACCTCACCGCCATGGGAACGAATCTCTCGATAGGCCTTCAGTGGTCGGCGGCAGCTAATGCCGCGGGTTACAACCTTAAACGTTCGACCACGAATGCAGGTCCGTATTCCGTCATCGCCAGCCTGCCGGGCACAAATTATTCCGACGCCGCCGTGAATCCGGACGTCACCTATTATTACGTCGTGGCGGCAACCAACATGGGCGGCGCCAGCGGAAATTCCGTCCCGGCCACCGCCGTCCCGCTGCCATCCAACGTTTCGACAAATATCGTTTTTCAGGCGAGCGCGAATCAATTGCAGCTTTCCTGGCCGGCGGATCATTTAGGCTGGCATTTGCAAAGCCACACCGGCGCGTTCAGCGGCTCCTTCGATACGAATTGGACGGATGTTCCGAATTCGAGCGGCACCAATCAATTTTTCATTCCCCTAAACGCCGGCAACAGCAGTTTGTTTTTCCGACTCGTTTATCCGTAAGCAGCCATGAAAGCCTTTTTTCACAGGAACGGTAATGGCGCGGAATTCCCGCCGCGCCACCACCTTACAATGCGGGAGATATTGGTCGGAAAACAGGCAGATTTTACCAGCCAGAAGTGAATAATTTAACTGCGAACTAAAAAAATGAGAAAAACTCGAGTCGCCCCGTCAATCGTTTGGCAGCCACGCACCCTAATCATGCACACCCAATCCAACGTCCCACATCAGGCGCCTCCTGAACGTTCGCAGGGGGGCTTTACGCTGATTGAACTATTAGTCGTCGTCGCCATCATCGCGATCCTCGCGGCGATGCTGCTTCCCGTGCTGGCCAGCGCCAAGCGCAAGGCCTACCAGGTCAATTGCGTTTCCAACCTGAAGCAGTGCGGCACCGCCCTGCAAATGTATTACAGCGACTATAATGACTGGCTGCCGCCCGGGCCGAATTCGACAATTCCCGATCAAGGTTTAACGCAGGGTCAGCTGCCCATTTACAGTTCCAACACCAATACCCGCAAATGGCTGCCTTACTATCTAGTCCCGTTCCTGGGATTGAGGGATGCGGCCTCCATTCCGGCCTCAACCAACGCCTTGGTGCCGGTGTTCGTCTGCGCGGCGTATCGGAATTCGGCCGGGAATCTCTCCAACGGCAGCGGCGGCAAAAGCACCGATGACCCTACGGAAAACAACTACAGCGTGGCCTACGCCAACAGCGGCTGCGGCTCTTACTCGGTCACGCAGCCGGGCAGTTCGACCGTTTATATGGCCATGCTGAAGAATGCCTACCCCGGCGCCCCGGGATGGCTGCCCTTCGGCAAAGAGCACATGTATGGACCGATGAAGCTTCAGCAGATTGCCAAGGCCGGAGTGCCGTTGTCGGATTTCTGGGAAGTGGGCGATTACGACGTGATGGCGGCGGGGGACAAATTTGATGCGGCCGTGACCCCGGTGCATAAGAAAACGCGCAACTTCGTTTACTTCGACGGGCATGTCGGCAATCGAGCCGTGGTCGGCGATGGGCGATACGACCAGTAACTCCGATTTATTTCCGCGATTCGAACTATGAAAATCACCCTCACCTCGAACATTCCAGTTCCCTCTATGAAACGCTTCGGATTGATTACGCTCCTCCTGGCTATGCCTCTCGCCGTCCCGGCGCAGTATGCGGTGTTCACCGACACCTTCACCAGCAGCACGACGAACCATCTCAGCGTGCCCGGGGGAACGCCGTCCGCGTCGTTCACAAGCTACGACATGGCATCGACAAAGAATACCATCGGAAGCACCCTGATCGGCCCCGGCCGGCTCAGGCTCTCCCTGACGGGAGCCACCACCGGCGGGTTTTACGAGGCGCAGGCTTTGTTCGCCGCGTCGCCGGTTGCCCTGAATACAATCGGCGATTTCATCACTCTGACGTATACGTTCACCAACACTTCCGGAACCCTGCTCCAGGACAGCACCGGCGCATATATTTTCCAGGGTCTCTACAATTCCGCCGGGGCGCCCCCCGTTCCGGGTGGGCTCGCCAATCAGGGACTCGCCGGCTCCGCCTTTCCCACCGGCAATGCCCAGAACTGGTCCGGCTATGTGGCGCGTATTTCCAGCAATGGCACGTCGCGAGTTTATACCCGCCTGCCCCAGACGGGAACGACCTCGATTAATCAGGCTTTGCTTCTCGATGGCAGTGCCGGCGGCGCCTTCAACAACCCGCCCGGCACGACGATCGACGTTACCGAGGCCACGCCCGTCACGCTGAATCCCAACGCGCCTTATACAATCTCTTATACGATTGCCCTAACGGACGTGGGCACTCTGACCATCACCAATTCCCTCTATGATGGCGTCGGAACTGGCGGTACGCTGCTGTTCAGCCTGACGAATGTCGCCACGGGCGCCAATTACCTGACCAACTCGTTTGATGGTTTTGCCATCGGCGCGCGCGCCAGCGGCAGCCCGAGCGTGAATCCGACCATGGATATTTCGAGCATCACGATCACCGCGAACATTTTTGGGACGCCTGGCCCGAGTTTCGGCGTCACCGGCGGCGGCACGGGATGCCCTGGCACGGCGTTTCCGATCGGCCTGACCGGCTCTGTCACCACGAACGATTACCGATTATTCACCAATGGCGTGTTTAACGGCGTCGTTCAATCCGGCACTGGCTCCGCCTTCAATTTCCCTGCGGAAATCGTCGGCTCCGTTGCCCTCACCAACACCGTCCAGGCGAGCAATACAATCAGCGCCTTCACCGGTTTCATGAGCGGGCAGGCCATTGTCGCTCCATTCGGAGCGCCCGTGATCACTACGCAACCGTCGCCTCTGCTCGTCGCGACCAACGGTCTCGGGACATTCACAGTGGCATCCTCGGGTAGCGGCCTGGGCTATCAATGGTATAAGAACGGCGCCAAGCTGACGGACGGCGGTCATATCAGCGGTTCGGGCACGGCCACCCTGGTAATTTCGCCGGCCACCACGACGGACGCGGCTACGACGGCTCAAGGCTATTATGTGATCGTCACCAACGATTGCGGCCTCGAAGCCATCTCGACCACTAACAGCCTGACGCTCGATGCGCCGGACAACCTCACCTGGCAGGGCGGCAATCCCAACGACACCTGGGACGTGGCGACCACAGCCAATTTCACCAACAGCACCACCTTGCCGGTCGTGTTCCACGCCGGCGACAACGTAACGTTTGACGACACCTCGTTCGTCCCGATCGTATCCATCAGCGGCAATTACGTGGCGCCGACTTTGATCACGGAGAATGCCTCGGGGAATTATTTCTTCACCGGACCCGGAACCATAACCGGCCCCGCCGCATTGCTCATGAATGGCATCGGCACGCTCACGCTCAGCAATGCCAATAGTTATACCGGCGGCACCACTATCAGCAATGGGACCGTGGTGGAGCGCAACGGAAACTTTACCTCCTTCGGCACGGGCCCCGTAACGCTGGCGGGCGGCGCCTTGGATATTCCCATTGGGGGCAGTTCGGTGGTCGGCTTCTCAAATCTGATCAACGTGGCGACCAGCGGGACCCTGCAGTATGACGTCAACGGCACGTTTGGCTGCGTGATCAGCGGGCCCCTGACGGGCAATCCCAATGCGACACTCACCATCAACCTGAACAATCCCAACACGGGTACCGGCCGCATGCGTCTCTACGGCGCGTTCACCAATAACGCGAACATCGTGTTGAGTTCCGCCAACGCTCAGGTTGAAATCGCCAACTATCTCGCCAGTGGCAATCAGGTTTTCAATGGCGTTATCTCCGGCAACTACGGCCGGTTCGTCGCTCGCGGCAACGGAAACGCCATCTTCAACAATACCAATACGTTTAACGACAGTTTAGCCTCCGTGACGAGCCTGCAGGGTTACGGCGTGCTCCTGAGCAGCGGCAATGTCGGTATCGGGGCGGATTCAGTCTCGTCCGTTCCGCCAACCATTGATGCCAGCCCGGTCGGCACGGGCATTCTGGGAATCAACGTCGGCACTGAAGGCGGCACGTGCAGCCTCTTTGCCAGCGGCGGTGCCCACAGCATCGCCAACAAGATGGTCTACACCAGCGCAAGCAACACGGTGACCCTGATTCTCGGCGGATCCAACAATCTGACGTTCGCCGGCGAATTCGACCTTGTGAACCCCGGCGAGGCCACGGGCACGAACCGCACGCTGCAAGTGGATAACAGTGCGGCTACCACGTTCTCCGGCCTCGTGACGGACAACGGCGTGACCGGCGGCGGCGGCATCACCAAGACCGGTAATGGCACCCTCTACTTGAATAACGCGGATAATTATACCGGACCGACGGCCGTCAACGCAGGCGTGCTCGCCGGTTCCGGCAGCATCGCAAGCCCGGTGACCGTCCAAACCAACGGCGCGATCGGCGGCGGTACGGCGGCCAGCATCGGCACCCTGACCGTCAACAACAACCTCACCCTCAACGGCAATGTTTTCGTTCGCGTCAATAAAGCGCTGTCGCCGACGCGATCCAATGACCTGGTCTCAGTGAGCGGCACCTTGAGCAACACCGGCACGGGCAGCATCACCGTGACCAACCTCGGCCCGGCCATTGCCGCCGGTGACCGGTTCGTCCTCTTCAACAAGGCCGTCGCGAGTGCGGGCACCATGACGGTCGTCGGCGCCGGAATGAACTGGACTAACCAACTGGCGACCGACGGCAGCATCGTCGCTCTTTCGGTGGTGAGCACGGTGGCCACCAATTCCACCAACATCACGTTCTCGATTAGCGGCACCAACGTCACCCTTTCCTGGCCGTCCGATCACCTCGGCTGGTATCTCCAAATGCAAACCAACGGCTTGCGCAGCACCAACTGGGTGGACGTGGCGGGCTCGAGCTCGGTCACCAACATGGTCATCCCGGTAAACCCGAGCATCCCGACGGTGTTCTACCGCATGAGCCTTCAACCGTGACCCGCTTTGAATAAATCTCTTACGCTGGTCTTGTGCCTCGGGGCGTCGCTGTCTGCCGGCGGCGCCCGGGCTGAAGTTTTCAACGTCCGCAACCTGGGCGCGACCGGTGACGGCAGGACTTTCGACACCGCCGCCATTCAAAAGGCCTTGGACGCCTGCGCGAAATCCGGCGGCACCGTGGAATTTCCGGCCGGAACCTATTTGAGCAAGCCGCTCACCTTGCATTCCCAAACCACGGTGAAGCTGGATGCCGGCGCAACGTTGCAGGCGAGCACCAATCAGCTTGATTTTATGAAAACGCCCGGCGATTGGCTGAAGGCCAAAAGCGCCGATTTCATTCCGTTCATTGGCGGACACGAATTGGAGGGAGTCACGTTCACCGGCAGCGGCGTGATTGATGGGGGCGGCGCGGCCTGGTGGGGCGAGGCTGAAAAAGCCCGGCGAATCAAACCGGGCTACACCCTGCCTCGTCCCAACCTGGTCGTCCTGGAACAATCGCGCAATATCCGGGTCGAAAACATCACGCTGCAAAACTCGCCCAAGTTTCATTTGGTTCCCAGCGATTGCGAGGACGTGGTGATCTCCAATGTCACCATTCTTGCCCCGGAACACGCGGCTAATACTGATGCCATCGACCCCAGCGGCCGGCGCATCCTGATCACGAAATGCCGGATCGACGTGGGCGATGACAACATCGCCATTAAAGCCGGCCGGAAAAGCGGGGCGCACGAATTCCAAAGCGAAGACATCACGGTGACCGATTGCGTGTTTCTGCACGGCCACGGCATGAGCATCGGCAGCGAGACTGCCGGCGGCGTGCGTAATGTGAGCGTGAAAAACTGCACGTTTGAAAACACCGAGAACGGCCTGCGCATCAAATCCGATTTGCGCCGCGGCGGCCTCGTCGAAAACATCAATTACAGCGACATCACCATGTCGAACGTCGCGCCGGCGATCACTTTCACCTGCTATTACATGAACAATTCCGCCGGGGACCCGAGCCACGGGCCAGCCGCCCAGCCGGAGCCGGGCACTATCCAAAATCTCCCGACTTTCCGGAACATCCGGGTCAGCAATTTAAAGGCGACGAGCCTCAAGACCGCGGGTATGATTTGGGGAATGCCGGAAAATTGCATCTCCAACGTCGTTTTTGAGAACGTGCAGATTTCGGCGCCGAAGGGCTTGACCGTTCGCAATGCGGACGGGATCCAATTTCGAAACTCAAAAATCACAGCGGCGGACGGCGTGCCGCTCATTCAAGACAACGCGCGGATTGAAAGCGTGGAAACATCGGCTCAAAGATGACAAGCAAAAGCATTTTACACGGTTTGGAGCGTTTGAAAAAATATTTTAGCCGGTCGAAAGTAGGGCGCGTCACTCCGTGCGCGCCGCTCGCATTTCTGACAATTCTGGCCCTTCTGCTGGCCACCATCACGGTCCAGGCCGCGCCAACCGTTTCAAGCACCCAAAATGCCTGGGCGCAGGAGGCGGAAATTCTGAAGCGCATCCAGGCGCCGGAATTTCCGAAACGCGATTTCGTCATCACCGATTTCGGCGCGGTCCCCGGCGGGACAGCCGACTGCACGGAAGCGATCGCCAAGGCGATTGACGCCTGCGCGAAATGGGGCGGCGGCCGCGTGGTGATTCCCGCGGGCGAATTCCTCACCGGCGCCATCCACCTCAAGAGCATGGTGAACCTGCACCTGGCCACCAATTCCGTGTTGAAGTTCAGCACCAATCCCGCGGCCTACCTGCCCGCCGTGTTCACCCGGTTCGAGGGCACCGAGCTTTATAATTTTTCGCCGTTCATTTATGCGCTGGGCCAACAGAATGTGGCCGTCACCGGCGACGGGACGCTGGATGGCCAGGCCGATGACGGAAACTGGTTCGCGTGGAAATTAAGCAGCGCGCGCAAGAAACTGGTCAAGCTCGCGACGGACAATGTGCCGGTGGAGCAACGGCAATTTGGCGAAGCCGACCATCTGCGCCCGAGTTTTGTGGAGTTCAACCGCTGCCGGAATGTCTTGATCGAGGGCGTGAGAATCCGCCGTTCGCCGATGTGGGAATTGCACCCGGTGCTGTGCACGAACGTCACCGTGCGCGGCGTCGACATCGTCTCGCACGGCCCGAACAATGACGGCTGCGACCCGGAAAGCTGCCGCGACGTGCTCATCGAAAAATGCCTCTTCGACACCGGCGACGATTGCATCGCCATCAAATCCGGCCGCAACACGGATGGCCGGCGCGTGAATGTCCCCTCCGTGAACCTCATCATCCGCGATTGCACCATGCGCGATGGCCACGCGGGCACAGCGATCGGCAGCGAGATTTCCGGCAGTTGCAGCAAT
>Ga0070714_100002377_pt1 | contig 13850 bp, 9 predicted proteins | sample LARL83metaG_FD_65450 | JGI IMG/M metagenome (GOLD analysis project Ga0070714, IMG submission 65450) | Corn, switchgrass and miscanthus rhizosphere microbial communities from Kellogg Biological Station, Michigan, USA - LAR L8-3 metaG | ecosystem: Host-associated > Plants > Roots > Rhizosphere ...
CCGGCCGGGGTGTGCTCGTGGTGATGAACGATTGGATTCACGGAGCCCACTCGCTTACTAAAACCAGCACAACCGCGGTTCAAACATTCATGTCCCCCCTGCGAGGGCTCGTGGGTGTTGCTAATTACGGCAAGAACGACTACTACAACAACCCGGCATGGAAGCACACTAAGGGCAGCGAGTTCGACGTGGCGAGTGTCACCCAGTTGCCGCGCGTCGATATCATCTACGCCTATGCGGATATGCCCGCAGATTTGATCGGTTCTTCCGTCGCCAACGGAGCAAAGGGCATAGTCATCGCCGGAGTGGGCAACGGCAACATGAACAAGCTATCTCTCGAGGCTGCGGCCACAGCCGCCAAAAAGGGTGTGATTGTGGTGAGGAGCAGCCGCGTGGCGACTGGAGCCGTGGGCCGCAATGTGGAAGTAAATGATGATGAGATGAATTTCGTAGCGTCCGACGAACTTAATCCGCAGAAGGCGAGGATACTGCTGACCTTGGCCTTGCTAAAGCCGCGCACTACCGCAGAGATTCAGACCTTGTTCTATACCTATTGAAGTCGTCCTCAACTGTGGCCTGACGGAGTCCTAAAAGGATAGTTCTAGCTTTCTTTCGAAACTGAGGAGACTGGAGACGGCGTTTGTCATACCTAGAACGCCTCGCTGACCCCCATGTACACACCGCCTCCTTGCAGTCCTGCTGCGTAATCGACGCGGAGATTGACGTGGTTTTTCTTGGCAAGTGTGAAGCGGACTCCGGCTCCCCCTGCGGGCTTCAAGTTATTGTTGTTGAACGCTCCTAGCTCGGGAGCAACTTCCCCGACTCCAAAGAAAGCAGCGAGGCCGAATCGCTTTGGCAACTCGAGCCGATATTCCGCCTGGGTTGTGAGCATGAGCCTGTCGCGGTAACGACCCGTCTTATAGCCACGTATGTCGTTGTGCATGCCGAGCATGCACAAATCGTAGAATGGTACGTGCCCTGCGGTGGCACAGCCGAAAACACGGAACGCAAAGACCTGCCGCGGAGAAATGCTCGAAAATTTGTTGAATGCGAACGTGTAGCTCTGGTAAGAGAAGTCGCTGCCGAAATTCCCCTGAAAGAAGTCCCCAACGATATCTATGAGTACCCCTTTTGTCGGGTAGAACTGGCTGTCTCGGAGGTCATTCTGAATGTGCACGCCGAGTGCCGATGTGGTTGACTTCAGTTCAACCGGATCCACATTGAATCCCGGCGGAAAATTATCCCCTTTGAAATGTGCATCAAGGGCTCGCCACTGATAGCGAGGACCTAGAAACAGTTTGCCTTTCACCCGTATCAGGGTCTCCAGCAATAGTGCTGTTCCTCCTTGATTGATCGGAATAGACGAGCCGAGATTTCCGGCCGAGTTGCCAATTCCGTAGAGGTCATAGTGGAGTTGGGCATGTCCATATGCTCCGCTGACGCGGAACCGGTCGTGTTTGAAGTAGAGCTTTCCGCCTGCTCCCCACAACCAGCTCCCGTTGCTGGTGTAGAAGCTGCCGCCGCCCAGGAAGGAATCTGGGGATGCCGTGTCTTTTCTAGAGAGAGGGAATAGGTACCCACCAACGACGACAAGCCCGGACCCGATTGCTGGGTTGGAAATAGGAAAGGGAGCGACGACAATCTCTCCCCTTTTCTCTTCCTTACCGGTCCTGGGTTCCCCGGATGTCATAGTCCCGATGAGACTGGGTGGGTTACTCTCAACAGCCGTGGGGCTAGGTAGCACCTCTACGGGCGTAGGATCCAGTTGAATGAGTGCAGGCTTCTTTGTTTTCTCCGTCGAATTCTGTTTACTCGCAGTAGTTTCCTGTTCGGGAGTTGATGGGCCCGCGCTTTGTGCACCGACTAAACCTGAGAGCAGGAGCGAGCAAAGAGCGAGTCGTAGCCATGCAGTTCGATGAATTGACATCCCTTGGAAAGCCGCCCATGTAAGGCCGGAATCGCCGACTTCGACCATACAGGACCTCGCACCTTATGGCTGACCTCAATTCGGATTCTTGGCTGGGTTGCGAGCCGGAACAACTGATACAAATACCAGTCGCTGATGAGACCGCACTCAAAAGTTTCCCTTCCTGAGTGCAATTGAACTGAGTTAAGGGCTGGATTTAGTACGCTATGCCTAGCACTCTTCGCATTGCGACGTGGGCCTGATGAACCCGTGATTTGCTGGCGATGACACTGATGCCAACTTGGCCGGCGAGTTCGTTGTGTGTTAGGCCCGCGAGATCGCGTAGCAGCACTGCTTCTCTCCTCGCTGTTGTCAAGCTGCTCAGGGCTTGTACTAAGGCGAACCGTCGGGTCTGAGTGGGTGGCCCCGAACTGGCAAAATGCCGTGTCTCTTCAATTGGAGCAGAGACAATATAACGCGCATCCCGTCGCTGGCGTCGTCCGTGCAATCGCACGAAGTTCAGAGCAAGTGTGTACAGCCACGAGGTGAACCGAGCTTCGCCGCGGAAGCTGTAGAGTTTATGAAATACGTGAATGAATATGTCCTGCGTCAAATCTTCTGCATCGGATACGTTGCGCGTGTGGCGTAGGCACAAAGAGTAGACTCTGCGCCTATGCAATTCGTAGAGTCTTCCCCATGCGACCGGGTCGCCATTCTGCGCTCTTTGGATAGCATCTTTTTCACACATGGCTGTACTCAATGTTGATCGCCAATTTGGCGTTTCGACCCGGATGGCGTTCGCAACGTCGTTAACTGCGACTCATACTTGAATCATTCCGACGGTAGGGGAACATTTAAAGCGGCAAGAGAAAACTGTCATTAGTAGCAGAGGTGTTTTAAGACGAAACTTGTGCTGCCTACGCCACATTTCTATCCAAACGATGCGATAGACGTGCCTAGGCGAGAGGAGGGGGTGCCAATCTGTCCCATTTAGATTGGCACCCCCGGTGGGCTGTGTATCAAGCAGGAATTGTACGAATCTTAATGAGCTCCTCGGCATTACACCACTGGAAGTTGTGACAGTGAGAATGCCTGCCTGGAGGAAAGTATCGCCGACGATTCCTTGTCGTGATTCCTGGTTGCCGATCAAATCAAAGAAGTGCCGGAAAGTGCGGATTGCAAAGTGGGTTTGTTGTTTTCGATCTTCCCACCTGTCAAATGTCACAGTTTTGTCGGCAGCGCTCCGGAATCTAGAGTTTCTATTTCGAGAACAGCTCTCCCAAAGCATGTGGATTTGCATGCGCAATTCACTTGCCCCAGAGAGAGAGGTGCCGATTACTACGGAGAACTCTATCTTAAATGCAGAAAGGCCGATTGATGCTTACGAAGTGTTCTAACCCTGCCTGTGATGCTGTTTTCCGCTATTTGTATGACGGCAGAGTGTTCGTCCTGGAGAAAGATCCGGCAGTTGGACTGGAGACATCTAAGAGACCGGAGTATTTCTGGCTCTGCCGACGCTGCTCATCGAAGATGACGCTTCGCCTGGGAGAAGACGCTCCAGTCGTACCGATGTTGTTACTGGACGAGATTCAGGAAACGCTTGATGGAGTTGTACTCGATTCACCGGATCGAAGGGCCGGGCTCACACTCCGGAACATAATTTTTCCTGAGCACCACAGATTTCGACGCAAAATCGTGCACTCCGCGGCTTGAATTGTCAACGCGAAGGAGTATCAGCAAATCGTAGACTAACATTTGAGATCATTTCTGCTCTCGCTAACGTCTTCTGCCGCCGCCGCCACCACGCACTCGGGCACCTCCGACACTACCCATCGAGTTGAAGTTTTGCGTGCGCGTGGTTCCCTGGCTTCGCATCTCGTATTGGTTTTGCAGCGTTGGTTGCGGCCGTTTGACCGAGTCCCATCCACTGCCGTTATTGACGGACCAATTCCCGCTATCCCGGTTGTAGCGATAGACACTGCCGTCCTTGCCGGCGTAGACATTGTTTTTGCCCGCGGCAATACCTGCATTCGTGTTGGTATTGTAAGCGAATCCGCCGCGGCCAGCTGCGCCCTGACCGGAATAAATGTTTCCCGCGTAACCAGCTCCGCCACCTGCAACAATGCCAGTATTTGGGTTGTAGGTAGCGGCGCCACGATACCCTGCGGTGTTCCCCGTGTAGATATTGGTGTTTGACCCGCGGCCTGCGATCGTCGATCTTCCAGTTTGGTTGTTATGGTAGGCGCCCCGACTTGCAGCACCGTAGTTACCGGTATATGGGTTCGCCCAGGCTGCCGCCGTGCGAGAGTATGCGGTGTTGCCCCAGACTCCATACACGTTGGCAGCGGCAGCGCCTCCCCAAGCGCCCCATCCGTAATACGGGTACCAGCAGCATCCGTAATACCCCATCGGTCCCCACCAGGGGTAATACCCGGGATAGTATGTATAGCCGTAGCCAAAACCGAAACTCCATCCGGAGTCGGTCGTATAGGTGAATCCTGCTCCAACGCCATAAGTGTAAGGCCAGCCGTACCACACTGTCGGGCCAATGTAAGGCGCGTAATGCCAACCCGTGCCGTAAACCACCGTATTGGTGCTGCCTGAAACCACTGTTCCGTAATACCCCGGTGTGTAACCGACGTATACCAACTCGGGAGTCGAGCCGTACACCTCTACATACGTGACGTAGTGCAACGGGGAACCAGGCGGAATGGTGTAGATCTCCGGGGGCACTGAATCGGCGGCGCTCCAAGGTCCTTGAGGTGTCGGCCCTTCAAACCACACTCCAGCTTCGACACAGAAATATTGCCGGTCGGAAACCTTGATAACGGCCGCGCTCGTGTTGCTCGCGTACTGCAGCGAAGTGCCCTGAACCGGCGCGAACGTTGGCTCTCCGTCATACTGCACGGTCAGTTTGGCCTCTGAACGCGTGATGGTTGCCGTCTGCGGAATCGAATTCGCGATGAGCGCTTCTTTAGACTGAGATGTGCCGGGCACTGAAGCCAATACCGTTGCCTTGGGATTGTCGCCTGGAATTTTCGCAAAATCCGCTGGCAGTTCATTTCCATTGACGAAGGTCCACGCACCATCGAGGGAAGCGCCTTTAAACCAGCGGCCCGATATCAGGATGTAGTACTGTCCGTTACATCGAAAGATGTTTCCGTTAGTGTTGGTAGCGTATTCGAGGCCTGTGCCGGGAATGCGATCATACTGTGGCTCTCCTTTGGTTTCGATTAGTTCGGCGGGCTCAAATGCGAAGTACACCATTGGAACCTCTGCCTTCTTGCCGGCTTCGTTTGTCGCCTGCTGTGAAGGCTTGGCGTCGGGACTCTCAGCCAGGTGCTGGCCGGCAAGAGCCTCTTCCGCTTTCTTCACCTCCTCTGGCAGTTTCTCGACACGCTTCCAAGGGCCTTCCAATTCCTCCGACTGTAGCCACCATTTCTGTACACGCAAAAGGTAGAGTTTTTTGTCTTGGAAAAATAGAATTGTCGATTTTGTGTTGATGATCTGCTGCACCTCAGTGTCCGGGAGTTTGCGCATCTGCGGCGGGCCGTCGACCAAGACAAGCAGCGACGGCTTGGACGCAACGATAACCTTGGGAGGATCGTTCTTCACTTCGACCGTCTTAATGACTTCCTTATCGAGCTCGACCGCAGCCTCGAGCCGGTCAAGGGACACCGTCTTGGTCGCTGCAGGCAATTTCGTCTGCAAGAGATGCATCAAAGAGGATTCTTTGTCTGCCGCTGCCGGGAACTTCACTTTGGTGATCTTCGCCTGGTCAAGTGTTACGAGCCGGTTGACCTTGTCTACTTCTGTCCGCGCTTCGAGCCAGACCACCCCGTATTTTGCCGAGTTATCTTTTCCGCTCTTCAATTCGACGGCGGAATAAAGATCAATTCGATTTCCCTCCCATTTCTCCACCTGTGGTTGATAGATGATAAAACGGTCACCTTCGCTGGTGAATGTGCGTGGCCAACCCTTTTCGGCTTTACGGGCGATGTGCGCGATCCCTGTCTTGGTCGCGCTGGGTGCGTCTGGGAGTGACTGCTGCGCGATTGTCCCACTCAGCAAGACGACAGACATGACGAATATCAAACGGACTGAGGTCTTGTCGAGAGGCACGGTCCAATTCATGTGCAACATAAGTCCACGCCGAGTGCAGTTATGAGATCGATCCGGACTGGGGCTCGGCAAACGGTCATCCATCGCTGTGGGCGGGATATCAGCTGGCGAATTGCTCTCGCACGAGTGCTGCAGAGCCAATGACAGACATCAGTTCGTCCCAGGATTTTACAAACGACTTTGCGCCCTCTTCCTGAAGTTGAGCCGCTAAGCCTTCTATGTCCACGCCAGCGAGTTTGAACTGCGACAGCACGGCCTCACAGTCTCCTCCATCGGCCGGCAGAATCGATCCGAGTTCCTTACGATTCGCAAGCGCCTTCAACGTGGCTTCGGGCATGGTATTTACAGTGAATGGGGCGGCGAGGGCCTTGACATACAGAATATCGGATGCGAGTGGATCTTTGGTTCCCGTGCTTGCCCACAGTAAACGCTGCGGATGAGCCCCGGCGTTGTAGATTCGGTGCCAGCGAGGAGAACTGAGCAAATCCCGTGCCGCTTTGTAAGTGCGCATCGCAATAGCAATCCCCAGCCTATGGCTCAATTCGCGTGGGAGGTCCCCCTTTATGGCGGCGTCCCAACGACTGACAAAAACGGATGCGACTGAGCCAACATTGGGATTGAGACCAACTTCGACTCGGCGCTCGATCCCTCGAAGGAATGCCTCGGCTGCTGCCAAATAGTGGTCCTTCGAAAACAAGAGCGTGACGTTGACAGGGATTCCTTCGAAGATAGCCTCTTCGATTGCGGATAATCCTTCTTTTGTTCCTGGAATTTTGATGAGAACATTCGGGCGGTTCGCGCGGGCATGCAGTTCTTTCGCGGCTGCCAGGGTTTTGGCACTGTCGTAGGCGAGCAGTGGCGATACTTCGAGAGATACCCATCCGTCTACGCCATTTGTTCGATCATGAATTGGTCGGAACAGATCGGCGGCACGGGTAATATCTTCGAGGGCAAGTTCGAAGAAGAGGGCCTCGCCAGATTTACCCTCCGCCAATTTCTCGCGAACCGCGGCACTGTACACACGGCTGTTTCTGATCGCGTGATTAAAAATGGTGGGATTGGATGTTAATCCCGTTACCGACAGGTCGTTGATGTAGTACCTTAGCGAACCGCTATCGAGCAAGTCGCGGGTGATGTTGTCGAGCCAGATGCTTTGTCCTAAATTGCGGAGCAGCTGCGTCGCTTTCATTGGTCACCTCCATCAGTCCCGCTACCGCATGCCTGAGCGAAAATCACGTACGGGTAGTAACGGCAATTGTCAGTTACCCGGTAACTGTCGAGACTTGCTGCTACACGTTGATCGGAGCGCATGCCTAGTGCACTGGACAAGGCCCAGCCTTCCATATGTCGTTGGCATACTCTTGGATTGTTCGGTCGCTTGAGAACTTTCCGGAACTGGCAATGTTCAAAATGGCCTCGCGCGCCCAATTGTCCTGGTCGGCATACAACGCGAGCATCCGCTGGTCCACATCCAGATACGACTTCAAATCCGCCAAATGCATGTAGTGGTCCCCGTGTGCCAGTAGCGTATCGTGGAGAGCGGCGAAGACACCGGGTTCATAGCGGCTCAAGTAATCTTTGGAGATCAGGTCGAGCGCGGCACGGGTCTCGGGTTCGTTGTCATAGTGCCATCGTGGACTGTACCAAGGCCGGCTTTCGGCGACCTGCTCTGCTGTCAGGCCGAACAGGAAGAAGTTTTCCTCACCTGCTTCCTCCGCCATCTCGATTGTGGCGCCATCGCGAGTTCCGATGGTAAGAGCACCATTCATCATGAACTTCATATTGCTCGTTCCACTGGCTTCGAATCCCGCCGTCGAAATTTGTTCTGAGACATCGGTCGCGGGGATGAGCCTCTCTGCCAGCGAAACGTTGTAGTCGGGCAGAAAAACGACTTTCAGCTTGCCGTGCACCAGCGGGTCGCCGTCAATCGTAGCTGCAAGATTGTTGATGAACTTGATGATCAACTTGGCAAGTCGATACGCCGGGGCCGCCTTGCCGGCGAAGAAGAACGTCCGCGGCGCGATTGTAATATCCGGATTCTCTCGCACGCGGTTGTACAAAACGACGATTCGCAACGCATTCAGCAGTTGCCGCTTGTACTCGTGGATGCGCTTGACTTGACTGTCGAAGATCGTACTTGGGTCGACGGCCACACCGGTCGCCAATTTGAGCCAGTTCGCAAACCGCAACTTGGCTTCATACTTGGCTTTGCGGACCGCGCTACGGAATTCCTTGTCGTTGGCAAGGGGCCTGAGCTTGCTGAGTTGGCCCAGATCGGTGATCCAGCCGTCGCCAATGGCATCGGTAATGATATGGGCGAGGGCAGGATTTGAGAGCAGGAGCCAACGTCGGGGTGTTACGCCGTTCGTCTTATTATTGAAACGCTCCGGAAACATTTCCGCCAGGTCTTTGACAGTCGTGGTGCGCAGCAATTCGGAGTGAATGGCAGCGACGCCGTTGGTACTGTGGGAGCCAACAATCGCAAGATTTGCCATGCGGACCTTGCGTTGCGGCCCTTCCTCGATGACGCTTGTATTTGCTTCGCATCTTTCGTCTCCAGGAAAACGGTTACGAACCTGGTCCAGCAAGCGGCGGTTAATTTCGAGAATGATCTCTGAATGCCGCGGTAGTAGCCTGTCGAACCACGCCAGCGGCCACTTCTCCAGCGCCTCCGGAAGCAAAGTATGGTTGGTGTATGCAAGCGTGCGTTGAGTGGTGTCCCAGGCTTCGTCCCATCCCAGGTGAACTTCGTCCAACAGGAGTCGCATCAATTCGGGAACCGCCATCGCAGGATGCGTGTCGTTGAGCTGGATGGCTACTTTTTCCGGGAACTTCTTCCAATCATCGTTGTTGCGCCGAAAGCGGCGCACCAGATCGGCGAGCGATGCGGCGACAAGGAAATATTCCTGCACGAAGCGAAGTCCCTGGCCCACACCGGTTGAGTCGTCCGGATAGAGCACTCGGGTTATCGATTCGGCGGCAAGACTTTCTGCCAGGGCAGCGACAAAGTCTCCGCTACTGAATTCCTGAAAATCAAAGTAATCCGGCACAGCTGCGGCCCAGAGCCGTAAAGTATTAATCGTCTTTCCTCCGTAGCCGACGACTGGACGATCAAATGGGATGCCGATCAAAGTTGATGGTCGATCTGGTATGGCGCGCAAGCTGCCGCCATGGAGTTCGAACGAACAGTTCAGCTTGATCTCCACTGCTTCGTTCAGGCGGACGACCTCCCAGGGGTCAGCGTGACGGAGCCAGTTGTCGGGCTTCTCCACTTGCCATCCATCTTGTATGCACTGCTTGAAAATCCCGTATTCGTAACGCAGCCCATATCCCATGGCAGGAAGATGTAACGTGGCCATGGAATCGAGAAAGCAGGCAGCCAAACGGCCCAGTCCGCCGTTTCCCAGTCCGGCATCGGGTTCCTGCTCGACTAAATGCAGCCAGTCGATGTCGTGTTGCCCGATGCTCTCCCTGGCAACGGGATCAAGCAACAGGTTCGCAATGTTGTTGCTTAGCGAACGGCCAAGCAGGAACTCCATCGAGAGGTAGTAGACCCGCTTGGGATTCTCACGCGCGTACGTGTCTTCCGTGTGCAGCCACCGCTGCGAGAGTATGTCCCGGACTGAACGGGCGAACGCTTCGAACTGCATTCGGACGTCAGCAGCGGCATGATCGGCGACAAAGTCAAAGACGAGATGGCGCTCATACAGCGCATTATTCGTTCCCGAGAACTGAACTGGCCCACAACCGTACTGCTCGATGAGCCTCGAAGTATCCTGACTCGCCGTTGGCATTTCGACGACGCTAGCGGATTTGCCGGATGGCCGACCTTCAGGGCTGGTTACAGGATTTGTACTCATCGTAATGTCCCTCTTTTACTGGTCAAAGCGTGCTGGGGTTTTCAGACCCTATTTCGATCCAGACCAGGTCCATTGATCGACATCGGGGCGATCCACTCCATGTTCATAGGCATAGTTCTGACATTCAATCTGGGTATTTCGCAGAATTTCTTTTGCATGTGCGCCGCATGCCTGCAGTGCGGGTACCCGATCGATCACGTCGATGGCCAAACTGAACCGATCGATCTGATTTTGAATGGCTAGGTCAAGCGGCGTGTTGATGTTGCCTTTCTCCCTGTACCCATGAACGTGCAAGTTTCCGTGATTTGTCCGTCGATAGGTCAGGCGATGGATCAGCCAGGGATAGCCGTGGAAGTTGAAGATGACCGGTTTGTCCTTGGTAAAAAGACTGTCGAAGTCGCGATCGGAGAGGCCGTGTGGGTGCTGCGACGAATGGACCAACCGGTAAAGATCCACCACGTTCACGAATCGGATTTTCAGCTTGGGGAAGAACTCACGCAGGGTAACGACTGCCGCCAGAGCTTCTTTCGTTGGAATGTCACCGGCACAGGCCATCACCACGTCCGGTTCTGAACCTTCATCGTTGCTTGCCTTTCGCCAGATGCCGATGCCTTTGGTGCAATGTCCAACAGCTTCGTCCATGGTCATGTATTGCAGATGCTTTTGCTTGTCGCACACAATTACGTTGATATAGCCGGTGCTCTTCAAACAATGATTGGCCACGCTAAGCAGGGTATTTGCGTCTGGCGGCAGGTAGATTCGACAGACATCCGGACTCTTGTTAACAACCAGGTCGAGAAAGCCGGGATCCTGGTGGGTGAACCCGTTATGGTCCTGACGCCAGACCGTCGAAGTAATCAGCAAATTGATGGAGGCAATGGGCGCACGCCATGCAAGTTCCTTGGTCATCGCGAGCCACTTGGCGTGCATATTGAACATCGAATCGATTACATGGACGAAAGCTTCGTACGTGGAAAAGAACCCATGCCTGCCCGTTAAGGTGTAGCCTTCATACCAGCCCTCCAGGGTATGCTCTGACAGCATTTCGAGAACCCGGCCATCGGTTGACAATTCGCCCCCGTCCGCGTCCTCAGGCAGATAATCAGCCAACCACAATTTCTTGCTCACCTCGTAAATTGCATCGAGCCGGTTCGAACTGTTTTCGTCAGGGCTGAAGACGCGAAAAGTCTGCAGGTTCTGGCGCATAGTGTCGCGCAGGAATTGGCCGAGGGGACGAGTGTTCTCAGCCACAGATTGCCCTGGTTGATCCACTTTGACGGCGTACTCGCGAAAATTGGGAAGGCGCAAATTCCTTCGCAACGATCCGCCATTCGCGTGTGGGTTGGCGCTCATGCGACGCGTGCCTGTCGGAGCCAATTCCTTCAACTCAGGGATTAGACGGCCACTTCTATCAAATAAATCTTCGGGGTGATAACTGCGCATCCAATCTTCGAGCAGCTTCAGATGAGTTGGATTCTCACGCACGCCGGCCAAGGGCACTTGGTGAGATCGCCAGAACCCTTCCACCTTGTGACCGTCCACTTGTTTGGGGCCGGTCCATCCTTTCGGGCTGCGCAGCACGATCATCGGCCAGTGCGCCCGGGTTGCCTGGCCAGTCGTACGAGCCTCTCGCTGAATCCGTCGAATCTCGAGAATGCACTCCTCCAACGTGCCAGCCATCTCCTGGTGCATCAACTCTGGATCGTCGCCTTCGACGAAATGAGGCGTCCATCCGTAGCCCCTGAATAAGTGGTCCAATTCCTCGTGCGATATGCGGGCGAGCAGTGTTGGGTTATTGATCTTGTAGCCGTTCAGGTTCAGAATCGGCAGCACCGCGCCATCGCAGATGGGGTTCAGATACTTGTTGGAGTGCCATGATGTCGCCAAGGCTCCCGTTTCCGACTCTCCGTCGCCCACCACAACCGCGACCAGCAAATCCGGATTATCAAAGGCCGCGCCGAAAGCATGGGACACGCTGTAACCCAGTTCTCCACCCTCGTGAATGGAGCCAGGGGTTTCTGGAGTGCAATGGCTGCCGATGCCACCAGGGAAGGAGAACTCTTTGAAGAACGCTCGCATCCCTTCGACGTCTTCGCTTTTACTCGGATAGATCTCCGAATAGGTTCCCTCCAGGTAAACCGGTCCTAATACGCCAGGTGCGCCATGTCCGGGGCCTGCAAGGAAAATGCTATCGAGGTCGTACTTTTTGATGAGACGATTAATGTGAACGTAAGTAAAGCTCAGGGCCGGACTCGAACCCCAATGTCCAAGCAATCGATTCTTAATGTGCTCGGGCTTTAAGGGTTCGCGAAGTAAGGGATTGTCTCCCAAGTAAATCATGCCCACGGCCAGATAATTGCATGCCCGCCAATAGGCATCGATCTTGCGTAGTTCCTCAGTCGACAGCGGGTGTGTAGCGCTGGATTTCACCCCGCCGGTTCTTCGTGATTTCACATGATTGCCTGTTGCTCCCATGACCCCCTCCGGTTGACGTTATCTTGGATTCGAATTCTTCGGGCCAGCCTCTTGTGTCGTGCGGTCAGGGGTATGTCCTCGACTCCGCCCTCGGTCCGCTGCCTGGACAGGAGCAAGTTTCTCTCTCGCGACACCCCAGATGACCCTAAGGATTTCCACGGGCGGAGCCAACTGGCAGGAGTGACAGAGGGCGGAGGGCAAAAGGAAGGAATTTATCGGGCTCACTTTTCTGCACATTGGGGTGATGGGGAGTGTGACGTTACCGGTAGGAGATCAGGTTCGTCGCATTAACGTGAAGAAGAGCTTACTCACCTCGAGCGTAATAGCCCTGTTTTAGCAGGGATTTGCAGCTGCGGAAGATTTCAAGCTCCGGGTCGCACCATGCGCGCTTATTTTTTAATCGTTGAGGCCTCCAACTCTCTTCTTACGGCCCTGCTCATAAACTTTTTGCCCAGAAGCACGCTGTTCATCGCCGGCAGTAGGTCGGACCCTACATCCCCCTTTAAAACGTAGCCAAGGGCACCTGTATTCAACGCTTCCTTCACGACGTCTTCCGATGATTCTTGGCTCACGAAAAGAATTTTGGAGCCGGGGCACAACTGGAGTATTCTTCGCGCGACTTCGATTCCATTCAGCCCAGGAAGACCGATATCTAGCAGAATGAGATCAGGTCGCAGATTTTTTGCGATCGGAACTGCTTCGGCTCCGTTTGCGACTTGAGATATGACTCGAAACCGGAGGCTGTTCTGTAGGAGGGACGACATGAATTCGCGATAACGTTCGTGGTCTTCTACTACGAGCACTCGAATGGACGCGTTGGCCACTCATGTCCCTTTCAATTTTGCAATTCGGTGTTACTCAATCGACCGAAGCGAATCGTCTTCTTAAAATGTGAGCCTCAAAGCCAACTGTCCTACACGTGCGTTTACCGACGTACTGGAAATGACGTCGAAGGTAGGCGATGTGAAGTTCGCATCAGGGTTAGAAAATTGCGGATGGTTCAGCGCATTGAAGAACTCGGCGCGAAACTGAATTTCGCACTTCTCATGAGGCCAGTTCGACAAGAATCTTTTGGAAATTGCGAGATCCATGTTGGCCTGTGGCGGCCCATCAACAAGTCCTGTTGCGCTGTTCCCAAATCCCCTTCCGATGCCATCTGCGCCAATGATCGGAGGGGACGTAAAACAGGAAGCATTGAAGTAGGCATTCAATTTGGATTCGATCGAACCTCCCGTGACCAATTGTCCCTTCTTGCAGGTGCCGGTCAGCCCTGCCCTATCCTCACTAATGCCGAAGACGTTATTGGCATTCGTATCAGCGACCGTCAATGCAGTGCCAGACTGGATCGTTATGACGGCAGCCAGACTCCAGCCTCCCAGCATGGCATGCCCCAGTCCTGCCCCCGGACCCGGGAGATCCCATGTTTCGCTGAATACGAATCGATGAGTTCGGTCGAAACTGGCTCGCCCCCAACGCTGTCGAGGAGA
>Ga0070714_100002378_pt1 | contig 13848 bp, 12 predicted proteins | sample LARL83metaG_FD_65450 | JGI IMG/M metagenome (GOLD analysis project Ga0070714, IMG submission 65450) | Corn, switchgrass and miscanthus rhizosphere microbial communities from Kellogg Biological Station, Michigan, USA - LAR L8-3 metaG | ecosystem: Host-associated > Plants > Roots > Rhizosphere ...
CATGTTGCGGCGCCTGAGCGCGACGCGATCGAATCCGAGCCGCTCGGCCGCATTGTCGATCAGCCGCTCGATGGCAAACGTGACCTCCGGCCGGCCGGAGCTGCGGTAGGCCTGGGTCGGCATGGTGTTGGTGAACACCGCGCGCGCCCTGAGCGTCGCCGCCGGAATGTCGTAGGAGCCGGTGATCAGCGCCGAGCCCTTGCTCAGGGGCGACAGCGACACACAGCGCGCGCCGACATTCGAGACGTTGTCGGCGCGCAGGGCGAGGAAGCGTCCGTCCTTGGCGAGCGCCAGCGCGACCTTCGTCACCAGGTCACGGCCTTGGTAGTCGGTGAGGAACGCCTCGGAGCGGGTGGCGGCGTATTTCACCGGCCGGCCGATTTTGTGCGATGCCCACAGCACCAGGCCGAACTCGACATAGACGCGATTGCGCGAGCCGAAGTTGCCGCCGACGTCGTAGGAGAGAACGCGCAGGCGATCGGGCGCGATCCCGAGCACGGTCGCCATCTCGCGCTTCTGGCGCACCGCGCCGCCGCTTCCGGCATAGAGCGTGTAGCGGTCCGTCGCCGCGTCGAAATGCGCGAGTGCCGCGCGCGTCTCGAGCGGCACCGCGGTGACGCGCCCGACGTGGAAATCCATCGACACGACGTGATCGGCGGCGGCGAACGCGCGCTCGGTGGCGTCCGCGTCGCCGAACCGCGTGTCGACCAGCACGTTGCCCGTGGCCTCGTCCCACACCAGCGGCGCGCCTGGCGCGAGCGCCGCCTCCGACTGCGCCACCCACGGCAGCTCGTCGTAGACCACCTCGACCGCCTCGGCGGCATCGAGCGCCTGGGCCTTGGTCTCAGCCACCACCATCGCCACGGCCTCGCCGACGTGGCGCGCCTTGTCCGCAGGCAGGAGAACATGCGGGCCTTCGAACACTTTGGCGCCCCCCGGCCCCGTCAGCTTCATGTCGTATTTGGTGGACGGCACCGGAGAGTGCGGGATCGGCGCGAGTCCATCGGCCGCGCAGTCGGCGCCGGTGAACACGCCGAGAACGCCGGGCATGGCGCGGGCGTGCGCGCAGTCGATGCGGACGATGCGCGCATGCGGATGCGGCGAGCGCACCATCGCCGCGTGCGCCTGACCGGGCAGATTGAAATCGTCGCTGAAGCGGCCGCGGCCCGTCAGGAGACGCTGGTCTTCCTTGCGGCGCAGGGGTTTTCCGATGGCTCGGAAGTCGCTTCCGTCCATTGCTGTGTCCATCCCCGTGTCAACGCCGTGCCGATGCGAGAGCGCATTTTCGTTGTCGAGGCCATCCGGCCCCGATACCCTTAGTGGCACAAGTAAAACTGCCACACAACAAAAACGGCGCGCACTTCGCGCAGCTTTTTTTCGCATCACGCTCGGGCCTCATGAACGCTCCTCCGCCAACCAACGCTCCGCTCGATCTGCACGATCATCTCGCGCGCCTTGAGGCCCGCGGTCTACTTGTCCGCGTCGACCGTCCGATCAGCAAGGACACCGAGCTTCACCCGCTGGTGCGCTGGCAATTCGTCGGCGGCCTGCCCGAGAGCGCGCGGCGTGCCTTCCTGTTCACCAACGTCGTCGGCGCCCGCGGCGAGCGCTACGACATTCCGGTGGTGGTGGGCGCGCTGGCGGCGTCGTCCGACATCTATGCGATCGGCCTCGGCGTGGCGGTCGAGGAGATCGGCAATGCCTGGACGCGGGCCATGGCAAATCCGATCGCGCCGGTGTTCGTCGAGCGAGCGCCCTGCCATGAGGTCGTGCTCACCGGCGATGAACTGGCGCGCTCGGGCGGCGTGTCCGCCTTGCCGATCCCGATCTCGACGCCGGGCTTCGACGCTGCGCCCTATCTCACCGCGACCGTCTGCGTCACCAAGGATCCCGAGACGGGTGTGCGCAACCTCGGCACCTATCGCGCTGGCCTCAAGGCGAACGACCGCCTCGGCGTGCGCATGGCGTCGCGCCTCGGCGGCGCCGGCGGCTATCTCCATTGGCTCAAATACAAGGCGCGCGGCGAACCGATGCCCTGCGCCATCGTCATCGGCTGCCCGCCGGTGATCGCCTACACCGGGCCGCAGAAGCTCGCCGCGACCCAGGACGAGATGGCGGTCGCGGGCGGCCTCGCCGGCCGGCCGATGCGGGTGACGCGAGCCCGCACAGTCGATCTGGAAATCCCCGCCGATTCGGAGATCGTCGTCGAGGGGCTGATCGATACCGATCTTCTCGAGCCCGAGGGTCCGTTCGGCGAGAGCCATGGCCATGTCGCGCTCGAGGACTTCAACATGTCGATGCGCGTCACCGCGATCACCATGAAGAAGAAGCCGATCTTCGCCTCGATCATCAGCGAAGTGACGCCGAGCGAATCGAGCGTCCTCAAGAAAGCCGCCTACGAGACGCTGTTCCTGTCGCATCTCAAGGACCATCTGGAGATCAAGGGCATCAAGCGGGTCGTCATGCACGAGGCGCTGACCAACCTGCGCAAGGTGCTGTTCCTGCAGTTCGCGCACGGCGCGCCGCACACCGAGGTATGGCGCGGGCTGCACGGCGCCGCCACGCTCCAGGCGCAGTGCGGCAAGATCGTCATCGCCGTGTCCGAGGACATCGACCCCGCCAACCCCGACGCGGTGTTCTGGTCTCTGGCCTACCGCTCGACGCCGACCGAGGACGTCCACATCGTGCCGTACCGCTCCGGCGGCCATGGGCCGAAGGGCGCCAGCGGCGGCGAGGATTCGGCAATGCTGATCGATGCCACGCTGAAGCACCCGGCGTCGCCGCTGGCCCTGCCCGCCAAACCCTACATGGAGAACGCGCGCAGGATATGGGAGGAGCTCGGGCTGCCGCGCATCGTCCCGCAGCCGCCGTGGCATGGCTACTCGCTCGGCGACTGGGACGCGCTGTGGCAGGAGTTCGCCGACAACGCCGCCAAGGGCGACTGGGCCAGGAACGGCGAGCACACCTTCGCGCGCAGGCGCGGCGGCCTTAAGCCCGAGACGCCGGTGCGAAGCGTCGAAGGCACGAAACCCAAGGCCTGATCGACACGACGGAAAAAGCAGACAGGAGAGTAACATGATCGGAATTCGCCGGATAAGTTTTGCGGCCGGCATCGCCGCCGCCGTCGTCAGCGGGCTTGCCGCGCCCGTCGCGGCGCAGTCGGTCGAGCAGTTCTACAAGGGCAAGACGATGACCATCCTCATCGGTCATCCGCCGGGCGGCTCCTACGATCTCTACGCCCGGCTTGCCGCCGATCACATGCGCAAGTACATCCCGGGCAATCCCAACATCATCGTCCAATCGAAGCCTGGCGGTGGCAGTGCCGTGGCGACGGCCTACCTCTACGCGATCGCGCCGAGGGACGGCTCGATGATCGGTCTGTTCGCGGAAACCATCGCCGCGACCCAGGTGCTCGATCCCCAGCTCGGGAAGTGGAAGATGCAGGAGATGACCTACATCGGCTCGTTCTCGGGTGTGAACGCCGCCTTCGTGCGCCGCAAGGATTCGAAAGCGAAGACCATCGAGGACATGCGCAAGATCCCGATGAACGTCGGCTGTTCGGGCCGGACCTCGCAGAGCTACCAGTCGCCGGCCCTCCTGAAGAATCTCGCCGGCTTCAAGTTCAAACTCATCTGCGGCTACCCCGGCTCGGCCGAGTACGTGCTGGCGATGGAGAAGGGCGAGGTCGACATGGTGTCGAGCGCCTGGAACCAGTGGGTCAGTACCCACTTGCAGAAGATCAAGGACGGCGAATTCATTCCGGTGATCCAGAGCGGCCTCAAGCGCCACAAAGACCTGCCCAACATCCCGCTGATGCAGGAGTTGGTGAGCGATCCCAAGGTGAAGCAGGCGCTCGAGTTCGCCTCGGCTGGCGCCGCCATCGGCCGCGCCTTGATCGCGCCGCCGAAGGTCCCGCAGGACCGCATCGACGCGCTCAGGACGGCGTTCGACAAGGTCGTGAAGGACCCCGACTTCCTGGCCGACGCCAAGAAGCGTCACGCGGAGATCGATCCGAGTCCGGGGGCGGAAGTCCAGCAGGCGAGTCTTGCCATCATCGCCGCGCCAAAGGATGTCATCGCGCTCGCGGCCAAGGGGATGCAGTAGACGCCGGATCGGCGCCGGGGCATTACCGCTCCGGCGCCTCGTTCTTCGGATCGCCGGTCGCCGAGCCGTTGGAGCGGCTTCCGCTCTCTCCGACGCCCGTCGGCGCGCCGCCGTTGCTCCGCACCGCCTGCACGAGAGCGCCGCAGTCGTTGTCCTTGCCGAGGCCGAGTTGAATGGTCGGGATCAGCGCGCCGAGGGGCGTCAGCAGCGTGCCCAGCACGGCCGCCGCGGCACCGCGGGCGCCGAGCGCCGCCGCGTCGGGGCGAATGGACGGACTCTTGAACGGACCGGTGATGTTGATGGGTGCCGCGGCTGAGCCGATGCTGGCGCGCTTGGGGGCGGTTTCGATCCGGTAGTCGAGCCGCTCGTCGCGCAGGTTGACGGTGCCGCGGCCGATGACATTGGCCTCCGTGGTATCGATGAGAAGAAGCCGCGTGTTCATGACGCCGTCCTTGACGTCGAAATCGCTGACCATGCAGCGCAGGACGGCCTTCTGCGGCAGCCCAAGCGCGGACAGCAGCGAATTCCCGAAATCGAGGCCGGCAAGATTGACGAGCAACGCGCTCATGTCGCCACCCGACATGAAGAACTTGATGTCGCCGTTCGACGTGCCGAGCATCTGCGCCAGCGACGCGCCGTGGCCTTCGAGGACGGCGTGCCCGCCGATCAACCCCGCGCCCTGGAACACCTGCGTGGACTGCATGATCCGCCGCAGGTCGACCTGGCGAAGGTCGATCTGCGCCTTCATATCGGGTGGATTCTGGCGCGCGTTGAGATCGATGGCCGAAGCGATCTTGCCGACGCCGACGCCGAAATCGAGCGGATCGAGCTTTACGATGCCGTCCTTGATGACGAGGTGCGCCTGGAGATTGTCGAGCGGGATCGACTGGCCTTTAATCTGCTTGGCGCGGTATTTCACGTCGAAGTCGTTGTTGCGAACCGCTTCGAGGTTGATCGGGTTATCGGGCAGCAGCGTCGATTTCTGCGGTTTCTCGCTGTGGGTATCCGCGCCGATGAAACCGCCAAGATCCTTGAGATCGACCTTGTTGGAGGTCATGTCGGCGGTGACCATCGGGCGGTCCGTGCCGGGATCGACGCGGAAATTGCCCGCCAGATCGCTGTCGCCGACCTTGCCGGCGAAGCCGTCGAAATGGATGCGGCCCTTCGCGTAATCGAGCTTTCCGTCGAGGCTGTAGGGCGGCGTCGGCGCCAGCGGCACGGCGATCAGATGCGACAGATCCGAGAGGTCCTGGCCTTCGAGGTGGACGCGCACGTTGGCGCCGCCGAAGCTCGATGGGTCCTGAACGGAACCTTGGACCGATACCCGCGTCGGACCGTGATCCGCCTTGAGATCGATCGGATACGGCTTGCCCGCATCGCGCAGCGACAGGAGCGATCCGCCTCGGAAGTTGATGTTGATCGGCTCCTCGACATAGGTACCTTTGGCATCGAGAACGATCTGGGGCTCGCCGCCCCCCTTCGGCTGATCGGTGTTGATATCGACCCTGAAGTCGGACTTGAGCTTCGGGTCGACGATGTGGATGTGGCCATCGTTGATGATGACGCTGCCGAGGAGCGGCGGCGGCTTCGATTTCTCGACCGGGTTCTCCTGTTTCGGCTGCGGTGAGCCGAACACCCAGTTTGCCTTGCCGGCCTTGTCCCGACCGAGGTCGCCCACCGGACGATCGATGATGAGGGCAGGGATATGGAATTGATCGCGGAAGATCGATCTTGGGTCGACCGTCAGTACGATGCGATCGATCGAGCCGAAGCGGCTGCCTTCGGCGAAGCCCTCCGGATTACCGATGACGATGCCGTCGGCTTCGAGCGTCATATGCAGCAGGCTGGCATTGAGGCGCTCGATGGTGACGGGCCGGCCCATGGCCGACGAGGCGGTGCGCTCGACCAGCGGCTTGAACCAGTTCCAGTCCCAGGCGAGAAAAATCGCGACGATGAGGACAACGAGCACCCCGATCGCGATGCCGAATCCTTTGAGAACGGGGTGAGAGCGTGCCGCCATAGGGTTGGAAACGCGGGGCGCCGCTGTTTGTTCCGGCAGCGCTTCGATGCCGCCGCGACTTTAATCACGGCCAAGCAGCGCTCGACGCTTTCGCACCCGGTGCAGAGCCACGTCCGCGTCCTCGCGACAGCGCTCGCCGTCCGCAACAATCAGCAGATGGTGGGCAAGAACGACACGGTGCAACTCCGCAGCGTGAAAATCGCCTCGATCGACGGCACCGTCGTCGATGTCTCCGAAGGCCTAGCACCCGGCGAGAGGATTGCCATCAGCATCCCCGACGAGGTCACCGACGGCAGCCGCATTCAGCCGGTGATAGCCCAGGCCCGCGGAGGTTGATCGACGCGAAAGCCAGCCCACCCCTCGCCTGCTTCCCGTCTCAAAAGACCCTGGATACGCTCCGGCAAGACTGGTTTAAAATCGCCCTTGCGAATCGCGAAATATCAGCCACGGCAACAGTGGCCTAAGGGGAACGGGCGGGAGAAACACAATGATCCGGATTTGGAACTCGGCTCTGGCGCTTGCGGCATTCTTGGCGATCGCGAGTGCGGGCCACGCGCAAAGCGCAGCCCAATTCTACAAGGGAAAGACGGTCAACATCGTGATCGGCTCGGCGGCGGGCGGCGGCTACGACGCCTATGGCCGCCTGATCGCGCGGCACCTCGGCGCGCACATTCCGGGTAATCCCACGGTGGTGGCGCAGAACATGCCGGGCGCCGGGCAGACCAAGTCGGCGGGCTATATCTATTCGGTGGCGCCCAAGGACGGCACGCAGATCGCGGGAGTCTCTCCCGGCGCGCTGCTCACCTCCGTGCTCGGCGGTCCCCACGTCCAGTACGACCCCAACAAATTCCAGTACATCGGCAGCGCCAACAGCGACGTCTATGTGTGCGTCACCCGGGCCGACGCGCCGGTGAAGACGTTCCAGGATGCGTTCGACCATGAGCTGATCGTCGGCGTCAGCTCCGGTACGACGCGCGACATGCCGATGATGCTGAAGAACCTGTTGCACGTGAAGCTCAAGCTGGTGCCCGGCTATCCCGGCACCAAGGACATCACGCTCGCGTTCGAACGCAACGAGATCCAGGCGATCTGCGGCTTCGGCTACGCGAGCCTCGTCGCTCAGCAATCCGATTGGCTCGCCAACGGCACGGCCAAGGTGCTGGTTCAGGAGAGCACGCGCGGATTGCCGGAGCTCAACGAAAAAGGCATTCCGCTTGCGATCAGCTTCGCGAAGACCGACGAGCAGCGGAAGATCATGGAGGTGGTCTACAGCCAGGGCATCTTCGGCCGGCCCTATCTGATGGCGCCCGAAGTGGCGAAGGATCGCGTGGCGCTCATGCGCCAGGCGTTCATGGAGACGATGCACGATCCCGCGCTGGTGGCGGACGCGAAGAGGATCAAGCTCGATATCGACGCCATTTCCGGCGAGGAGGTTCAGGAACTCGTCGCCAAGGTCTACGAAACCCCACCCGCGCTCGTGAAGCGCACCCGCGAGGTGCTCGAGACGCAATGAGCGACAGCCGACCGCGCGCGCCCATCGACTGCGGCGCGTGACGATCCCGTCGATCCGATGAACCGTTCGCCGAGGGCTTGCCATGACGGAGACAAAGAGCGCCGCCAGCGCGCTGCCAACCAGCCTCGAAGCGCTGATCGTGCCGCGCACGCGCGATCTCGGCGACGGCTTCGAAGTGAGCCGCGCGCTGCCCTCGGCCGAGCGGCGCATGGTCGGCCCTTTCGTCTTCTTCGATCAGATGGGTCCGATGATCTTGCGCCCCGGTCGCGGCCTCGACGTGCGGCCGCACCCGCACATCGGCCTCGCCACCGTGACCTATCTGTTCGACGGGGAGATCCTGCACCGCGACAGCCTCGGCACCGTGCAGGCGATCGAGCCGGGTGCCGTCAACTGGATGACTGCCGGCAGCGGCATCGTCCATTCCGAGCGCACCGCGCCCGAACGGCGCGCCGCCGGAGGACCGCTGTTTGGCATCCAGACCTGGGTGGCGCTGCCGAAGGCGCATGAGGAAGCCGCGCCGGCATTCGCCCACCACGGGACCGATGCGCTGCCCACCGTCGACGAGCGTGGCGTTCGCGTCCGCATGATCGTTGGCTCCCTGTGGGGGGCGCGATCGCCGGTCGAGACCTTTTCCGAGATGTTCTACGCCGACGCGACGTTCGACCGAGCGGCACGGCTCGCGGTTCCGGCCGACCACGAGGAACGCGCCGCGTATGTCGCTGCCGGCTCGATCGCCGTCGGCGGCCGCTCGTTCGAATCCGGCCGGTTGCTGGTGTTCCGTCCCGGCGCCGAAATCGTGATCGAGGCGGCGGAGCCGGCGCGCGTACTGCTGCTGGGCGGCGAGCCGATGGATGGGCCAAGGCGCGTCTGGTGGAACTTCGTCTCGAGCTCGCTCGAACGCATCGAGCAAGCGAAGGAAGACTGGCGGGAGAACCGCCTCGGCTCGGTTCCGGGCGAGACGGAATTCATTCCGCTGCCCGGCGATCCGGGAAAGCCGGTCGACTATCCTTGATCCCGAGCAAGCGGAAGCAAGAAGGACACATGACCTCCTATGAATCGTACGCCGCCGTTGCCGGCCGCGTTCTCATCAGCCTGATCTTCCTGATCAGCGGGATTCAGAAGATCGCCGATTACGCCGGAACCCTGCAGGAGATCCAATCGGCCGGCCTGCCGTTCCCGGTGCTCGCCTACATCGTTGCCGTGATCGTCGAGATCGGCGTCGCGCTTGCCGTGCTGGTGGGCTTCAGGACGCGGCTTGCCGCGGCGGTCATGTGCGTCTACACGCTGGCGGCCGCCTTGTCGTTCCACGCCCATTTCGCCGATCCGAACCAGGCGGTCCATTTCTGGAAGAACATCGCAATCGCCGGCGGGTTTCTCATGATCGTCGCGTTCGGGGCGGGCGCTCTCAGCATCGACGCGTGGAATTCACCGGCGCGCCGCACCTGATCGTCCCAATCGCGGCAGGTCCGCCTATCGCGAATCCGCCATCGTCCGACGGCCGCCGCGGGTGACCAGCCTGGGCTTACGCAGCGACTTGGCCGCCGACGCGGGGCTCTCGACGGGCGACGCCGTGCTGACCGATCCGGCGGACAGCTCGCTGCCGGGAACGGTCAATTCCCGTTCCGCCCTGCCCCAATGCTCGAGGTCCCGCCCGTGCGGGCGCCCCTCCTGCTCCCAAAGGGCATACGCTCGCTTGGCAATTTCCTGATGATTCGAGGAATCCATCACCGTTCTCCACTGACCGCGATCGATCCGGCATCCGCTCCGCGCCCGCCAACGGCCACAGTGCGCTCGAACGGAGGATCGGTTCGCCGCTCTCGCGGCGCACATCGCAACTATCGCGCCACAGGGGAGCGAAATCCCGTGACATCGCGCAGCATTGCCGTCGTTCCGACGAGGGCACGCACGGTGCCGCTTCGCATGTCGTCTTCCCGCTTCACTCGCGCCCCTTCCGCCCCAGCAGCCATCCCGCCGTTCCGACGGTGAGTGCCACCGCGAGGATCATGAGCGTTGCCAAGGCGTTGATTTGCGGGCTGACGCCGAGCCGCACGCTGGAGTAGACGACCATCGGCAGCGTCGAGGCACCGGGACCGGAGACGAAGCTCGCGACGACAAGATCGTCGAGCGAGAGCGTGAACGCAAGGAGCCATCCCGCCGCCAGGGCCGGCGCGATCAGCGGCATGGTGATGCGGACGAATACGGTGGCGGGCGGCGCGCCGAGGTCGGCTGCGGCCTCCGCGAGCGACCGGTCGAAATCGGCGAGCTTGGCGCGCACGACGACGGCAACGTAGGCGACGCTGAAGGTGACGTGAGCGACGACGATGGTGCCGGCTCCGCGGTTCGGCCAGCCGAAGGTGGATTCCAGCGCCACGAAAAGAAGAAGGAGCGCCAGTCCGAGAATGACCTCGGGCATCACCAGTGGCCCCGCGAGCAGCCCGACCAGCGCGCTCCGTCCCGGAAACCGGCCGGCGCGGGCGAGCGCCAGCGCCGCCAGGGTGCCGAGGATCGTCGCGATCGTCGCGGTGAGCGCCGCGATGCGGAGGCTGAGCCAGGCCGCTTCGAGAATCTGAGCATTGTGAAACAGCTCGCCGTACCAGCGCGGCGAGAATCCCGCCCATACCGTCACCAGCCGCGAGGCGTTGAACGAATAGATCACCAGGAGCGCAATCGGCACGTAGAGGAACGCGTAACCGAACGCCAGCGCGCCCGGAAGGAGCCGCGAACGGCGCATCACGCCCGCTCCCGGCGGCGCTCGAGCGCCTGCAGAATCATCATCGGACCGACCAGGACCACCAGCAGCACGGCCGCGAGCGCCGAGGCCACCGGCCAGTCGCGGTTGGTGAAGAACTCGGTCCACAGCACCTTGCCGATCATCAGCGCGTCGGGCCCGCCCAGGAGATCGGGGATGACGAACTCGCCCGTCGCCGGAATGAAGACCAGGAGCGAGCCCGCGGCGATTCCGGGCCACGACAGCGGCAGCGTCACCCGCAGGAACGCCTGCCACGGACGACAGCCGAGATCCGCCGCGGCTTCGAGAAGCGTCAGGTCCATCCGCACCAGGGTCGCGTAGAGCGGCAGCACCATGAACGGCAGGTAGGAGTAGACGATGCCGATATAGATGGCGAGGTTGGTGTTCATCAGCGCGAGCGGCCGGTCGATCAGTCCGAGCCCCAACAGTGCGCTGTTGAGAAGGCCGTTGGTCGAGAGAATGCCGATCCAGGCGTAGACGCGGATCAGGAACGACGTCCAGAACGGTAGGATGACGAGCATCAGGAGGGCGTTGCGCCAGCGGTCCGGCGCGCGAGCAATGGCGTAGGCCATCGGATAGCCGATCAGGAGGCAGATCAGCGTCGACATCCCGGCGACCGCGAGCGAGTTGAGATAGGCGGCGGCGTAGAGCTCGTCGCCCGCCAGCAGGACGTAATTCGCCGCCGTCGCCAGCCAATGCCATCCGTCGGCGCCGGCTTGCAGGAGCGGCGTATAGGGTGGCTGGCCGACGACGGCGTCGGCGACGCTGATCTTGAGCACGACGGCGAACGGCGCGGCGAAAAACACGACCAGCCACAGGAGCGGCAGCGCAGCAAGCGCCAGCGCCGCCCGGGATCGCGCCTTGCCCGTCACGGCGACAGCACCGCGCCGTCCTCGGGCCGCCAGCGCAGCCAAACCCGCTGCCCGCGCGCGTCGGAGGTCGCGCCCCGCCGGGCATTGGTCTGCTGCACGCGAACCAGGCGTCCGTCGGACAGGCGGACGCGGATCAGCGACACGTCGCCTCGGTAGGCTATGTCCTCAACGGTGCCGGGAACCGCGTTGGCGCCTTCCCTCGGCCCGTCGTCGAGCGCGATCTTCTCCGGACGGACGGCGAACGCCACGCCGGCGCCGTCGTCGAGTGCGGGTGTCACGGGCAGCAGCAGCGCCACCTCGACGCCATCGCAGCGAATCTCGGCAAAGCCGTCGCGGTGGCGCAGGACGCGGCCCGCGAACACATTGGCGGCGCCGAGGAACTCGGCGACGTGGCGGCAGCAAGGCGATTCATAGACCTCGGCGGGCGTGCCCACCTGCAGCACGCGACCTTTGTCCATCACCGCGAGACGATCGGACATCGTCATCGCCTCGTCCTGGTCGTGGGTGACGGTGACGAAGGTGATGCCGAGACGCCGCTGGAGGGAGACGAGCTCGAGCTGGGTTTCCTCGCGCAGCTTACGGTCGAGCGCCGCCAGCGGCTCATCGAGGAGGAGCAGCTTGGGATGCTTGGCGAGCGCCCGGGCGAGCGCCACGCGCTGGCGCTCGCCGCCCGAAAGCTGGTGCGGCTTTCGCCCGGCATGCGTCTCGAGGCGGACGAGCGCCAGCATCTCGGCCACGCGCTTGCGGCGCCCGGGCGCGGGCATGCCGTCCTGGCGCAGGCCGAAGGCGACGTTCTCCGCCACGGTCATGTGCGGGAACAGCGCATAGGACTGGAACATCATGTTGACCGGGCGCCGGTAGGGCGGCACGGCGGTGACGTCCTCGCCGTCGATCAGCACGCGGCCGGCATCGGGCGCCTCGAAGCCGGCGAGAATGCGCAGGAGCGTCGTCTTGCCCGAGCCCGAGGCGCCGAGAAGCGAGAAAAACGTGCCGCGCGCGACCGCGAGCGATACACCATCGACCGCCATGGTGTCGCCGAACCTCTTGACGATGCCCTCGATCCGCAGGAATCCGTCGGTATCGGCCGCCGTTCCGCTGTCGTCCATCAGACGATCGCCATCAGTAACGTGTCTTGATGCGGGTCCATGCGCGCGTGCGGGCGCGCTCGAACGCCTGCGATGCCGGCGGAATGGTATAGAGCTTCGTATCGGCGGGCGGATAGACGACGGGATCGTTCCTGAGCTCCGGCTTCACCAGCGCGTCGGCGGTACGGACGGCGTTGGCATAGCCGGTCTCGTTGGTGATCGCCGCCATGATCTCGGGCCGCAACAGGAAATCGATGAAGGCGTGCGCGGCGTCGGGATCGGGCGCGTCGGCCGGGATCGCGGCGACGTCGATGTTGAACGCAGCGCCTTCCTTGGGCAGGAAGATGCCGATGTCGACGCCGCGGCCGGCCTCCCTGGCGCGCGCGCGCGACTGCACCAGATCGCCCGCGTAGCCCAGCACGACGCAGGTGTTGCCGTTGGCGAGGTCGTTGATGTAGGCCGACGAGTGAATATAGCGGTACGACGGCCGCGCTTTCATCAGGACATCCGACGCCGCCTTGAGATCGGCGTCGGACTGGCTGACCGGATCCTTGCCGAGCCACGCCAGCGCGGCGCCGAGCACCTCTTCCGGCGAGTCGAGCACGGTGACGCCGCAGCCCTTGAGCTTCTGCAGGACGTTGGGGTCGAACACCATGGCAAGGCTGCCGAGCGGCGCGTCCGGCATCAGCTCCTTTACCTTCTTGACGTTGTAGCCGACGCCGGTGCCCGCCATCAGATACGGCACGCCATGGGCATTGCCGGGATCGTACTTGGCGACCTCCGCCATGACTTTGGGATCGAGGCCAGAGAGATTGGACAGCTTCGTTTTGTCGAGCGTCCGATAAATACCGGCCACGACCTGCTTGGCGAAGAACGGCGAGGTCGACGGGAACACGACGTCGTAACCGGACTTGCCGGCGAGAAGCTTGGCCTCGAGGATCTCGTTGCCGTCGTAGAGGTCGTAATTGACCTTGATGCCGGTCGCGGCGGTGAATTTTTCGAGCGTGTCCTTGGCGATGTAGTCGTTCCAGTTGAAGACGTTGAGGATCTTCTCCTGGGCTCCCACCGGAGCAGCGAGCGCGGTAATCAGAACGCAAAGCAGAGAGAGGCGGCGAAGCATCGTTTTCCCCCAAAGCGCGGCGCCGGCCGAAGGGCAGCGCGGACCGGCGCCACTTTAATTGAAAATACGGGGTCATCGAAAGAGCGGCCCCGCGACGAGAGCGGCGCGCTAGAGCCGGCGATCCATACACGCTCCATGATCTTTCATCTCTAGCCCCTTGCCCTCCCCACCTTTCGATGGGGAGGGCTTGGTGAGGGGCATGCTGGGGCATTGTCGCGGAGGTTACCCTCCCGAGGTGTGCTTTTGCTGACGCCGGCGGCCGTCCGACCTGGCCACCTTAGTTCAATCCCGGGGGCGAAGATCATGGCAGGGAGCCCGGGGGGTCAGTCCCGGGAGGCAAGCCGTTCTTCCATTGATTCGTTTTCCCCCGTCCTAGGCTGCGACG
>Ga0070714_100002379_pt1 | contig 13846 bp, 12 predicted proteins | sample LARL83metaG_FD_65450 | JGI IMG/M metagenome (GOLD analysis project Ga0070714, IMG submission 65450) | Corn, switchgrass and miscanthus rhizosphere microbial communities from Kellogg Biological Station, Michigan, USA - LAR L8-3 metaG | ecosystem: Host-associated > Plants > Roots > Rhizosphere ...
AGCGTGTCGCCGGTCAGCACGTTGCCGCGCCACAGATAGCTCGTGCTCCCCGACGTATGACCCGGCGTGTGAATCGCGTGCACCACCTCGCCGTGTCCGAACGTCAGCGTGTCGCCGTGCGCGACTTGCAGATCGGCGGGCGAGATGCCGCACTTGAACGGCGCGACGGTCGTGGCGCCGGTTGCATCGCGAATGCGGCCCGCGGCCGTCACGTGGTCGGCGTGCGTGTGCGTCTCGATGACGTAGCGCAGCGTGACGCCGAGCCTTCGCAGCGTCGCCATGTCGCGGTCGAAGCGCTGCTCGACGGTGTCGACGAGGATCGCCTGCGCCGCCGCGCGATCGACGAGCAGATACGTGAACGTCGACGAATCGGGATCGAATAGCTGCAGCAATTCGTGGTTCATCGCGTCTCCGCGGATCGAGCCAACCCGGACGATACGCCAACGGCTGCCGGCGCGCGAGGCCGAACGCGCTGTGCGACAATCGCGCTCCGGATCGACAGCCGCAGCCTTTGGATCATCCCTCCGCCTTCGTCGCCCTGATCCTCGGCATCGTCGAGGGTCTCACCGAGTTCCTTCCCGTTTCGTCGACCGGCCACCTGATCGTCGCCGGATCGCTGCTCGGCTACACCGGCGAGCGCGCGAAGGTCTTCGAGATCGTGATCCAGGCCGGCGCGATCCTCGCGGTCTGCTGGGAGTTTCGCGCACGGCTCGTGAGCGCCGTCGCCGGCCTGCGCAACGATCCGATCGCGCGCCGCTTCGTCGCGAATCTCGTGATCGCGTTCATGCCGGCCGCGATACTCGGCCTGCTGTTCGCGAGCGCGATCAAGCGGCATCTGTTCGCGCCGCTGCCCGTCGCGATGGCGTTCATCGTCGGCGCACTCGTGATCCTGTGGGTCGAGCGGCGCCGGCGCGGCGGAACGTCGACGGCGCGCATCGACGACGTCGACCACATGCGCTGGCCCGATGCGCTGAAGATCGGCTGCGCACAGGCGCTCGCGCTGATCCCCGGCACGTCGCGCTCGGGCGCGACGATCATCGGCGGCATGCTCTTCGGACTCTCGCGCGAAGCGGCGACCCGCTTTTCGTTCTTTCTCGCGATTCCGACGCTGCTCGCCGCGTGCGCGTACGACTTCCTGAAAAACCGCGCGCTTTTCTCCGCGCAGGATCTGCAGGGACTTGGCATCGGCTTCGTCGCGTCGTTCGTCGCCGCATTTTTCTGCGTGCGCTGGCTGATCCGCTACGTGAGCCGCCACGATTTCACGCCGTTCGCGTGGTACCGGATCGCGTTCGGATTGCTGATCCTCGCCACCGCGTGGAGCGGCGTCGTCGACTGGACATGAAGACCGCGCCGCGCGCCCCGCGTCCGGGGAGCTGAACGTGGGCGCGTTGCTCGCCGTGCTCGGCGTGCTCGGCTTCTCGTTCAAGGCGATCCTGATCAAGCTCGCGTATCGCACCGCACCGGTCGACCCGGTGGCGCTGCTCACGCTGCGAATGCTCTATTCCGCGCCGTTCTTCATCGCGATCGCGTGGTGGAGCGGCCGCGCGCCGGGGACCGCACCGATCGGTTGGCGCGATGCACGGCTTCTCGCGGGACTGGGCTTCATCGGCTATTACCTGTCGAGCCTGCTCGACTTCCTCGGGCTTCAGTACGTCACCGCGTCGCTCGAGCGGCTGATGCTGTTCCTTTACCCGACGATCGTCGTCGTGCTGTCCGCGATCTTCCTCGCGCAGCCGATCACGCGCCGCACGGTCGCCGCGCTCGCGCTGTCGTACTCCGGCATCGCGATCGCGGTCGCGCATGACATCCGCTTCACCGGCGATGCGCATGCGATCGCGCTCGGCGCGACGCTCGTCTTCTCGAGCGCCGTCGGCTACGCGATTTACCTGGTCGCCGCCGGCGGCATCATCGCGCGCCTCGGCTCGTCGCGCTTCATCTCCTGGGCGATGCTCGCGTCGACGCTGTTCGTCTCGCTTCAGTTCGCGCTGACGCGGCCGTGGTCGGCGCTCGACCTGCCGCTTTCGGTGCATCTGCTGACGCTCGCGATGGCCGTGTTCTGCACCGTGCTGCCGACGTGGATGATCGCCGAATCGATCCGCCGCATCGGCGCCAGCACCGCGTCGCTGGTCGGCTCGCTCGGTCCGATTTTCACGATCGGCTTCGGCGCCGTGCTGCTCGGCGAACGCGTCAACCTCTTGCAGTTGGCCGGCGTCGCGCTCGTCCTGAGCGGTGTCATTCTCGTCTCGCGCAACGTCCCGAAACCGCAGGCCGCTCCAACACGGAACGCGGTCCGCCGAAGCGCAGTCTGATCCCGAATACCGTTTCCAAGAGACGACAGAAGGAGAAGTCCATGGCACCCGACACGATCGAACGCGCAATGCTCGAGCTTTCCGACCCGTCGCTCTTGCGCCAGCAATGCTACGTCGACGGCGCGTGGATCGACGCCGACGACCGCGGGTCGATGCCGGTCGTCGATCCCGCCACCGGCGAGCTCGTGGGCACCGCGCCGATGTTCGGCGCCGCCGAGACGCGGCGCGCGATCGCCGCGGCCGAACGCGCGTTTCCCCCGTGGCGCGCGAAGACGGCGAAGGAGCGCGCCGCGATTCTGCGCCGGTGGAACGACCTGATGCTCGCGAACGTCGACGACCTCGCGCGCATCCTGACCACCGAGCAGGGCAAGCCGATCACCGAATCGAAGGGCGAGATCACGATCGGCGCCGCGTACGTCGAATGGTTCGCCGAGGAGGCGAAGCGCGTCTACGGCGACGTGATCCCGACGATCGGCAACGACCGACGGCTCGTCGTCGTCAAGGAACCGGTCGGCGTCTGCGCTGCGATCACACCGTGGAATTTCCCGTCGTCGATGATCACGCGCAAGGTGTCGCCGGCGCTCGCCGCCGGTTGCACCGTCGTCATCAAGCCGGCCGAGGCGACGCCGTTCTCGGCATTCGCGCTCGCCGCGCTCGCCGAGCGCGCCGGCTTTCCGCCCGGCGTGCTGAACGTGATCACCGGCGACGCGCCGTCGATCGGCGGCGAGATGTGCGCGAACCCCACCGTGCGCAAGCTCTCGTTCACCGGATCGACCGAGGTCGGGCGCATCCTGATGCGCCAGGTCGCGCCGACGATCAAGAAGATCTCGCTGGAGTTAGGCGGCAACGCGCCGTTCATCGTGTTCGACGACGCCGATCTCGACGCCGCCGCCGACGGCGCGATGATCTCCAAGTACCGCAACGCCGGACAGACGTGCGTCTGCGCGAACCGCTTCTTCGTGCACGAGAAGGTGTACGACGCGTTCGCGCAGAAGCTCGCGGCGCGCGTCGGTGCGTTGAAGGTCGGACGCGGCACCGAAGCCGGCGTGACGCAGGGGCCACTCATCAACCGCGACGCGCTCGCGAAAGTCGAGGAGCATCTCGCCGACGCGAAGTCACGCGGCGCCAAGGTTGCGATCGGCGGCAAGCGCCACGCGCTCGGCGGCACGTTCTACGAGCCGACGGTGCTCACGAACGTGAATCCCGAGATGCAGATCTTCCGCGAGGAGACGTTCGGTCCGATCGCGCCGCTGATCGCGTTTCGCACCGACGATGAGGTCGTCGAGCTCGCCAATCGCAGCGAGTTCGGGCTCGCGTCGTATTTCTATAGCCGCGACATCGGTCGCGTCTGGCGCGTCGCCGAGGCGCTCGACTACGGAATGGTGGGCGTGAACACGGGACTGATCACGACCGAGGTCGCGCCGTTCGGCGGCGTGAAGCAGTCGGGGCTCGGGCGCGAAGGCTCGAAGTACGGGATCGAGGAGTATGTCGAGGTCAAGTACGTCTGCTTCGGCGGAATCGACCGCTGACGTAAAGCGGCGCGCCTTGTCGCCAGGCGCGCCGTGGGGTCACGCGATCACGCGGCTTACGTCGTGATCGATCGCGACGTCGCTTCAGAACTGAGGGGGAAGCGGCTCGATCGGACCTTGCGGTGCGGCGAAGCGATCCGGAAAGTAGGCGCTCATGTCGGGCGCGGTCGTGTCGGGCGCCGTCATGACCGGCGCGCTCGTCGTGGCGGCCGCATTGTCATGGTGCGCCGGATACCAGACCGCCGCGAGCGTGCCCGTCACGATGACCAGTGTCGCGGCACGTACTCCGTTGGCCCAGCGGTTGCGGGATTGGTTGGCGTTGCGTGTGTCCATCGTCGTCTCCTTGCCTTTGTTGCCACGCGGATCAGGAACCGCGTGCAAGTCAGCTTAGGCGTTCGCGATGGAGGCGGACGATGGACGACTCGGCACCGGTGATGCCGAAGATTCCCCCGGTGAAGGAGCAGGCACGATCCCGCGGCGGCGCCGCCGCGCCGCGGGCTACCAGCCCGTTGGCAGCTTGCGCAAGACCGTGATCGTGCGCTCCTCGACGGCGAGGTAGCCGCCGGCGACCAGATCCTTCATCAGCTTGCCGATCATGTCCCGCGAGGCGCCGACGCGATCGGCGATGTCCTGCTGCGTGAGCTTCTCGGGCACGATCTGGCGGCCGCCGACGTCCTGCGCGAGCGCGTTCACGAGGCGCACGAGCCGTCCGTAGACGTCGGAGAGCGCGAGGCTCTTCAGGTTGCCCGTCGTGACGCGCACGCGGCGAATCAGCCGCTCGATCAGGTGCATCGCGAAATCGGGGTGCTCGAGGATGAACTCGCGAAACTGCGCGCGGTTCACGACCGCGCAGGTCGTCTGCTCCATCGTGACGACCGACGCCGAGCGCGGCTCGCCGTCGAGCATCATCTCGCCGACGTATTCGCCGGGACCCTGGAAATCGATCACGAACTCGCGGCCCGCCTCGTTGCTCGAGAACACCTTCACGCGGCCGGACAGGATCACGTAGAGCGTGTCGCCGCGATCGCCCTCGTTGATGAGGATCGCGTGCCGCGGAAACGTGCGCACGACGCCGCTTGCGGCGATGGCGCCGACGATGTCGGGATGCAGCGGCGGTTCGCTGCGCTCGCCGGCGCTGTGTTGCTCGTCATGGTCTTCGGCACGCATGGCCCTGCCCCCGCCAGAAAGCGCTCTACTCGAGCTTGCGCAAGTCGTCGATCACCTTGCCGTCGTTCGGCAATTCGTCGACGGCGCGGAACATGACGTCGCCACGCAGGTTCGTCACGTCGCGGATCGACCCGACGATCGCGTCGGCGAGTTGCGAATCGACGTTGCAGACCTCGACATGCAGGATCATCCGGTCGCTGCCTTCGCGATTCTCGACGACGAGCCGCGCACGCCGCACTTCCGGATGCCGCTTGACGATCGAATCGACCTGTCCCGGGTGCACGAACATGCCCTTCACCTTCGTCGTCTGATCGGCGCGGCCGAGCCAGCCCTTGATGCGCACGTTCGTGCGCCCGCATGCCGATTCGCCCGGAAGCATCGCGGACAGATCCCCGGTGGCGAAGCGGATCAGCGGATAGTCGGCGTTCGAGAGCGGCGTGACGACCACTTCGCCGACGTCGCCCGGCGCGACCGGCTCGCCGGTGCCGGGACGCACGATCTCGACGATGACGCCCTCGTCGACGACGAGTCCGTCCCGCGCGGGCGTTTCGTACGCGATCGATCCGACGTCGGCCGTCGCATAGGCCTGATAGCCGTCGATGCCGCGCGCGTTCCACGCATCGCGAAGCGACGCCGGAAACGGTTCCGCGGAAACGAGCGCCTTGTCGATGCTCGACACGTCGACGCCCTGCGCATCGGCGCGCTCCAGGATGATGCGCAGGAACGACGGCGTCCCCACGTAGCCCGCCGGGTGCAGATCGCGGATCGCCGCGAGCTGCTGCTCGGTCTGTCCGGTGCCGCCGGGAATCACCGTGCAGGAAAGCGCTTGCAATCCGCTCTCGAGCATCGAGCCGGCGGGCGTCAGGTGATAAGCGAAGCCGTTGTGGACGACGTCGCCTTCGCGAAAGCCTGCCGCGAACAGCGCACGCGCGAGACGCCAGTAATCGGGCGCGGCGCCCTCGGGCTCGTAAATGCCGCCCGGCGACGCGAAGATCCGCCGGATCGCGCCGGGACGCGTCGCCGCGAGGCCGCCGAACGGCCGCGTCTCTCGTTGCAGATCCGCGAGCTCCGACTTGCGAATGAGCGGAAGCTGCGCGAGCGCTCCTGGCGACGTGATCGCGCGCGAATCGACGTGCGCGAGCAAGCGCGCAAACGCGGGCGCGTGGGCCTTCGCGTACTCGATCTGCTTCTGCAACTGCGCGAACTGCTCGCGCACGCGGACCTCGGGATCGCGCGTCTCGAGACCGTCGTAGTGTTCGTCAGCCATGAAATCAGGCAAGCCAGCGCTTCCTGCGCCGGTAGTGCTTCACGTCGCGAAAGCTTTTGCGGCCCGCCGTGGAGAGCCCGAGGTAGAACTCCTTGACGTCCTCGTTGTTGGCGAGCGCGCCGGCAGCGCCATCCATCACGACGCGGCCGTTCTCGAGGATGTAGCCGTAGCTCGCATGATGCAGCGCGACCATCGTGTTCTGTTCGGCGAGCAGGAACGAGACCCCCTCGTTGCGGTTCAACTCGCCGACGATGGCGAAGATCTCCTCGACGATCTGCGGCGCGAGGCCCATCGACGGCTCGTCGAGCAGGATCATCGACGGGTGGGCCATCAGCGCACGTCCGATCGCCGTCATCTGCTGTTCGCCGCCGGACGTGTAGCCGGCGAGGCTTGCGCGGCGTTCCTTGAGTCGCGGGAAGTAGCGATAGACGCGCTCGAGGGCCGCTGCGACCTCGCCGCGCGAGCCCTTCCGCGTGAAGGCGCCGGTCAGCAAATTCTCTTCGACCGTCAGATGCGCGAAGCAGTGCCGACCCTCCATCACCTGACAGACGCCGCGGCGGACGAGGTCGTTCGGCGTGAGCCGGTCCACGCGCTCGCCGCGGTACTCGATCGTGCCCTTCGTCACCTCGCCCCGCTCCGCCGAGAGCAGGTTGGAGATAGCCTTCAGCGTCGTCGTCTTGCCCGCGCCGTTCGCGCCGAGCAGCGCGACGATGCCGCCTTCGGCAACGTCGAGCGACACGCCGCGCAGCACGAGAATCACATGGTCGTAGATGACCTCGATGTTGTTGACGGACAGCGCGAGCCGCCGCGCCGTGTCCGCATTCACCGACATCGAGGCCGTCGCGTCCATCGAGCGCCCTACATTTCCTTGCCGCAATCGCGCGGCGTGATCTTCTTCTCGGCCGCGTACTTCATCGCGCCCTGCTCGACCATCTTGCGCACGAGCGCGCGATCGCCGGCCATGAACGGCGTGAGCTGATGGAAGCTCGCGCCGTCCCACTGCTCGAACTTGACCATGCCCGATCCTTCATGGTCGCCGCAGCTCGTCTTGACCGGCGGGAACAGGCCTGCGGCGCCAAGCTCCTTCAATCTCGCTTCGCTCAAATTCAGATGCTCGAGTCCCCAGCGCACCTGCTCGGGCGTCATCACTTTGCCCTTGCCGTACTTGTCCTGCGCGGTGCGGATCGCCTCGACGATCATGATCGCGTAGGTGACTCCGCGCGTGTGATAGATCGAGCCGATGCGCGACTTGTCCTCGAGATTGCCCTTGCCGGCGCCGTAGACCTTCTTCACGATGTCCTGCATCACCGGGAAGTTCGTGCCGTGCGCCGAGAACGCGGCCGTCGTGTAGCCCTTCGCCGCATTACCCGCCGGCACCACGTCCTCCTCGGAGCCCGCCCACCAGACGCCAAGGATCTTCTCGCGCGGATAGCCGAGCTTCGCCGCGGTCTTGAGCGCAACCGGGTTCATCACGCCGTAGCCCCAGAGGATGACGAAATCGGGACGAAGCTGGCGGACCTGCAGCCACTGCGATTCCTGCGTGTTGCCGGGCGGCGTGATTGGGATCTTCGCAAGCTCGAAGCCGTCGCGCGCCGCGAGCGCGTCCAGCACCGGGATCGGCTCCTTGCCGTACGCGGAGTCGTGATACAGGAACGCGATCTTCTTCCCTTTCAGGTTCGCTTCGCTGCCGCCGGCCTTCTGGCCGAGATAGGCGATCATCGCCGCCGCCTGGTCCCAGTAGGTCGTGCCCAGCGGGAACACCCACGGAAACACGGCGCCGTCGGCAGCGATCGCGAGCCCGTAGCCGTTCGTCGTCATCGGGATCTTGTCGTTCGCGACGCGCTCGAAGAGCCCGTACGCGATGCCGGTCGACAGCGGCTCGACCGTGCTTGCGCCGCCGTGGCGCGTCTTGAGCCGCTCGTAGCACTCGACGCCGCGCGCGGCGTTGTACTCGGTCTCGCACTCTTCCCATACGAGCTTCACGCCGTTGATGCCGCCGTTCAGGTTGACGAGCGTGAAATAGTCGATCGCGCCGCCGAAGTAGCCGGAGCCGCCCGCCGCGTACGGACCGACGCGGTACGACAGGATCGGGATGAACTGGTCGTTCTGTGCGCTCGCCTGCGTGGCCGCCGCGGCGAACGCGATGCCGAGCAAGCCTTTGATCCACCACTTCATGCGTGCCTCCTCCAAGTTCTCTCCGCCGGCCATCGGCGAAGCGCAAGTCCTGCGGCCGAAGAATTGGCCAGCGGATTGCGCGTGTCAAGACCGCGCGGCCGCCTGCCCTTCATCGCGCTCAGTGCGGGAACGGCCACAGCCGCAGCTTTTCCTTCGTGATCTGCCAGATCCGCGCGAGTCCGAACGGCTCGACGATCAGGAAAAAGATGATCAGTCCGCCGAACACCATCAGTTGCAGATTCGAGCCGACGCTGCTCGGCACACCGAGATGCAGCGTGTTGTCGAGGAACTCGACGGCGACGCTCAAAAGGATCGGCACGATCACGATGAACGCGCTGCCGAGGAACGCGCCGAGCACCGTTCCAAGGCCGCCGATGATGATCATGAACAGGATCCGGAACGACAGGTCGAGGCTGTAGGCCTCGGGCTCGACGGTGCCGAGGTACGCGTAGGCGAAGAGCGCGCCGGCGACGCCGCAGTAGAACGAGCTCACCGCGAACGCAAGCAGCTTCGCGCGCATCAGCCGGATGCCGATCACCTCGGCCGCCACGTCCATGTCGCGAATCGCCATCCACTGGCGGCCGATGTTGCCGCGCGCCATGTTCTTCGCGGCGAGCGCCATCAGCGCCACGATCGTCAGCACGAGCAGGTATTTTTCCTGCGGCGTGTCGAACGTGATGCCGGCGATCTGCATCCGTTGCGCCGTGATGACGCCCGACGAATTGTAGTTGGTGATCCAGCCGATCTTCGTCAGGCACCAGACGATGAAGAACTGTGCGGCAAGCGTCGCGACCGCGAGGTAGAAGCCGCGAATGCGCAGGCTCGGCAGGCCGAACACGATGCCGACGGCCGCCGCCATCACGCCGCCGCCGGCGAAAGCGAGCAGCAGCGGGATGCCGGGGACGCGCAGCACGAAGTTGTACGACGCGAACGCGCCGACCGCCATGAACGCAGCGGCGCCGAGCGAAAGCTGTCCCGCGTAGCCGGTCAGGATGTTGAGGCCGAGCGCGGCGAGTGCCAGGATCAGCGTCGGGATCAGGATCGCCGAGAAGAGGTACGGCGACGCGGCCAATGGAATCACGACGAATGCGATCGCGAGGATGATCGCGAGTCCGATCCGGTCCTGGCGTATCGGCAGGATCGCCGAATCGGCGGCGTAGCTGCTCTTGAACTGGCCGGCTTCGCGGTAGAGCATTGCCAGGAATCAGATGTCAGGTATCAGGTGTCAGGATCAAGCAGCGCGGTGCGCAATCGCGGCTTTCAGATTCGCCTGATGATCTTCTCGCCGAACAGCCCTTCCGGCCGCACGAGCAGGAACGCGAGCGCGAGCACGTAAGGGAACCAGCCTTCGATGCCGCCGCCGACGTGCGGACCGATGAAAACTTCGGCGAGCTTTTCGGTGCAGCCGACGATGAGGCCGCCGACGATCGCGCCGGCGATCGACTCGAAGCCACCGAGAATCAGGACCGGCAGCGCCTTCAGCGCAACGAACGTCAGCGCGAACTGAACGCCGTTGCGCGCGCCCCACAGCATGCCGGCGACGAGCGCGACGAGGCCCGCCACCGCCCAGACGATGCCCCAGATCTGCTGCAGCGGAATGCCGACGGCCAGCGCGGCCTGGTGGTCGTCGGCGACGGCGCGGAGCGCCCGGCCGATACGTGTGCGACTGAAGAAGAGCCCGAGCCCCGTGACGAGAACGGCCGCGATCGCGGCCGCCATCAGGTCGAACTTGGAGACGTTGACGCCGGTCCGGTCGGCGATCCATGCAATCGGCTCGTCCTGGATGCCGAGATCGAGGCCGCGCACGTTGGCGCCCCACACGAGTTGCGCCAGGCCCTCGATGAAGAAGGACAGCCCGATCGTCGCCATGAAGAGCGAAATCTGCGGCTGATTGACGAGCGGCCGCAGCACGAGACGCTCGATCAGAAGGCCCGCGATCACCATCACGACGAGCGTGACGAGCAGCGCGACGGGGAACGACAGGCCGTGCTCGGTCAGGCCGACGAACGTCAGCGCCGCGAAGAACACGAGCGAGCCCTGCGCGAAGTTGAAGACGCCGGACGCCTTGTAGATCAGCACGAACCCAAGCGCGACGAGCGAATACATGACGCCCGACAGGAGCCCGCCGATCGCGACTTCGAAGACGAACGACAGCATCAGTCCCTCGCCGCGCCGAGATACGCCTCGATCACCGCGCGGTCGTTGCGGATCACCGACGGCTCGCCGTCGCCGATCTTGCGTCCATAGTCGAGCACGACGACGCGGTCGGACAGGTCCATCACGACGCCCATGTCGTGCTCGATCAGCACGATCGTCGTCCCGTACTGCTCGTTGACGTCGAGGATGAAGCGGCACATGTCCTGTTTCTCCTCGACATTCATCCCGGCCATCGGCTCGTCGAGCAGCAAGAGCGCCGGCTCGGCCGCGAGCGCGCGCGCCAGCTCCACGCGCTTCTGCAGCCCGTACGGCAGCCGACCGACGGGCGTGCGCCGGATGTGCTGGATCTCGAGGAAGTCGACGATCTCCTCGACCTTCGCGCGGTTCGCGAGCTCCTCGCGACGCGCGCGTCCGTACCAGAACGCCTGCTCGACGAAGCTCGCCTTCATCTTCAGGTTCCGCCCGGTCATGATGTTGTCGAGGACGCTCATGCCCTTGAAGAGCGCGATGTTCTGGAACGTGCGCGCGATGCCCGACGCCGCGGCCGTGTGCGGATCCATGCCTCGCCACTCGCGTCCGCGATAGCGGATCCTGCCGCGCTGCGGCCGATAGACGCCGTTGATCACGTTCAGCATCGAGCTTTTCCCCGCGCCGTTCGGCCCGATGATCGCGCGCACCTCGTGCTCGACGACGTCGAACGTCACGTCGGACAGCGCCTTCACGCCACCGAACGCAAGCGAGATCTGGTCGACCGCAAGCAAGACGTCGCCGGTACGGCGTGACGGTGTCTTCGGTTCGACAGTCGCCGTCCCGGCTCCCGCTTCGCGGCTGACGACGACGGACGGCGCGGGTAGATTCATCGCGCTCGTCTTCACGCGGCTCGCGCGGACGCAGGCGGGAACGTCTTCGCGTCCTCGATGCGAAGATCCGCGGCGACGACGCCTTCGCGGCCGTCCTCGAACTTCACGAGCGTCTCCACGTGCTGGACGTTGCGTCCCGCGTAGAGCGCGTCGATCAGCGCGGCGTACTTGTCGGCGATGAATCGCCGCCGCACCTTGCGCGTGCGCGTCAACTCGTCGTCGTCGGGATCGAGCTCCTTGTGCAGAATCAGGAAACGGTGCACCTGAGAGTTGGCGAGCTCGGGCTCCGCGGCGAGCTGCGCGTTCACCCGCTCGACGCATTCGCGGATCAGGGCGTACACCTGCGGCTTCGCGGCGAGGTCGGTATAACCCGAATACGGAATGCCGCGCCGCTCGGCCCAGTTGCCGACGGAGCCGACGTCGATGTTGACGAACGCGCAGACGCGATCTCGATCGGCGCCGAACGCGACCGCCTCCTTGATGTGCGGAAAGAACTTGAGCTTGTTCTCGATGTAGTTCGGCGCGAACAATGCGCCGTTCGCAAGCTTTCCGACGTCCTTCGCCCGATCGATGATCTTGAGCTGCCCGCCCGGCGCCATGAACCCGGCGTCACCGGTGTGGAAAAAACCGTGTGCGTCGATCGACTCGGCGGTAGCGTCGGGGCGCTTGTAGTATTCCTTGAGCAGCATCGGCCCGCGCACGAGCACTTCGCCGTTCCCGGCGATCGTGAGCTCGACGCCGGGCGCGGCCTCGCCGACGGTGTCGAACTGCACGGCCGCGTCGCGCTGCAGGCAAACATAGGCGCACGTCTCCGTCGACCCGTAGAGCTGCTTCAGGTTGATGCCGATCGATCGATAGAAGCGAAAGAGATCGGGCCCGATCGCAGCGCCCGCCGTGTACGCGACGCGGATGCGCGACATGCCGAGCACGTTGCGCAGCGGCCCGTACACGAGCAGGTTGCCGAGCATGTACTGAAGGCGATCGCCGATGGCCACCGGTTTGCGATCCAGCCTGTCGGCGCCGCAACGGCGCGCGACTTCGGCGAAATGCGCGAAGAGCCGGCGGTTGACCCGCCCGGCATCCTCCATCCGGATCATCACTTGCGTGAGCAGGTTCTCGAACACCCGCGGCGGCGCGAAGTAGTACGTCGGACCGATCTCGCGCAGGTCGGTCATCACCGTGTCGCCCGATTCGGGACAGTTGATCGTGAAGCCGACATACAGCCACTGCGCGAACGAGAACAGGTGATCGCCGACCCACGCCATCGGCAGATACGACAGCACGCTGTCGTCGGCACGCAAGCGGTCGAACTCGGCACTGCCCTTCGCGGCGGCGATGAACGCCCCATGCGTCTGGCGCACGCCCTTCGGCTTGCCGGTCGTGCCCGACGTGTACAGCATCCCCGACACGTCGTTGGCTTCGCCGAGGTCGACCTCGCGCTCGTAGAAACCGGGATTCGCGCGGTCGAACGCGCGCCCTTTCCGGACGAGGTCCTCGAAGCTCGTCACGCCATCGTAGTTGCGAAGGCCGCGCGGATCGTCGTAATAAATGTGCCGCAGCGTCGGCACCTGCGGCTGCGCTTCCAGCAGCTTGTCGACCTGCTCCTGGTCCTCGACGAGCGCATAGTCGATCTCCGCGTCGTTCAGCACGAACGCGAATTCCGCCGCCGGCGCGTCCTGGTACATCGGCACCGGAACGCCGCCGAGCGCCTGCGCGGCAATCATGGCCCAATAGAGGCGCGGGCGGTTGTCGCCGACGATCGCGAGGTGCATGCCGCGCCGGAAGCCTTCGGCGGCGAGGCCGCACGCGATCGCGCGGACCTCGTCGGCGACCTGCCGCCATGTCCACGTCTGCCAGATGCCGAGGTCCTTCTCGCGCGTCGCCGGGTGGTCCGGCCGCACGCGGGCATGGTGCAGCAGAAGCCGCGGAAAGGTGTCGGTCCGCTCCCCCATCGGTCGCTCCTCCAAAGGACTTCAGCGCCGTTCGGTTGCCCGCGTCCGCCTCTCGGGGCTGTTTCGATGCGCGGGGTCCCGTATGTTACCCCTGCCGGCACCTCGACAACCGTGCCGTCCGGGCAGGGAAACGTCGGGGAGGCTTACAGGCGCTCGCCAGGGACACGCCTGCGAACGGCGCAAAATGTGCGGCGACAGTGTGTTGCAGCGCACGGCTTGTTCATTGCTTGCGTTGACTTGTCCTCCCGCCCGGCATGCCACCGGCCCGGCGCGTTGAAGGGAGCGTCCGGAGAAGAGGACGGTCAACGACAAGGAGACGAGCATGAAACGCAAGCGTTCGTGCCTGGTGCTTTTGAGTCTGGCCGCGGCATCGTCGGCTGCGTTGGCCGACGACAACGGTCGCAATGCCTGTTCCGGACTGCCGTCATAT
>Ga0070714_100002381_pt1 | contig 13842 bp, 12 predicted proteins | sample LARL83metaG_FD_65450 | JGI IMG/M metagenome (GOLD analysis project Ga0070714, IMG submission 65450) | Corn, switchgrass and miscanthus rhizosphere microbial communities from Kellogg Biological Station, Michigan, USA - LAR L8-3 metaG | ecosystem: Host-associated > Plants > Roots > Rhizosphere ...
AGCTGGTCCCGCCGAGAAGCGGAACGAAGGCAACCGATGCCAGCGTCTCACGCTCGACACGCTGATCGCGCCGGGTGAAGCGCACGAGCTCCTGCCCACCCTCTGGTCCGATCGGCACGATCAGGCGACCCCCGACCTTGAGCTGCTTGAGCAACGCTTCGGGGACCGCGAGCGGAGCGGCGGCGACGAGTATGCCGTCGAAGGGTGCTTGCGTCTTCCATCCGAGCGAGCCATCGCCGTGGCGAAAGCGTACGTTGCGGATCCCGAGCTCCTTGAGCCGCACACGGGCGCGGGCGAGCAGCGGCTCGATGCGCTCGATGGTGCTCACGCGCTTCACGAGCGAGGCGAGCACTGCAGTCTGGTAGCCGCATCCGGTGCCCACCTCGAGCACGTTGTCGGCCGGGCCGGCTTCGAGCAGCGCCTCGGTCATGCGCGCGACGATGTACGGCTGCGAGATGGTCTGCCCGAAGCCGATCGGAAGCGCGGTGTCTTCGTAGGCGCGACTGCCGAGTGCCTCATCGACGAAGATGTGCCGCGGCACGTTGCGAATGCGCTCGAGCACCGCGGCATTGGTGATGCCCTGCTCGCGCAGGCGCTGCACCAGACGATCGCGCGTCCGCGCGGAGGTCATGCCGATACCCGCGAGGCGCAGGTCAGCCATTGAGTCCGTCCAGCCAGGTGGCGAGCGCCGGCAGTACCGCATGGCGCGTGAGGTCCACCTGCAGCGGCGTCACCGAGACGTAGCCGCGCGCCACCGTATCGAAATCTGTCCCCGGCCCCGCCTCCTGCTCAGCTCCTGCAGGTCCCACCCAGTACACCGGCCGGCCGCGCGGATCCTGCGCGCGCATCACCGGCTCGGAGCGGTGCCGGTAGCCGAGGCGGCTGGCGCGGAAGCCGCGCAGCTCGTCAAATGGCACGTTCGGTACGTTGACGTTGAGAATGAGCGAGCGCTCGAGCGGACGCTGCAGCAACTGCGCCACGAGCACCCGCGCCACCTCGGCGCCGGTCTCGAAATGCGCGCTTCCCGTGCCGCCCGTGCACAATGAAATGGCGATCGTCGGGAGCCCGAGGAAGCGGCCTTCGACCGCAGCCGCCACCGTGCCGGAATAGAGTACATCGTCGCCGAGATTGGCACCGTCGTTCACGCCGGACACCACCATGTCGTGCTCGAAGTCGAACAGGCCGCTGATGGCGAGATGCACGCAGTCGGTGGGCGTACCCGGGACGAAATAGATTCCAGGCTCCGCGGCGAACACACGCAGCGGCACATCCAGGGTGAGCGAATTGCTGGCGCCGCTGCGGTCGCGATCGGGAGCGACGACCGTCACCTCCGCCAGGGTGGCGAGTGCGTCGCGCAGGCGGCGGATGCCCTCGGCACGATAGCCGTCATCGTTACTGACCAGGATCTTCACTTGCCGGGGCTGTGAGTGCGCACCACGCGAGCGGCTGACTATACTGGAAGCCGACACTGGTGGCGGAGCTCAGCGTGACTGTCCTCCCTGATGATGAGGACCGGAACGAGGACACCGAGGACGCGCGGCTGTTCCGGCAGGCGGTACGCAACGTGCGGCCGCTGCGCGTGCACACCTCCCCGCCGCGCGCGCCGCGCGTGCGGCCGCGCGCACGCTTCACCCGGGCCGATCGGGCCGCCGTGTTGCGCGAGAGCCTCGACGTGCACGCTGCGGATCCGGAGCAGCTCACCGGGGAGGCGCTCGCGTTTCGCCGGCCGCAGATCCACGCTGGCGTGCTGCGCCGGCTGCGCCGTGGCGATTACCGCGTACAGCGCGAGATCGATCTGCACGGCATGACGGTCGCGGAAGCCAAACTCGCGCTGCGCGAGTTCCTCGTGCGCGCTCTCGAGCAGCACGTGCGCTGCGTGCGCATCGTCCATGGGAAAGGACTGCGCTCCGGCCATCGCGGGCCGGTGCTCAAGGCCGCCGTGAACACGGTCCTGCGCCGCACCGGCGCGGTGCTCGCTTATGTGTCCGCGCGGCCGGTCGATGGGGGCACAGGCGCCGTCTACGTACTGCTCTCCTCGGGGTGAGTCTCGATGAGCTCGGCTAGCATGGCGGTGGCGAAGCCGCCGCGCGTCAGCCGAAAATGGATGCGTACCGACTGCGACTCGATCTCACATCGCAACTCACGGACCGCAAGCCGCAGGGCGCGCCGCTCCTGAGCCATCCCCGCAGCGACACAGGCGGCAGCGGCGTCCGGGTAACGTGCCGCGATGAGCGTCTCGAGCTCGAGCACCTGAGCGGTGCTCGCTGGATCGCCATCGCCCCACAGCGGGCCGGTTGGATGAATCTCGAGGCGCGAGCACCGCTGCGTCAGAACTTCATCCACTGTGCCGATAGGGAAGATGCTCCCTCGCCCATCGAGATTTGCCATATCACCCACCTGCAGACGCTCCCAGGTGCCGTCGGTCACCCGCGCGGCCAGCAGTGCATTGAAAATCACGCTGCGTGCGGCCGAGAGCGCAAAAGAGCGCTGTTGCGGGGCGAGCCGCTTGGCCGGGCGGCCGAGCTGCTGCAGGTTGCTGCCGTCGCGGCCGAAGCGCTGCGAGCCGAAGTAGTTGGGCACTCCGCGCTCTTCGATCGCCGCGAGACGCGGTGCGAGGCGGGCGGCAAGCTCCGTCGCATCGCCCTCCTGTATGCGCACGCGCACCGCGAAGCGATTGCCGGCGAGCGCGCCGCGCGGCAGCTTGCGGGTGTGCGGGTGTGCCTCGAGTACCTCGAAGTCGGCCGCACGGAGCCCTAGCCAGTCGCAGCTGCTGCGCGGTCTGGGAAGCGAATACCACTGTACGGCCACCGCATGGCGGTCCTTGAGCCCCGCGTACCCCACATCGGCCGGGCGGCAGCCGCAAAGGCGGGCCAGCTCGCGCGCCACCCATTGAGTGTTGGCGTTGCGTTTGCGGATCTTCAGCAGGACGTGCGGGCCATCGCCCGCGGGGGCAAATCCGAGCTCCTCCTCGACCAGGAAGTCCTCGGGCTCGCAGCGCAACCGTCCGCGCGCGGCCGGTGCGCCATATGCACGCGGCGGAGCGAGGGCCGCCTCGAGCGCGCTCAGCTCCCGGACCGCCACGCCGGGCTCTCGGCCAGTGACACAACTGCCTGTGCGGCAATGCCCTCGGCACGCCCGAGGAAGCCGAGCCCTTCGGTGGTCGTCGCCTTGATGTTGATACGCTCTTCGGCGACCTCGAGCAGCCGCGCGATGGCGCCGCGGATCGCGGCACGGTGAGGAGCCAACCTGGGGGATTCCGCGATCACGGTCAGATCGGCGTTGACCACCTCGAGGCCACGCTCCCGCAGCATCCCGAGCACACTGGCGACGAAGCGCCCGCTGTCTGCTCCGCGCCAGCGCGGGTCCTGGTCGCTGAAGTGCTGGCCGATGTCACCGAGACCGGCCGCGCCGAGCAGTGCGTCGCACAGTGCGTGCAGCAGCACATCGCCGTCGGAATGGGCGATGACTCCGTGCGAATGCGCAATGCGCACGCTTCCAAGCATGATGAAGTCCCCAGGGCCGAAAGCGTGAACATCGAAGCCCGAGCCGGTTCTCATGCGGATGGCCTGTGTATGTCCGAGGTGTCGGGAGCGGAGGATCGCTGCAGCCAGCAACAGGTCCTCCGCGGTGGTGATCTTCAGATTGCTCGCGGCTCCCTCGACCAGCAGCGGCTGCTCGCCCTGCCATTCGAGGGCCTGAGCCTCATCGGTAGGAAAGCGTTGCGCAGCATGTGCGGCGTCGAGCGCTGCGCACAGCCGGCCATAGCGGAACATCTGCGGCGTCAGTGCGCGCCAGAGCGCAGCGCGGTCTACGGTCTCGGCGACCTCGAGCGTGTCCGGCCGCCCTGCCGAAGGTGGAGAGGCACGCTTGAAGGTATCTGCGGCTGCGGTCGCAAGCACGCCACCGAGCGGATGCGAAGCGACACGCTCGAGAAGCCGCTCGAGGTCCTCCTGCCCGAGGCACGGCCGCGCCGCATCGTGCACCAGCACCCAGTCTGCCGCAGCGGCGCGCCCGGCGAGCGCCTCGAGGGCCAGCCGCACCGAGTGGCTCCGCTGCTCACCGCCGCTTACCGCCGTCAGAGCCGGCGGCCCGCTGCCGGTCGGAGTGTGCTCGACGTGCGAGAGCCTCGCGCCGATGCGCGCCCACTCCGTATCGTCGGCGCGTGTCGCCACGACGACTCCGACACAGCGGGAGTCGCTCAGGAAAGGACGCAAGGCCCACTCGATGACGGTGCGCCCCTCGAGGAGCGCGTACTGCTTGGGAGATGCGCCGCCGAAGCGCGTACCGGAGCCGGCAGCCGGCATGATGAGCCAGTAGCGCATCGGATGGATCCGCGGTCAGTGCGCCGCTGCGGTTCGCGTGGGTGTGCGCCCAGCCTGCGGCGGCGGAGAGGGAACCACCTGATAGAAGGTCTCGTTGCGGGCGATCATTCCGAGATCGCTGCGCGCGCGCTCCTCGAGCGCCTCGAGTCCCGTCTTGAGATCACGGACCTCGGCCGCGAGTTGCCGGTTGCGCTCTGCGAGCTGCTCGTTCTCTGCGCCCTGCGCGGCCACCGCCTGGCGCAAGCGCCCCACCTGGCGCACGCCATCCTCGGAGAACCACACCCGGTACTGCAGCAGAACTATGGCAACGGCGAGCGCGCCGGCGAGCCACTTCATGGGAGCGAGAGCGTATCAGACCCCCCGGGCGTGCGCGAAGGGCTTTCGTGCGTCTGTTCGGCGCGCCACCTGCGCCGCTCGAGCGCGCTCAGCACCGATAGCTAAGACTCGCGCGCATCCTTGCCTCAAAACTGATATTGGAAGCGCGCCCGCAGAGTTCGTGGTACGCCCGGATGGACGACATAGTCCGCCTGAGGCGCCGGCTCATTGTGTAACCGCGACACGTAGTAGTACTCGATGTCGTTCCAGTGGACATTGCTCATGTTGAACAAGTCGAATGCGACCAGCCAGTTGTGAGGACTGCGGAATCCCAGTTCGCCATCGATGGTGATGTACGCGGGCGATCTCGCGCTGTCGTCCTCAACGAGCGGCGACTCACCGAAGTGCCGTGCTCGCAGCGAGGCGAACCATCCCACGGATCTCCCGGCAGTCAATCCGGCATCGATGACGTTCGTCGGACTGTTGGGGATGTAGCGGCCCACGATGGCGATCGGTCGGGTACACGGGTGGCTTGGCGCCGCATCTGCGCAGCCGAGGTCATCGGGGCTGGCGTCCTGGTCGAATCGTCCGCGGGTGAACGCCGCGTTGAGCTCAGCCGCAAGCCAGGAGTTGACTTGGTAGTGAGCACCCAGCTCGACGCCGCGGCGGGTGGACGCGCCGCTCGGCGCCGTGACGCCCGCGTCCCCGTCGAAGACGAGCTCGGATCTTAACTTCAGCTGAAACAGATCGAGCCGGACATCGAGGTCTGGGATCAGCGTGCTCGCGAGCCCAACCTCAGCGCCGCGCGCGCGTGTCAGCGGGGTGACGGGCGCAATCTCCGGATTCTCACCGCTGCGCGTGACGCCACGGGCGTCGTTGCTGTGGTAGCCGTCGCCAAAATTGACGAAATAAGTCGTCCGCGCCCAAGGGCCAAGCACCAAGCCCACTTTGGGACTGAAGATCGATGCACGGCGGGTTCCAGAGTTGCAACCGAGCGGGTCGCTATTGATATCGCAACTGCCATCCGGGTTGCGCATCTTGTCCGTGACGTCGAAGTCGAACCAATCCTCGCGCACGCCAATAGTCGAACGAAACCCTTCTCGCCACTGGACCGAGTTCTCGGCATAGATGGCCGCACTCGATTCGACCACGCCGGCGTTCTGACGGGTACCAAGAGTCTGGCGCTGAAACGTGGGGAAGATGCCAACATCGCGAATGTCATCGACCCTCGCCTGTAAGCCGATCGCATTGGTCATTGATGCACCGGCGAGAGAGCCAAACCAGGTCTTCGAGCCCTTCAGCCCATAGAGCACGCGGTCGTCGTGCTGCAGCATCTGATCGCCGAACTGCGGATCTTCGAGGTAGTAGGTAAAGGTCGACCAGAGATCCAATTTATAGCGGATGACATAGGCGGAGAGCTGGGCTTGATCGCGCTCGCTTTGCTTGATGAGGCTAAAGGACACGCTCCATCGGGTCGACTCACCGCCGTCAGTCGGGTTGAGACTGCCGAAGCGGTCGATGCGGCCCTGCGCGATTGCGCGCTGTGCCACCTGATCGGTGGAGTTCCAGCGGCCGGAGTACGCCATCGCGGTCAGGCTGAAGTAGTTCCGATCATCGCCGTGCGTGTAACGCAGGACGCCGTTGAGGCGCTTGTAGTCATCCGGAACATCGAAAGGACCGTCGTTGTGGTACACCTCGCCAGCGGCAAGCAGCGAACCAGCGGCCAGCGCCGCAGATCCGATGAGCAATGCGCGCCGGTACCCGTCCTCGCCGTAACCGAGCGTCGCGCTGCTCGCGGTCTGACTGAGGAGGTCGACACGCGCTGTGCCCGCCGTGGCGAAATCGCCCTCCTCGGCGTAGTAAGGTCCTTTCTTGTAATGCAGATCGGCAATGAGCTCGGGGATGAGGAAATTCAGGTCCGAGTAACCCTGGCCATGGGCATGGGTGACCATGTTGACCGGCATGTCATCGACCTCGATCGCGAAGTCCGTGCCATGGTCGAGATTGAAGGCGCGCAGAAAGTACTGGTTAGCTTTGCCTTCGCCGGAGTGCTGCGTCACGATCATGCCGGGCACGTTCTCCAGCACGGCCCCCGGGCGCAGTAGCGGCTGAGAGGCAATCTCCACCGCGGTCACATCGCCCGCCGACGCGGCCGCCATGTTACTCACCCCAAGGGCGCTGACGGTGACGGTCTCCAGGCGATTGCTATCGTAGCCGGCCGCATCCTCGGCGGCCGTCGTGATGCCCGGTGCAATCAGCAGCACGAGCAACGTTGGCAGGCGGCGCGCCCTCCCCGATGAGCCCTGCATTGCTGCCGGATGCGCCCGGCAAAAGCTTTCCGCCGCGAGCCTTGCCGCAGTGCGCCTCATGGTCACAGCTACGGCCGGCGCGGCCGGCTGGATGCAGCGGAGCAGCGCCGATGGGGCGAGCCGATGAATTCGGATCGGCGTTGCATCCATTCGACGCGCCGCCCCGTAGAGCGGGGTGGACCTCGCATCCATGCCCACCACTACCTAAGGGGATGACCATGATTCGCCCGACTGTGTTCCTTTTGGCGTGCACCGCCGCAATGGTGCCGCTCACGACGCTCGCTTCCAGCCACCGCGAAGCCCCGTTCATCGCGGGGCAGCCGAGGGTCGATGGCTCCGACTTCTACATGTTCCGCAGCTATGAGCCGGGACGGGAGCAGTTCGTCACCTTCATCGCCAACTACATCCCGCTGCAGGATGCCTACGGCGGACCCAACTACTTCACGCTCGATGCGAAAGCTTTGTACGAGATACACATCAGCAACGACGGTAACGCGGGCTCCGACCTCACCTTCCAGTTCCGCTTCACCAACACGCTCAAGGACCTGGCCGTCAACGCCGGGGGCCGCAACGTCGCGGTGCCGCTCACCAACATCGGTCCGGTGAACGCGGCTGGCGCGAACCTCAATGTCATCCAGAGCTACACCGTCGAGCTGGTGCGCGGCGATCCGCGCGACGGCGAGCGCGAGCCGGTCACCAACGCCACACTCGGCGGACGTACCTTCTTCAAGCCCGTCGACAACATCGGCAACAAGTCGATCGACAACTACCCCGCGTATGCGGCGAACTTCATCTACAGCGCCGCCATCCCGGGGTGCGCAACTCCCGGGCGGGTGTTCGTCGGCCAGCGCAAGGACGGCTTCGTGGTGAACCTCGGGGAGATCTTCGACCTGGTGAATCTCAACCCCGTGGGCCCGCGTGATGGCGCCCCCAACACCATTCCAGACAAGAACGTGACCTCCATCGCGCTCGAAGTGCCGATCAGCTGCCTGGTTCGCAAGGACCCGGTGATCGGCGCCTGGACCACTGCGAGCCTGCCGCAGCAACAGCTGCTGAACCCCGAGCCCGAGCGCGGCGCATCGGACGATGGCGTGCGGCTGCAGCACGGCCCCTGGACGCAGGTGTCACGGCTCGGCATGCCGCTCGTCAATGAAGTCGTCATTGGGCTGCCCGACAAGAACCGCTTCAATGGCAGCGATCCGCGCCACGATGCGCAGTTCCTCACCTACGTCACCAACCCGAGCCTGCCGGTGCTGCTGAATGCGCTCTTCGGTAGCGCAGCGATCCCGCCGGGCACTCCGCGCAACGATCTGGTGAGTGTCTTCCTCACCGGCGTCAAAGGCCTCAACCAGCCGCTGAAGGTGACGCCGGCGGAAATGCTGCGTCTGAACACCACGATCGCGCCCACTCCGCCTGCACTGCAGAACGATTTGGGAGTGCTCGGCGGCGATCTTGCGGGCTTCCCGAACGGACGGCGCCCCTTCGACGATGTGGTCGATATCACGCTGCGAGCGGCCATGGGCGCGCTGTGCGGAGCGGTCGGCAACTGCGGCTCGCAGACCCAGGATCCGAACGGCGGCAAGCCGTACACGGATGGCGCGCGCGCTGCGGGTCCGGACGCGGCCCATGCCCGCCCGACCGGTGCCGAGAGCCCCAACGACTTCTATCTCGATGACTTCCCGTATCTGCTCGATCCGTTCCCGGGTTCCCCGAACGGCGCTGCGTTCCTTCCGTGAATGCGCAGCTTCCGACTGGGCGAAAGTCGTGGCGGTCATGCGCACCTCTGGTGCGCATGACCGCCGCGGCGCTGCTCGCGGTCGCGGCTGGCGTCGCCGTCGCTGCGCCGTACCTTCCAGACGATGACGGTACGGTCCTCGAGCGCGTACCCGCGCGCTCGGAGCTCGAGCGCCTCGCGCCGCTGCGTGCGGCGGTGGCGCGCGCCCCGGACGACCTCGAGGCCGCGCTGGCTCTCGCCACCGCGTTCATCGAACTCGGCCGTCGCAACAGCGATCCGCGCTTCATCGCCTATGCGCAGGCTGCGCTGCTGCGATGGCTCGCACGGCCACAGCCGCCCGAACGGGCGCTGGTGCTCGATGCGATCACGCTGCAGTACCTGCACCAGTTCGATGCCGCACTGGTCCTGCTCGATCGTGCGCTCGCCCTCGAGCCACGCGATGCGCAGGCATGGCTCACGCGAGCGTCACTTCTCGAGCTGCGCGGGGACTATGCCCAGGCACGCCGCGCCTGCGCGCACCTGGTCCGCACCGCCGATGCGTTCACGGCGCTCACCTGCCTCGCCAGCGTCGCGAGCCGCGATGGACAGCTCCCGGCAAGCTACCGGACGCTGACTACGCCGGCGGCGCTCGACACGCGAGTGCCGCCCGCGCTGCGCGCCTGGCGGCTCACCGTGCTCGCCGAGATGGCGGAGCGGCTGGGCGATGATGCGGCGGCAGAAGCGGACCTGCGCGGCGCACTGCGCCTTGCAGCGGACGATCCGTACGTGAAGACCGCGTATGCGGATCTGTTGCTGCGCACCGCTCGTCCCGGCGAGGTGCTGACGCTGCTCGCGGGAACCGAAGCACAGGATCCACTGCTACTGCGGCTGGCGATCGCCGCTCACCGCATTGGAAACCGGCAGGCCGCTCCCTGGATGCGCAGTTACGAGGAGCGACTGCGCGCGGCGCAGCGGGATGGCGACCGCACCCACGAGCGCGAGCAGGCACTTTATCTGCTCGAGGCAACTGGCGATGCGGCGAGTGCGCTCGCCTACGCACGTCGCAATTGGGCGGTGCAGCGCGAGCCCGCGGATCTGCGTATCTACGCGCACGCGGCCGCGAGTGCCCGGTCCGCTGCCGATTGTGCGTTGCTCGCTCGCTGGATCACCGAGACCCACTACGAGGATCGACGGCTGCCCTCGCCGCTCGGCTGCGATGGGTTCCCGGGGAGCGCGCCGTGAGGCGCTGGCGATACTGGCTCGCCGTGCTGCTCGCTGGCTGCTGCGCGGCCGCCCATGCGCACAAGCCAAGCGACAGCTACCTCACGCTGTCCGTCAGCTCCTCCGGCGAGGTGCTGCAGGGGCAGTGGGACATTGCGTTGCGGGACCTGGATTTCGTGCTCGGCCTCGATGTCAACGCCGATGGGCAGATCACCTGGGCGGAGCTCAAGGCGGCGCGCGAGCGCATCGTCGAGTACGCATTCAGGCGGCTGCGGGTGGAAGCGGTCGGTCGCGGCGATCGCCGCGCGTGCCCCGCCCGGCTCACCGATCTGCTCGTCGAGAGCCATGTCGATGGCCATTATGCGGTGCTGCGGTTCAGCGCCGACTGTGGACTGCACCCCATCGAGCTCGCGCTCGACTACCAGCTGTTATTCGAGGTGGACCCGACGCATCGGGGACTGCTGCAGGTGATTGGCGGCGGAGCCGCGCAGGCCGCGGTGCTCAGCCGCGACACTCCCCATGCGACGCTCAACGTCTCCGCTCCCGGACGCTGGCGGCAGTTCGCTGCGTTCCTCGGCGAGGGCGTCTGGCACATCCTCAAAGGGTACGACCACATCCTTTTCCTGCTGACCTTGCTGTTTCCCGCCGTGGTGCGCTATGGCGCGGCCGGCTGGGAGCCGCGCGACTCGCTGCGCGATACCAGCCTCGATGTGCTGCAGGTGGTCACGGCTTTCACGCTCGCGCATTCACTCACACTGTCGCTCGCGGTGCTGGGCGCGCTACATCTGCCGGCGCGCTGGGTGGAGTGCGGAATCGCGCTCACCGTGCTGCTCGGAGCGCTCAACAACCTGCGGCCGGTGATCCTGCGACGGCGCTGGGCGGTGGCCTTCGTGTTCGGGCTGGTGCATGGCTTCGGGTTTGCTTCGGTGCTCGCCGATCTCGGCCTGCACGGCGCCAACCTCGTGTTGTCGCTGCTCGGCTTCAATTGCGGCGTGGAGCTCGGGCAGTTGCTCATCGTGCTCGCGGTGCTGCCGCTCGCGTTCCTGGCGCGCGATACGCGCACCTATCGGCACGCCTTCATGCCGGTCGGCTCCGCGGCCATCGTGCTGCTCGCGGGGTATTGGCTCCTGAGCCGCATGACCGACAGCGGCCTCGGATGAGCGATATGATGGGCTCATGAGCAGCGCAGGAGAGGGGCAAGGCAGTTCCCGCGCAGTGCACGAGCCCGACGGCGCGGAGCTCGAAATGCTGCTCGCACGCTGTGCCGCAGGCGACGCGGCAGCGCTCGAAGCCCTTTACTCGCGCACCGCGCCGATACTGCTCGCGATCCTGATGCGCATGCTCAAGCGGCGCGACGCGGCCGAAGATGCACTACAGGATGTATTCGTCAGCGTGTGGCAGCGGGCGCGGCAGTTCGACCCGATCCGCGGCCGTCCACTCGCCTGGCTCATCTCCATGGCGCGTTACCGCGCGATCGACCTGCAGCGCGCCTCGCGTCCGGCGGTGGCCTTGAGCGAAGTGAGTGCGCTCGAGCCGCGCTTGCAGTCGGAGGATCCGCTCGCGGCCGGCGAAATGCTCGGCGCGGGGGCACTGCTGCTGCGCTGCCTCGAGCAGATTGCCGCGCCCCAGCGGCACTGTCTCCTGCTCGCCTATCAGGAAGGTCTCACGCATAGCGAGATCGCACGCACCGTGGGCGAGCCGCTCGGGACCGTGAAGAGTTGGGTGCGGCGCAGCCTGCTCGCGCTGCGACGGTGTCTCGAGTCATGAACTACGAGCAACCCGAGCTGCTGGATCGCCTCGCCGCAGAGTATGCACTCGGCACGCTGCGCGGCAGCGCGCGCCGGCGCTTCGAGCGGCTGTGCACCCGCAGTGGCGCAGCCCGCACGGCGCTTTATCGGTGGGAGGATGACTGGTCGCAGCTGAGCCGCCGGCTGCCGCCGCTGCAGCCCTCCGCACGAGTGTGGGCCAACATACGCGGGCGACTCTTTGGTGAGCTCCCGGCGCGCTCCGCTCTCCCGTCCGTCCGGCGCTGGCGCACCTGGCAAATCGCCGCCGCGGCGAGTCTCGTGGCGGTCGCCATCATTGCCGGGCTGCTGCTGCGTGAGCGCGCACAGCCGCCGTTGCAGACCCTCGCCGTTCTCGCCACCGACCGCGCCCACCCGGTATGGCGGCTCGAGCGGCGCTTGCCACTGAATGCGCTCACCATCGAGGTGGTCGGAAGCGTGCCGCCGGCCGCGGGCAAGTCCTACGAGCTGTGGGCACTGCCACGCGGCGGTGCACCGGTTTCGCTGGGACTCCTGCCGGCGACGGGCCGCGCCGAGCGCGCACTGAGCGAGCCGCAACGCGCGGCGCTGCTTGCCGCCGACAAGGTGGCGGTGAGCGTCGAGCCCGCAGGCGGCTCGCCTACCGGCAGTCCAACGGGCCCGATCGTGATCGTGAGCCCGGTGCCGGCTGCCGGCTGAGCGGGCTCAGACGGCGATGGAGAACGCGGCGCGCCCCGCGTAACGCACCGCGCCGAGCTCCGCCTCGATCCGCAACAGCTGGTTGTACTTGGCGATGCGGTCGGAGCGCGAGAGCGAGCCGGTCTTGATCTGTGTCGCGGCACTGGCGACTGCGATGTCGGCGATGGTGCTGTCCTCGGTCTCGCCGGAGCGGTGCGAGACGACCGCTGCGTAATGTGCCTCGTCGGCCATGTCGATGCACTCGAGCGTCTCGGTGAGCGTGCCGATCTGGTTCGGCTTGATGAGAATCGCATTGGCGATGTGCCGGGCTACCGCTTCGCGCAGGATCTTCGTGTTGGTCACGAACACGTCATCGCCTACGAGCTGGATGGACTTGCCGAGAGCCTGCGTGAGCTGCGACCAGCCGTCCCAGTCGGCCTCGCTCATCCCGTCCTCGATGCTGATGATCGGGTAGCGCGCGGCGAGATCGGCCAGATAGCCGGTGAACTCCGCGGCGGAGAAGCTGCGCTGCTCCCCGGCGAGCTCGTAGCTGCCGTTGCGGAAGAATTCCGAGCTCGCCACATCGAGACCCAGATACACATCGTGCCCGGCACGGAAGCCGGCGCGCTCGATGGCCTGGAGGATGAGCGTGAGCGCCGCCTCGTTGGACTCGAGGCTCGGCGCGAATCCGCCCTCATCGCCTACGGCGGTCGAGAGCCCGCGCGCGGCGAGCAGTTGCCGCAGCGCGTGGAATACCTCCACGCCGTAGCGCAGCGCCTCGCGGAAGCTCGGCGCGCCGACAGGGAGGATCATGAACTCCTGAATGTCGAGGCTGTTGTTGGCGTGGGCGCCACCATTGACGATATTCATCATCGGCACCGGCATGACCGGCTCGCGGCGGCTGCCGCAAAGCGCCGCGAGGTAGCGGTAGAGCGGCAGGTGCGCATCCGTGGCCGCGGCGCGCGCATTGGCGAGCGACACGCCGAGGATGGCGTTGGCGCCGAGCCGCGCCTTGTTCTCGGTGCCATCGAGCTCGATCATGCGGCGATCGATCGCGGCCTGCGCGCCCGGATCCGCCCCGACGAGCGCGCTCTTGAGCACGGTATTGACGTGCTCGACCGCTTTCAGCACGCCCTTACCGCCGTAGCGCGTCCGGTCCCCGTCGCGCAGCTCGACCGCCTCGCGCGTGCCGGTCGATGCGCCCGAGGGCACGGCGGCGCGGCCCAGCGCACCGGAGTCGAGGATCACATCCACCTCGACCGTGGGGTTGCCGCGCGAGTCGAGGATCTCGCGTCCGCGTATATCAGCGATGCGGCTCATCTTGGTACGTCCTTGGGTCGGCCTGGCTTACAGCAGTGATTCTTCGAAGGGAGCCTTCTTCACCGCGCGATCGAGCTCGGCGAGCGTCGTGAGGAGCGGCTCCATGCGGCTGAGTGGCCACGCGTTGGGCCCGTCCGACAGCGCCTCCGCGGGTCGCGGGTGAGTCTCCATGAACAGTCCCGCCACCCCGGCGGCAACCG
>Ga0070714_100002382_pt1 | contig 13840 bp, 13 predicted proteins | sample LARL83metaG_FD_65450 | JGI IMG/M metagenome (GOLD analysis project Ga0070714, IMG submission 65450) | Corn, switchgrass and miscanthus rhizosphere microbial communities from Kellogg Biological Station, Michigan, USA - LAR L8-3 metaG | ecosystem: Host-associated > Plants > Roots > Rhizosphere ...
GGCCGGTGGCCAGCACCTGTGCGCCTTCCACGGCGCAGCGCCTCGCTATCGCGTGGCCGATTCCCGACGTAGCCCCGGTGACGAGCACCGCACGCTGCTCAAGCCGTCCCATAAACGCTATAGCATACGGCACGCTCACGCGGCAGGCCGCCGGGCGGCTCAGCAACTCGTTTGACGCCCGGCCGCAGGCAACGCGACCCTGTGGGCATGAGTGGCTTCAGATAGCCCTGAGCCAACCCTGGTCCTGCTGACCCGAAGACCCTGCCCGGGCCGGCGGGATCGCCGTGCCTGGGTTCGCGCATCCGGGCTCCTCCGCGGCGCTGGCCGTCATCACCGCCAGCGACCGTCAGGAGGAATCCCGTGCCGAACAAGCCTCGCTTTGTTGCGCTCGCGCAGCGCGTGCGCCAGCTCCAGCCCCATCTCGGCGACCCCGCCCGGGCGATCAGCGACGGGCTGATCCGCGTCGACGGCGTGGTCGTCAGCAACCCCAGGGCCCGCGTCCCGCGCGGCGCGGCGGTCACGACCGCGCCGCCCGCCGCCCCGCCGCGCGGCGCCCGCAAGCTCGCCGCCGCCCTGAGCCGGTTCGCCGTCCCCGTCGCCGGCCGGGTGGCACTCGACGTCGGCGCGGCGGCCGGCGGGTTCACCCACGCCCTGCTGGCCGCCGGGGCCCGGCGGGTCTACGCCGTCGACGCCGGGCACGGGCAGCTGCTCGGCTCGCTGCGCTCCGACGGCCGCGTCGTGAACCTGGAGCGCACCAACCTCGGCGTGCTCACCCCCGCGCTGGTTCCCGACCTGGTCGAGGTCATCACGGTCGACCTGTCCTACCTGTCCCTGGCCCGGGCCGCGCCGCAGTTCGAGGCCGTCGCGATCGCGCCGGACGCGGACCTGGTCGCCCTGGTCAAGCCCATGTACGAGCTCGGGCTCGGGCATCCGCCGGCCGAACCTGGCCAGCGGGCCAAGGCCGCCGAGATCGCGATGGCCGCGTTCGAGGCGGCCGGCTGGCGCGTGCCCCGGTGGATGCCGAGCCCGCTGCCCGGCCGCCGCGGCGCGATCGAGTACCTCATCCACCTCCGCCGGGCCCGTCCGTGACATCCACCCCGGCAGCCCCATTCCTGGCGGATCATGAGGCTTGCAGGCGGCGTGGTTGGACAGAAGGCCGGGCGACCGCGGGTTAGCATCCGTAGCAGGCCAGATCGTATGGATACAAACGAAATGCGGGAGCGCGCGTGGGTGACGTAACCGGGTTCTTCTACCCGAGGACCGCGACCGGGCGGTCCTCGCTGCTGCCCGCGCCGCCGTGGCATTACTCGGGCGACCTGCTCACCGTGGAGTACCGGACCGACCCGGCCCGGGTCGCCGAGCTGCTGCCCGCGCCCCTCGCGCCCGCCCCCGACGACCCCGGCGCGGTGGCCCTGATCTGGGCCGACTGGCAGTCCTGCGGCGACGACGGGGCCGAGCTGCTCGACCCGGTCCGCGCCCAGTACCAGGAGTGCTTCGCCGTCGTGCGGTGCAGCTTCGGCGGGCAGGTGTACTCGCGCTGCGTGTACATCTGGGTCAACGCCGACTTCGCCCTGGCCCGTGGCCTGCACCAGGGCTATCCCAAGAAGCTCGGCTCCATTCACCAGACCCGGCCGCACCCGTTCGGCCGGGCCGCCCCGCGGATCGCGCCCGGCGGCGTGTTCGCGGGCACGCTGGCCGCGGCCGACCGCCGGCTGGCCCAGGCCGTGGTCACGCTGCGCGAGGAGACGGACGCCAACGGGTTCGTCAACGCCCACCCGATGGCGCACCACCGGTGGATGCCGTCGATCGAGAAGGGCGCCCCGGACGCGCTCGACGAGCTGGTCGCCTCCGGCAGTGCCCGGGCCGAGGCCGGGCCCGCCTGGCGCGGCGACGCCACCCTGGAGCTGTTCGACTCGCCCACCGAGGAGCTGGCCCGGCTCGAGGTCCGCGAGATCATCGGCGGCTACTACCGGCAGGTCGGCGTCACCTGGGACGGCGGCCGCCTGCTCGCCGAGCGCGGCGTGCCGACGGCCAGCACCCCATGACCGCCGGCCCGCTCCCCCGCCTCTTGACGGCCCGCACAGCGGCTATCTAGTTTGGATCCAAACGACATGACGGGACCCCCAGTGAGCACTGCGAGCGTGGCCGACGTCAAGATCGACACCCGGCACTGGATCGGTGGCCAGCGGACCGGGTCGGCCGCGGCGTTCACCGACGTCTCGCCCATCGACGAGCGGCCGCTGGCCGAGATCGCCCGGGGCGGTGCCGCCGAGGTCACGGCCGCGGTGCAGGCGGCCGGTGATGCGTTTGCTGGCTGGGCGGCCACACCGCCAGCGGAAAGATCCAGGATCCTTAACGCAATTGCCGGCGGCATCGAGCACCGCGCCGAGGAACTCGCGCAGGTGGAGACTGAAGACAACGGTGCCCTGCTCCGCTCGCACCGCCGGGGGGTAGTGCCGCGCGCGGCCCAGAACTTCCGCTTCTTCGCCGACTGGCTCGGCCAGCTCGGCGCCGGCGACCTGGAGATCAACGGCCACCGCGAGCAGGTGTCCTGGGACCCGGCCGGGGTCACCGCGGTGATCACGCCGTGGAACGCGCCGCTGATGCTGGCCACCTGGCGGATCGCCCCGGCGCTGGCCGCGGGGAACACGGTGGTGGCCAAGCCGCCCGAGTGGGCGCCGCTGACCGCCAGCCTGCTCGCCGACATCACCCGCGACGCGGGGCTGCCCGACGGCGTGTTCAACGTGGTGCAGGGCCTGGGACCGGAGGCCGGCGCGCCGCTGGCCGCCCACCCGGACCTGGCCCGGGTCAGCTTCACCGGGTCGGTCACGACCGGCCGCCTGGTCGCCGCCGCGGCCGGGGCCCAGCTCACCCCGGTGTCGCTGGAGCTGGGCGGCAAGTCCCCGCTGCTGGTGTTCGCCGACGCCGACCTGGACCTGGCCGTGCGCCAGGCGGTCGGACAGTACGACAACGCCGGGCAGGTGTGCCTGGCCGGGACCAGGCTGCTGGTGGAGGAACGCGTCGCCGGGGAGTTCACCGAGCGGTTCCTCGAGCACGCCGGGGCGCTGCGCCAGGGCGACCCCAGGGACGAGGCGACCGACATCGGCCCGAACATCACCCGCGCGCACCTCGAGCGGGTGGACGGGTTCGTCCGCCGTGCGGTCGCGGCCGGGGCCAGGCCGCTGCTGGGCGGGACGGTGAACCCCGGCCTGGGCGGGCTGTACTATCTGCCCACGCTGCTCACCGGCGCGGAGCCGGGCGCGGAGATCCTGACCGACGAGGTGTTCGGCCCGGTGCTCACGCTGCAGACGTTCGCCGCCGAGGACGAGGCGGTGGCGCTGGCCAACGGCACCAGGTACGGGCTGGCCGCCATGGTGTTCACCGGCGACCGGGAGCGCGCCGCGCGGGTCTCGGCGCGGCTGGCCGCGGGCACCGTGTGGGTGAACTGCTTCTTCGTCCGCGACCTGCGGGCGCCCTTCGGCGGCGCCGGGCTCTCCGGCATCGGCCGGGAGGGCGGCACGTGGAGCTTCGACTTCTACGCCGACGTCAAGAACACAGTTTTCTCCCCGGAGGGCTGGCGCAGTGATAGGTGACAGCGATGGGTGAAGTTGTCGGAGCGGGCCTGCTCGCTCACGTCCCGACGATCATGCTTCCGCGGGCCGAGCGGCTCGAGCTGAACGAGGGCCAGGAGATCAGCCTGGTGCCCGGCCTGGAGCGGCTGCGGGCCGAGGTCTTCGAGACCCTCGACTACGACACGGTCCTGGTCTTCGACTCGCACTGGTTCACCACGGTCGAGTTCGTGATCTCGTCGCACGAGGTCAGGGCCGGGCTGTTCACGTCCGACGAGCTGCCGCGCGGGATGTGCCGGATCCCGTACGACTGGCGCGGCGACCCCGAGCTGGCCCACGCGACCGCCGCGCTGGGCGACAAGCACGGCACCTGGATCACCGCGATCGACGACCCGTACCTGCCGCTGCACTACGGCACCGTGAACCTGTGGACCTACCTGGGCCGCGGTCTCGGCGCCCGGTGGGTCAGCGTCAGCAACACCGCGGAGACCGGCGACACCGAGGACTTCCTGCGCGCGGGCCGGGCCATCGCCGAGGCGATCGCGCAGACCGACCGGCGGGTGCTGCTGCTGGCGTCCGGGGCGCTGTCGCACAGGTTCTGGTCGCTGCGCGAGCTGCGCGCGCACGAGGCCAGCGACCCCCGGCACATCCGCACCGACGAGGCGCGGGCGGCCGACGCCGAGCGGATCGCCTGGCTGGAGGCGGGCGATCACGCCAAGGTGATCGACACCATGCCCGAGTTCCTGCGCGTGCGGCCCGAGTCGAAGTTCGCGCACTACCTGATGATGCTGGGGGCCCTGGGCGAGCAGGCGGTGACCGCGCCGGGCCGCGCGTTCAGCGAGTACGAGAACTCGGTCGGCACCGGGCAGATGCACCTGTGGTTCGACCGGCCGGCCGCGGGCTGGACCGCGTAGTGGCCGAGTACCGCAGGATTCTGCTGGACGGCGCGGCCGTCCAGGTCCAGCGCGACCACGATGTTCTGGTCGCGGGAGACGGGCGTCGCGTCAGCGTTCAGGATGCAGTGCACTTGCCCCCGGTGTCGCCGACCAAGATCATCGCGGTGCACCTCAACCACCGCAGCCGGGTCACCGAGTTCCAGGCCAAGCTGCCGCCGGCGCCGACCTACTTCCACAAGCCGCTGTCCGCGCTGGTCGGGCACGGCGGCGCCGTGATCAGGCCCGCGAACTGCCGGTACCTCAACTACGAGGGCGAGGTCGCGATCGTGATCGGCCGGACCTGCCGGGGCGTGCCGCCGGAGCGGGTCGCCGACTACATCGCGGGCTACACGATCGGCAACGACTTCGGGCTGCACGACTTCAGGGACACCGACGCCGGGTCGATGCTGCGGGTCAAGGGCTCGGACACGATGGCGCCGCTCGGCCCGGGGCTGGTCACCGGCTGGGACTTCCGCGGCAAGCGGCTGCGCACCTACGTGAACGGCCGGCTGGCCCAGGACGGGTCCACCGACGAGATGCAGTGGGACATGCACTACCTGGTGGCCGACATCGCCCGGACGATCACGCTCTGCCCCGGCGACGTGCTGCTGTCCGGCACGCCCGCGGGCTCCCGCCCGGTCGGGCCGGGGGACGTGGTCGACGTGGAGGTCGACGGTCTCGGCCGGCTGACCAGCCACGTCGTGGCCGGGCCGGAACCGGTCCCGGACGGCTTCGGCGCCCAGCCCAGCGAGAGCGAGGAGGTCCTGTCCACCGCGCTCGGCGGGGACTGGGAGTTCCGCGGCATCCGCCCGCCGCGCCGAGGCTGACGCCCCGCCCACCGGTGCTCCCTGGTCTCTCCCGGCCCGCCCGTACCGCCGCCGGTATCCCGATCCCGCTGAGCTCGCCCATACCGGCCGTCGGCGGGGCGCTGGTGTAGTTGGGTGTCTACCAGACCAATACGACCAAGGCCGAGGAGCGCGCCGGGCCGGGGGTGGCGCCGAGCGGGAGGAGAGTGCATGGGCGGCACCCCGAGAATGTGCCTGATCCTGAGCGAGAACTGGACCATGACCTCCGGCCGCGACCTGACCACGGTGGTCCGCTGGGCGCGCGAGGCCGAGGACGCCGGGTTCGATTCGGTCATGATCAGCGAGCACATCGCGCTCGGCCCGTCGGCGGGCGCGTACGGGATCATGCGCAACCCCCGCGACTACGCGCTGCCCGGCAACCAGGACCCGTCCACGCCCTGGCCGAGTTCGCTGGTTCTGCTGTCCGCCATCGCCGCGGTCACCGAGCGGGTCCGGCTGGTGGCCGGCGCGGTGATCGCGCCGCTGCGGCACCCGCTGCTGCTCGCCCGCGAGCTCGGCTCGCTGGACCTGCTCAGCCACGGCCGGCTGGTCGTGCTGCCCACCGTCTCCTGGCTGCAGGAGGAGTACACCGCGCTGGGCGTGCCGTTCGCCGCGCGCGGCGACCTGCTCGACGAGCACCTCAGGGCGTGGGCGGTGCTCTGGAAGGACACCCCGGCGTCGTTTTCCGGCGCGCATTACTCGTTCAGCGACGTGTACTTCGAGCCGAAGGCGTTCCGGCCCGGGGGGCCGGTGCTGTGGCTGGGCGGGTCCGGGATGCACCGCCGCATGGTGACGCGCATCGTCGAGTACGGCGCCGGGTTCAACCCGCTGGGCCGCCCGTCGTCCGAGGAGATGCTGCAACTGCGGCAGGCCATGCTGGCGGCGGGCCGCAACCCCGGGCAGCTCGAGCTCGTCGGCGGCACCCGCGGCGTGTTCCCCGACGACAACACCGTGGCGGACCTGGACCAGGCGCTGGCCACGATCCCGGCCCAGGCCGAGACCGGCTTCACCACGTTCTGCATCAAGCCGTCGCAGTTCACCGACGACCCGGACGACGTGGGCCGGCTCTGCCGGGACATCATGAGCCGGGTCGACGGCATGCTGCCCTGACCCGGCCCGCCTGGCCGGCCCCGGCCGGATCGCTGTCGTCCGGGCCGGCGGGGAACGGACCGGGACAAAACAGTTCGGGGATTGTCGGACCCGGATGGCAGCATGGGCTGGTGGCCATGACTGAGATGGAAAGCCGCACGGCCCAGCCGGACGCGGCCCGCAGGTCAGAGCTGGGCAGCTTCCTGAAGGCCCGGCGGGCCCGGCTGCACCCGGAGGACGTCGGGCTCGCGCCGGGGCCGCGGCGGCGGACGCCGGGGCTGCGCCGTGAGGAGGTCGCGCTGCTGGCCGGCGTCGGCGTGAGCTGGTACACGTGGCTGGAGCAGGGCCGGCCGATCAACGCCAGCGCGCAGGTGCTGGACGCGGTGGCCAGGACCCTGCGGCTGGACTCCGCCGAGCGGTGGCACCTCTACCGGCTGGCCGAGGCCATGCCGCTGCGGTCGTGGGCCAAGACGGCGGCGCGGCCGGGCGCGGTCGCCGACGTGGTCCGCTCGCTCGACCCGCTCCCGGCCGTGCTGATCAACAGCCGGTTCGACGTCATCGAGTCAAACCGCGCGCACGAGGACATGTTCTGGAACTGGCACAGCCTGCCGTGCGTGCACAAGAACCTGCTGTGGTGCGCGGTCACCGAGCCGCGGGCCCGCGAGCTGTGGCTGAACTACGACGACGAGGTCCCGTACATGGTGGCCCGGCTGCGCTCCGCCTACGCCCAGCACATCGGCGACCCGGAGTGGGAAGAGGACATCCGCCGCCTGACCAGCCTGAGCCCGGAGTTCGCCGAGCTGTGGGCCAGGCACGAGGTGGCCGGGCCCAGCGCCAGGACGCTGCGGTTCCGGCATCCTGAGGCCGGGCCGATGACGTTCACCAGGACCGAGTTCGACGTGTCGGGCGTTCCGGACCTGCGCGTCTCCGCGTACAGCCCGGCGGACGACGACACCAGGCAGCGGCTCCCCCGCACCCGCAGGCCCCGGCCCGCGGCGTAGCGCTCAGGCGGGCGGCACGGCCAGCAGGCTGTCCCAGCCGGCCGGGGTCAGCGCGTACCCGGCCACCGAGCCGCCCGCGAGCCAGCTCCACAGCGAGGGCCGGATCAGTATCGCGGCCGAGGCCAGGACCAGGGGCACGGCGGCCAGCGGGTCGCCCCGGACCGGGGTGAGCTCCTCGGTGCTGCGCCGGTACTGACCCGTGCCCGTCAGCGCGGCCAGGAGCTCGGCCGCCAGCCCGCGCCGCCCGCGGCCGTCGGCGCCCGCGCCGAGCGCGGCCAGCAGCAGCTGGTGCGTGGCCACGCCGGGGCGGCCCGGCGGCTGCGCCGCCGGCGTGCTCCCGCAGGCGAGGTCGAGCAGCGGGCCGACCAGGTCCACCCCGGACCGCCAGGCGTTGCCCGGCTCCACCAGGCGCGGGTTGATGTCGATGAAGACCGGCCCCTCGCCGGTCAGGATCGCGTCGGCGGACAGGGCGCCGTGCCAGTGCAGCGCGCGGCCGAGCGCCTCGAGCTGCCCGACCACCGCGCCGGGCTCGTCGACGCTGCGCTTGTGGCTGGCGCCGCCCCTGGCCCCCTCCCTGACCCGGAGGTTGGCGTGCGCGGCCACCATCTCGCCGCGCGCGAACACGGCCTGGACCATGGCCAGCGGCCCGTCGGCGGGTTCCTGGGCGATCACCCCGCCGCCCGCGAACACCGCGTCCGCGAGCTCCGCGGCGGCCGAGCGCAGCGCCGCAACCGAGTCCACGCGGCGCACCGCGGCGGTGGCCGTGCCGATCGGGGTCTTGATGAACACCGGGAACCTGCGCCACGCCCGCAGGTCGTCGGCCGTGCGCAGGAACGCGGTCTGCGGCTGCGGGATGCCGAGGGCGCCGAGCGTGGCCGCGGCCGACACCTTGTCCTGGAGCGCGCGCAGCGCCTCGAACGGCGGCACCGCCGTCCTGACCCCGGTGGCCTGCAGCCGCCCGGCCGAGTGCGAGAGCACCGCGACCTGCTCCTGGGTGGGGAGCAGGACATCGAACCCGCCCGCGCGGTAGACCCCGACCGCGGCGTCGAGCCAGCCGAGCGGGTCGGCCCCGTAGCTGGGCACCCGGTGCACCCGGCGGACATGGCGGGTGAACCGGCACAGGCACAGCCAGCGTGGGGACAGAGCCTCCACCTGGTGCCCGGATTCCGACAGCCGCCCGGCCACCTGGCGCGCGGTCAGGCCGGAGCCGTCGGACAGCAAGATCTTCACACTCGTAGTATGCGCGGCGGCTCAGACGGTTCGGCCGGCCCGCGGCCGGGCGGCAGGCGCGACCAGCACCCGGTACGGCTCCTGCGCCGTGCCGCCGCGCGTGATCAGCTGGCCGGAACGCTCGAGGTACTCGATGTGCGCGGCGGTCTCGGCCAGGGCCGCGCGGCGCATGAACCCGTTGATCTGATCCCAGCTGCGGGACCAGGTCAGCTGCGTGGTGACCTCCCAGATCGTGGGCTCGCCCGCCGCGGCCACCACGTCGAGCAGCTCGCGGGTCCTGGCGTCGTGATGCTGGACCAGGGCGTCCGCCCGGTCCGAGATCCCCCGGAACCGGTACTCGTGGGCGGGCAGCGCCTCCGCGTCCGCGTAGCCGTGCATGATCTGCAGCGACTCGAGGTAGCTGGACAGCGGCGAGCCCGGGGTGCCGGGCGCGAGCCCGATGTTGGGCGAGATCCGCGGCAGCAGGTGGTCCCCGGTGAGCAGCAGGTCGTAGTCGGCGTCGTGCAGGCAGACGTGCCCGGGCGTGTGCCCGGGGGTCCACACCACCCGGATCCGCCGGCCCGGCAGGTCCACGTGCTCGCCGTCGGTGAGCAGCCGGTCGGGCAGGGCCATGTGCAGCAGGGCGTCGGCCAGGCTGTAGTCGGCGCTCAGCTCGGCCACGACGTCGCCGGGCACCCCGGACCTGACCAGCCAGTCCCTGGCCCCGCCCACCTCCCCTGCCCCCTCCTCTGCGCCGCCGACCGCCTCCCCGATGCGCACCGGCAGGTTCTGGACCTCCTCGGTGTGCATCGCGATCCAGGCCCCAGACTCCTCACGCAGCCGCGCGCTGAGACCGTGATGATCCAGGTGCACGTGGGTGACCACGATGCCGGTGACCTGGTCCGGGGTCAGGCCCGCCGACCGCAGGCCGCGCTGCAGGTCCGCCCAGCCGGTGTCGGTCTCCCAGCCAGGGTCCACCACCACGGCGCCGGAGTCGGCCAGCAGCAGGTAGGCCAGGGTGTAACGCAGCGGGCTGTCCGGGATCGTCACTGGCACCGACCACACGCCCGGTGTGACCTGCTCGACGGGCGGGAACTCCCTGGCCCGCCAGGCGCGCTGCTGGGCCAGCCCGGTCACGGTGACACGGCGCGGCGCGGCAGGCGGGCTCCCGGTCATGCGGCTCCTCCGGATCCGTCGTCGCGCGCGGTCAGCTTAATACGGACGGCATCCGTCCACCAATTCCCGGCGCCGGGCCAGGCCGGCGCCGGCGCGGACCGCGCCCGGCGCGGCAGCTTCCTGCCCCGGTTACCGCGGGCCACCGTGACGTGGCCCGGGCACCCGTGCCACGATTTGGCCATGACACAGACGCCGTTCACGATCGGATCCCACGCGAGCACCACCGACGGGCCGGTCGGCGAGGTGACCCGTGTGATCATCGATCCCGTCGCCGACACGCTCACCCATCTCGTGGTCGAGCCGCATGGCCGCGAGGGGCTCGCCCGGCTGGTCCCGATCGACCTGGTCGAGGCGGCGGACGGCGAGGTCAGGATCAACTGCACCCGCGCGGACTTCGAGGAGTTCGACTACGCCGAGGAGACCCAGTACATCCCGGGGACCAGAGGCTATGCGGACTACGGCCCCGAGCAGGTCGCGTACAACCCCTACTACCGCCTGGGCGTGCCCGGCCCGGTGGCGGAGCCCAGCTCGCAGGTCGTCACGTACGACACCGTCCCCGTGGGCGAGGTCGACGTGCGCCGCGGCGAGCACGTGCACGCCACCGACGGCAGCATCGGGCACGTGGAAGGCCTGGTCATCGACCCGGCCAGCCATCACGTGACCCACGTGCTGCTGAAGGAGGGGCACCTGTGGGGCCGCAAGGAGGTGGCCATCCCGATCAGCGCCGTGACCGGGGTCGAGGACGGGATCGCGCTCAGCCTCAGCAAGCACGAGGTGCAGAGCCTGCCGGCGGTGGACATCCACCACCCTGACTTCTAGGTCAGGCCGGCGCGGTGCTGGCCGCGGCCGGCCCGACCGGGATCGTGACCCGCAGCGACGTGCCGCCCCCGGCCGGGCTGGTGACCTCGAACGTCCCCCCGACCGCCGCCACGCGGTCGCTCAGGCCGATGAGCCCGGAACCGCGGGACGGATCCGCGCCCCCGGCCCCGTCGTCGGTGACCTGCAGCCGCAGGGTGCCGCTGTCCACGCCGATGCCGACCTGCACCACCGAGGCCCGGGCGTGCTTGGCCACGTTGGTCAGCGCCTCGGACACCACGTAGTAGGCAGCGGCCTCGGCCCGTTCCTGAAGCCTCCCGGTGACGCCCACGCTGAGCTCGACCGGGACGGCCGCGCGGCGGGCCAGCGCCCGGAGGGCCGGCCCGAGGCCGCCTTTCTCCAGGATCGCGGGGTGCAGGCCCCGGGAGATCTCCCTGAGCTCCTCGACCACCTCGGCCAGGCCCTGCGCGGTCCTGGACCACTGGGACGCCGGGCCCCGCTGCTCCGGCGGCACCTGGGCCTCCGCGGCCCGGAGCTCGAGCGCGAGTGAGATCAGCCGGTGCTGTGCCCCGTCGTGCAGGTCGCGCTCGATCCGGCGGCGGGTCTCGTCGGCCGCGGCCACGACCCGGGCCCGGGAGGCCGCCAGCTGGGCACGGCTCTCGGTGTTCGCGACCGCCATGGCCACGAGCTCGGTGAAGGCACGCAGCCGCTCCCCGGTGTCCTCCGGGTGCGGTCCCGGTGCGCCCGCCAGCGCGATGACCGCGCCCCACAGCTGCCCTTCCACGATGATGGGGCTGGCCATCGAGGAGCGGATCCCGTGCCCGGCGGCCCAGGCCGCGGCCGCGCCGCCTGCCGCCTCGTAGCTGGGCACCCGGGCCGGCTCCCCGGTCTGCCGCAGCTCCGCCAGCACGCTCTCCGCCTCGGCGGGCCAGCGTGAGCCCACCGAGAGCCCCAGCCCGGGATCGCCGGGCCGGTCCCAGAACCCGGCCACGGCCACGCTGCCGTCCGGCTCGAACCGGGCGACGGCCGTGCCCTCCGCTCCCAGCAGGCGCCCGGTCTCGGCGGCCACGGCGCCGAACACCTCCGGCGGGGACACCCCGCGGGCGACCAGCGTCGCGACCCGGCGCAGCGCCGCCTGCCCGTCCGCGATGCGGCGCAGCTCATCGCGGCTGGTCTCCAGCGAGTCCGTCATGACGTTGAACGCGCGTTCCAGCACGCCCACCTCGCCGGGCCCGGCCTCGGGCATCCGCACGCTGAGGTCCCCCCCGGCCACGCGGTCAGCCATGGCCGACGCCCGGCGGACCGGCTGGACCACCGACCGGGCCAGGTAGACCCCGGAGAGCAGGATCAGGATGATCGACCCTCCGACGCTGACCGACGCCGCGACGAGGGCCCGGCCGGCGAGCGCGTCGGCCCGGTCCTGGCCGGCCTCGAAGATCTGCCTCTCGACGGTCACGAACCGCTCGAATCTGCCCCGCAGCGCGTCGACGCGGCGCTCACCGTCCTCGGTCACGGCCACGGTCCGCGCGGAGTCCAGGTCCCGCAGGGCTTTCGCCACCAGCGGCACCGAGTAGTTCCTGATGTACGAGTCCCCGGCCCCGGTGATCTCGTGCGCCCGGGCGTCCTGGCCCGAGTTCCCGGCCCGGGCCAGGTCCTCCAGGGCGGCGGCCTGGGTCGCATAGGCCACCCGGGCGCCGCGCCACGGCTGCAGGAAGCTGCGCTCGCCGGTGATGATGAACCCGCGCTGGGCCGTCTCGACGTCGATGACCAGCCGCTCCAGCCGGTTCGCGGCGACCAGCACCTCGAGCGCGTGGTTCGCACGGCTCTCCGAGTCGCGCAGCGCGTCGATCGCGAGCGCCAGCACGAAGAACCCGGCCCCGATGACGGCCGAGAGCAGCGCGCTCACGCCGACCAGACGCCTGGTCAGGCCGCGGTCTTCGCGCCGGCGGCGGGTGGTTGGCGTCCCCGTTGCCTGCATGCTCGTACCTCTGGCCAGCGGGGGTCTGGCCGGTAATGTGGCGAACAGACGATGTCAGCGTGGCGACGAGGAAAAGTGGGCGAAACTCGGACGGTCGTCCTGGCGGACGATGACACCCTGCTCCGCGAGGGGATTGCGAGTCTACTTGAACGGTCGGGGTTCAAGGTGGTCGGTCAGGCGCACGACGCGCCCGGGCTGCTCGCCCTGATCCGCGAGCACCAGCCTGATCTCGCCATCATCGACATCCGGATGCCCCCGGACTACCTCACCGAGGGCCTCGACGCGGCCGACGAGATCCGCGGGGAGTTCCCCGGGACCGGGATCCTGGTCCTGTCGGCGCACGCCGAGGTCGAACAGGCGATGGAGCTGCTCGCCACCGGCAACCGGGTCGGCTACCTGCTCAAGGGCCGGGTGACCGACGTGACCGAGTTCACGGACACGGTCGGCAGGATCGCCGCGGGCGGCTCGGTCGTGGACCCCGCCCTGGTCCAGGAGCTGATCGCGGCCCGGCGCCGCGACGACCCGCTGCAGCAGCTCAGCGACCGGGAGCGCGAGGTGCTCGCGCTCATGGCGGAGGGCCGCTCGAACGCGGGCATCGCCCACCGGCTGTGGATCACCGAGGGCACGGTCGAGAAGCACGTGCGCAGCATCCTGGCCCGGATGAAGCTGCCGGACACCGGGGACGACCATCGCCGGGTCCTCGCGGTGCTCGCCTTCCTCGAGTCGCGCTGACGCCTAGCCGCCCGCTCCGCCCGGCTGGTCCAGGACGCCGCGGATGGCCGCGCCGGACAGGCCGGCCTTGGGCAGGAACGAGACCGCGGGACTGTCCGCGATCATGTCGGCGAAGTCGTCCCCGGAGTACGCGGAGATGAGGATCACCCGCGGCGGCTCCGCACCGCCCTGGCCAGCGAGCTGCCGGGCGATGTCAAAGCCGTTTTCCTCACCCAGGTCGATGTCGACGAGGGCGACGTCCGGCTTCAGCTCGGTGCAGCTGCGGTAGGCCTGGGCAGCCGTCGACGCGACCCCCACCACGCTGATCCCTTCGCGCTCGAGCAGATGCTGGGCCGCGCGGAGGAAGTCGTGGTTGTCATCGACGATGAGACAGCGCACGGCCATGCTGTCCAGCGTGCGCCACCGGGCAGGTCTTGGCATTGCGGCTAGCTGGAAGTCACGCCGCCAGCCAGCCTGCACCGAGGTTGGGCGCTAGCAGCGAAGACGGCCG
>Ga0070714_100002383_pt1 | contig 13838 bp, 32 predicted proteins | sample LARL83metaG_FD_65450 | JGI IMG/M metagenome (GOLD analysis project Ga0070714, IMG submission 65450) | Corn, switchgrass and miscanthus rhizosphere microbial communities from Kellogg Biological Station, Michigan, USA - LAR L8-3 metaG | ecosystem: Host-associated > Plants > Roots > Rhizosphere ...
ATTATTTTAGAAAAGTATTAAGTAAAAATTTCTCCATAAATCTAAAAGAAAAAGAAAAAAAGATAAGAATTTGGAAAAAAATAAAAAGTATTTTCAACTAATTTAATACAGAATGTATTTTATGGAAGAAATAAATATTGAATGGATAATTATCCCTTAAGGAAAGTAAAATGGATCAAAAAATATCACAGCTAACCCCAAAAGGTAGCAACTTATCTGCCACAGATTTGTTAGAAATTTCTATAAATACTGGCGGTGGAACATATGCAACAAAAAACATTACTGGACAACAGATAATGAATTCTGTTATTTCATTATCAAATACTATTTTTATTTCTAATAGTGGAAATGATTCAACTGGAAATGGCAGTATTTCAAATCCATATAAAACTACTGCTCATGCATTTAGTGTTATCACTACTGCGAGCAATACCAATCCATACGTATTGCATTTCTTGAGCGACATTGTAGAAACATCTGCCCCAGCTATTAAGCCTTTTATTTTTATACAAGGAAATGGTTTTGCATGGGATACAACTAATTCTACATTCCAAATCACATTAAGTTTTTCAGATTGGGGAACTGCTGGACAAGTTTTCGAGATTTATAATACTTATCTTGGTAGATTAAACATGAGCTTAAATTGGGGAACTGTTGCTGATGTTGTCCAAATAGTACGCCTAAATAATTGCGAACCTGGAAATAGCACGCTTAGCGAACAGGGGGCTTTGACTTGGCAGGCAAAATCATTAAATCAAGTCTTAGAGTATAACAACCCTATCGGGACTGTTTCTATGTTAAACACTATCAACACTGGAACATTTACTCAACGCGGAGGTGTTTGTACTGGTGGAACATATCAATCAGCACTTGGTAATTTTTCCCCAAGTTTTTATAATGTTAATTTAACTAGCGGTGTTTTTCTTCAGACAACAACAAATACACATACTGTTACTTTAAATAGAACTACTCCTAGCAATGTTTCATTTAACCCAATATCAGGAAAAACAATTACGATTAATGGTGATGCTAGTTCTATTATTCCAGCTCAAATTGTTAAGACTGGATCAGGCACTTTAACTGTCAATACTATTAGTATGTCTCAATCTATCGCGCCTAGTTTCACCCCTGTAAACTTCACTTCTGCGACGCCGCCAACTGGCTATAGTAGAAGCATAGAGCAAGATCTAAAAGGCATAGACACCGCTTTAGGATCGGCAACAGTCTCAGGATATCCTTCAAATTATTTTAGTGGATTCCAATTTACAGCGAATTTAGTTGGTCCCCCCATAACATTATCTATTGCAGCGGGTTCTTGTTCAGATTCGACAAATGCTTATAAAATTGTATTTTCAGGATCTACTATTGCCATAACAAATATTGATACGGGATCATGGGCTCCGACAAATAAATATTATGTTTATGTTTGTGACAATCCAACCACTCCAAGTCCAATTTGCTTATTTTCACTAAGTCCAACAGCTCCAAATTTAAGTGGTTTTTCTGGATATACTATTTTTAGAAGAATAGGAACTGTTAAGGCAACTACCGGTGGAACTAATATAGTTTTTTTCCAACAATCTGGGAATAGTAATTTAAGAACTTATTATTTAGATACAGCCGATATAACTGCTGTTAGTGTTTTAAGCAGTGGAAATGCAGTATTCGGCGCACCAGGTACTATTAATGGAAATTTGGTAATGAGTCCTGCAGGATCGGAATTAGAAATGCAATATTTTTATTTGCCGGCAAAATCTGGAAATTCTTTTAATTTTATTTCTACTCTTGTTGGTGCAAGCACTATTATGAGACAAGTTACTGGCCAAAGTGCAAGTCAAACTCAAATCGATATAGTAAAAATGAATACTGATGCGTCGCAAGCATTCCGATATTATGTTTCAAGTTCTTCGGATAGTTTGATTCTTTATGTGGTTTCATGGACAGAATATTTATAGAGGTAATTTAAAATGTCAGCAGTAAATTATGGTGTACAAATTTTTGATCCAAATGTTCAATCTGCAGGTGTTGGAGGTTTAAACACTATATCGACAGGGAATGCCGGTGATGTTCTTATCTCCAATTCAACTACATCGGCGCCTGCGTTTACTAGCGCTTTCACTACGCAGAAATATTTTGGCACTGCAGCATTAACAGATGCTGCAACAATTTCCTGGAATGTTAATACCCAACAAGTTGCATCAGTATTGCTAACAGCAGGCGTTGGCGCGACGAGGATACTTGGTGCTCCAACCAATTTAGTTGATGGCGGAACTTATATTTTAAGGATTAAGCAAAGCTCTGGGGGCAGTAATGCTCTTACCTATAATGCAGTATTTAAATGGCCAAGTGGTTCTCCTCCGACATTAAGCACCGCAGCAAATGCTATTGATATATTAACTTTTATAAGCGACGGTACAAACCTATATGGTGTCGCTCAATTTGGATTCGCATAATGATGACTTTCCCAATAAATAATTATTCTTTTTCTCCGTTGCAAATATCAACCCTAGTAGGTTGCTGGGAGGCCACTAATCCATTGGGAAATGGAACTTTGCCAGCCAATAATTCCTCTCTTTCAACTTGGGTTGACTCTTCGAAATCTGGGAACCACTTCGCCCAAGCAACCGGCGGTAATCAACCTACTTTTAAATTAGCTCAAGTAAATGGTAGACCGGCAATACAATTTGTTTCCGCCAATCCTTCTTCTATGACAGCTACATCAACTAATTTACCCACTGGGGCTAATGCAAGAACGTTTATACATGTTGTAAAATACACAACAGTAGCTACACAGCAATACCTTCTTGTATATGGCAACCATTCCAGTGTCGGTAACCTTTATAGCCTGGGAAATTATAATGGAGGATCTGGCAGTCAAAGGTCGTTTGTTGATTCTGAATCGAGATTTATTATTGGTAATACCGCATTAACTACATCACCCACAAAAATAATAAACATATATTCAGGTGGTAATATTAGCACATCGACTATGAGTGTTAATAATACCAATCAAACCCTCACCGTAACTTCTAACGGAGTTTTAAACACAGCCGCCGGAACTACATTAAAAATTGGGGATCGAGATGATATATCAGTACCGTTTAACGGAATGATTTGCGCGATATATGCTTTCTCAGGAGTTTTAACTGGCATTCCCCTTGCGCAGATGAATAATTATATACTTAATATATGGGGTGTTTAATGACTTTGTTTTTTACTGGAATTGAAGTAGACATCATTGCGGCAAATGCGCAGATTAGCAGTAATGCGGGTTTGCCATATGAGCATACTGAAGAGTGGGCTGTCCCTAAAGCATCATATAGCGACCCAAATTTATTTTTTATTATTATGCCAAATGAAGATGGATGGACACGGGAAGATGGAACTTATTTTACACAAGCTCAAATGATCGACGGCGTTGTTAATGTGGAAATACAGGAATCACAATCTAATTGGTTTCCTCCACCACCTTACCCACCTATTTAAAAAATGGTGAACTCTTGGTAAAAATTGATGCATATGTTAGTAGTAATTTAACCTTAATAGTTCTAGGATATGTTGAATATATTTAAATAGGAGATACAAAAATGAGCTTTTTAGATGATATCGTTAATTCAGCAAAACATGCAGTTGAAGCTGCAGCAAGAGCCACAGAAGCAGCGGCAGACGTAGCACGACATGCTGCAGAGATCTCAGCACACATTGTTGCTAATAATGCTAGTACAGTTGCTGAAGTTGCTAAGATTGTTGAAGAAGTAGTTAAGTAGTAAATTGGCTCCCCGAGCTGGACTCGAACCAACGACCTGCAGATTAACAGTCTGATGCTCTACCGACTGAGCTATCGGGGAATGGTGAAACCTTGCAATATAAGCAAATAACTTAGCGAGATAGTTGCCTAGATCAATTGCAAGGTTTCATATTTTTTAAAAAGGTAATTCATCATCTTTGAACGGTTCTTTGTCTTCTTCAGCTTTCCCAGGAGTTACAACATAATCTTGAACTTCATTTTTTGGCGCATATTCACCAGATTTATCGATCTTTACAAAAACCTTGCAATAACCTTGTTTACCTATGCAATCTTTTGCCATAAGTTCGCTAGAATTCCACTTTTCAGGCATTCCAGTTATTTCACAGAAGTGTTTGATCATATATGGAAGAGCCATATTAGTAAATATGCTTCTTTCTTTTCCTGAGCTATTTGTCAATTTAAGCTTCATAGAAATATATTCATTATTCGACTTTGAAACCTTATCTTGAGCTTGTTCTACATGGAACTTATAAGTGCCTGCTTCAAATAATCCTAAAACTTCTTCTTCAGATAATCCGCCTTGAAATCTCATGCTTTACTTCTCCTTAGTTTATAAAATATCTTCATCTAAATAAGATGTCATTCTTTGCTTAGCAAATGACAGATCGTTATCTATTAACTTTTTGTCAAACATTCCCATAGGGGATTTAGCCATAAATTGACCATTGTTTTGCGTTAGAAATTTATATTCTCCATCTACTATTAATGAATGAAGAACAGTTGTGAACATCCCCTCAATGTTTATCTTGTCATCAAGCATTTTGCCGAGGGTTTTGCATTTAACTTTCCCTTCATTAGTTGTTTCAGAATGAGTCAATATTACACAGAATAAATCATCTCTACAGGAAGAAACGCATCGAATAATATCCCATGCGTTTTTTGCCATCTCAGAAAATTTATCAAACCCTTTGATTAACGCTTTCTCCATAAACTCGCTAGACATAAGATAAATGAAATCATCGATTATTAAATTCTTAATATCTAATCTACTATTGTTTATGTATTTTATAGCTTTTATAACCTTTGTATTATCTGAAGAAGAATATGAGTTACCTTCTGACCAATCCTGAGAAACATTGCTATATGTTTTATTTGCGCCCTTAAAAGGAAGAGTTTTCCCCAAAACATTAATGATAAAAGTTTCTTTATTATCGAGGTTTCTGATTGACGTAGATTTACCAGTTCCTGACTCCCCAATGACTAAAATTGCATTTGACATGTTTATCCCTAAAAATTTGATATTAAAATTAAGCAATAATAAATTGCAGAGCTCACAAAAAGAAAAAGAAAAGTATTATTTATAATATTTCTCATAAAACAGCCCCTTGAGCTCTATATTCTATCTCTTCAGACAAAGGCTTTGAGTACCAGTTTATTACATTTTCTTTTAGTTTATTAACTATAGAGATTTTAATTTCATCAAGATCAAATATGTCAGTTATACATTTTGAAACAAGATGAAGAATATCTTCAGAGTTTTCAAGTTCTGTAATACATTCAAATCTAGCGTGTTGGTCTTCATATTTTATAGCTGTAGAAATAAGATCATTCTTAGCATTTTCAGATGCTTCATCAAAATTAGTAATTCCGCTATCAATTAGGTTTGATATTTTTTTGTTAACTTCACTGTGCCATGTTCTCATATAGATATCCTTATCTTAAAAAATAATTGTGTGCGCTTATAACGTGGGTGTTATTTTGTTTTAAAGCTTCTCTAAGAACTATTTCTGAGTATCCTTCCAGGATCTGAGAATTAGTTTCAAATTTAGCTTGTTTTGCTAGGGTTGGAAAGCTTAGCTCATCAAGCAGGGATGCTATCACACTGTTTGACGATGGAGACGAAGGATAATTTACATTATTCATAAAATTTAACTCGCTAAGTTATTTAAGAGAAGTTATTATCTACTCGTTTATAATAATTGTCAATAATAATGGAGATTAAAAATGTCAAAATATACAGCGGGAGTTTTTAAGAAAGTGTTATTTGATTTGGGTATTTCTCAAATGAAATTGGCGGACATATTAGATATATCTCAATCCTCTGTTTGTTCTTACTGCCAGGGAAAGTTTAATCCGTCCCTTGGAGTGCTGAGACGACTTGAAAAGTATTTGGTTAAGAAGAATATGAAAATCGACATTGTTAAAATGAGAAAGTAAAAAAAAAGGCCCGGGAATCAATCGGGCCTAATATCTTCAATTGGATCAATGGAAACTTATTGTACACACAAGAGAGTTGTGACGTTTTACACTGCCCCACCGTCCTGGCTGGGTTTTATGCTCAGTGAGCCACCGATCAAATAATATCCTACTAGAAAACAGTTAGCAAGTATTTCTCATCTTATGAATATATTAATAGTCCCCTACGATTCCTCTGAAAACATTTCTTCAATTATTTTTTCAAACTGTTCTTTACGTCTCTTAACTAGTTCAAGTTCATCAATAAGATCTGCTAATTTATGAAAATCAACTGGATATTGAGATGATAATTCTTGAATTTTTTGCTCTTTATCTGCAATGTCACTTTCAATTTTGCAAACTTCAAGTTCTCCTTTTTTCCTCATTTCCCTTGCTCGCAAAGGTGCCATTGCTTCTTTGATCTTGTCTTTTGCTAAAACTAAAACATCTTTATATTTCATTAGAGCCATTGATTTATTTCCTTAGTAGTAATAAAAGTTTATTTGGTTTTTCTTTTTTTGTATCTGTAATTGATCCTACAGATGGTCCTGATGTCGTTGTAATGGCTGAAGAGCCGCCACTTAAGTTATGACCATATAGAGCATTCATTTGATTATGCATTTGTTGTTGCCCAAGTTGTTGATAAAGAGCACATATACAACTATAAGAAGCATGTATATTGCAATACATCAATCATTCTCCAAGGTTATTGAGCCTTTGAATATTTTGAATTTACTCATATCCCAATAAACAGAATTATCACCTAATCTTTTTTTTCCGTCTACATTGGTATGAATTACAGTTCCCCATTTGTTAGTTATAAAAAACACAACAGAACCGTCTTCCCCTTGCATCAAACAAGGAAACTTAATTTCATCTTTTGTTTCTTTTTCGTTTAATGTGATTTTCATTTTAACTCTTCCATAATATTTCTTAAAAAATCAATCAATAGCATTATTCCAACTATTATTGAAAGTTGTTTAACTGAAAAATAATAAGGAGCAAAGAAAAAGGAAATAGCACTCAATAAATATACTAGATAAAATAATATTTTCATTCTAATATCCTCTTTTACTTAAAATATAGTTAGCAATATTCCATAACATTATGTTTCCTCCCTTCATTACATTCAAAAGTTCACGCTTTTCTTTTAAGTAAATTTTTGCAAAAAGTGGGTCATATTTAACGATAGTTAATGAATTATCAATAAGATCAGCAAGCTTAATGGTCTGAACTTCATCACTGCAATCACTCAATCGATCTCTTTCAGCAGCCTTTCTAGACTCTCTATTGCCATCCATCGGTGTGCTGGTATCAGTTAAATCTAAAACCATATGATAGATATTCACGTTAAATTCTTCTAATATTGCCATTGCATTATAAGCAGGATTTATTGGCATTACATCTTCCAATACGTCATGTAAATATGCAGCGCATATCATTTCTTGGGTGCCTCCGACACACTCAACAAGATAAGCAACATTTATCGGGTGGTTGCTATAAGGTTCGTGCGTGTATTTTCTTCTTTGACCTATTGAATCATGAGCATCAATGCAGAATTGTTTTGCTTTTTCTTTAAATGTGATTTTCATGTCAAATCTCCAACACAATGACATTGCATAGTATGCCAATCTCCTTTACATTCTACTTTATATACAATTTTTCCCATTGATTTATCATATTCACCTCTATCAAAAATTACACTTTCAACTTCGACAATCTCAGTGTCTTTACAGTCTTCGCATTTGTATTTTTCCATATCAAATTTCCAACCATTCTGGTTTATTTCGTCTAGTCCACACCGGTTCTAATTTAGATCTATAATGTTGCATCTCTCCGCTTGAATCTCTTTTGGAATAATATTTCCATTTTTGTTGTCTTAACTTTTCTTGATAGTAGTTTTGGTAAGATAATACCAAATCATAATTTCTAGAAACTCCAAACATTTCACATAACAATTTGTCGTCTTGAATAAGATATTTATTAGGCATCACTAAAGGTGGGGGAGTAGTTACACCAATATTTAAATCATAGTTGTTATGTTGGTCTGCCATTGCAATTGGTAAATCAGGAACATTGTCTCTTGCCCAGCTTATTATAGGAATAAATTTATGTACTTTGTGATTGCATGGTTCATGCAATTCTATTGGTTTAGAAAATCTATAATTCCACTCTTCCGCACAAGCTAATCCAAGATAAACTAAATACATGTAATTAGCTCGACATTGCCTAGCCCATTTTGTCCAATTCTTTATATCTTTTCTTGAAAAAATATGTTTTAAAGGAATTAAATCTAATCTTTTATCGTAAACTCTGTATTGATATCTATGTACCTCACACAAAACCTGAGCTATATCTTTGATACAAGAAGTTAATGACCTCTCATCTAAATATTGCGCACAAAGCTCAGGATCGTTGTCTAAAATATAAATAGTCACAATGAAGACTCCAAAAATTGTTTATACTCAACTAAACGCTTTAATGTTTGTTCACATCTATAAAGTTTTCCACATTGATAATCGCCCTTAAACTCACCTGACTTGCTCAACAACTCTTTAACATAAGCTTCATGAATCCTAAATACTCTTTGTTTGCTTAAGCCATATTTTTTGCCAATACCTAAAAGAGTATCTTTTTTAGATTGCCAAAGAATTGATATTTCTATATCTCGAAGTTTGTTTTTTGATATATCAGTCATTGTTTTTACTCTCTTTAGAAAGTCTGAGCGTATTAATTATTGCAGTATCATGATGATTTGAAGTGCTACTAAGTTCATTAGTTCCATAATCAGATGTTACTGGAGTAGTGAAAACAACGGTGTCTCCTAGAATTGGAAGTCTTGCTCCATTTTTTGGGCATTCAAATATTTTCGGACCCCATGTCCTTGGCCTTTCTTGATGATAATTAATGATAGATTCAGCGCTTTGAATTAATATACTTGTTGTAGATGCAGCTCTAACCGCCCCAGCAATCGATTGTATATGGCTAAAAATAGAAATTTTATTAGAAAAATACCCTAACGCTGAAGTAGCGCCAATTGAAACTACTTTTCCTATCAATCTAATTGGACTAATCTTTTTAAGGTAGTTTTGAGATTTTTCTTCTGTGCCACCATGATTTTTATTATGATGAGTATGAATACCAACTGTTGCATTAGGATTGTTACGCCAATTACTTAATAAAACATCTTTAATTAAAATAGAAGAAATTGCAATTTTTTCTAATATTTCATTTCCAGAGTAAGCTAAGTAAATATTAACTGCTGCTATTGCCAGTCTTAAATATCCGGAGTTTGGATTAGCCTCTCTGCTTGAAATAACCTCATCTGGGTAATTATCAGTTATACCTTCAGACATGCATCCTCTCATATTAACCATTGCTTTCTCCACTTTTGAGATACTAGATTATTTTCTATTGAACAAATTAACATTAAGGCTCTATAATCAGCTTCTTTGTTTTCTACAAAATCATATAATGTATTTGGAAACCTCATTATTGGTAGTAGCATCTCACCAAGCTCTGCTACAGAGAATGCGGAGATATTGTCATCACGACTATAATCTGGCTCTAACGCCCAAATAGTAAGTAAAATTGTAGTATGCAATTGACTTGTTTCCCAATAAAAAAAGGAATTCTGTTTGACTCCTAATTCTTTTAATTTCTTTGAAAGCCCTAAGTTTGTTAATTGGTCTTCAATTTTCATTTCAATTTCCCCATAATCACTTTACTATTTATTCTTGGTAAGAAATTCAACTAAATTTTTAATAGTAAATTTATTGATATATTCATCAATTAAATAATTTAAATAAACATCTATATATTTATTTTTTTTCTGCATAAATGTCAAGCAATCCCCGCAAACTGGGTACCATTCTTTGCTATTAGGATTTGACATTATATTTAAAAGATTCTCATAACAAACAATGCATTCAATTCTTTCTTCTTTCATTTCTGTCATTTCAATTTTTCTCCGCAATCTGGGCAAAAGTTGAATTCATATTCAGCCCATGCTTTTGTTTCATCATCAGCTTCAAAAAATAACAATTTATTATTTGTTTCGATAGCTATTGCACCATATTTATGCTTATGTTCATGTTGTTCTATATTTGGAGGATCAATTAGAGGTAGCCAATGGGTTACTTTTTTTGTTTCAGAGCCGTTGCTGAACCAGCGCATAGGATACCCAGTAATGCATTCGGTAAATAGTCTTATTCTTATCCCTGTCCCTTTTACGAAACATACATAGTCTCCTTTCACATCTGGAAGACGATCCTTAACGCTTATCCATTCATTCATTTCCTATTATCCTTTTCATAAGAGCAAGAGGAGCTTCCAAAAATATCTTTTTTTAATAAAAAACATTGTTCAAAAGTTTTAACATAAGCAATAGGTTTTCTTTGATTTTCTTCTGCATTACTGCAAAAAACATGTTGGCATCCAATGGCAAATAAAATCCAAATCATTTCTTGTTCTCTCGTGGCGTATTATTAGGAACCTCTAATCTAGGCGTAATAGGATCAACATTAGTCTCAACATTAACAACACCATCACTTAGTAATCTTTCTAACTGATATTGTTGATTCTTAATAACCGGATCATTAACCTTTAATTTATCTCTAAATATTTTTACATCTGGCATTCTTTGAAACTCATAGCGAATTGTTTTCATTTTATATCCTTTAAAACCCAATAAATTTGCAAATAATTGAAAATAAATAAAATAATAAATAACCGCCTACTATTAAAATGGAAGCACCTATTAAATATTCAATTATCATATCTAAACATTTACATGTCTCATACATTATATTTTTCATGGTTTATTCCTCAACTTCATAATATTCTTCGCTTAATAGGTCATTACTGGTTGGCTCCCATCCTTCATATATATAATGATCATCTCTAATAATGATTTGATGAAGACTTGTCGGAAGACTAAAATTTGGAATAATAATATAACCTCCTGGAAACCTCCAATATTTATGGCTTATTTTCTTTCCCTGTTTTAATCTTTTAATCGCTTCTCCAATATCGAAGTATTCTGTTTCTTTTTTTTCTTCGTAAATATGCCAACTATCAGTTAGCATGCAAGATGAGGAAACTTTATCACCAAGATATTCTCCATCTTGATTTTTTATTGATCCGTCTTTAATTTCGAAAATATCATCTTTCTTCATAATTAAACATTTATGATAGACCTTTTTTCCATTGCGCATTTCTTTCAAAGCTTCTTCGAATAACATTTCGATCTCCTAGATATAATAAACACCAAGTTGTTCAATTAAATTTAGCGATTTAGGCCAGCCATTCTTGATAAGCGTTTCTTTTAGATCATTAATATTGTCAGCATCAACATGTGAGCTCATTGCTGGTGGCATGCTTCTATTCAAAATAGAATATCCAAAAGGTACTTTTTTGTAAAAAACATTACAAACTTCATTTGAAAGCATATAGACCTCTAGTGATTAACTGGAAAAGATGAATAGGTATCATTTTGTATAAGATGGGTGCGGTAATAAACTAAGGATTCGATAGATACTGACACCATGATTGTAAGGCACATCATGCCTATTGCTATAACACTACTGTTTTTCATATTCCCCCCTGAGAAAATGATTTGATTAATGTTAATAGCAATGATAACATTATCATTATCAATTGCAATAGGTATATTATGAAAAAAATAAAATGCTGTGTAGAGGAGTGCAAAAACCCTATCTATGTAAAGAAGATGAAGCTCTGTATCGGGCATTATATTCGCTACTATAGGACTGGTAAAATTGGTGATAAGCCAATTAGGAGATATGCAAAGCTTAAAACTTTTAATGGGGATCAAAAATGAACGTAGAAAAATGTGCGCATGGGAGAAAGCCTGGGGTTTGTTATTCATGCTTTAAAGATGACGAAGACAAAGCTAAGTTTATTGAAAGAATCAATAACCTTGATAGAAGATTACAAAAAATAGAATCAATAGAATTGAATGCTGAAATTAAGAAAAAAACCAAGACTTATTGGGCGAATGTTTATCTTGACAGTTCCGATAATAAGCCAACATTTGATGATTATGAATGCTATGAATCTTTGTTGCTGTCAAAGGATAATATTATGAATCAAGATAGTCTTAGGGATAATGTTAATGCGTTTTTAAAAACAATTTTCTTCGAAGTCGAGGTGGATGAATGACTAAAGCTGTTATGAAATTTATCTGCGCTTCTTGCAATAAAAAAACTGAAAAAGATATGCTGGCTCACTCACCATGTGTTTGGGCGCTGCATAATGTTCAATGTGAAGAATGTTTTCATAAATTTTGGTTTCAAATAAAAGAATTTAAAGTAGATGTTTTCTATGAATACCAGGAGTTAAAATGAAAGACAAATTAAAAAAACTTGCTACAAATATTTCAATACAGGAATTCCAAAAGTTATTTCCTAATTGTATTGGTGGGTATAAATACTTGAACGCAACTGAATCTGAAGTCTATCCTTGTCCGCTTCATAAGTGGATTAGTGTTGAGGACAGTCTTCCCTATAAGAGCGGAAAATATATTTTATTTATTAGAGGAAGCATTTCAATAGGCTCATTTGTTAAGGAATTAAATTTATTTTATAAACAAAAATTAGCTGATATTGGTTATAAACTACAAAATGAAGGAAATATCTTATTCAAAGATTGGCAGAAAGAAACGAAGCCTTACTCATTGGTTTCTCATTGGATGCCCTTACCTGAAGCGCCGGAGGAAAGTGAAAGATGAGCGATAAAAAATGTACTTGTGAAATTGATTTAGATGAAAAGATAAGAAATAAGTTTCTTGATCTCTATAGTTCTTGTATTAAATCCGAAAGAGAAAGAATAAAAATACTTCAAGATAATGTTTCCGATCTTCAAAGTAAATTAGAGTTAATTATTGGGATGCTTGGAAAATCAATTTCCAGTTCACGAGGTTAATTTCTATCTAGCTAATTATTGATCTCCCCCGTCCATTTGGGGTTATGAAAAGGGGATATCAAAGTTAACGATCCCATTATGGTTCAGAAAAATCTTATAAAATATACTGTAGGACTTCCGTATTGCAACTATCACAAATAGCTTTTCTCTTACACAAAAACTCTATTGCTGTTTTAAATCGGGTGCTAAGATGAACTCCCTGTCGTTTATTGAAAATTGACGTTTTTAATAAACAAATCCGACTTAAAGCGAAGAGCGATTCTAACAAGCACAGATCTAGTGTCAATGCTTTATTGCTCTTAAAAAGGACATTTTTAGCATGACAAAGCCAATCCACATTATGTTTGAGATTGCTAACTTTATTTACTCAGAAGAATCAGAAAAGTACAATCTCCTTCCCATAGATAAACTCCTTCTTATGCTCCTAGCCAAGCACCATGGCCCGAAAGGTATTTACCCTTCTACTGATACATTGTCCAAAGAACTATCAGTATCTCCTACTTATATTAAGCGTCGAATTATCTACTTAGAAGAACAAGGCTTGATCACTATTGAAAGAAAATTAGGCAGCTACCACAGGTACACCCTAACAAAGTTATCCACAGACCAGTCAACCACAGTTGACCACCCACCCCAAGAAGTTATCCACAGACCGGTCAACTGCAGTATCGCAACCGGTCAACTACAGTTTCAGAACCGGTCAACTGCAGTTGACACGATCAGCTTAGGATCAGTACAGATAATCAATTCAGAGAGAGCCGAGCCTGAAAAACGGTCGGCTCAAAAATCGGCCGCTTCGCGTCCCTCTCTCTCAAACTTTGAAGCTGACGAGAAGAATCAAAAGCTGTGCTTGGAGCTCGGCTTAGATCTTGCAGAAGAGATTTTGACTTTCAGGACTAAGCATAAGGGT
>Ga0070714_100002384_pt1 | contig 13826 bp, 10 predicted proteins | sample LARL83metaG_FD_65450 | JGI IMG/M metagenome (GOLD analysis project Ga0070714, IMG submission 65450) | Corn, switchgrass and miscanthus rhizosphere microbial communities from Kellogg Biological Station, Michigan, USA - LAR L8-3 metaG | ecosystem: Host-associated > Plants > Roots > Rhizosphere ...
CGCGGTGCCGGCGTCGACCACCAGCGAGAATTTCTTCGCCAGCAGCACGACCGCGAGCAGCGAGACAAGCAGCAACACCGCAGACAGCACCATCGTCCAGTTCGACGCGTGCGCTCCCTTGTCCGATGCGTCACCGAGATCGATCACGAAATAGTCGCGGTGCCGCACGGTCTGGGTGTAGAGGAAGACGCCGTAGAGCAGGATGGTGACGACACTGACGAAGCCGAGCTGCCCCATCGAATAGACTGGCCCCGGCGTCGTCGATGTGTAACTCGGCTCGATCAGGGTGATCGTTGCCAGAACGGCGAGAACGCTGAGATAGAGGCTCGATCCCGACACCTGGATGTCCTGCTCGCGGTAACGCAACCCGCCCGCCAGGATGCAGATGCCGACCAGTCCATTGCAGACGATCATCACCACCGCAAAAACGGTATCGCGGGCCAGCGTCGTCGCCGCGGCTTTTTCACCGAGCATGATGGTGGCGATCAACGCCACCTCGATGATCGTCACCGCGAGCGTCAGCAACAGCGTGCCGAAGGGTTCGCCGATCCGCTCGGCGATCACTTCGGCATGATGCACGGCTGCAAACACCGTGCCGAACAGGATCACAAGCAGCACGGCTGCAAACACGAGACCGGCTGGCGACGGCACAAAATCGTAGTGAAGCGCAGTGGCGGCGGCAAAGAGCAGAACGGCAAGCGCGGGAAAAATCCATGCCGATCGCGGCATCGGTCCATGCGTGCTCATATGTCCTCATTTCCAGGGCGCAACGCCCGCCTCCGCCACACAGAAGATTAGTCGATCAGTCGGCCGGCAATCCAATGAAATGTCGCGCCGTTTCGATGGCGCCATGATCGCCCAGGTCGTTGTGGCCGCCTTTCGGAAAGGCAACGAATTGTTTCGGCTGATTGGCGAGTGCAAACAGCCGCCGGGAGAGCTCGATCGAAATCGTGAGATCCTGCGTGCCGTGCATGATCAAAAGCGGCGCCCGCACGCGCGCGATGCACTGGTCGGAACGAAACTGATCGGCGATCAACCAGCGTACCGGCAGAAAGGGGAAGGCGGCAGCGGCGACATCCGTGAGCGAAGTAAAGGGGGCTTCGAGCACGAGCTTGCCGATCGGGTGGTCTGCCGCAAGTGCCGTGGCGACACCGCTGCCGAGCGAAAAGCCCCAGACCACGATCCGCTTCGCGTCGTATCGCGCCGAGGCGAAAGCGTAAGCCGCCTCGGCATCGAGCAGAAGCCCCCGCTCGGTCGGCCGCCCGCTCGAGCCGGCATAGCCGCGATAGGACAGCGCGACGAGGCCAGTCCCGTCTTGCGTGATCTCGCGAAAGCGGCCGGCGAGCCCGGCGAGCGAATCTCCGTTGCCGTGGAAATAAAGAACGACCGCGCGATCCGCTCTTGGCGGCACGTGCCAGACGATGACTTTTTCGCCATCGGCGGCGGTCAGCAAAGCTTCTTCAGCCACCTCGAAGCCGGCGGCCGCAGGTGCGGTGCGAAAGTCTTGCGGAACAGGATAGATGAACGCGCGCTGTGCGAAGAACATCACAACGACGCCACCGAGATATCCGACCGCAACGAAGGCAACGATCCATTTCAGGACGGTCATCTTGTCCAATAGCTCGGCTCGGCCTTACATCGCCTTGACGATATTTTCAGTCATTTTCTTGGCGTCGCCGAGCAGCATCATGGTGTTGTCGCGGTAGAACAGGGGATTGTCGATCCCCGCATAGCCCGAGGCGAGCGAGCGCTTGATGAACATCACGGTGCCGGCCTTCCAGACCTGCAGCACCGGCATGCCGTAGATCGGCGAGGTTTTGTCCTCTTCCGCCGCCGGGTTCGTAACGTCATTGGCGCCGATCACGAAGGCAACGTCGGCCTGGGCGAACTCCGAATTGATGTCCTCGAGTTCGAACACTTCGTCATAGGGCACGTTGGCTTCCGCGAGCAGCACGTTCATGTGGCCGGGCATGCGGCCGGCGACAGGGTGAATGGCATATTTCACCTCGACACCTTCCTTCTTGAGATTGTCGGCCATCTCGCGCAGCGCGTGCTGCGCCTGCGCCACCGCCATGCCGTAGCCGGGCACGATGATGACCTTCTGCGCGTTCTTCATGATGAAGGCGGCATCGTCGGCAGAACCGAGTTTCACCGGCCGCTGCTCGGCGGCAGCCCCGCCCGCGGCCGCTGTCTCGCCGCCGAACCCGCCCAGGATGACCGAGATGAACGATCGGTTCATCGCGTGGCACATGATGTAGGACAGGATCGCACCGGATGAGCCGACCAGCGCGCCGGTGATGATCAGCGCCGAATTGCCGAGCGTGAAGCCGATGCCGGCAGCCGCCCAGCCGGAATAGGAATTCAGCATCGAGATCACGACGGGCATGTCGGCGCCGCCGATCGGGATGATCATGAGCACGCCGATAACGAGCGCCAGAATCGTGATCATCCAGAAATCGAGCGCACTGACCGAGATCACCATGTGAACGATGAAGAACAACAGCGCTAGCGCGAGCGCGATATTGATGATGTGGCGGGCGGGGAGGATGATCGGCGCGCCGCTCATGCGGGCCGACAACTTCAGAAATGCGATCACCGAGCCGGTAAAGGTCAGGGCGCCGATCGCAACCCCGAGCGACATTTCGACCAGGCTTTGCGGATGGATGTGACCAGGCGTGCCGATGTCAAAAGCTTCCGGCGCATAGAACGCGCCCGCCGCGACCAGCACCGCGGCCATGCCCACCAGCGAGTGGAAGGCGGCGACCAGTTCCGGCATCGAGGTCATCGGCACGCGGCGCGCGATCAATGCGCCGATGCTGCCGCCGATGGCGACGCCGAGAATCACGAGCAGCCAGGCGAGGCCGTCGGCCGGCGGATGGTTGGCAAGCGTGGTGGCGACCGCGATCGCCATGCCGGCCATGCCGAGCAGGTTGCCGCGGCGGCTCGAGGCCGGGCTCGACAGGCCGCGCAGCGACAAGATGAACAGAACACCCGCCACGAGATACAGGACTGCAGACAGATTGGCGTTCATCTCAGACCCCCATTATTCCGTCACTAGAGGTGAATGCCGCTTAGTTGCTCTTCTTCTTGTACATCCCGAGCATGCGCTGGGTGACCAGGAAGCCGCCGAAGATGTTCACGCAGGCAAAGACCAGCGCGATGAAGCCGAAACCGCGGGCCCAGCCGCTGCCGCTGGAGACCAGCCCCACGCCGACCGCGAGCAGCGCGCCGACCACGATCACCGAGGAAATCGCGTTGGTGACCGACATCAGCGGCGTGTGCAGCGCAGGGGTCACCGACCACACCACGAAGTAACCGACGAACACGGCGAGCACGAAAATCGACAGCCGGAACACGAAGGGATCGACGGCCTGCGCGATATGATCCATGGCGGCTCTCCTGTTAGCTCGTCATTGCGGGACGGCGCGGCGCGCCGGACCCGGAATCCCGAGATATTTTCAAAGAAGATTCCCCGTTCGCCTCTTCGAGGCGCCGCGGAATAACGAAAGAATTTGCCACGCGCTTCTTCATCAGGCGCTCTTTGGCTGAAAGTTCGGATGAATGACCGCGCCGTCCCTGGTCAGGGCGGTGGCCTTGACCAGTTCGTCGTCCCACTTCACCGCGAGCGCCTTGGCTGATTTATCGACCAGCGTCTCGATGAAGGAAAAAAGGTTGCGCGCATAAAGGTTCGATGCGGAGGTAGCGACGCGGCCGGCAAGGTTTGGCTGGCCGACGACCTTCACGCCGTCAATCTCGACGGTTTCGTCGCTCTTGACCCCCTCGACATTGCCGCCGCGCTCGACCGCGAGATCGACCAGCACCGAGCCCGGCTTCATCGATTTCACCATCTCGAGGGTGACGAGGCGCGGGGCGGGGCGGCCCGGAATCAGGGCCGTGGTGATGATGACGTCCTGCTTCTTGATGTGTTCGGCGGTGAGTGCCGCCTGCTTGGCCTGATACTCCTTGGACATTTCCTTGGCGTAGCCGCCGGCGGTCTCCGCCTGCCTGAACTCTTCGTCCTCGACGGCGAGGAATTTGGCGCCAAGGCTCTCGACCTGTTCCTTCACTGCCGGCCGCACGTCGGTGGCGGTGACCACCGCGCCAAGCCGCCGTGCGGTCGCGATCGCCTGCAGGCCGGCGACGCCGACGCCCATCACGAACACTTTCGCCGCGGGGACGGTGCCGGCCGCCGTCATCATCATCGGAAAGGCGCGGCCGAAGGCTTCGGCAGCCTCGATCACGGCGCGATAGCCGGCGAGATTGGCCTGGCTCGACAGCACGTCCATCGCCTGGGCGCGGGTGATGCGCGGCATCAACTCCATCGCAAACGCGACGATGCCGGCATCCGCCATCGCCTTGATCGCGGCCTCATGGCCGTAAGGATCCATGATGGCGACCACCAGCGCACCGCGCTTGTAGTTGGCAAGCTCGGATGCTTCGGGCCGCTTCACCTTGATGACGACGTCGGCATCCTTGACCGCCTCGGCGTTCACGGCGGCGCCGGCGGCGGTAAATTCCGAATCCGGCAGGCCGGACGTGATGCCCGCGCCCGGCTCGACGGCGACATCGAAGCCCAGCGCCTTGTATTTCTTCACCGTGTCGGGCGAGGCGGCGACCCGCGGTTCCGACGGATCAATTTCCCTGGCGACGGCAATCTTCATGGGGCCTCCGGCGGCGCGGGAAGCTCGCGCGCGCAACTAATGGAGTGGATTTGACAATCGCTGCGGCGAGTCGTTGGGAAAATAGCGACGCCGATCGGCGGCGCGCGGGTCATGCATCAGGTCAGGAAAATCGCCATCAGGATGAGGATGAGGACGACGGTGGCGGTACCGTACTTCACCAGCGTGATGAAGCCCTCATAGGTCTGCTCGTGGGCAATGTAATCGTTGCCGTCAGCGGTCGTGTAGGCCACTTCGCTATGTTCTGCCATCGGTCTCCCCGTGAATTGGCGGCTCAACCGTGGAATTACCGCAATCCCCCCGGGAGGGCAACGCCGATAAAGGCGGCTTTGCCCTCCCTGTCGGTACATTCGGAAAGCCGATCGCCCCTGCCCTTCGCGCATTCGGTCTTCGAATGCGATCAGCCCATCGCTTCCAGCTCCCCGATCATGCTTGCGATCACCGACAACCCGCCGTCCCAGAATTCGGGATCCCTGGCATCGAGCCCGAACGGCTTGAGCAGTTCGGAATAATGTTTGGTGCCCCCGGCCGAGAGCATCGCCAGATAACGTTCCGCAAAACCGTCTTGAGCGTTCTCATAGACCGCGTAAAGCGAGTTCACCAGGCAATCGCCGAAGGCGTAGGCGTAGACGTAGAACGGCGAGTGGATGAAGTGCGGAATATACATCCAGAAGTTTTCGTAACCGGGGCGGATGTCGATGGCGGGGCCGAGGCTTTCGCCCTGCACGCTGAGCCAGATCTCGCCGACGCGCTCGGCGGTCAATTCGCCGTTCTTTCGTTCGGTGTGAACGGCGCGCTCGAAGGTATAGAACGCGATCTGCCGCACCACCGTGTTGATCATGTCCTCGACCTTGCCGGCGAGCAGCGCCTGGCGCTGCCTGGCGCTGCCGGTCTCCGTCAAAAGCCGCTTGAATGTCAGCATCTCGCCGAACACGCTTGCGGTTTCGGCGAGCGTCAACGGTGTCGGCGCCATCAGCGCGCCGTTCCTGGCCGCCAGCACCTGGTGCACGCCGTGACCAAGTTCGTGGGCAAGTGTCATCACGTCGCGCGGCTTGCCCTGATAATTCATCAGCACGTAAGGATGCGCTGACGGCGTGGTCGGATGCGAGAACGCTCCAGGCGCCTTGCCCGGCCGCACCGGCGCGTCGATCCAGCGGTCGGTGAAAAACCGCTCGGCAATTCCCGCCATTTCCGGCGAGAAGCCGCGATAGGCCGTCAGCACCATGTCCCTGGCTGCAGGCCAGGCGATGCTTGCCGTGGCAGCAAACGGCAACGGCGCGTTGCGATCCCAGTGCGGCAGCTTCTTCTTTTTGAACCAGGCCGCTTTCAGCCGGTAGTAGCGGTGTGAAAGCCTCGGATAGGCCGCGCGAACGGAAGCAACCAGCGCATCGACGACTTCGCGCTCGACGCGGTTGTTGAGATGGCGGGAATCCGCAACATCCTTAAAGCCGCGCCAGCGATCGGAAATCTCCTTGTCCTTGGCGAGCGTGTTGGTGATCAGCGCAAAGGTCCGCTCATTGGCCTTGAACGTCCTTGCCATGGCTTGCCCGGCCGCCTTGCGCTTTGCCGCGGAACGATCCTGCAAAAGGCTTAGCGTCGGCTCGATGGCAAGTTCATTGCCGCCGACCTTGAATCGCAACGCAGAGATGGTCTGGTCGAACAGCCTGTTCCAGGCGGTGTAGCCGCTTTGGGATTTCTCGTGAAACAGCTGCTCGATGCGGTCCTCGAGCTGGTACGGCTTGTCCTTGCGCAAATCCTCGATCCAGGGACGGTAGTGCGCCAGCTCGGGCGTCTGCATCGCCTGCTCGACAACGGCATCATCGATGCGGTTGAGTTCGAGGGTAAAAAACAACAGATGCACCGAGGCATTCGTCAGCCGCTCGGAAATGTCGCCGTAGAATTTCGAGATCGCGGGGTCGACGCTGTCGCCGGCGTGAACGAGGCCGGCATAGGAGCTTAAGCGGCCAGCGAGATCGTCGATCGCCTCATAGCGGCGCACCGCCTCGGCAAGCCACGTACCGCCGCCCGCCGCCGCCGTGCGCTCCGCCAGCCTGCCTTTGTAGTCGGTCTCAAACGCGACGCAATCGCCGTCCAACCTCTCGAGATCGGCGGTAACTTCGGGCGCGTCGATCCCGGAATAGAGGTCGGCAAGGTTCCATTCCGGCAGCTTCGCGTCCCTTGGCCTGGCGGCGGCTTTCTTCGAAGCCGGTTTGCGCGTGGTGGTAGATTTGCGGAGGGCAGACGAGGAGCGCGAAGTCATCTTGGTTGGAAACCCGTATTCAATCGGAATGGCTGGGGGAAGCGAAGGGCGACACGGTGAAGGTTTAAGTGGTCGTTAATCGGCTTCCGCCACAGTGCCCCGATTCGAGACAGATAGTTGTAAAGCGTGAGGAGTGCCATGGCTGCCAGTATTTTGATCGCCGACGACGATGCGGTGCAACGTCGTCTGGTGGAGAATATGGTGCAGAAATGCGGCTATGAGACAATGGTGGTCGATTCCGGCGATGCGGCAATCGCGCTCCTGACCGCCCCCGATGGCCCCATTTTCGATGCGATGGTGCTCGATCTCGTGATGCCCGGTCTCGATGGCCTGGGCGTGCTGGCCAAACTCCGTGACGCCGGTCTTTCGATCCCGGTGGTGGTGCAGACCGCCCATGGCGGCATCGACAATGTGGTGTCGGCGATGCGCGCCGGCGCGCAGGATTTCGTGGTCAAGCCGGTCGGCATGGAGCGGTTGCAGGTGTCGCTGCGCAACGCGCTCAACACCAGCGCGCTCAGAGGCGAGCTGCAGCGCATCAAGCACAGCCGAGAAGGCCGGCTGACCTTTGCCGACATCATCACCCGCAGCGAAGCCATGTCCGCCGTCATGCGCACCGCGCAGAAGGCGGCCGCCTCCACGATCCCCGTGCTGATCGAGGGTGAGTCCGGCGTCGGCAAGGAAATGTTCGCACGCGCCATCCATGGCAGCGGCGAACGCAAATCGAAACCATTCGTTGCTGTCAATTGCGGCGCGATCCCGGACAATCTGGTGGAATCGATCCTGTTCGGCCACGAGAAGGGAGCCTTTACCGGCGCCACCGAGCGTCACGTCGGCAAGTTCGTCGAAGCCTCGGGCGGCACGCTGTTTCTGGATGAGGTCTCCGAATTGCCGCTGACCGCGCAGGTGAAATTGCTTCGCGCGCTGCAGGAAGGTGCTATCGAAGCGGTCGGCGGGCGCAAGCCGGTAAAGGTCGACGTGCGGATCATCTCGGCGACCAATCGCAAATTGCTCGACCGCGTCAAGGGCGGTCAATTCCGCGAGGACCTGTTCTATCGCCTGCACGTGCTGCCGGTAACGATCCCGCCGCTGCGGATGCGGCGCGAGGACATTCCGCATCTCCTGCGGCATTTCCTGGCGCGTTTCTCGGCCGAACAGAGCCGTCACATCACCGGCATTTCCGGCGAGGCCATGGCCTATCTGTCGCAACTGGATTGGCCGGGCAACATCCGGCAGCTGGAGAACACGGTGTATCGCGCCGTGGTCATGAGCGAAAGCGACCAGCTTGGGCTGTCCGACTTCCCGCAAGCGGCGAACATGCCCTCCCCGCCGATCTCAAGCGCGCCGAGCGAGCCGCTGGTTGTCGAACCGGTCTCAAACGCCATCGTGCCCGCGATGGTCTCCGGTATTGAGATACCCATAGCTCCTCTTGCCGCCGCCGGCATGCTCTCGATGCTGACCAATACGGGAGACGTCCGGCCGCTCGAAGAATTGGAGAGCGAAATCATTCGCTTCGCGATCTCGCATTATCGAGGTCAGATGTCGGAAGTGGCGCGGCGACTCAAGATCGGCCGCTCGACCCTTTATCGAAAGATCGACGAGGCCGCGGATGCCGATCCCGCCGGCGGGGGAACGGAACGCTCATGATCTTTGTTGGCGCCATTGCGGCATGTTGGCGCGCATGAAGAATGCGGCCAAAAATGGCCATCCTGGTGTTTTGTGAATCAGTCGGACTTGGAAGATTTGAACCGTTGCCCGGAGGTGACAGACAAAGGCAGGCGCGCATGGCAAAAGCGGGTAATTCAATGCCGAAGCATTGAACTCAGTTTGTCGTGAGTAGCCCCACTGCGGCTGGCTGCATAGGGGGTGGCGCATGTATCGTCTGCGTATGAATCGTCGCTCGCAGACCCGGCATGCTTGGAGAATGGGAGCACATCTCACCAGAATGCGCTTCAAAATTCCGGACAGGTCGGCGTTTTTGCGAAAACGGCAATGAACCAACTTAAAGCTGCTCCAAGACGGGAGCAGTTCACACAAGGGGTGTGATAATGCGGGAATGTGGGAAGAACCGTGGTGGATACGACCGCGTACTGATGGCTGTCGCGGCAACGTTCCTCACAGTGTCGGCAACCTCGGCATGGGCGCAGGGCGATCAGATACGCAACAGCGCCGCCGAACTGGCAATCGATGCCGCCATCCCGCGCCCCGAACCTGCCAATGTACCGCCCCCGACCGCCAGCGACTTCAAGCTGGACACGCCGGTGCCGGCTTCGGACGCCGCGAAGGTCACCGAGAAGTCAGCGCCTGAACCCACGACGACAAAGCCCGCCGCAGTGGTCACCGCTCCGGCCTCCGAGCCTGCCAAGCTCGATGCCGGCATCCCGCGCCCCGAACCCGCCAATGTGCCGCCCCCGACCGCCAGCGACTTCAAGCCGGACACGCAGCCGACGGCTTCCGATGCGGCTACACCCTCGCCGGAGCCCGCGAAGGAACCCGTCAAGGCGGCCAGCAACGTACCGCCGGCGGATCAGCCGGTGGCCGACAGGCTGCGCGACGCCTTTGCCGCGAAATCGCTGCGCTACTTCGACCGCAAGGTGGAGCGGGCGGCCGTGGAGAAATTCTACACCTCGCGCGAATACGCGCCGATCTGGACCGCGGCCGGTAAATTGACCGACAGCGGCAAGGGTGCCATGGCGCGGCTGAAGGATGCCGCTTCGGAGGGGCTGAACCCGTCCGATTATCCCGTGCCGGATTTTGCAGCGGCGACCACGCCGGATGCGCTGGCTGACGCCGACCTGAAATTGACCGCCAGCGTGCTCGACTACGCGCGTCAAGCCCAGAGCGGCCGCATGCACTGGTCGCAGGTGTCGGGCGACATCCAGTATCCGGAGCACCCGACCGACCCGGCCGAAGTGCTGACGAACGTCACGCTCGCCAAGGATGCCTCCGCGGCGCTCGACGGCTATAACCCGCCGCACAAGCTCTATCGCGCCTTGAAGGCAAAGCTTGCCGAACTGCGCGGCCAAGGCGACGGGCCGGCCATCCAGATCGCGGATGGGCCAGTGCTCAAATTCACGCCTGCGCGCGGCAAGAAGCAAGACGAGACCGCGATGGAAGACGAGCGGGTCCCGCAATTGCGGGCCAAGCTCGGCATCACCGAAAACCGGGGCGACACCCGTTACGATGCCACCGTTGCGGAAGCCGTGCGCAAATTCCAGGCGAGTGCCGAGCTGAAGCCGACCGGCATGCTCGACGAGCGGACGATCAGGGCGATCAACAGCCCGAAGCACGATCGCCAGATCGATACCATCATCATCAACATGGAGCGGTGGCGCTGGTTGCCACGCGATCTCGGCGCGCCCTCGGTCGGGGACGCCTATGTCATTCTCAACATCCCCGATTATACGCTAAAGGTGATGCAGAATGGCCAGCAGGTCTGGACCACGCGGGTCGTGACCGGCCAGCCCGGCGTTCATGCAACCCCGCTCCTGACGGAAACGATGAAGTTCATCACCGTCAATCCGACCTGGAACGTGCCGCCCTCGATCATCTACAACGAATATCTGCCGGCGCTGCAGCAGGATCCAACCGTGCTGCAGCGGATGGGGCTGAGGCTCGAGTACGGCCAGGACGGCAGCGTCCATATCTCGCAACCGCCAGGCGAGGGTAACGCGCTCGGCCGCATCCGCTTCAACTTCCCGAACAAGTTTTTGGTCTATCAGCACGACACGAATGAGAGATACTTGTTCGCGAAGGAAGACCGTGCGTTCAGCCATGGCTGCATGCGGGTGCAGAATCCGGATCAATATGCCTCGATCCTGCTCAATATCACCGACCCGAACGCGCATTATACGCCGGAGAAGATCCGCAGCATGTACGGGCAGGGCGAGGTCGACATCAAATTCCCGACGCCGATCCCGGTGAACATCACCTACCAGACGGCGTTTGTGGACGATGCGGGCGTCCTGCAACTCCGCAAGGACGTCTACGGGCGCGACGCCACCATGGCCTCGCTGCTTCGCTCCGGCCGAACCAGGGATCTGGAAAGTGTGGTCGCCCACTCCCAGCCCAGCTATGGCCGTCCTGCCGGCCTCAGGGTCGCCAGCGACGGCTGGGGACCGGGCTTTGGATCGAATTCATGGTCGTCGGGCCCCTCGTTCTTCGACCGCCTGTTTGGCGCACCGAATCCGCCACCGGCAGCTGCGGCTCGGCGCCCGCAACGCCGCGTGTATGAGCGCTGACCCCGGGAAAAACGCTCGAACGGCTCAGATTCTCAAATGCCCGCAAAGGCCTCGTCCGTCCAGACGGGGCCTTTCGCATTTGCCATTTCCCCACCGCGGCTAACCGGCGGGCTATTTTTCGCCACACTCACCGCGTTAGGTCTCGGCTTGGACTTGGGGGGAAGAGTTTATTCTCACTTAACTCTTCCGAATTAAGATTGCATTTACACTCTTTCGCCGCACGGGGTGGCGCAAGAGTTCTTGCGTTTCGGTCGTCTTTGGGTGGGCTCGTTACGTGCTGATTGGTCTCGCACGCCAATTCAAATTGTCGTCTCTGCCCCAGGCCGGATATCAATTCGGCCTGACGTCTCTTTTGCTATTTGCGGGAGCGGGTTCAGTACACGACGCGACCGCGCTGAACGAGACCCGAACGCTTTCATTCCACCACACTCATTCCGACGAAGACCTTACCGTCACCTTCAAGCGTGACGGCCGTTACGACGAAGAGGCACTCAAACAGCTCAATCATTATCTCCGCGACTGGCGCAGCCAGGAACAGACCACCATGGATCGTCATCTGTTCGACATCCTCTGGGAAGTCTACCGCGACGTCGACGGCAAGAAGCCGATCCAGATCATCTCCTCCTATCGTTCCCCCGCCACCAACGCCATGCTCCGCCGCCGCTCGTCAGGGGTGGCCCGCTTCAGCCAGCACATGCTCGGGCATGCGATGGATTTCTTCATTCCGGACGTCCCGCTCGAGCAGATCCGCTTCGCCGGCCTGCGGCTACAGCGCGGCGGCGTCGGCTTCTATCCCACCTCGGGATCGCCTTTCGTCCATCTCGATACCGGCAGCATCCGCCACTGGCCGCGCATGACCCACGATCAGTTGGCCCGCGTCTTCCCCGATGGACGCACGGTGCATGTCCCATCCGATGGTGTTCCGCTCAAGGGGTATGAACTTGCGCGAGCCGACATCGAGAAGCGCGGCAATGGCGACGATGCGTCGATCGTGAGCAAGACGCCAAACCTGTTCGCGCGTCTGTTCGGCAACAAATCCAACGACGAAGAGGATGAGGGCGCTGCGCCCCCCGCCAAGGCCGTTGCAATTGCCGCCGTTCAGACCAAGGACGCCAAGTCCGCAGAGGCCGTGCCGATGCCGCGGGCAAAGCCTGCCGGCCCGACCCTGCAGCTCGCCTCCGCCGACATGCAGGGCGCGCAACCGGCCAAACCGAAAGAGGCGGTGGCGACGGAAAAGACCGAGTCGAGGCCGCAAACACCGGCTGACATCATCAACGCCCGCGGGTTCTGGGGCGAGACGTCCACGCCGAAAGAAGCCACGCCGGAGCAAGTCGCCTCGCTCCGCGCCCGCGAGGTGCTCGCTTCGACCACCGAACCGCAATCGACCGCCAGCGTTCCCGCCGTCTACCAGGCGCTGGCCTATGCGCCCGCCGCCGCCACCTCCGGCGATCGCGCCAATGTCGTCGCGGCGAGCGCGCCCGTTCCCTACAGCGCCCGGCCGTCGTCGCCGAACCGCAATTCAATGGCGGTTACCGACGTCACGACCGTCGTCGCCAAGGGCGCACAGGGTCAGGGCGGCGTGGTCGCGACCTCGACCCGGCTCGCCGCCTCCGCAGCCGGCGATGCCTGGATACGCGTCATGATGCTGGCGCCGAGTGCCAGCACATCGATGTCCGTGACCGTGCTTGGAGATGCCGATCTGACCTTGATGAACGCGCATTTTGTCAAGCCGCGGTCCGTTATCGCGATGGGCTTCTCCGAAGATCCGCTCTTGGGCCTGAGCTGCGATCAATTCACGGGATCCGCCACCGCGACGCTGACGATGCAGTCCTTTGTGATGCGAACGGCATCGCTGCGTTGAGCGGCTTCACCGGTTAGCGGTTTCCCGGTTTGGTTATCGTCTTGCTGGCCGCGGGCGGTTGTGCGCCCGCCTCAATTCCCGCACCGAGTTGCGGGCTCCCAGATGATAGGTCAAGGCCAGCGAAAGGCAGATCGACAGCGGCGCTGCGGGCAGGACGCCCGTCAGTTTCAGCACTAGCGCCCTGTTCGCCCGATATTCGAACTCGTCGGGGAATCGCTCGCGAAATGTCTCGATCAGGGTGGTCCGACAATTGAACAAGACGGCGCAACGTTGCTCGCCATCCTTGACCTGACCGAGCCGGATGGTGCTCCCGCTGCCTGTTTGTTGCGTCAGGTATGCCGGCTCGCCCCATTTCAGAGTCTCCAATAGTGGCCCGACACCGTCACACGCCGCGGCAGTCGTGAAAATCAGCTTGCGTACTTCCAGAAGCCGCCTGCGGACAGGCAGTGGAAATGCCTCGAAGGCACGACTCACATCGCGCGAGAGCTGCGGCGTCACCACTCAAAACCCCTCAAGGGCAAGTGGATGTCGGTAAGAAGCTCCGGGGGAGGCACTTCTGTTGGATTGTTGAGGTACGTCTCGAAGATAGGGGCATCATCGGCATCGTAGCCCGAGGAAGGCAACCATACCCCGAGCAGCCAGCGGTAGGCATCCTTCATATCGGCATAAGGCCCCTTGTAGCGAAGCCTGGCATAGACGCCACCGCGCAGCACCGTCGTCTCAAGCGAAGACGGAAGATTGACGTCCTCGGAAACGGGAGTGCAGGCCTTTGACCGCAACGCGTCCGC
>Ga0070714_100002385_pt1 | contig 13826 bp, 9 predicted proteins | sample LARL83metaG_FD_65450 | JGI IMG/M metagenome (GOLD analysis project Ga0070714, IMG submission 65450) | Corn, switchgrass and miscanthus rhizosphere microbial communities from Kellogg Biological Station, Michigan, USA - LAR L8-3 metaG | ecosystem: Host-associated > Plants > Roots > Rhizosphere ...
TGCTCGATGTAGCGCAGGCTCGTGCCGATGCTCAGCTTCAGGTGCTCCGCCAGCGGCCAGTAGGGCCGGCCGAGCGCGCGGCGCAGATTGTTTACCCGATGGTTCACGCCCAACATGACGCCGTGCAACACGTCACCGAGGCGGCTCATCCAACGCGGACACACCATCGCCTCATCGAACTGATCACCGTGCAGCACCAACAGCCGTTCGCCACGGGCGGTGCGGTGCACCCATTCACGATGGACTTCGAACTGCCCGCGCAGCATCTGCGCGAGCATCCCGAGGCTTTCGTCATGATTGCCCGGGATGTACACCAAACGCGTTCCCGCGCGCTGACGTGCGAGCAGCGTGCGCAGGACCTGTGTGTGAGCGCTCGTCCAGAAGGCGCGCCGCGCGAGGCTGAGCGCATCGACGATGTCCCCGACCAGCACGATGCATTGCGCGTCGATACCGTGCAGGAACTCGTTGAGCTCGTTCGCCCGCGCGTGCCGAAAGCCGAGGTGAATATCAGAAAGGAACAGCGTGCGCGCGCTGATGGTGCCCCCCCGCAGTGGGCTGCCGCTCGCCATGCAGAAGCTCGACCTCTTTCCAGGAGTGGCACGCGTAGCGTCGGTCGCGCATGTGTCCGTTGCGTGACATTGTAGCGAAGTCTTTCTTACAAATTAGCGGCTTGCGTGCGAATCTTAAGCCAGTGCGGCGTTCTGCAGCCGTGCCATGACCACCCGCTCTGCGGGGAAGTGACAGCTGAAAGTGCTGCCCGCGCCGAGTGTGCTCTGCACCTCGAGCGTCGCGCCATGACGCTGCAGCACGTGCTTCACGATGGCAAGCCCCAGACCCGAGCCGCCCGTCGAGCGTGAGCGTCCGGGATCGACACGATAGAAGCGCTCGGTGAGGCGCGGAATGTGCTCGGGCGGAATCCCCATCCCCGTGTCCGTCACCGCGAAGTGCCCGCCGTCCTCATCCACCCACCAGCGCATCTCGAGCGACCCCTCCGCCGGAGTGTACTTGGCGGCGTTGTCGACCAGGTTGGAGAAAGCAGAGTGAATCTCGGGCTCATCGCCGTGGAGCTGCGCGGGGGAGTTGACGCGCACCCGCACCGCGCGCGGATGCACCGCTCGAGCGAGCACATCCTTGCGCAGCAACGCCATGAGCGCTGCGATGTCGATCGGCTCACCACCGACGAATACGTCGCTCTCCTCGAGGCGCGAGAGCTCGAGCAGGTCGCGGATGATCGCGGTCATGCGTTCGGCCTGGCGACGCATCTCCGCGATCGGACCCTGCAGATCGGGATCGAGGGCGCTGTCCTGGGCGAGCGTCTCGAGATACCCCGATATCACCGTCAGCGGCGAGCGCAGCTCGTGCGAGGAGTTGGCGACGAAGTCGCGCCGCACTGCCTCGAGGCGCATCTGCCGGGAGACATCGCTCACCAGCAACAGCAACTGCCCATCGCCGTAAGGTGCGACCTGCATCGACAGGTAACACTCCTCCCCGGTGGTGGTGCGGATGATGACCGGGTTCGTATAGTCCCCACCGCCGAGGTAGCGCACGAACTCCGGCTCGCGCATGAGATGCTCGATGCGCATGCCGAGGTCGGCGGTGCGGCGCAGGTTGAGCAGCCGCGCCGCCATGCGGTTGAACCAGACGATCTCGCGCTGCGCATTGAGGATGACCACGCCATTCGGCAGTGCTGCGGTCGAGCGCTGCAGCTGGCGCATGAGCTGCACGAAGCGTTGCTTGTGAAAGCGCTTGCGACGGTGCAGCCGCACGATCTGCGCGATGATCTCGCCCCACACGCCGCCCACATCCGGAGGATCGGCGTAGCTGCGGTGGCGCAGCCACCACTCCAGGCGGAAGAGATTGGCGAGTACCCAGCCGAGATGCAGCGCGAGCGCGCAGGCAAGCCCACCCCAGACGTTGCCGAGCAGCCAGCCGACGCCGCAGCCGATCGCCACGGTGCCGAGCAGGCGGCCCGCCGCGAACCACCATGCCTGTGTGGCGGGTTCCATCGATCCTGGCGTCTCTTGTATATAACGGCGATCGTACTCGTGCCGATCGCAGGTGCGCTATACGGTACGCGCCGAGAAACGATAACCCGAGCCGCGCACCGTCTGCACGAAGCGATCGAAGCCGTAATCCTCGAGCGCCTTGCGCAGCCGGCGGATGTGCACGTCGATGGTTCGCTCTTCGACGTAGACGTTGCCGCCCCAGATCCGATCGAGCAGCTGATCGCGCGTGTAGACGCGCTCGGGGTGCGTCATGAAGAACTCCAGCATCCGGTACTCGGTCGGTCCGAGGGCTACGGTGCGCTCGCCCACCATGACGCGGTGACTGCCCTGGTCGAGGACCAGGCCCTCGAATTCGATGCGCTCATCGACACCATTAGCGCCCCCGCGGCGCAGGACGGCGTTGATACGCGCGAGCAGCTCGCGCGGTGAAAAGGGCTTGGTGACGTAGTCATCCGCGCCGCCCTCGAGCCCGGCCACCTTGTCGCCTTCCTCGGCACGCGCGGTGAGCATGATCACCGGCAACTCGCGCGTTTCGCGGTCGCGCTTGAGCGCTCGCGTCAACTCCAGGCCACTCATGTCCGGCAGCATCCAGTCGACCAGCACGAGGTCAGGGCGCGTGTCGGCGAGTGCGGCGCGTGCACTGCGGCAGTCCTCGGCCTCGCGCACCTCGAAACCGGCGCGCTTGAGACCGAAGGCGATCATTTCGCGGATCGGGCGCTCGTCTTCAACGATCAGAACCTGTTTGGCGGGCATCGTGTCCAGGCCTGCACCGGGCAGGAGAACCGTTTATTACAGGGCCACTGTGTTGCAGTTAGATGACAAACCCGCGAACGGTGTCAGTTTAATGACGAGCGGGGCGTCACACGTGTGACATCATCGCGCAAGTAGACGGGAAGTGCTTGTTCCGGCGCAACAAATCGACCGGCGGCGACTGCCGGCAAGGCGAGGCGGGCAATCTCTGCAGCTCTCGGGAGCAGATCCGCCCGCACCGCATCGAGGACCAGCTCGGTGCACAGCTCAGGGTACGCGGCGAAGCCCGATCCGACACCGGCCAGGTGCCCAGACGGCAAAGGGCGGGAAGCCGGCGATCCCTGCAACCAGTCCGCAGGCAGCCGCACCGCGGAAGGCGGGCCGACCCGCTCTTCACCATGTGCCGTGGCGGTGCTTTCGCTCGAGCGCTCGAAGCACGCCCAGTAGACCTCCCGCATGCGGGCATCCGCGCACACGAGTACACGGCCGATCGCCCGGTCCTCATCCAGAGATCGCTGCGCGAGCGCCTGCAGGTTGGACACCGGGACCACCGGCAGCCGCGCACCGAACGCGAGACCCTGGGTCACACTGGCCGCAAGGCGCACTCCGGTGAATGCACCGGGCCCACGTCCGAAGGCGATGGCATCGAGAGCGCTCAGAGCGATGCCTCCTTCGCCGAGCAGCGCATCCACCATGGGCAAGATGGCGTCCGCGTGGCCGCGCTCGAGGCGCTGCTCGCGCTGCAGCAGCCGTCCATCGAGCAGCAACGCCGCTGAGCAGCTCTCAGTGGCGGTATCGAGGGCGAGAATGTTCACGGCGCCGCGACAGCGTGCGCGGCTGGTGCACGTGGCGCATGGCGCACGAGGAAACGACGCACCTCGGCGGCATCGGAAGTCACCGTCATGGGCGGCAGCGCCGCGATGAACACCTGACCGTAGCCACGAGCTAACACACGCGGATCGCAGATCGCGACGACACCGTAGTCGTCTTCACTGCGAATCAGGCGACCGGCACCCTGCTTGAGAGCCAGCGCAGCCTCGGGTAACTGGTAGTCGCGGAACGCGTTGCCACCGATGGCGGTCAGGTGCTCGATGCGCGCACGCACCATCGGATCATCCGGCGGGGCAAACGGCAGTTTCTCGATCACCACCAGCCGCAACGCCTCGCCCTTCACATCCACGCCTTCCCAGAAGCTTGCGGTACCGAGCAGCACGCCATTGCCGTCCGCGCGAAACTCCTGCAACAGCCGTTCGCGTGGTGCCTCACCCTGCACGAACAGGCGATACGGAGGCTCGGCGCCCCACTGCGCGCGCAGCAGCGCCGCTCCCTGCGTCAGTGCGCGGTGGCTCGTGAACAGCACGAAGGCACCGCCGCCAGCCGCCTCGATCAGCGGCCGCGCGGTGTCGATGACTGCGGCAACATATCCGGGCGAGGACGGTTGCGGCAAACCGGCCGGAAGATAAAGGAGCGCCTGCCGCTCATGATCGAAAGGACTCTCGATACGCAGTGTGGCCGCCTCGGCAAGGCCCAGCCGCCCGGTGAAGTGCGCGAACTCCTCGCCCACCGAGAGCGTTGCCGAGGTGAAAATCCACGATCCGCGCCGCGCGGACAGGAGCGCGCGAAACCGTGCGGAAATATCGAATGGCACGAGACTCAGGGTGAAGCCGCGCGCGCCCGACTCGAGCGTGCGCGCACCATCGAGCTCATCGAAGGTGACGATGCGGGCGAGATTCAGCGCCATCTCGGCGGCGCGCTCGGCGAGCTGAGCCAGCGCCGTTTGCTCCGCGCACGTACTCAGCACGGCTGCGAGGCTCTCCAGTGCCTCGATGAGTGAGTGCAGCGGATGAGTTGCCGCGACGCTCATCGACCACGCCACACGACCGGCTGCCGCGGGAAGCGCGGCACGCAGCGTTGCCAGGGACTCTTCGAGCGCCGCCAGCGCGGCGGCGCAAGTCTGCGACGCGGATGGCTGCGGCGCACTGTCGGCCAATTCGACCCGAACGTCCTTTAGCAGTGACTCGATCTGCCGACTGCTCACATGGGCGCCGAAGAACTGCGTGGCCAGATCGGGAATCTGGTGAGCCTCATCGAGAATCACGGCGTCGGCGCTGCCGAGCAGGTCACCGAACCCATCCTCCTTCAAGGTCAGGTCCGCGAGCAGCAGGTGATGGTTGACGATCACGATGTCTGCCTCGAGGGCCTCGCGCCGTGCCGCCACCACGTGGCAGTGGGCGATCTCCGGGCAACGCGTGCCGAGGCAGCTCTCGCGCGTTGAAGTCACCTGCGCCCACACCGGATGAGAATCGGAAAGACCGCGCACCTCGGCGAGATCGCCACGCCGTGTGGTGCGCGCCCAGCGCTGAATCCGCGTCAGCAGCGCGGGCGGGCGCGCACCAGGTGCATCGACGAGCGACAGCTGCTCACCAGCGGCTTCGGCACGCCCGAGGCGATAACGGCACAGGTAGTTGCCGCGGCCCTTGAGCAGCGCCACGCGCGCTGGACGCCCAAGCGCTGCGCTCACGAGGGGCAGGTCCTTGGCGAACAACTGGTCCTGCAGCGTGCGCGTACCGGTGGAGATCAGAATGCGCGCACCCGAGAGCAGGGCCGGTACCAGATAGGCGAAGGTCTTGCCCGTGCCGGTACCCGCTTCGACCACGAGCGATGCCTGTGATGCCAACGCGTCGCTCACGCTCTGCGCCATGCGCAGCTGCTCGCGCCGCACCCTGAAGTCCGGCAACGCTCGCGCAAGCGGACCCGTGTAACCGAATATGTCCTCGAGATCCAACATGTCGTGCGCGGCTCACCGCCAAGGCTGCGTCTGATACTGGCGCGCCAGCCGCCTGCATGTCGAGCGACATATCTTCATGAATTTCCAGCAAACTGGTGCGTAGTCGTCAGCACGGTTACTCTATCAGGGCAAGGCTAGCACCCGCGATATAATTACCGGTTTCACCAGGCACCACCGGACAAAAGGAACGCGCGATGGCCACTGCAGCAGACAGGCTGCGCCCCCTACCCCGCCTCAGCCCCGCCGTGAGCGCGTGGGTTGACTCGGTGCGCGAGCTCACTCAGCCGCGCGCGATCCACTGGTGCGAGGGGAGCGAGGCCGAGGCGCGCGAGATCACCGCGCAATTGCTCTCGAGCGCGGAGCTCACGGCGCTCAACCCCACGCAATTTCCGGACTGCTATCTGTACCGCTCGGCGCCGAACGATGTGGCGCGGGTAGAGCATCTCACCTACATCTGCACCCGCTCGCGCGACGATGCCGGTCCCAACAACCACTGGATGGACCCGCAGCAGGCACATGCGCGGCTGCGCGAGTTGTTTCGCGGCTGCATGCGCGAGCGCACTCTGTACGTGATTCCCTATTGCATGGGGCCGATCGATTCGCCGCTGTCGCGTTGCGGAGTGGAGATCACCGACAGCCCCTATGTCGTGCTCAACATGCTGATCATGACGCGTGCCGGCCGCCCGGCTCTCGAGCGCATTGCGCGCGAGCAGAGCTTCGTGCGCGGGCTCCATTCGATCGGCGAGCTCGATCCCGAGCGGCGTTTCATCATGCACTTTCCCGAAGAGCTTGCGATCGAAAGCTATGGCTCCGGGTACGGCGGCAACGCGCTGCTCGGCAAGAAGTGCCACGCGCTGCGCATCGCCAGCTGGCAGGCGCGCAGCGAGGGTTGGCTCGCCGAGCACATGCTGATCGTCGGGCTGCAGAATCCGCGCGGCGAAACCCACTACCTGGCCTGTGCTTTTCCGTCCGCCTGCGGCAAGACCAACCTCGCCATGCTGATTCCGCCGGCCTCGCTGCCGGGATGGCGCGTGTTCACCGTTGGCGACGACATCGCCTGGTTGCATCCGCGCGCCGATGGGCGGCTGTGGGCCATCAATCCCGAGTCCGGTTACTTCGGTGTCGTCCCAGGCACCAATCCGCAGACCAACCGCAACGCCTACGAAATGATCCGCCGCGACACGCTGTTCACCAACGTCGCGATCACTGCGGACAAACAGCCCTGGTGGGAGGGGCTGCCGAGTGGCACCCCGGTGCTCGACTGGCAGGGTCGTCCGTACGATCCAGCTCGGGGCCCGGCGGCGCATCCGAACTCGCGCTTCACGGTCTCGGCGCGGCGCAATCCGAGTTATTCACCCCATGCGGAGGATGCGCGCGGGGTGCCGATATCCGCCCTGGTGTTCGGCGGACGCCGGCGCGAAGTGGCGCCGCTGGTCTACGAGGCGCGCGACTGGCAGCACGGAGTGCTGGTCGGCGCGTCGCTCGCCTCGGAGACCACCGCGGCCGCCGTCGGACAGGTCGGCGTCACGCGCCGCGACCCGATGGCGATGCAGCCCTTCTGCGGATACAACTTCGGCGATTACTGGCAGCACTGGCTCAAGGTCGGCGCGCGGCTGGCGCGGCCGCCGAGCATCTACCACGTCAACTGGTTCCGTCGCGACGCCAACGGCAAGTTCCTCTGGCCGGGCTTCGGCGAAAATCTGCGTGTGCTCGCCTGGATGCTGGAACGGTGCGCGGGGCGCGCCGGCGCAAATGAATCCGCGATCGGCCGCCTGCCGCGACCGGAGGACCTGGACCTGCGCGGTCTCGACCTCGGTCCGCAGGCACTTGCGGCGCTGCTCGCGGTAGATCCGGCACTGTGGCGCAAGGAGATCGCCGAGCTGCGCTCCTACCTGGGCAAGTACGGCGAACGCCTTCCGGGTGCGCTGCTCGCCGAGTTGCGGACGACCGAGGAGCGGCTCGGCTGATCGCAACGGCGTGCGGGTGCTGTTTAACCCTCTTCGCAGGTGAAGCGGATAGTCTGCGGCGAGCCCTGCTCGGGCAGGCGCCCCAGCCCGATCATGCCCTGGCCCCTGATCTGCAGACTGTCACGGCGCACGAAAGACTCCTCGCCGTCCGAGCTCTGTACGAAGGTACCGTTGGTACTCTGGTCGATAAGCACGAACTTGTTGCGGCTGATCTCTATGCGTGCGTGCAGCCGCGAGATGAGGTTGCCCTTGACGACGACGTCATTGTCCTCGGCACGGCCGATGGTGATGCTCGAATGGCGGTCATCGACCAACAGCTCGCGGTCATCGCAGCGTAATCGCAGACGCATGACACGCGCGGGCCGCGACTCGGTGGCGATGCCGGGCACCATGCTGGTGACGTCCTCCGTCTGCCACAGTACCTCATAGAGCACCACTTCATTGCCCTGGCCCTTGAGCGTAGCGATGTCGATCTGACGGCACGCAGCGCGCCATTCCGGCGACAGCCGCTCGACCATCGCCGCGGTGGTCACGATCTGACCGGCCTTCGCCTGACTGGTCATGCGATTGGCGGTGTGCACCGCCGCGCCGAACACGTCGCGGTTCTCGAGCATCACCGGTCCAAAGTGGCAACCGATGCGAATGGCAACCGGCTGGCCCTCGACCTTCAGCTGCGCGTGACTGGATATCTGCTGCTGCATCTGCGCCGCCGCGTTGAGGGCGGCGTCGGCGCTGGGGAAGGTCGCCATGACCTCATCGCCCATGGTCTTGATCACCGTGCCCTGCCGCTGCTCCGTGGCGTTGCGCATCACCTCGATGCAGATCGCCACCATATCGCGCGCGCGCACATCGCCCATGATGTCGTACAGCCGCGTCGAGCCGACGACGTCGGCGAACAGGATCGCGAGTTCGATGTCTTTGCCCATGAGCGCATCTGATTATACGCACGGGCCGCAAGACTGCGAGAACCGCGGCTGTGACGCCAATCCTGTCCGCGTATCAGGCTTGCTGCTGCACACCGGCGGGCACAGCACGACGCAACAGCCCCGCGTCCGCATTGCTCGCGCGCGCACCCTCGCTCAACGTGCGCCGGTACTCGCGCGCACCGGGCTCGCCGGCGTACAGCCCGAGCATGTGGCGCACTATCGGGGCGAGACGCTCGCCGGCCGCGAGCTCGCGTGCCGCGTAGCGCTGCATGCGCTCGATCAGCGCGAGGCGCGTCGGCGGCGTATTGCCCCACAGAGCCTGTTGCAGCTCCGCGAGCACGAACGGGCGATGGTATGCCTCGCGTCCGAGCATGACGCCAGCGCACCACTCGAGCGCCGCCACCACCGAGCGCGCATCGCTTAGCCCACCGTTGACGACCACCGGCAGTGATGGAAAGACCTGCTGCACGCGCCGCACGACATCGTAGCGTAGCGGTGGAATCTCGCGATTCTCGCGCGGCGAGAGTCCACCGAGCACGGCCTTGCGGGCGTGCACGATGGCGAGCGCGCAGCCGGCGTCGCGCACCGCGGCGGTGAATCGGCACAGCGACTCGAAGTCGCGCTCATCGAACTGCGCCACCGGGCCGGCGGCCGTGCGCGATTCGGCAGTTACCACGCCGATGCGCATCTTCACGGTGACCGGCACACGCACCACCGCGCGCATCGCCGCCACGCACTCGGCCACGAGCTCCGGCTCGCGCATCAGGCAGGCGCCGAAGGCGCCGCTCGCCACGCGCTCGCTCGGGCACCCGCAGTTGAGGTTGATCTCATCGTAGCCCGCCTCCTCTCCGGCACGTGCCGCCGCGGCGAGCTCCGCCGGATCACTGCCACCCAACTGGAGTGCGAGCGGATGCTCTTCGGGGTCGAACGCCATCAGCCGGGCGCGCTTGCCGTGCAGGATCGCGCGGGCGTTGATCATTTCCGTGTACAGCAGCGCATCGGGCGAGAAGCCGCGCAGGAAGAAGCGGCAGTGGCGGTCGGTCCAGTCCATCATGGGTGCGACCGAGATGCGCCGATCGAGTTTTTCGGGCGTTTGCTCGACGAAAATACCTATTTTCCCAGTGCTTTCCATGCGGCGCGTTTCTGCGGCATTTCTGCGTGCGCAGGCGAGTTTATCGGTTGCAGAGGTGACATATATAGGTGACAAGAATAGCTTGTCACCTCTGAGGTACGCATGGCAACGATACGAGCGAGACGGCAAGCCAACGGCCTCGACGCGTTACACCGCGTACGTCCGTATTCGCAGGGGAAAGGCGATCCTCCATACTGAGCCAAAACGTTCTCTCACCGGTCCGCCGCAGTGAGCTGGGCCCGGCACCGCGAGATTGTGCTCGAAGATCCATCCTCGCTCACACGTGTCCATCAGGGCACTCCAACGCTCGCCGAATTTGGAATTCCTGGAGCGCCACGCGCTCGGTAGCACTGATGCGCTTACGCTGTCAGTTCCGGCGAGCGCCCGTTCGACCAGGCGCTTGAGGAAAGCCGATTCGGAAAGGCCCTGACGCGCAGCCGCGTCTGCGAAACGGTGCTTGAGATCGGAGCTGCCCCACGTGGAGAGATGTGTGCTGCGAGAAGTCATGCAGCACATTTGAATCAAACAGGCACTTCACTTCGATGTGTCCACCAGGTGTATTGCAGTGCCGCGCTCCTCAGTATGTATTTCTGGATCGCCACCATGATCTTGCCACCGACGATCTCGACCGGATTTGAGGCGCCCCGTCTCCGGATTGAGAGTGAGACGGCCGGTGGTGACTCATACTTCAGCCGTGCGCGCGACACGTGACGGTGTTACCGTTGAGGCTTCCCTGAGGCACGCCGATACGACCAACGTCCGATGGTACGTCGAGCCCGCGCTCTAGAACATGCAGAAGCCCACACCGCAATCGCTCTGACGGTGGCGGTCATTGGCCAGCTGTATCTCTTCGGCGGTCGCTCGACGCGAAAGGCGGGCTGAACGTGACTCAACGTGCTTAACGCTACGCGCCGACTGGGCGCCGCGCTGCTATTGTCTTTGGCGGCAGCAATCGCGTGTTCACAGTCACCGGTACATCCGCTCAAGCCGCCCGACCGGTCTGGCCCGCGCGCCGCGCTAGCGACGTTCCTCGACTCCACTGACGCCGTTTCGGCGTTCGTCGCCCGAGAGTACCTGCCGTCCCCCTCGCGCACGAAGTTCGCGCGCATCATCGAGCTGAGCGCCATTCCCGTCGAGGGCCTCGATGTGAGCGCGCTGTCGCCTGCGGCGCGCCAGAAGGGGGGCAGAGCCGCTGCTTGGTCGCTATATGAGGTCTTGAACCGCATCGAACTCCCGCCCTTAGAGCGGATCCCCGATTCCAGCCAGCTCGGGGTGGCTCCTGGCGGCGAGGCGCGCTGGGTGATTCCGGATACCGAGATCGCCCTCGTCCGCGTACCCAGCGGGCCGCGCAGCGGCGAGTTTCTGTTCAGCGCCGATACGGTCGCCAGAGCTGAACTCTTCTACGAGCGCGTGCGCCACCTGCCGTATCGGCGACCTGTTCCGATCGCGGGACTTAAGGACCTCATTGTCAGCGGCGGGGGCTGGATGATTCCATATGCCTGGATCCGGGCGATGCCCGCGGCGCTGCGCACCCCACTGGCCGATCAGGCGCTTTGGAAGTGGATCGGCTTAGCGCTCATCCTCGCCTTATTCGTGCTGATCCTATGGATGGCGTATCGCCTCCCTCAGCGGCGGCGCGACCAGAGTCCGTTCCGGCAGGCGCTGGCTCAGCTCGCGCTGCCCGCATCGGTTCTTGCGGCGACGCCGGTGGCTGCCTACCTGGCACTCAGGCAACTCAATCTCACCGACGCGGTGGGTGTCACGGTTAACCTCTCGGCAACCGTGATCACGTTTCTCGCCGCCGGATGGCTGTGGTGGCGGCTCGCACCGGTGCTCGCCGAGGCGATCATCGCTTCGCCAAGAATAGGTTCCGAGAGCGTCGATGCCCATCTCATCCGCCTCAGCGCCCGCCTGCTTGGGATGCTCGGTGCCGCGGCCTTTCTCGCACTGGGCGCCAACCAGCTCGGGATCCCCGTCTATGGAATCGTCGCCGGACTGGGGGTCGGTGGGCTTGCGATTGCGCTGGCTGCCCAGCCGACCATCGAGAATCTGATCGGCGGACTGAACCTGTTCGCGGACAAGCCCATCCGGGTAGGCGATGTGTGCAAATACGGCGACGCGGTCGGAACAGTGGAAGTTATCGGCATTCGCTCGACCCGGATCCGGGGGGCCGACCGGACGCTGACGACAGTTCCGAACTCGGTGCTTGCCAAAATGCCTATCGTGAACCTCACACAGCGCGATCGGCAACTGATCCAGAGCACTATCACTCTGCCTAGCGAGACGACACGCGAACAGCTGCGCCACAACCTCGTCAAGCTGCGCGAGCTCCTCCGCGCCCACCCCCGTGTCGACCCCGATTCGGTGCGTGTGCGCTTCGTGGCCTTCGGGAAGAGTTCGCTCGACATCGAGGTGTTCGCGTATGTGACGACCCGAGACTGGGTGGAGTTTCTCGGCATCCGCGAGGATATCCTGCTGCGAATCATGGGCGTGCTCGGGCAGGGCGGCGCGGGTGCTACGTTTCCGTCCTAAGCGCGGAATCCCTCGATTCTACTTCGAGGCAGACGTTCTACTGACAGGTCGCGGTGATCTGGTAAATGAGTTGCAACTGGCAAGGCCGTCTTGAGCTGCGCTCATGAGCGCGTGAGCCGCAACATACGAGCACCCCTTCTGCACGGTGCGCTGCGTGCGCCAATGCCACCTTGACGGCGTCAGCAAGGTCGAACTGCCCGTCGCAGTCCGAATACGGACAGGGGTATTCGAAAAACGCTCGCGCCGGCGGATATAGCAAGTGTGACTGCGGTGTCGGCACGCTGGAACCCGGTCCCTCGAACTTCAACTCGATACGCAGGTGTTGGACCTCGGGGAATGCTGCTCGCAGAGCGGACGCAGTCGCGCGATCACGACGCAACTGATCCATTCGTTCCTGGCGAGTGGCTGCTGAAGGAGAAAACCTCATGGGCCCCGATTACCGCTCGTCGCTCGTGCCGCGCGAATCCGCTGCTCCTCCCGCACCTCTGCGAGCGTCAGTCGCGTGCTGATCGCGATTACATCGAGGATCGGATGCGCTGGGTCTGACGGCAAGCGCAACTGGTGGAGCTTTTCCCACATTCGAATGCGAACGTCAGGCGGATTGAGGTCGGAACGCTGCTCGGCCAACTCCTGGCGTCTCTTTTCGGCGCGCTCATATTCTTCATGCGCGAGGCGCTCGGCGGGCATCTTGCCGAGGTCGCCGGTACGGGGCAGCGTCATATGTATATGGGTTTCAGTGTGCGACGGGGTCTCTGAGGGCGCGGTTGCAGGGTGTCTATCGCGATAGTTCACCATTCGGTCAACTATTGCAGAAACGTGTCCTAAGCACGCGAGTCAAGATAGACAAGCACAAACGACTACAAGCTTGGCTACAGCCTACACGAGTTCCAGGGGTGCCGGCCGACTTTCCGCCCTGGGAGGCAGGCCAGTTGCCCCCGACAGCCGACAGCCGGCAGTGACCGAAATCTCTGGGCCAAACGGGTCCGCAGGGCAAAACATCCCACCCCCGTCCGCTTGTGCTGCCGGGGACCTGTAATCGATTGGGCGAGCTTCAGTAGCGGCGCGGACCGCCCCGGTGTCCTCCGCCGGATCGATCGCGATCCTGAGCCTCGTTGACCTTGAGAGCGCGACCTTCGAACTCCTTGCCGTTCAGCGCCTGCATAGCCCTGGATGCATCCGCATTCGACATTTCGACAAAGCCGAAACCGCGCGGACGCCCGGTATCTCGATCGGTGATCAAAGACACCTTCTCGACCGTTCCATGCGCGGAGAACAGAGCGCGCACGCCTTCTTCAGTTGCGGTGAAAGGGAGATTTCCCACGTAAAGTTTGGTCACTGCACATTACCCACAGGAGAATTTTTGAAAATGACAGCAGTTGAACTCTGTCTCCCGATTCGTGGACCTCGACACCCGCTGCTGCATGCGACGCAGCTCAGTCAGCGCCAGAGCACGCAAGCCGAAAACCAAGAACCGCCGGTACAGTACGCTAGTTCTCGGCCCGTTGCCCGAAAATGCCGCGGCTCGCCAAAACCGCACACGGATAGGCGGTCGAGAGCTCGCCCGGACTGATGCGCATCGAGAGCGCGACGGAGCATGAGCCCTCGGCGGGGGGTATCCGGCGGGGTAGCAGGATTCAAACGGCCAGGTGCAGGACGTTACCACCTGGCGCGCCGCCACCACCCCAAGCCCGCTCCCAGGCCGAAGACCAACAGGGCACCGGCGAC
>Ga0070714_100002386_pt1 | contig 13820 bp, 15 predicted proteins | sample LARL83metaG_FD_65450 | JGI IMG/M metagenome (GOLD analysis project Ga0070714, IMG submission 65450) | Corn, switchgrass and miscanthus rhizosphere microbial communities from Kellogg Biological Station, Michigan, USA - LAR L8-3 metaG | ecosystem: Host-associated > Plants > Roots > Rhizosphere ...
CAGCGCGAGATCCTGGAGGAGATGGGGTTCGAGGAGGACGACCTGGAAGCCGGACACTACCCGAAAGGGCAGTACCCAAGTGGGCAGGGTGAGGTATACGATGAACCTCCGCTGATCGATCACCCCTGGCGGTGGAGCTACTACCGCTGGGGCACCGGGCGAGCCGACTCCGAAAGGCTCGGCCAGTGGCAGGAACTGCTGGTCAGCGCACTTGCCGCACTGGAGGTGAGGACGAAGTTCGGCGTCGGGTTCATCGGGTACCGCCGCACCCACTCCCGTTTTGTCGTGGAGAGGACGTACGGTGTCCGCACGGTCTACCTCCGGGAAGACCTGGAGCCCGATGAGGAGATGGCCGCAGCAGCAGCCGCTTCGCTCCAGGCGGACCTGAAGTAACAGCGCGACAGTGTTTGACCAGTAACTGACAGCAATTAACCGAAATTGAAAAGGAACACGCACATGGCATTCGCCAAGGGCGGGCAGGCTGCCCGCGAAGAAGTCAAGAACTCCCTTCCCCACTTCAACCGGGTCAAGTACCTGAGCCTGAAGAACGGCGAGTCGATCTTCCTCCGGCTGGTCGACGACTCCCCGGACTGGATCTACATCCAGCAGCACGGCTTCGTCCCGACCAAGGGTGCCCCGAAGGACTGGAAGTCCGAGAGCGGCAAGAAGTGGCCGGAATCGATGAACGCCGTGTGCCGCAAGGCCAAGAACAAGGGCGACCTGGTCTTCCCCGAGCATGGCGGCCAGTGCTTCATCTGCGACGAGATGACCGGCAACGATCGGTCGAAGGACGGCAGGTACCGTCCCTCGATCAAGCTCTGGGCCCGTGCGATCGTTCGCGACGAGATCATCGGCACCCAGGCCATGGTGGACGCCGGGCTGATCGAGGACCACGAGAAGAACCAGCGCGTCGGCTTCCAGGACCACGAGATCGAGGTCCAGGACACCGACAAGGACGGCAAGCCGGTCGGCGACCCGAAGAAGCAGCCGGAGATCATCGTCCTGAACATGGGGATGCAGAATTTCTTCGGGGCACTTCAGGCGTCCTACGACGCGTACGGGACCGTGCTCGACCGTGACTACAAGATCACGCGGCGTGGCGAGAAGCTCGACACCGAGTACGACATCGTCCCGATGGACCCGATCATGACCCAGGACCCCGAGAGCGGTCGCATGGTCAAGTTCACCCTCCAGGCGGACGAGGCCCGCGAGCCGTACGAGAAGCTGCTCGACCTCGAAGGGGTCATCACCGAGCAGGCCTCGGACCGGCACTACGCCACCTTCTTCGACACCACGAAGGAGATCCCGACCCGGGCGAAGAAGGACGACGGCAAGGCCGAGCCCGACGAGTCCGGCACCGGCACCCAGGAAGAGGCGCCGGAGGCCCCGTCGGAAGCGGAATTGGCGGCCATGCGCGACCGGATGATGGGGAAGATGGCCCCGGCGGCGGAGTCGAAGGCCTGATCTTCGGCTACGATGCACACGCTCGACGGGGCCCGAGCCCAGGTCTCAGACCCCGTCGAGCGCGCATCCCCTTTCCGTACCAGAGGACTCTGAGGGACCGCGCATGTCCGATTTCTGTCACCTTCACAACCACAGCGAGTACAGCCCTCTCGATGGCTTGACGACCGTCAAGGAAATGGCTGCGCTCGCGAAGAAGTTCGGCCAGACGGCCATGGCGGTCACCGATCACGGTGTCTGCTCGGCGCACCCGGACTTCCAGATCGCCTGTGACGCCGAGGGCATCAAGCCGATCTTCGGCCTGGAGGCCTACTTTGTCGATGATCGCTTCGACCGGGGCGAGTCCGGCAAGAAGGTCACCGACTACTGGCACCTGATCCTGTGGGCCATGGATGACGAAGGCCTGCGCAACCTCTGGGCGATGTCCACCGAGTCCTTTCGGGATGGTCTATGGGGCAAGTACCCCCGACTGGATTGGGACACCCTCACGCGCCTGAACAAGGGCGTCATGGCTTCCACCGCGTGCCTCGGCGGACCGGTGCTCAACCCCTTCATCAAGGGCGACGAGGAGCTGGCTGTCTCGAACCTGTTGCGGCTCAAGGAGATCTTTGGTGATCGGTTGTACGCCGAGATCCAAACAGGACTCCAGAAGGATCAGCTCCGAGGAAACGCCTGGCTGCTCAAGCAGGCTCACGCCTATGACATCGAGCCGGTCATGGCGTCTGACTGCCACTACCCCGAGCCCAAGGACAAGAAGGCGCACAAGGTCTGGCTGGCCTCGGCCATCGGCAAGACGCTCAACGAATTGGCCGACGGGTCGATGTTCGAGGGCGACGAGGACTACCACATCATGACCCACTTCGAGGTCATCGGCTACGCGGGACAGAACCGGCAGTACGCCCTCGATTGCGGCGACTACCCGGATTACCTGGACGAGATCCTCAATCGCGCGATGGCCAACACCGTCGTGATCGCTGACCGGTGCACCGCGAAGATCGAGCTGTCCAGTCACAACCCGGTCTACTCGCGGGCGACCGCCGAGCACCCCGATCCGCTCCACCACGACATCGAGCGGCTGATGGACCAGTGCCTGGAGCGCTGGGAGGAGCGCACCGCCGGGAAGCCGAACTCGATCTCCGAGTATATGACCCGGTTCGAGAACGAGTTCTCGATGATCGCCGACAAGGGCTTCGCCGGGTACTTCCTGATGGTCGCCGACCTCGTCGGCTACGCGAAGCGCAACGGCATCCTGGTCGGCCCCGGGCGCGGATCCGGCGGCGGCTCGCTGGTGGCCTACCTGCTCGGGATCACCGAGATCGACCCGGTCCAGCACGACGTGCTGTTCGAGCGGTTCATGACGCGCGGCCGGACTGAGCTGCCGGACTTCGACATCGACTTCCCCAGCGCGAAGAAGGGCGTGATGTACGCCTACGTCGCGGAGCGCTGGGGAAAGGAGAACGTGGCGACGGTCGGCACGCACATGCGGCTGAAGTCCAAGAGCGTCATCCAGTCGATCGCCCGCGCCCTGAAGTCCGAGCTGCCCGAGGACCACTGGAGCGACATGATGGCGTGCTCGGCCATCATCGAGGCCGCCGAGGGCGACACGGCCGGGCTGGGGCTGTCCTGGGATGAGCTGTGGGACCGCGCCGAGGAGGAACTTCAGCCCTACGCCGAGAAGTACCCGCGCGTGTTCGAGCTGGCCGCCCAGTTCCACGGCAGGCTCAAGAGCTACGGCAAGCACCCGGCGGGCGTGATCATCGACACCGACCACCCGCTGACCGAGAGCCTGCCGCTGCGCCAGGGCGAGGACGGCATGATCGCCCAGTTCGACCTCAAGGTCCTGGAAATGCTCGGGTACGTGAAGTTCGACCTGCTCAACATCTCGAACCTGGACATGATCCAGAAGGCCATGGACCTGATCTACGAGCGCACCGGCCACCGGATCAACCCCTACGCCTGGGTCGAGGAGCTGGAAGACCCGCTGCTCTACGACCGGATCGGTCAGGGACACTGCCTCGGACTGTTCCAGATCGGCTCGGCGATCGGCACCGCGATGTCACGCCGGATGAAGCCCCAGGGCCTGCACGAGCTGGCCGACATGGTCACCCTCGTCCGGCCCGGTCCGTCGCGCTCGGGGCTGACCGATCGCTACCTGGCCCGTCGCAAGGGCGAGGAGGACGTCTCCTACGCCGACCCGCGCATGGAGGCGGTCCTGGGCAAGACCTGGGGCGCGATGATCTACCAGGAGCAGCTGATGAAGCTGTGCATGGTGCTGGCGGGCTACGACGACGTCAAGGCCGACAAGGTCCGGAAGATCCTCGGCAAGAAGAAGGTCGAGGAGGCCCGGAAGATGGGCGCCGACTTCATCGAGAAGGCGATCGCCAACGGCACCGACGAGGACGTCACGCGCGAGCTGTGGGCCCAGATGGAGGAGTTCGCGCGATACAGCTTCGGCTTCGCCCACGCGCTCGCCTACGCCATCCTGGGCGTCTGGACGGCCTGGTTCAAGTTCCACTACCCGCTGTACTTCATGGCCGGGGCGCTGTCCACGGTGAAGTCGGAGAAGCTGCCCGAGTTCATCGAGGAGACCCGGCGGATGGGCTACAAGGTCCTGCCGCCGGACATCAATCTCTCCGGGCGTGGGTTCTCCCTGGGCGACACCGGCCTGGACATCCGCTACGGCTTGGACGCGATCAAAGGCCTGGGCGCGGTCGCCGTCGACTCGATCATCGCCGGGCAGCCGTACGCGTCCTGGGAGGACTTCCTGGAGCGCAAGGGCCCGAAGGTCAACGCCGGGCACATCAAGACGATGGTCCGGGTTGGGGTGTTCGACTCCCTGGAGCCGAACCGGCGCGTGCTGGAGAAGCGCCTGGAGTTCGATGCCCTGCCGCCCGCCGAGCAGTGCGTGCACCGCGCCGCCCCGACAACGCCCGTCTGGCTGTCGACCCCGAAGCGCGGGGTCCCGGCCGAGCCGGAGCGCGTCGAGTGGCAGCTGCCGTGCGGCTTCGACTGGGAGCACGAGCCGGACCGCACCAGCGAGGCCACGGGCAAGCTGGAGCGCCGGAAGGCCCCGCCGAAGAAGTGCTCCAAGGGCTGCCGCCAGTGGACCTCGGCGGCCGGGCCGGAGATCGGCACCATCGCGCCGTACACCGACGCGGAGATCCGGGCCATCGAGCAGGAGGTCTTCGACGTCTACCTGTCCTCCACCCCGTTCGACATCATCCCCGAGGAGGACCGCGAGCAGTTCCGCACCGCCGACGACGTCCAGTCCGGCCCGAACGGCACTTACGCCGTCGCCGCCGTGGTCCAGGGCTTCCGGTACGCCCGCAACCGCGCCGACATGGGCTTCGTCCAGCTGACCACTCCGCGCGGGAGCCTCTCGGCGGTCGCCTTCCCCTCTGTCTACGAGGAGTACGGCCACCAATTCGTGAAGGGCGCCCTCGCCTACACCCTGATCACCAAGGACGACCGGGGCTGCAAGCTCGGCGCCTTCATCCCGATCCCGCAAGGAGCGACCGCATGACCAGGACCAACCCCGGGCCGGACGCCAAGGCGCTGGCCAAGTTCGAGGCGGAATTCGCCAAGCGGCACGAGGACACCCGGCTGATGGACCGGGCCACCTCCCGGAATCGGACGCTGTACTCCACCGGCTCTCTCGCGCTCGACTACGCCCTGGGCGTCGGCGGCTACGTCGGCGGCCGGATCGTCGAGCTGTGGGGTCCGGAGCAGGTCGGGAAGTCCACCCTGTTGATGATCGCCGCCGGGATCGCCCAGCGTCAGCATCCGACCAAGCTGGTGGGCTGGATCGACGTCGAGGCGACGTTCGACTACGACTGGGCCGAGGCGCACGGCTTGGACACCAGCCCGAACCGGCTGAAGATCTACCAGCCGAAGAACGCCGAGGACGTCGCCGACATCTCCAAGGACCTCGGCGCGTCGAACCTGTTCAGCTTTGTGGTGCTCGATTCGGTCGGCGCGATGATCTCGCAGAAGGAGATCGACAAGGACGCCGACGAAGCAACCATGGCCCTGGTGGCGAAGGTCGTCACGCGGATGGTCAAGATCGCCTGCAACCAGGCGGCCGAGAACGGCATGGTGCTTGCGATCATCAACCAGGTCCGCGCGAACCTGGCCTACGGCGGGGACATCACCCGCACCGGCGGCTTCGCACTCTCGCACGTCACCACGCACCGGCTGAAGCTGCGCCGGGCCTCGGGGTCGGACTCGGTGTTCATGATCGGATCGAAGGCCGACAAGACCGAGGTCCAGGTGGGCCAGAAGATCGTCGTCCTGGTCGAGAAGAACAAGGTCGCCCCGCCCAAGCGATCCGCCGAGATCACGCTGTTCAACCAGACCACCGAGAAGTATGGCCCGGTCGGGATCGATCGGGCCTACGACGCCTTCTCCACCGGTAAGACGGCAGGGGTCTTCGGGCGCCGGGGTTCCTGGTACGACTTCCCCGACGGCACCGAGCACAACGGCGAGGCGGCTGCGCTGACCTATCTGCGCGGGCCGGACGGCGAGAAGGCGATCGACGCCATCCGCGAGAAGGTCCTGGAGACCCGGGCGCACGAGGTCATCACCGACCCGATCAAGGAGGGCACGGCGTGATGCCGTACTGGCTCTCCGGTCCCTGGACGTGGATCGTTCCGTTGCTGATCTTCATCGGCATCCCGCTGCTGGCTGCCCTGGTCATCATGCGGCGAGACGTCCGGAAAGTGGCTCTGGAAGAGGCCGAGGAGACCACGCCCGAGGTCGAGCCGGAGACTGCGCAGGAGCAAACCGCGATCTCGTCGACCTCTGGTCGCCTGATCGATCCCGAGGCCGCTCAGATGATCGGTAATCCGCTGGTCCGCTGGGGCAAGCCGGAGCGCCGCCGGTACATCGAGAAGGAGTACGACGGCTCGATCGCCTGTCTGGTCTGCGGTCGGGCGCTCATTTCGGGGCAGTTCTTCTGGGAAACCCCCTTGATCGACCGGGAGACCGGCTTGGACACCGGCGTCAGCTTCCAGCTGTGTCTGTCCTGCCAGCCGGGCGACATTGCGGCGGTGACCAATCATGGCGCGTAAGCCCACCACCCGGGATCTGAGTGACAAGCACGAGGCGTGGCTGGCCGAGCTGCTCGACGGCCGTCTCACGCGCGGCTCCGGCTGCTCGTTCGCCGACCCGATGGACGGCAAGAACGACCGGCACACCCAGCACTACCCGCTCGCCTGGGACGGGAAGGCTACGCAGGGTCGCTCAGTGGGCGTCTCCCGGGAGATGTGGGCCAAGGCGGTGGAGCAGTCGCACGGGCTCACTCCGGCCCTGGCGCTGCGCTTCTACGGCTCGGGCTACGGCCTCACACCGGAGCTGGACCTGATCGCCGTCGAGGCCAACGACTTCGCCGCCCTGCTTGCCGACGCCCGAGCCTATCGAGCAGCACAGGAGGAGGGCTGATGGTTGAGATGGCGGAGATGGACTGGAACCGAGTCAACCAGCTGAGCAAGGGGGTCGCCCTCGGGCAGCTCGATGCCGAGCGGCTGGCTACGGAGGCGAAGACGTGGCCGGATGCCGATGAGATCGCGGCCCTTGCGGCCGAAGCTGCATCGGCACTGGAGCGACTGGATGCCGCCCTCACGAATTACCTGGAGGGGTAGTGGCCAGCCCGAACTTCCAACGCACGCTGAAGTCCCTCAGCCAACAGAAGCTGCTGATCCCGATCTTGCGCGCCGCCATGGCCGACCCGGACTTCGAGTCGTTCAAGGTCAACGTGCGGGGCTGGCGGGCCAGTGTGCGCGAGTTCGATGGTTGGTTCCATCCGTCCACCCACGCCCAGTGGACGCCGCGTCAGCTCGCCCTGTACCTGCGTCACGGCGCCAATATCCCGCCGGAGAAGCCCACCCTGGAATTCGTCATGGCGGTCACCCAGGGCTCGTTCTGGCACGAGTTCGTCCAGCGGGTGCTGGCCAAGCGGAAGGTCATCCTTCGCCACCCCGGCACGACCTCGCGCGACTCGATCGAGAAGCAGGTGGAGATCGCCCTGCGCGACGACGACCTGAACGTGCGGGGCCACGCCGACGGCCAGCTCATCCTCCCCGGCCACGAGGACGAGCTGCTGGAGATCAAGACGATGAACGACTGGAAGATCGGTCAGTTCACCAGCGAGGACGTGCTGCGCGAGAAGAACCCGTTCGGGTACTGGAACCAGACCCAGGACTACCTGATGCTCTCCGGCCGCCCGAAGATGCGCTACCTGATCATGAGCATGGCCAGCCCGTACCCGATGCAGGAGTTCGTGGTGCATGCCGATGAGGTCTATCACCGCCGCCAGCGCGCGAAGTACCGGCTGGCCCTGGAGATGGCCCGGGCGGGCGCTTTGCCCGAGGCCTGCTGCGGGATCGGTTCCAAGGACGCCAAGGCGTGCCCCGTCCAGTTCTACTGCCCCATCGGAAGGATGTCCGCGTGAACACCGAAGCACTCGCCGCCTTCGCGGTCAAGGATGCCGCCCGGCGCGCCGCCGCGCCGAAATGGCAGCCCCCGGAGGGGTCGGACTTCTTCCTTCCCCGGTACCCGAAGGTCCGCTGGGTGGTCGCCGTCGACCAGTCCCTGTCCGCCTGCGGCGCGGTGCTGCTCGGCGGTACCCGGATGCCGGATGGCAGCGCGGCCTTCGGTATCGAGCAGGCCTGGAAGATCGTCACCGAGGCGCCCGTGGGCACCAAGGGGTTCGAGGCCAGCCTCCAGCGGGCCGTCGAGCTGTCCCGACGGTTCAAGGATTTCCTGGTGCATGCTTGGCTGCACGTCGAGGGCCTGCTGGAACTAGTCCATGAGGCGCCGCCGCCGACCGGCGTCGCCCGGATGCGGTCACCCGAGTCCTCCCTGCTGGCCGCACTGTCGTTCCGGATCGCGGGCGAGTACAGCACCGGCGTGCTGTACGGCGACATGGTCTCAGCCCAGGCGCACAAGTACTTCGTCTGCGGTAACCGCAACGCCGACAAGGCCGAGCACCACCGCGCGCTCAAGCAGCTCGCCGTCGATCTGGGGGTCGAGGGCTTCGATCTGATCAAGAACGAGGCCACCCGGGACGCGTTCTCGGTCGGCCTGCTCCACTTCACTCGCCCGCCGCTGGAGGTCCGATGAGCAACAACACCCGCCTGAGCGGCCAGACGGCCGCCGAAGAAGCCGCCGCCGTCGAGCGCGCCGAGGTCGATCAGCAGCTCAACCTTGAGCTGCCCGAGGAGCGCGAGCGCAAGTTCCAGCGCGGCGCCGTCGGTCGTCCCCGCATGGAGTGGCTGCCGGAGCAGCAGCTGTACATCCAGGAGATCCACCGGGTCGTGGACCACCGGCTGCTCAACACCTTCGGGGACGTCTACCGCGTGCTCAACGAGCTGTACCACGTCATCCGCGACCCGGTCATGGTCGACGGGAAAGTACTCCGGGACGAGCGCGGGCTGGTCCAGTACCGCACCGACAGCTCCGGGCTGCCGATCGAGGACTGGGGACGGCTGGGCACGAAGGAGCGCGAGCGCTTCCTCTACCTGATCACCACTCGGCTGGTCTTCTGGGAGCAGAAGATCGCCGAGACGTGGCTGGAGTCGATGTACGGGAAGGTCGAGTACGAGCAGACCTACGCGCGCGGCTTCCGGGATCTGGACCCGAAGATGAAGGACACCGAGGGCATCCGGGCAGCGGCGGGCAAGCTGGCCGCCCGGGAGGACCAGTACCTGGCCGTGATTCAGACCTATTACAGCAAGAAGGCCGAGGCTCTCGTGCGCTCGATGGAGAGACTTTCACAACGACTCAAGGACATTCACGTTGCTAGTTAACGTGGATAGATGCGAATTTGTGACCTAATAGGACGGTCTTCTTGCAAAGAAGATCACCGTCGGTCACGATGGGGCGGGCAGGTCCGTTAGGCCTCCCGCCCCGACGTGTGCGGGGCCACTAGGGTCGATAGGGGCTCGGGCTAGGTGACTTCGACGCAGGCGTCTCCCGAGGTGGGAGAACTCAGAGCGCTCTTCAGGTACATGCAGGAATTCCGCTCGCTCTACGAGCTGGAGGGCATCGAGGAGGTCACCACTCCTTCGGGTAATACCTGGTCCCTCTGGGACCTGGAGTACCTCTACGAACGCTCGGCCGACCTGCTGACCGCCGCGCAGTACCGGGCGATCACCCTGTTCCTGATCCACGACATCAAGGAGCAGGACGCCGCTGAGATGATGGGGGTCTCGCGGACCAACCCCATCGGCATGTACGCCGCCCTCGGGCTGTCCAAGTTGATCGAATTCATCGACGCCGGAGGGCTGGAGCGCTTCCGCGCCCGGCGCGACGACTGGCAGGCCGACGATTACAGAATGGCGCTTGGTGCAGCCCAGCGACTGGCTGGACGCATCAAGGAGGACACGGAGGTCGTTGAGGGGGACTGCTGGCGCTTTATGCCCACCCCCGAGGGAGTCGTCCCCCGGATTAGGTTGAAATCCCGAGCCACCGTCTCGGGATTTTTCTACGTTCACCCCCTGGCGGTGATGTACATCGCCCACGGGGGTTACATCCCGTCCGGATACACGGTCCGGCTGCGCAGCGACCTCTGGGAGCACTACGTCGCGTGCAACATGGCCTGTGTGAATCACGAGCATGCGCGCTTGGCGCGGCTCTCCCAGGGCCCGAGGAGGTCGGCATGACGGCAGTGGACGACGGCTCGGTGGACTGGGAGCAGCTCGATCAAGAGGCGGCCAGCGAAGAGTCGCAGCGGCTCTACGGCACCGGCCGGATCCGGTACGGCACTCACCTGGCCCTGGAGGAGGCGGCCAACGCGATCATCTTCGGGCATCTGCGCGGGATCTCCTCACGCGAGGAGAAGTCCGATATCCTGACCCCCTGGAAGGAGAAGAACCGGCTGGCCAAGGAGGTCTACAACGTCACCGGCTTCCCGCAACCTTCCATCCGCAACGGGATGTTCCACCGCCGCCTCAACCGGGCGCGACCATGGCTCAACAGCCGTGACGGCATCGCGCAGACCGCATCCCGCCAGGATCACTCGATCGCCATGAAGCACTTCAACGGCACCGGCGGCACCGGCCCGGACGTCTCCGATGGCTGAGCTGCACGCCGACGTCGCGGAGGCCCGTAGCGCGCTGGTCAAGGTCAAGATCGGCGGCCGGGAGTACGACGCTGCCCGGGTCCCGCAGTGCAACACCTGCATGCACCCGGCGCGCATCGCGATCGAGAAACGCCTGCTCTCCGGGCACAGCTACACCGACATCGCGAACCAGTACTCCGGCACCGAGTACACCGTCAGTGGCGAGACCAAGGTCTTCCCCAAGGTCGGCTGGATGTCGATCCGGAGCCACTTCAAGCAGGGCCACATGCCGGTAGAGGCTGCCGTCCTGCGCCAGATCCTCGACGAGCGCACTGTGGCGCTGGCCGAGCACTACGAGGAGGAGACCGCCCGGATCGTCGATGGGTATGGCTTCGCCCAGCAGGTGCTCCGGCGTGCCCAGGAGGACCTCGTCGCGGGCGCGCTCAAGCCCAGCGTCCAGGACGGCCTGGCGGCGGCCAAGCTCATCGCCGAGATGGAGACCGCCGGGGGCGGATCGATCGACGCCGAGATCTGGGGACAGGCCATGACCCGCTACTTCGAGATCGTCCGGGCCACGGTGCCCGACGATCTCTGGGAGGCGATCGGGCAGGCTCTCATGATCGACCCCGTCCTCACATCCATCCGGCGGCGCATCGAGGGCGACCCCGACCCCGACGCGCTGGATGCCGAGTTCACCGAAGGAGAAGACCCGGTATGACCCACAGCATCACCACCCCCTACGACAGCGAGCTGGCCGCGATCTACCGCGTGCGCCACCAGCTCCAGGAGCGCTTCGGCAACACCTCGATGAACCCCCAGGACTTCGTCGACTACGCCATCGAGGCCTTCCAGAAGATCGGCATCGTGGCCGACGTGAAGACCTGGTCCACCGGTGATGTCGACGGCCAGCACCCGATCACCGGCGAGGACATGGTCCAGGAGATCCCCAACCTCTGGACCTTCGAGATCGAGATCCTCGGCCGGGTCGACCGGCACGAGTTCGACCACGACCGGATGGCCCACGAGGTGCAGTCGAACCTCCTCGGGCTCAAGGACGACGGGCCGAGCGTGATCAAGGCCGAGAAGAACATGGACCAGCTGGTCAAGGAGTACACGAAAGGACACACGCACTGATGGAAGAGCAGAAGCGGGACTTCTGGCCCAGCCTCGCACAGGTTTTCGCCGTGATGGGAGCGACCATCGCGGGGTTGATCGGCATCATCTATCCGCTGGTGGACGACACGCCCATCGCCTACGACCGCATCTTTGAGGGGATCGTGCTGTTCGTCGTCGGTGCGACCCTGCACTTCGGCCCGCGCATCTGGCGTCAGGCGGTGCGCCGATGACGGTTCAGGCGACCGCGATCAACGACGACAAGGGTGTGCTGGTTTTCACCGAGGTGCGCGCCGACACGCTGGAGGCCGCCCAGGAGCGTGCCGAGCGCGTCTGCCGGAACCTCGCCAAGGCCGGGCGCGAGCCGGTCGGCATTGGCTACGACACCAACGGCATCGGCACCCGGCGCGTCCGGCTGCTCGACGGCGCCGAGATGAGCTGGAACGACTTCCTGGACGGCAAGGGCCTGAAGGACGAGGGGTACGCGGTCGAACCTTCCGAGGTCAATCACACGTGACCACTGCGCCCCCGGCTCCGCTTTCCCCCGTGGACTTCTCGGCGTTCACGGGGCTGCCGGTTCCTGACCCCATCACCTTCGCGGTCAGTCCGCGCTGGCTGGGCCGGGGGCAGCTCTACCCACGCCAGGCGACCCTGCTCAAGGTCATCTTCCTGCGCAACGACCTGCTCACCGACTACGACCACATGGTCATCGACGAGTGGGAGGAGTCGTTCGTCCGCACCGGGAACAACGGCATCGTGCCGAAGATCCGGCAGCGGATGGCCGCGCTGAGACTCCAGGGCTACTTCTACTTCCGCGAGGTCCTGCTGGTGCTCGGTCGTCGCGCCGGGAAGGGCTATATCTCGGCGCTCGCGATGGCCTACGTGCTCTGGCGGTTCATGGCCAAGGGCGACCCACAGGCCTTCTACGGCATCGACCGCGACAAGCAGCTCGCCGTCTTCATCTACGCCGGGAAGAAGCAGCAGGCCCGCGAGAACCTGTGGAAGGACCTCGCGAACGTCATCCAGGGTGCGCCCTGCTTCAGCAAGTACATCTCCCGGCCGCTGGGCGAGAACCTCACCGTCTACGCCCCCCACGACTTCGTCCGGATCCGCAAGCAGCAGCAGCGGGGCATCGCCACCGCGCGCGACCTCGCCACCTTCACGATCCAGCCGAAAGAGGCCACGCTGATGTCCGCGCGTGGCCCGGCCGCGATGATCCTGGGCTTCGACGAGATGGCGCATGTGGTTGCTTCCGGAGCAGGCAGGAGCGCCGAAGAGGTCTACGGGGCTGCGACTCCTGCACTTGATCAATTCAAGCGCGATGGCTTCATCATCGACCCGTCGAGCCCCTGGCAGATGATCGGCCAGTTCTACACGAACTGGGAGATGAGCCTGGCCGAGGACGAGAACGGCGAGCCCGAGCACCCGTACATGATGATGCTCCAGCTGGCTAGCTGGGAGATCTACTACGACTGGGCCGACGCGCACCGGCTGCCGATGTTCCCCGAGGACTTCACCGGGGACCTGAACGAGTACCTGGAGCGCCCGCACCCCCGGTTCCAGCAGCTCAAAGGCGCCATCCAGGAATACGACGAGCGGATGGAGAAGCTGGAGCGGGCCAACCCCGATACCTTCGCCGTCGAGCGCCGCAGTCACTGGCAGGCCGTCATCGACGCCTACCTGGACAAGAAGAAGGTCGAGGCGATCTTCAAGCCCGAGCTGACGATGCAAAGCGCGGCGAAGAACCTGACCACCTGGTACAAGGGCCACGCCGACCCCTCGAAGGTCAACGACAACTTCGCCGTGGCCATCTGCCACCGGGAGATGCGCGAGGACGGCTTCTACCGGGCCGTATTCGACGTCATCCACCACTGGGAGCCTGCGGAGTTCGACGAGCACACGATTGACTACATCTACGTCACCGACCGGCTCTGGGACTGGGTCTGGGCGTTCAAGTGCGACGAGTTCACCTTCGACCAGCACAACTCCGCCATGCCGATCCAGCGGCTCAACCAGAAGGTGCGTGAGCAGCGGTCCCCGAAGCCGATGGCCATCTTCGAGCAAACCTCGACCGCTCAGCACAACTGGATGGTCGCCGAGTGTTTCAAGGTCAGCATCAACCAGGGCTGGGTCGAGGCGCCCGAGTACGAGACGGCCCTGCTGGAGTTGCAGTTCCTCCAGCTCAAGA
>Ga0070714_100002387_pt1 | contig 13815 bp, 16 predicted proteins | sample LARL83metaG_FD_65450 | JGI IMG/M metagenome (GOLD analysis project Ga0070714, IMG submission 65450) | Corn, switchgrass and miscanthus rhizosphere microbial communities from Kellogg Biological Station, Michigan, USA - LAR L8-3 metaG | ecosystem: Host-associated > Plants > Roots > Rhizosphere ...
GGCAGCGCTCGACGGGATCCGCGCCGGCCTCTCGGGCGTCGAGGCCGATGCACTCGCGCGCAGCGTCATCGACGCGAGCCCGTTCGCCGGCGCGATGGGCCACGGGCTCGGACACGGACTCGGGCTCGACGTGCACGAGGAGCCGCGGCTCTCGACCGAGTCGAGCGACGTCCTCGCGCCCGGCAACGTCGTCACGGTCGAGCCGGGCATCTATCTCGAGGGCCGCTTCGGCGTGCGGATCGAGGACGACGTCGTCGTCACCGAGGACGGGATCGAGAACCTGACCGGGTTCCGCAAGGACCTGCTCGAAGTCGGATAGCTATATTGGCGCGCCGATATGGCTGACATGGTCGACACGAACAGCTTCAAGAACGGGATGCACATCGAGCTCGACGGCAAGGTGTGGCGGATCCTCGAGTTCCAGCACGTGAAGCCCGGGAAGGGCGGCGCGTTCGTTCGCACGAAGCTGCGCAGCCTCGGCGCGGGCGCCGTCGTCGACCGCACGTTCCGCGCAGGCGAGAAGTTCCCGCGCGTCCACACGGAGGTCAAGAACGTGCAGTACCTCTACGAGGACGGGAACGAGGCCCACTTCATGGACCCGGACACCTACGACCAGTTCGCGGTGCCGCGCGGCGAGCTCGAGGACGAGCTCTCGTTCATGCAGCCGAACGCGACGGTGCAGGTGCTCGCCGTCAACGGCAAGCCGTCGAGCGTCCAGCTGCCGGCGTCGGTGGAGCTGACCGTCACCGACACGGAGCCGGGCGTGAAAGGCGACACCGTCTCGAACGTGACGAAGCCGGCGACGCTCGAGACCGGCGCCGTCGTGCAGGTGCCGCTCTTCGTGAACGTGGGCGACCGGCTCAAGGTCGACCCCAAAGAGAAGCGCTACATCAGTCGCGCCTGATGCGCGCGGTTGCGGCGCTCACCGGCGTCGGCGTCGTCTGCTCGGTCATCGGCGGCATCGTCTTCTGGGTCGCGCACGGCGGCACGTCGCTGACTCGCTCGATCGCGTACGGCTGCTGGTTCGCCGCCGCGATCGTGCTCGTGCTGACGTTCCTCGCCGGACGGCAGCTCGTCTGGCGCTGGACGAACCTGCCTGTGCTCGAAGGCTGGATCTTCGTCTCCGCCTCGGTCGCGCTGATCGCGGTCGGCGCGGCCGTCGACGCAGCCGGGACCTGACGGAAGGCGCGGTAAGGTCCCGGGCTGTGCCGACCCTCGCCGACACGACCATCCGGCTGCTCGGGCAGGAGCCGCTCGCGGGCGCGATGCCGATGGCCGCGCAGCTCGAGCTCGCCGAGATCCTCGACCGGGCCGGCTTCGCTTACCTCGAGGTATCGGGCGGCGGCTGCTTCGACACGGCGGTCAAGCGCGGCCTCGAGAGCCCGTGGGAGCGCATCCGCGCGCTGAAGGCGCGGACGAAGACGCCGCTCGGGCTTGCGCTCCGGGGCCGCTTCCTCGTCGGCTCCCGTCCGGTCGACGCCGACTTCGCCCGGCGGTTCGTCGCCTCGGCAGCGCAGAACGGCATCGACGTCTTCCGGCTCCACGATCCGCTGAACGACGTGTCGAACCTGCGCGAGGCTGCGGAGGCGATCGTCGCTGCCGAGCGCGACTTCGAGGCCGGGCTCGTCTACAGCCCCGGCCCAACGGGGGAGATCGGCACGCTGATCGAGCGCGCGAAGGCGCTGCCAGAGCTCGGTGCCGTGCGCGTGCTGCTGCACGACCCGACGGGCTCGCTGCAGCCGCACAAGGCGGAGGAGCTCGTGGGCGCGCTCGCGGCTGCGAGCGGGTTGCCTGTCGGCATCTACGTGCAGGGAGCGGGCGGCAGCGCGCTCGCGGCGACACTGAGCGCAGCGACTGCGGGCGCGCAGCTGATCGCGTGCGCCATCTATCCGCTCGCGCTCACGCTCCATCGCGTTTCCGGTGAGTCGCTCGCCGAAGCTCTCGTCGGCATGGGTCTCGACCCGGGCATCGACGTCGCCGCGCTCTGGGATGCCTGCGACATCGTCGACGAGCACATCGGCGACGAGCCGGTCGCGCCGCTCGCACCGCGCATCGCCGTCCGTGCCGCGCAGCACGACGTTCCCGCAGGGCTCGTCGCCGGCATCGACCAGACGCTCCGCGCGCAGGGCGCCGGCGACCGTCTCGAAGAGGTGCTCGAGGAGCTCGGCACCATCCGCGCCGAGGTCGGCTGGCCGCCGCTCGCCGCGCCGATCGGACAGGTGCTCGCGTCGCAGGCGCTGCTGAACGTGCTGTCCGCAAGCCGCTACCTGACGATCGTCGACGAGCTGCGCTCGCTCGTGACGGGCTTCTTCGGCGAGCCGCCGGAGCCGATCGACCCCGCGGTGCGGCGTGCGGTCGAGCTGACACACGACCCCGACACGCAGGAGGACGTCGTCGCACCGCTGAGCGAGCTGCGTGCGAATGCGGAAGGCATGGCCGCGAGCGAAGAGGAGCTGCTCCTGATCGGGCTCTTCGGCGAAGACGCCGAACGGCTGCTCCGCGCGATCCGCGGCCGCGCAACTGCCGACGAGAGCCAGGCCGCCGGCGTCGACAAGGCGCGCACGGACCGCATCCGCGAGCTCGTGCGCATCGTGCAGGACACGAACATCGGCGAGGTGACGATCGAAGAGGGCGGGATGCGCGTGTCCGTGCGCTCGACGGCGGAGGCGCCGCCGGCGTCGGACGTGCCCGTCGCGCCGCTCGCGTTGCCGGAGGAGCGCGGCGCCGCGCCTCTCGCGCGCCCCTCGAACGGATTTGTCGCGGTCGAGTCGCCGATGGTCGGCACCTTCTACCGCGCGCCCGAGCCCGGATCGCCGCCGTTCGTCGAGATCGGCGACATCGTCGCCGCGGGCCAGACGCTCTGCATTCTCGAAGCGATGAAGCTGATGAACGAGGTGAAGTCCGAGCTCGAGGCGGTCGTGCGCGCGATTCACGTCGACAACGCGCAGCCGGTCGAGTTCGGCCAGGTGCTGTTCGACCTCGAGCCGCTCGTCGCGCCGCCTGCGCTCTGACCTGTGCCGGGCAACTGGGCGATGCCCGCCGGGAGCGGGGACGCTTGGCCGGAGGACTACGAGCAGGGACGCCCTGGCTGGCCTCCCGAGGCGGTGGCCGTGGCCGGGACGCGCCCGGCGGCGACCGTGCTCGACCTCGGTGCGGGCACCGGCAAGCTGACGCGACTGCTCGTCGAGCGCTTCTCGCGCGTAATCGCGGTCGAGCCCGCCCCGGCTATGCGTCGCGTGCTCGAGCGTGTCTGCCCCCGTGCGGACGTGCATGCCGGGAGTTCCAGTCAGATCCCACTGCCATACGCATCGGTCGACGCCGTCTTCGCGGCGCAGGCGTTCCACTGGTTCGACGACCTGGACGAGATCGTGCGCGTGCTCCGGCCCGGTGGAGCGCTCGTCGCGATGTTCAACTCGCCGGACGGGCCTGTCACACCGCCGGTCGACGATGTCGAAGCGCTGCTGATGGCACGCGAGCCGAGTGACGTCAACCACCTCCCGCTCGATCTCGGAAACCCTGTGCCGGAGCAACTGGAGTTCCAGCACGCACGCTTCACGAATCCGCAGGTGCTCGATCGCGACGGCCTCGTCGCGTTCTATGCATCGATGGGCTGGTTTGCCGACCTTCCCGACGCCGAGCGGCTACTGCTCCGCGAAGAGGTGAGAGAGCGACTTACGGCCGACCGCTACGAGCGCGTATGGGCGACTGACGTCTACTGGATCGTTGAGCCAAGTCGCCCGCGCGTTCGTCCATAGACTCTGCGCGTGTTCAATCGTGTGCTGGTGGCGAACCGCGGCGAGATCGCCGTGCGCGTGATCCGCGCTCTGCACGAGCTCGGGATCGAGGCGGTCGCGGTCTACTCGACGGCCGACGAAGACGCGCTGCACGTGCGCCTCGCCGACCGGGCCGTGAAGATCGGCCCGCCGCCGGCCGCGCAGAGCTATCTCTCGATGCCGGCGATCATCGCGGCGGCGGCGACAACCGGCTGCGAGGCGGTGCACCCGGGCTACGGGTTCCTCTCCGAGAACGCCGACTTCGTGCGAGCGTGCGAGGACAACGACCTCGTCTTCGTCGGACCGCCCGCGGACGTGATGGAGCGGATGGGCGACAAGGCGCTGGCGAAGGCGGAGATGCGCGCCGCGGGCGTGCCGCTCGTGCCCGGCACGGCCGGGACGGTGAGCCTCGACGAGGCTCGGGCCGCGGCCGGCGAGCTGGGTTATCCGGTGCTGTTGAAAGCGGCAGCCGGCGGCGGCGGCCGGGGCATGCGCCTCGTGACGGACCCTGACGAGCTCGACGACGCGTACTCACGTGCCTCGTCCGAGGCGGAAGCGGCGTTCTCCGACGGCTCGCTCTACGTCGAGAAGGCGATCACGCCCGCCCGGCACGTCGAGATCCAGGTGATGTGCGATGCGCACGGCAACGTGCTGACGTGCGGCGAGCGCGAATGCTCGATCCAGCGCCGCCACCAGAAGCTGATCGAAGAGTCGCCGTCGCCTGCACTCGATGCCGAGCTGCGCGAGGACATGGAGTCTGCTGCAGAGCGCGCCTGCGTGCACATCGGCTATCGCAACGCCGGCACGTTCGAGTTCCTCGTCGGGCCGGACGGCTCGTTCTCGTTCATCGAGCTGAACGCGCGGCTGCAAGTCGAGCACCCGGTGACGGAGCTCGTCACCTCCATGGATCTCGTGCGCACACAACTGCGGGTCGCCGCGGGTGAAGCGCTCGAGCACGGCGGCCGCGCCTCGCGACAGGGGCATGCGATCGAGCTGCGCATCAATGCGGAAGACCCTCGCCACGACTTCCGGCCCTCGCCCGGCACGCTCTCGCGCTTCCGGCCGCCGCTCGGCCCAGGCGTCCGGGTCGACACGTTCGTCGAGGAGGGCTCGCGGATCCCGCCGTACTACGACTCGCTGATCGCGAAGGTCGTCGTGCGCGACAACAATCGCCATCTGGCGATCGAGCGCGCGCTCCGCGCGCTGCGGGAGCTCGAGATCGAGGGCGTCCCCACGACGCGCGATGTCATCGCCGAGATCCTCGACAGCGCGGCGTTCCGCAGCGGCGATTACTCGACGTCCTTTATCGACGAGGCCGAGCTGGCGGCACTCGCATGAAAACCCTGGCCCCCGGCATCAGGGTGACCGACGCGGCGATGACGCAGATCGTCGTCCGTGCGGCGGAGGAGGTCGCGGGAGCTCGCGTTCGCCGGCCGCGCCGCCGTCTCGATGTCGAGATCGACGACGGCGGTGCGCGCGTTGCGCTCGAATTGACGGTCGACTTCGGCAGGGTGCTGCCTGACGTCGCGCGCGACGTGCAGGCACGCGTCGCCGCTGCGCTCGGCACCATGTGCAGCGTGACCGTCAGCGCCGTCGACGTCTCGATCGAGGAGCTCGACTGATGGCCGTCAGCCGCCGCGAGGCACGCAAGTCCGCGCTGACACTCCTCTACCAATGGGACGTCACCGAGCGCGCGCCGGGCGAGCTCTTCGAGGGCGAGATCGACGACTACGCGCAGACCGTCACGAACGCCGTCGTCCGCGACGCGGAGGCGCTCGACCGCCGGATCACGGCGGCCGCGGAGGAGTCCGGCTGGACCGCCGACCGCCTCGGCGCGGTCGAGCGCAACATCCTGCGCATCGCGATCCACGAGCTCGACGTGGGGGAGATCCCGCCCGCCGCCGTGATCGACGAGGCCGTCACGCTCGCCAAGCAGTATTCGACCCGGGAGGCCGGCCGGCTCGTGAACGGCATCCTCGACCGCATCAACAAGGAGGTCATTCGTGAGCACTGAGGAGTCGCTGTCCCGGGCGGAGGAGTTGCTGGCGCGGCTCGAGGCCGCGCGCGGCGAGCTCGACCGGCTCGCCGAGTCGGAAGGCGGCTCGCCCGATCGCGCGCTCGAGATCCTGAGCGAGCTGTCCGAGCTTGCGAAGGCGGTCGAGGAGGAGCTGGAGCGCGCGAAGCGCTCGGCGGAGGCGGATGCCCAGAAGTCCTGACGAGCTGCGCGCGCTCGTCGAGGAGCGTCTCGACGGGCTCGAGCTGTGGCCGCATCTGCACGGCCAGACCGAGTCGGTGCGCTATTCGATCACCGCCGGCGGCAAGCGCGTGCGTCCGGTGATCGTGCTCGCGACGGCGGAGGCGGCGGGCGCCGAGCCGGAGCAGGCGCTGGCCGCAGGCTGCGCGCTCGAGCTCGTGCACACGTTCTCGCTCGTGCACGACGACCTCCCGTCGCTCGACAACGACGAGGAGCGCCGCGGCCAGGCGTCGACGTGGAAGCGGTACGGCGAGGCGGTCGGCATCCTCGCCGGCGACGCGCTGCTCGCCGAGGCGTTCCGCCTCGCGACGTCGTACGACACTCCCGACGTCGCGCGCGAGCTCTCGCAGGCGACGCTCGGCATGATCGGCGGCCAGTACCTCGACATCACGGGCACGGCTCCCGACGAGGCGACGCTGCACAATCTGAAGACCGGCGCGCTCTTCGCCGCTGCCGTCGGGCTCGGGCTCTGGGTCGCCCGGATACCGGCGGACGCGCAGGCTGCGTGGCGCGGGTTCGGCGCAGAGCTCGGCCTCCTGTTCCAGATCGTCGACGACATCCTCGACGGCGACGGCTACGTCGTCGCGCACGGCGTCGACGGCGCGCGCCGCCTCGCGGACGACGCGGCCGATCGTGCGCGCGAGCGTCTCGTGGCGATCGCGGCGGACACGAGCGTGCTGCGCGAGATCGTCGACTCGCTCGCCGTGCGGACAGCATGACCCCGCCCTCCGGCGAGCAGTTCGAGATCCGGCACGGCGCACAGCGCGCTGTCGTCGTCGAGGTCGGAGGAGGCCTGCGCGAGTACGGCGACGTGCTGCTCGGCTACGGCGTCGACGAGATGTGCTCGGGCGGCCGCGGGCAGGTGCTCGCGCCTTGGCCGAATCGCCTCGCCGACGGGTCGTACGAGTGGGACGGTGCTCGCCTGCAGCTGCCGATCACCGATCTCAAGACGCACTCCGCGAGCCACGGTCTCGTCCGCTGGGCGAACTGGGACGCGGTCGAGCACGACGAGTCCCGCGTCGTGATGGAGTATCTGCTGCACCCGCAGCCGGGGTATCCGTTCCTCGTGCGCCTCCGCGTCGCATACACGCTCGCGGAGGACGGGCTTACCGTCCGGACGACGGCGGAGAACGTGGGGACTCGCGCCTGCCCGTTCGGCGTCGGCCACCACCCGTACATCGCCTGCAACGTCGACGAGCTCTTCGGCGACGAGAAGATCGACGAGGCGCGCCCGTTCGACGGCTCGTACACGATCGGCGACGTCACGATCTGGGCCGACGACTCGTGGCCGTATGCGCAGTTCTTCACCGGCGACCTGCCGGGCATCGAGCGCCGAGGGTTCGCCGTCGAGCCGATGACGTGCCCGCCGCAGGCGTTCGCGACGGGCGAGGGCCTCATCCGGCTTGAGCCGGGCGAGACCTTCGCCGGCGCCTGGGGTATCCGGATCTGAAGAAGCGCCTCGACGTCGTGCTCGTCGAGCGCGGCCTCGCGGAGTCGCGCGCGCAGGCGCAGGCGCTCGTGATGGCCGGGCAGGTGCCGGGCTACGACAAGCCGGGCCAGCAGGTCGACGAGCACGCGGAGCTGACCGTCGCCCGCGGGCCTGCGTTCGTCTCACGCGGCGGCGAGAAGCTCGCGCACGGCCTCGACGCGTTCGGCATCGACCCGCGCGACCTTGACGCGATCGACGTCGGCGCGTCCACGGGCGGCTTCACGGACGTGCTGCTGCAGCGCGGCGCCGCGCGCGTGATCGCGGTCGACGTCGGCTACGGGCAGCTGCACCAGAAGCTGCGTAGCGACCCGCGAGTGACCGTGCTCGAGCGGACGAATGCTCGCTCGCTCACGGAGCTCCCGTTCCCGCCGCAGCTCGTCGTCTGCGACGTCTCGTTCATCTCGGTCCGGCTCGCGCTGCCGCCGGTGCTCGGCCTCGCGGCGCCGGGGTGGCAGGCGGTCGTGCTCGTGAAGCCCCAGTTCGAGGCCGGGCGCGAGGAGGTCGGCAAGGGCGGCGTCGTGCGCGATCCCGCCACGCGTGCCAGGGTCCTCCGTGAGATCGCGGCCGCGGCCCTCGGGTGGAGGGGACGTGTGGTCGACGTCGTAGACTCCGGACTCCCGGGTCCGAAGGGCAACCGGGAGTTCTTCCTCCACCTCGCGCAGGCCGACGACCCGACGCTTCCCGATGACTTCGACGAGCGCATCGACGCAGCGGTCGCGGCCGGTTAAGACCGCCGCGATCGCGACGCACGGGCCGAAGGACGTCGGTGGCGGGGTCGACCGCGTACGCGCCGTCGCCGAGCGCGCAGGCGTCGGGCTCGTGGACGATCACCGGAGCGCCGACATCGTCGTGGCGGTCGGCGGCGACGGCACGATCCTGCACACGCTCGCCGAGCTGCTCGGCAGCAAGGTGCCGGTGATCGGCGTCAACTACGGGCGGGTCGGCTTCCTCGCATCGATCGAGCCCGAGTCGCTCGAAGGCGATCTCGAGCGGGTCTTCGAGGGCAAGTACGACGTGGTCGAGCTGCCGACGATCCAGGTCCGCCTCGACGGCCGGACGCACGTGGCGGTCAACGACGTCGTCGCCACCAGCTCGATCCTCGGGCGGATGGTCGAGCTCTCCTGGGCGGTCGGCGGGGAGGATCTCGGCATCGTCCCCTGCGACGGCATGATCTGCGCCACGCCGTCGGGCTCGACCGCGTACAACCTCTCGAACGGAGGGCCGGTCCTCGTGCGCGGCCTGGACGCGATGGCCGTCACGTTCATCGCGCCGCATTCGCTGCACGCGCGACCGCTCGTCGTCCCGCGCGGCCTCACGCTCACGGCCGGCAACCAGACGGCCGAGGTCGCGGTGACCGTGCTCGTCGACGGTCACAGCGTCGGCGAGATGCCCCCGGGAGGCGAGATCTCGATCTATCTCTGCGAGCAGCGGAGCCTGCTCGCGACGCTGCCGGAGACGACATTCTTCGGGCGCTATCGCGAGACATTCTCGTCCTAGAGCGCCACTACGATTTCGTCGGTGCTCCGCCGGCTCCGAATCGACAACCTCGTCCTCATCCGTGAGGCGGAGCTCGACCTCGCTCCCGGGCTGAACGCGATCACGGGCGAGACCGGCGCGGGGAAGACGATCCTCGCGCAGGCGGTCGGGCTCCTGCTCGGGACGAAGGGCGACGACTCCTTCGTCGGTGCCGGGGGAGGCGAGGCTTACGTGGAGGCGGAGCTCGACCTGCCCGAGGACCTGGACGAGCTCGCGGCGCTACGTCCCGAGGACGAAGACGCGCTGCTCGTCGCGCGCCGCGTCTTCGGCGACGGGCGCACGCGCGCGTATGCGTGGGGGCGCGCGGCGGCGCGCGAGGATGTCGCCGCAGCCGTCGAGCAGGTCGTCGCGATGTCGGGGCAGTTCGAGCAGCGGCGGCTCGCGCGGCCGTCGTACCAGCTCGAGGTGCTCGACCGCTTCTGCGGCGACGAGCAGCTGAAGCGGCGCGCCGAGGCGCGAGTCGCGTGGCGCGAGCTGCTCGCCGCGCGGCGCCGGCTCGAGGAGCTGACCGAGAACGCGGCCGCCGCCGCCGCTCGGCTCGACGAGCTGCGCGCGCTCGCGGAGGACACCGACGGCATGGAGCCGGGCGCGGAGGACGCGCTCCGGGCGGACCGCGAGCGGCTGCGCCACGTCTCCGAGCTCGCCGAGGCGGCAGCGGCCGCCGCCGAGGCGCTGACGCCCGAGGAGGGCGAGGGCGCAGCGGGGCTCGTCGCGCTCGCCGAGCGCGAGGTGGCGCCGCTCGAGCGCCTCGCGCCCGAGCTCGAACGGGCGGGCGACGAGCTCCGCGACGTCGAGCTGCGCCTGCGCGAGACGGCGTCGGAGCTCTACTCGTTCCTCTCGTCGCTCGAGGCCGAGCCGGGCCGGCTGGAGCAGCTCGAGGCGTCCCTCGACCGGATCGCCGAGACGAAGCGCCGCTTCCGCTGCGAGAGCTACGGCGAGCTGCTTGCACGTGCGGCCGAGGCTCGCGCCGAGCTCGCGGCGCTCGAGGAGGGCAGCGACCCCGCCGCGGTCGCGCGGGAAGCGGTCGACGCCGCGGAGGCGCGGTTCGGCGCGCTCGCGGGTGAGCTGCGCGCCGAGCGGAACGCCGCCGCTCCCGCGTTCGCGGATGCCGTCGCGGCCGAGCTTCGCGACGTCGGCATGGGCGACGGTGAGTTCACGTGCGAGCTGCACGAGCGCGACCCGGGCGCGACCGGAGGCGACGAGACGGTGTTCCTCGTGCGGCCGAACGCGGGCCTCCCGTTCGGGCCGGTGGCGGAGACCGCGTCGGGCGGCGAGCTCTCGCGCATCGCGCTCGCGATCGCCGCCGTCGCCGGCGGCGAGACGCTCGTGTTCGACGAGATCGACGCCGGCATCGGCGGTGAGACCGCGAACGCGGTCGGCCGCGTCCTCCAGCGGCTCGCGGAGCGGGCGCAGGTGATCACGATCACGCACCTGCCGCAGATCGCCGCGCTCGCCGACCGGCATTTCCGCGTCGAGAAGGTGGCGGGCGACCCGACGCACACGCGCATCGAGCAGCTCTCGCCGGAGGAGCGGAAGGTCGAGCTCGAGCGAATGCTCGGCGGCCAGGAGTTCCTTGCCACGCTACGCAGCTGACAAGACCCTGCTCGCACCGATCGACGACGTCTGGATGTTCCTCGCGGAGCCGTACAACCTCGCCGACTGGTGGCCGGGCATCTCGGGCGTCGAGCCCGACCGGCGCGGCCTCGCGCCGGGCGCGCGCTGGGCGCTGCGCGCCTCGGACAGCCTGCCGTCGGCCTCGATCCTCCCCCTCGGCCCCGGGATGTTCGGCCTGTTCAAGCGGCCCGGAGCGTCGGGGACGCTGCTCGTGACGGACGTGGTGCCGGGCCGGCGGTTCGCGTTTCAGCTGATTGCCGAGCGAATCACGGCCGAGATCGAGATCGCCGAGGTCGAGCGGGACCGCACCCGGGTCAGCCTCGTCGTCGAGGCGCCGTGGGCGATGATGCGGCGCTCGTTCCCGCGGTATGCGCTCGCCCGGCTCTACGACCTGCTCCAGACCTCGGCCGACGCCTGACAGAGGTCCGACCTCTGTCGCTGCTACCCTGGAATCCCGTGAGCGCACGGGCCCCGAAGTACGTATTCGTCACCGGGGGAGTTGTCTCCGCGCTCGGGAAGGGAATCGTCGCCGCATCGCTCGGGCGACTGCTGAAAGCGCGCGGCCTGCGCGTCCAGCTGCAGAAGTTCGACCCGTACCTGAACGTCGACCCCGGCACGATGAGCCCGTTCCAGCACGGCGAGGTCTTCGTCACCGAGGACGGCGCCGAGACGGATCTCGACATCGGCCACTACGAGCGCTTCGTCGACGAGAACTTCCTCCGGAGCGCGAGTCACAGCGCCGGCGCGATCTGGGAGACGGTGCTGCGGAAGGAGCGGAAGGGCGACTTCCTCGGCGCCACGGTGCAGGTGATCCCGCACATCACGAACGAGATCAAGGCGCGCATCCGCCGCGTCGCCGAGGCCGGGCCGACCGACGTCGTCATCTCCGAGATCGGCGGCACGGTCGGCGACATCGAGTCGCTCCCATTCCTCGAGGCGATGCGCCAGTTCCGCCGCGAGGTCGGGCCCGAGAACGTGATGTACATCCATGTGACGCTCGTCCCGTTCATCGAGGCGGCCGGCGAGCTCAAGACTAAGCCGACGCAGCACTCCGTCAACGAGCTGCGGCGCATCGGTATCCACCCGGACGTGATCGTCTGCCGCTCGCACGAGGAGCTCTCCCGCGACATCCGCGACAAGATCGCGCTCTTCGCCGACGTCGATCCCGGCGCCGTCGTCGCGAGCCCGGACGTGCCCGACGTCTACCTGATTCCGCAGGTCTTGCAGGCGGAAGGGCTCGACCGGCTCGTCTGCGAGAAGCTCGGCCTTCCGCTGGGCGAGGCCGACCTCGGCGAATGGGCCGAGCTGACGAGGCGGATCGACGAGCGGCGCGAGCTCGTGGAGATCGCGCTCGTCGGCAAGTACGTGAAGCTTCAGGACGCGTACCTCTCGGTGCACGAGGCGCTCAAGCACGCCGGCCTGCACAACGGGTGCGCGGTGCGCGTGCGCTGGGTCGACGCGGAGAACATGTCCTACGAGGAGACGGCGGAGCTGCTGGAAAAGGTCGACGGCGTGCTCGTCCCCGGCGGCTTCGGCTCGCGCGGCTGGGAGGGCAAGATCCTCGCCTGCCAGGTCGCGCGCGAGCGCCGCATCCCGTATCTCGGCATCTGCCTCGGCATGCACGTCGCGGTCTCCGAGTTCGCCCGGCACGTGGTCGGCCTCGACGGCGCCAACTCGACGGAGATGGATCCCGAGACGCCCTATGCGGTGATCGACCTCCTGCCCGAGCAGAAGGGCGTCGAGGACCTCGGCGGGACGATGCGGCTCGGCGCGCAGGCGGTGGAGGTCGCCGACGGCGCGCGCGCCCGGGAGCTCTACGGCGAGGCGGTCATCTTCGAGCGGCACCGCCATCGCTACGAGGTGAACAACCTCTTCCGCGACCAGCTCGTCGACGCCGGCCTCGTCGTCAGCGGCACGTTCGAGCAGGGCCGGCTCGTCGAGATCGTCGAGCTACCCGACCACCCGTGGTTCGTCGCGAGCCAGTTCCATCCGGAGTTCAAGTCGCGGCCGACGCGGCCGGCGCCGCTCTTCCAGGGCTTCGTCGGCGCGGCGCTCGACCGGGCGCGCTCGCGCACCGGCTCCAGTGCCGCGGTCGCCGGTTAATCCGCGAGGAAGCCGATCGAGACGAAGAACGTCAGGCCGGCGACCGTCGTCTGCGCGGCCCGGTAGAGGAACTGGACGGTCGAGCCGTCCTTGCGGGTGAGCTCGGCGGTGCCGTGGCGGATACCCCGGGCGAGCATCTCGTCGTACTGCGCCGCCGCACCGGGCTCGCGGGCCACCTCGGTCACGTCCATCGCGAGCAGCTCCTCACGGGTGTAGCCGAGCGCCTCGCAGGCGTACTGGTTGACGGCGATGTAGTGCATCTCCTCGTCGGCGACGAAGACGAGGGCAGGCCCGGCCTCGATCGCCTCGCCGAGTAGCGCGGTCTGGATGAGAGCCTCTGCGGCAGGCATCAGGGACAAGATCCTAGGATCCAAACGTGGAATCGCCTAGTCCAGTTCTCGATCTCTTTCTCGAGCTCGCCGCGATCCCGAGCCCGCCGGGCGAGGAGCGGGCGGTCGCAGACGTCGTCCTCCGCTACCTCCGCGACCTGGGCCTGACCGCGGACGAGGACGGCTGCGGGCCCTCGATCGGCTCGACGATGGGGAACGTCTACGCGCGGATCGAGCCGACCGCGCCGGGCACGCCGCTCTTCTTCTGCGCGCACCTGGACACCGTCCCGCCTGCGGGGCGGCTCGAGCCGGTCGTCGACGACGGCTTCGTCCGGAATGCCGGCGGGACGATCCTCGGCGCCGACAACAAGTCGGCGGTCGTCGCGATGCTCGAAGGCGTCCGGCGGGTGCTCGCCGAGAACCGCCCGCACGCGGGCATCGAGCTCCTCTTCACGCCGAAGGAGGAGGTCGGGTTGATCGGCGCCTACGCGTTCGACCACGACCGGCTGCACGCCGACGTCGGCTATGTCTACGACCAGGCCGCCGCGATCGGCGAGATCATCCTCGGCGCGCCGTGGTCGCAGTCCATGGAGGTGCGCTTCCACGGGCGCGCCGCGCACTCCGGCATGTTCCCGGAGGAGGGCCGCTCCGCGATCCAGGCCGCGGCGAAGGCGATCGCCGACCTGAGGCTCGGGCGCGTCGACGAGGAGACGACCG
>Ga0070714_100002388_pt1 | contig 13814 bp, 13 predicted proteins | sample LARL83metaG_FD_65450 | JGI IMG/M metagenome (GOLD analysis project Ga0070714, IMG submission 65450) | Corn, switchgrass and miscanthus rhizosphere microbial communities from Kellogg Biological Station, Michigan, USA - LAR L8-3 metaG | ecosystem: Host-associated > Plants > Roots > Rhizosphere ...
GAGGAAGTTGGTTGCGGGGGGTGGATTTGAACCACCGACCTTTGGGTTATGAGCGAAATGCAGGCCGATAGGCCGTCCTAGAGGGGGCAACTAAGTCCAAGAAAATCCGTAACGTACTGCTCCACTTTAGGCTGCTTTTGGCAGGTTTCGGGTCGCTTTCACGGACAAAAGACGGACATTCGTTCGCACCTGCTATCGCCTGTTCTCAGGCTTGCCAGTGGAAAACGCGAGCGCCGAGTGGACCCACGCGACTCCACTCCGCCTCAAATCAACCACCACACATCTCCACTCAGCGCACTCCCTCCCGCCGGCAACAAGTGGACGACGCTGGACGCACATGAGTTGAGTTGCGATGAGATGAGTTGGCCGAGGCAGATTATGGATGATTTGATCTGCGTCCCATGTTTTGTTTATGCAGCATGCAGCAACCGAAAGGGAGCAACTGAAAGAATTAACAAGCGGTGCCTTTTACGGCATTCCTGACTCGCAATGCGCACCCTATTGTATTGTCGGTTGATTGACCCGTATCGATTCCCCGAAGTCGAGGCGAACAGGCTGCACACCTTTTTTCAGAAAATCGAGGACGCTGGCGGCATTATAAGAAACATCAATAATTCGACCTTTCACAAACGGGCCGCGATCATTGACACGCACTACGACTGTCTTGCCATTGCTCAGGTTGGTCACCCGCACGATGGTGCCGAGTGGCAAGGTCGCGTGTGCGGCGGTGAGGTCATACATGTCAAAAGGCTCACCGCTGGCCGTGGTTTTTCCGTCGTACTGCTGGCCATACCACGACGCAATACCCACCTGGAACGATTTTCGGGCAACTGCACGTTTGGTCTGAGCCGGCTCTCCGCTCCTCTTGACTTGCTCAGGTTGAGTTCGATCTGACCCTGAATGGATCGGTTTCTGCCCAGTTCCCGTTCCGATGCTAAACCCCAACACCAAAATAACGGCCAGCATTACCGCATACTCCGCGATGTCTTGACCTGCGTTGTTTGACCACAGCTTGTGAAGGAAATTACACATGTTCGTACCTCCGTCAATCTCTTAAGGGCGAGGGATCCTAGTCACCCTAGTCCGATGCAGCGACTGTTTTAGTTGAGATTTGTACAGGTGTTTGTGACACTGTGATTCCTGATTCGAAGATCCGAGCGTACAGCGCTCCTCCCAACGTGCCACCGATGATTGGCGCCACCCAAAACAGCCAGAGTTGCGCAATTGCCCATCCTCCAACGAAGACGGCCGGCCCTGTACTGCGTGCGGGGTTCACTGACAGATTCGTAACTGGGATTCCGATGAGATGGATTAGGGTCAATCCCAGTCCGATCGCGATGGGCGCAAAGCCGGCCGGAGCACGCCGGTCCGTTGCCCCCATAATAATCACGACGAAAAAGAAGGTTAGAACAATCTCCGCGACGAAGCATGAGAGCAGGGAATAGCCGCCCGGTGAGTGTGCAGCATATCCGTTCGCTGCGAAACCACCACTCAAATCGAATGCCGCTTTTCCGCTGGCAATCACGTACAGCACGCCAGCTCCTGCGATTCCCCCGATCACCTGCGCGATGACGTACGGCAACAATTCCCCAATCGGGAACCGCTTACCCGACGCCAGCCCAAAGGAGACTGCCGGATTCAGGTGGCAGCCCGAAATGTGACCGATCGCATAGGCCATCGTCAGGACAGTTAGTCCAAATGCCAGAGCCACACCGTAAAATCCAATGCCTAGTTGGGGAAACGCCGCTGCTAATACTGCGCTGCCGCAGCCACCGAACACCAGCCAAAAAGTCCCGAGAAACTCTGCTACAAAACGCTTGGATAGATTCATGATTCTCCTATCTGCATGTACTTTCAAATTCTGCTTCATCGGAACATAAAGGGGGAGGAGACCTGCGATGGGCTGACCGGGTTCAGGGCTTCCACCGGTGTAGGCCTCTGCCGCCTAAGTCAGAGTGCTGAGCAGTCTGCGCAAACAGTGCGGATGTTACCAACAGAGCAATGATGAGACTCGGTTTGTGAGTCATAAGCCTCCTCATCTTTTACTCCTTTTCGCACGAAAGGCCATCATCCCCATTAGGAGGGAGGCGCTTTGAGGGGTTCGCTGGGAAACGACGTTCGGGCTCTCTTGGCATTCCTCGCATACTTAATCCTGTCAGCAGTCACGGTTTGTTGAGGTCGTCGTCCTTGTAGTACTTGGTACCCTGCAGGGTCAATTGAAGAGCGAGACCTTTTTTGGTGATCTGATAGACCCACACGCCGGGTGCCACCGAGGCCGCTCCCGAGTATGCTCCGCCCGACTTACTTGTCTTGGCTGCAGCATCCGTTTGAGCCGAGCCATCCCAACCGGAACTGAGAAAGCTCGACAAGGCCTGCTCAGTCTCGAACGCAAAGACGACCCGATAGTCCTTCACGCCAATTCCAAGGCCAGCGCCGGCGGAGATCATCTTCATAAACGTATCCTGCTTGGTTGTGGAATTGACGGCTATGCCTGCACCGCGGGCTGTGCTTAAGAGGAACAGGTTCGTGCCCATATTGCTGAAAACAGCATGCCCAGCCGACTTCTGGATAAGCTCACGCGATGGGGGTTGGAGTTTATAGAGATCCTCCAAAGTTTGCGCCGCCATCTTGCGACTTTTCTCACGTTTCTTATCTGGTGTGTCTTTGGCGCTGGCCAATCCTGCAGCCAGCAAGATCAACGCGAGGGTTGATACGAATATCTTTATCTTCATTGGTGCTCTCCTCATAACTGTCGCTAACTGTTGTGAGTCGCCATGTTTATGTCTGCTCCTCATGGCCGCTCCCAAGTGGAACAAGTCACAAGGATTTTTGAATCTGTCAGGATTGTCAGTTGTTTTCACAAATCCGCGTAGTGGGGAACTAGGCTGCAACAGGCGTCGGGTAGCCTATCGGCGAGTTGCAACAGGACCGGCCAAGGTGGTTGACTGGTTGGGGAATAGGCAACCCTCAGACGCCAGCATCCTCGTTGGGTTTTGCTCCGGCGACGAATACCGCAGCACGCCTTGGTCGAAAGAATGACCCTCGTACGGGCCAAGCACCTAATTGTGAACAGCGGTTCGTTGCGAAGGCAATTGCATGTGTTTGGAGGACCCTCTTAATTAAGCGCTGCGATCTCTAACGAAAGCGTGTGCTTCACTAAACGAAGACTACGGAATAGTGGGTTGACGCGTGATAGTTGCATACCAGCTCGGGCATTTGTTCCAACTCAACACCCGTTGTTCCGGCCCATCTCGTGCATCCGCGTCTGTTCTTAGAGCTTCTTCCATCGAAGCGTAGATAGGCAGAAGCGCGGCTTGTAATCGCGTTTTGGTCTGATTGGTGCCTTCCATTACGGAACTGACAAAAGCAGGTCGTTCCATTGTGGGGATTCCCGCTTTTCGAAGAGCTGTTATTACCAGAGCTTGGTAGCGCCTGAAAAGGACCTGCAGATCCTGATAATGCAGCATCTCATGTTCGCGTATGACTTGGTACTCGCAGCTTTCCGGCGGGTATTTATTTGCGAGCAGAATTTCCACGGGTGTGAACTTAACCTCAAGGGAGTTTACCCAGAAACAAACCCCCTGTCGCAGCGTTGCGCGCCTGCTCGCAGGCCGAAATAAAGCTAGAGGAGGGTACGGTTTACTTGGGCGAGTCAGTCCGACCACCGACGAAGATCCTGCGGCGAGTGCGCTTAGTTCTGCAGGGGTTTTGCTGTCGTCAAACAAAAGTGGCCAGGGGGTTGCATCTGTAGGCGAAACAGAAATCTCCGGCACGCTTTCGCCAACCACTAATTTGACCGGGCACGCAAGATGGAGTGTGAGTTTCCCGGTCAACCTCCCGAGGTTCAAGGAATCTTTCACGGTGTGTTCGTCACGGCTGCCATCGGTGACGAATAGCCTGAACTCCCTGGAATTCAGCTCGCCAGTATTGACCGTGAGTTTATGGGATCCCTCCGCAAGCCTCTCGTTGCCGCAAGCAGGCAGGTGGAGGACCTCAGGAGCGAAGCTAAGCGTCAACGTGAGCTGATCGTGATTTCGTTTTCCGGCCACTTGCACAGTGATGAAAGCCTCGTTCACGCTGCACTTATGTTGCACAGGAGTGAGGCGCCAGTAGGGTCGCATTTTTGTTTTGACGACGAAGGTGTCATATCCATCCGGCAGTTGCAGAGGAATCGTTCCATTGATGTGAAAATCAAGTCCCTTCCCTGCGGCCTCATCGAGGCTTATATCCAACTCGGCTGGCGTTTCGCCACTGTCTTGAGCCTGTAATACGTTCAGGGATGCAATTAACAACATCGATGCTAAAAGGAACCTGTATTTCATGAGGTTTTCGGCTCTTCACTGGTCCTGGTTTTGCAGTGGCTACGTCGGAAAGGATGAGCCCTGCTCACATGCTGTCCCGAAGGATCATCGCGATCTGTGAGAAAGTCGAGATTTGATGACCAGAATCGGCCAAGACTGTCAGCCATGATTCCCCTCGATTAGGAACTAGCAAACTGTCATTTGTTGCAGGCGCCGGCCTTGGGCCTAATGACTGGATCGAAGTCCACAGACCTGAAAAGCCCAAACCGGTGCTGCAATGCTCATCGGGAATCTCTTGGATAGTTCGGTCCAGTGTTGGCTAGAGCAGAACTTGATCAGCAGATGGTGTTAGCAATCGAATAAGCGTTTGCTTTTGAAGATTCAGCACTTGTGGAACTAGAGCAGCAGGTGTTTTCGGGAGATTGCACGATCGAGCAACTGTCGGCTGCCTTATTGCTTTCCTGCCGTTCAGGTTGGGTTCGATCATCGGAACTGACGATGCCAGTTGAAGATCGATCATTAGTTGTCCCAGTCACCGCAACTGACAACTACAATTGTTGACAGTTGCTGATACGTCAAACACGGCTCTAACCTAGGATGTGTTCACTTCGTTCCTCCGTGAAGCCCGCGTCGACTCTCTTGGCGCGGGCTTCCATTTTGAAGCGGTTGTTTGTATGGACGAAGCGGAAAGTTTGGCCATGATACTCTGGTCCTCACCATGACGCTTCGACTCCAGCAATAGGCCCCTTCTGGATCAGCCGTATGCCGATCTCGTTGGTCCTGGTGTCGATTCTTAGACGAGTACCCATCTGGTAGCCAAGGTTCAGTCGCACATTGCGGTTCAACGATATAAAACCGGATCCTCTCGCGGACATGAAGTTGCCGTAACCGAAGAACGACATCCCTTGGAACGAACCCTCTAACGCCAAGCGCCCGCTATGCAGGGGATACCAGCGGGCACGAGGGCCCACGATTGGCAGAGGGGCAAAGAATGATCCCGAGGCAGTCTTCGTCCCCGTTTGACCATTGACGGTCACCATCCCGGTTAGATCAGCTGAGGTCTTCATCAGGTAGACCTGGATTGCGATTGAGAGGGATATGCGGTTTCTCCGTATGATGTCGTATTGGTAGCCTGGAGCGAAGGCCAGGGACTTTATATCGGCGCTTGCCTCTGTCCCGACGTCGTAAGTCAGTCCCTGAAATTCAATAGTTCGGTTAAGAGTTACCCTTCGAGAATTCGTGAGCGGGCTCACGCCAAAGAGAAGGTGGTGCTTCCTCTTGAATCTCCAGTCAACAGTCCCCGAAACGGTTGAGTAGTCACCGAAGCCGAAGTCTTTATTCAGGTCAAACGTTCCGGAGTTAGCTTTCCCGGTGAAAGAACCGGTTGGCTGGGAGAACCACCATGCGGCGGTCGTACGAAACTTGTAGACATCCAGGTCGTCGCCATCGTCGGCTCGAACTAGAGGTATTGTTGCGGGGCAGAAGAAGACTGCAATCAGGACAGCTGTTATACAACGCTGCCGGAAGGACATATGCGCGGCCCCCCGTGTGAAATTGCCATTCCACTTATATGGGCCGCATGCACTGCCGGACACTGACAGAAGTTACAGATGAAGAGAGCAGTCCGTTCCCATCAGAACGTAAAGTCTCGTGAGCGTCGGTCACGCTAACTGTTGAGAAATCTCTATAGCACTCATCTTCTTCCGACCCGTTCCGAATAGTTCAGATGTGAAGTAGGCGCCACAGTAACCGCTGCCTGGGCGGCAGGCTGGGCTTTGTAATGCCGCTAAAGTGTCTTCTGGGCGACTTTCTTGCTCTTTGGCTTTGTCTGCTTTATCGTCGCCCGCATGCGCCGACAGCGCAATGCCGCACACGAGAACGTTGGATACGAACCTAGCTGTACTCAATCCCGCGAACCTCGTGATTTGCATGGACTCTATCCCCTTTCGCAATGTTCAAAGCGTTTGGCGACAAAGTGCCTTGTCCGGCAGAACTGCAAGATCTCGACGGAAGTGCGGATCGAACATAGAGTCAAGGGGCTGGTAGGGAAATCCGACTGATGAGGAATCTCCGCAGGCGATCATTACCTGCGATTTCACATCGGAGGTGATGTCATCTGCGGAAACGGGGAGAGTGCGGGTTTCATGGGTTTTTACAGCCGCATTTTTCGCCTTACGAAGCCCGCTATGCTGAGGAGTCCCGTACCGAGGTAGATGATGGAGGTCGGCTCCGGAACGGCGCCGAAGGTGGTCACGCCCGGACCCTTGAAGTCGGTATTGCCGCTGGAGAGAACTGTCGAGCCATTGAAGAAGCCCTTGCCGGTGTTGATGGTCAGTTGGACGGTCACGCCGCTCACAGTGGCGCCCGTGAGCCAAGTGCCGGTCAGGGTTCCGGTCAGGGTGTAGTTGTGGGTGCCGTTAGCGAGGGTGACCAGCACCCAAACCGCAGGCCCGTCGAAGGTGCCGCTGAAGATAGTGCCACCGGGCAGGCCGAAGCTGCCGTTGCCGGTGATGACAAACGATCCGCCCGCCGCGAAGGTGCCGCCCATCTGCAGGCTGCCGCCGTTCAGAGTGCCGGTGGAGAAGGCGACGGTGCCCAAGTCGCCAGTGAAGATTTTGGGGATGGTCGGTTCGATCACTGAGATCAGGGTGGAGCCGGTGAGGGTCAGGCCCGCATTGGTGCCCGCCAGCGTGCCGCCGCTATTGGAAAAATCAACGGAACTCGCGAGGGCGGGCAGGCTCAGTGCGACTGCCAAGGTCAGGAGTTTGAAACAGTGCTTCATGTTGGAACCTCCGGAGTGGGGTGCTTGTTAGGCTTGGCTCCACGAGATTGATACGGCAGTGCGCGGCTTTTTGCTACTAGTGAAATCACTAGGATGCGAAAAAAATCTCTTTAGCACTCAAAAACCCTCTGCCGGGGCCGAACAGACGGCGCAAGCTTGTGCTATGGCCTGATGGCAACAGTTGAGAATTTCCGGTCCGGCACTTAGCCTTGGCCTTCTTCAGGATGGAATGTTCGAGTCGGCATCTGAGGGCGAGCAACCATTACCGGGGCAAGTCCATCCGGCGCAGCAGAGCCCTGGGACGTAGACCTGGGCGGCCATCTCCGAGGTCCACGCGGCAGTTACTCTACCTTGTCTACAAGAACTGTAACCTATCAATTCTTAAGGATATCGAGTCACGCGGAGCGCGGATGTTAAATGCAGAGAGACTGTCATCACTGTCAGTTGCTAAACCCAGCTGCCAGTATTGAAATTTGGGTACGTGCTCCTATCAATGGTGGGGCGCAGTGTCCACTTTTCGAAGAAAACAAACGGATATGGCGGGTCCGAATCGAAAATGGTGGCAGATCTTCAACTTGCATTCAAGGGCTGAGAAAAAGGAGAGGTATTTATGCACCGAAAGATGACTGGGGTAAGTCTGATGGCATTGAGCGTTCTGGCATGTGTATTGTCCTTCCAAGCGAGTGCCAACGCACAAGTAAAAGGAATGATCATTTCCCGGACCGGAGAAACGTTGATCGTGAAGTCCGGGAACGGGAACACTACCGTTGTTCTCACCGATTCCACAACAACGAAGGATGATCGTGGCCTCTTCGGCTTGGAAAAGGAGGGCTTGTCCAGTGTTGTGCTTATACCCGGACTGAAGGTGGACGTTGACGGAACGGCCGACGACCAAGGCCGGGTTGTAGCGAAAACCATCACCGTCGATGGCGACGACTTGGAATCAGCCGAGATGATCGAAGCCGGTTTGCATCCTACCGCTGAGCAAGTCGCGGCCAACGTGAAGACTCTCGAGGCCCACCAAGGGCAACTCGCGGGCCACGACGTGCAACTAGCATCGCACCAAGAGAGGATCGGAACCAACCAGCAGAATATTGCGGGCAATAAAGAGAAGATCGAACAGAACATAAAAGACATCGAGGAGCACGAACAACGGTTTGCTGCGTTGACCGAATTTGACGTGAAGGGCGAAACGACTGTGAAGTTCGGAGTCGGTAGCACCAAGATCTCGGAGGCGGACCAGGAAGAACTCAAGAAGCTGGCAGAGACCGCAGCCGGCCTCAAGGGATACATCATCGAAGTGATGGGCTATGCCGACGCGACGGGAAGCGCTGCGATGAACACGAAACTGAGCGAAGACCGCGCTAAAGCGGTGATCACTCATCTCGTCCAGCAGGGTAACGTGCCCGTGCGGCATATCGTGGCGCCCGGTGCTATGGGCGAGTACGGGGCAGCCGCACCGAACGAGACAAAGGCCGGGCGGGCCGAAAACCGGAGAGTCTCGGTTAAGATCCTGGTCAACAAGGGCATCGCGGGTAGCTAACCGCCAAGTCGTGTTCTCGCTCGTGGCGGGCACTGTGACTATGTCTTGTCAGTAGTGCTCACCGCCCCGCTGCGGCTTGGGGGTACTCTTGCCTCTTTTACTCCCAAGCCGCCGTTAGGTAGCTTGTTGGTGAAAACATCTCGATTGCGCTCAAAACTCCTACCCACGAGTGTTGAGCCCTCCTCCAAATCCGAAATGAATGGCCCGTTCGTGTCATTCCCACACAGCATTAAAACGATTAAACTAACGCCAATCTTACAGGCCGTTGCGGAACAGCAGGGCCGCCACAATGCTGTTCGAAAGCAACCAACGTTGCTTCTGAGTCATGGAGCGAAAATGTAGTAGTGACACTGCTTGATATTCGATTGCGAAAGCTGACAGTAGTTTCTGGCCTCGAAGAGGTTGAAAGGAGACTACATGCCTGCCTCCTCAATCCGGGTTCTCGTGGTGGAGGACTACGCAGCCTTCCGGCGTGTCCTCGTTTCGACGATGCAAAGCAGGGCGGAGATACAAACCATCTGCGAAGTGGCAGATGGTTTGGAAGCGGTTCAGAAGGCGCGGGAGTTCCAACCAGAGTTGGTTTTGCTGGATATCGCACTGCCTAGCCTGAATGGAATCGAAGTCGCGAGACAAATCCGCAACCTTTCTCCTAAGTCCAAAATCCTGTTCGTAAGTCAAGAATCATCTGCTGATATTGTTCAAGCAGCTCTCGAAACAGGGGCAAAGGGGTATGTCGTCAAGGCTGATGTTGGACGTGAACTAATCCCAGCTCTCGACGCTGTGCTTCGAGGCCAGACCTACGTGAGTAAGAGTCTCCCGGGACATGGTTTGACGAAAGTCCCAGATCGATCCGCCATCCACCTGGTTGAAACGCTCCCTGGTTTGGAAACTCGCCGCCTGCCAGGAGCCCAGAGCACCCACCACCACGAAGTTGGATTCTATTCCGACGATCGATCTCTATTGGATGGCTACACTCGCTTTGTTGGAGCAGTTCTCAAGAGTGGGAATGCAGCGATCGTGGTAGCCACGGAGCTGCATCGGGAAAAACTTCTAGTCAGATTGCAGGCGTATGACTTGGATATTCGCGCCGCGATTGAGGAGGGCCGATATATAGCATTAGACAACGCGGAAACGATCGCCACCTTCATGCTCAACGATCTACCTGATCCGGGTCTATTCTCGAAAGTCACAGGCGGTCTGATTGCGAGAACGGCAAAAAGCGTGGAAGGAGACCATGCTCGCGTTGCTGCTTGCGGAGAATGTGCTCCTCTACTTTGCGAGCGCGGCAACACAGAGGGAGCTGTTCGGCTGGAACGGCTGTGGGACGAGATAGCCAGATCATACGGAGTGCAGGTTTTCTGTGGATATCCGGAAAGTAGTATTCAGGGTGGAACCCGGGGCGGTGCATTCGAGAGAATCTGCGCAGAACATTCCCATGTTCTTTCGTGGTGAGCGACTTTTTCTTTTCCCGGAAGGTTGCGTTACACCCTCGGCGAAGACCACCGCACGCCTTGAACGGGTAAGTATCAACACCCTGCCAATTTGGGAAATTGTCATATTACAGTGACGATTAGAGGCTCCGGCATCTCGCGTGCCGGTTCCGCCGCTAATTCGTTGCGCGGTGGCGGTCCTACTCCTTATAGAAGACTAGCAATATTCCCAGCAGCACCATGCCGCTCGGCCAAACATAGGGAATGAAGCGTCGATGCAAAAACTTGCCGTCGGAAATGAGTTTGAACAGCGCCACGCCCAGGCCGACGATCATGAACCAAAAGTGTTCGCGCTGGACCAGCAGCATGGAGGGCGTCATGCGATGGCGGTGATGGTCGGGCGAGGGAGTATTGGTGAGAGCCGAATCGTTACCGATCAGCATGATGGGGCGATCCATGCTGGAGTGGTCCATGGACATGTCGAAGTGACCTGAGTCCATCATCGCGTGATCGGTACTGGGCATCGGATCGGACGCAAGCGGAGCCGGCGGCTTACCGTCGGGACCGAGGGCAGGGTCGACACGGTAAGCACGCGCTTCCGGAGAATTTGAACCGGCGCCGGCGGTGTGATCGTGGACAAGGAGAAGGGCCGCGCCCAGGATGGCAAGGCTGCAGAATGTCCAGGTGCCACAGAAGCGATTTAGTGTACCGCGTGCGCGAAGATGCTCGACGATGGCGATAGCAATGAGGAGCAGGGCGTAGATCTTGTGCTGTCCAGCTTCACGGTCGTGGTGCAGAAGCCAAGCCCAGTTCAGGTTGCCACGCGGCCAGATTTCAGCGTCGCTCCAAAGAGCCAGGAACAATCCTGCAAGCAGAAACAGTGCCGGCCATACGTAACGCAGAACACTGAGATCCGACGAACGAAGAGAGACGAGGGCCAGGAATCCGACTCCGATCAATGCCCATCCAGCGATGTGGTGATTGAATTCCGAGGGGGCCTTGTTGGGATCCACTGATGCAGGGGAGACAGGACCTGAAACGGCGATCAAATGTTGGGCGGAAGCCCGGACCATCTTGACGCTGTTTGCGAATCCACCCAGCCCAGCGAGGCTGAGCCAAAGGATCAAAACGTAACTTGTCGGACGCATGCGCCCCTCCCAGCTACTTCGCAGATAACCTGGAGTCCGGCAAATTCGCCAGAGTCGAGTGGCGAAAACTCCTACAGGGTCACGAAATCCTCTTATCCCAGAGAAGACCGATAGGTGACATGTCGGGCCCCAAGTCTGCAGTTGAGAGTGCTTTACTGATGCGAATATGGACCACTGGCGTTTCTGACAGATGGATTTTGATTCCTGAGGAGACAACGTGGGCACAGTTGGTGGAACCAGGCGCGTTTGTACTCAGAACCCACATGGCAGGCCAATGAGCGTTATGAACCTTGCGACAGTCATTTCCGGCTCTGGTCCTGCTTTTCGGTCGCGAACGGCTTTTGCGACTTCATCGTTGGCCGTTAGTTTTGCCAGTTTCTTCACCGTATTCGCTTGTGCAAGATGGCCCAAGTGTTGAGCTTGGCAGGGTTCAGGCGCGGCTATCATCTCTGCCTAACCATGGTCAAGGAAAACGGAGAGTTGCTACCACTGTGGCGGCCACGCCGACTTCGTGGCCTGAGATACGGAGCAGCTCAACTAGGAGTATGGAAGTGAAGAAGAATATTGCTCGCTGTTTCTGCGCCGCTCTCATTGCCGTATGCTGCACCGTCCCAATGTTCGCGCAAGCGACATTCAGCAAAGCGCAAGTCGCCGACCGTATTCGCAAGGTCGAAGATGGCGTGGACCAGTTTCGCAAATGGGCGGAGCAGAGAGGTGACGCCGCTAAGAGCAACGCCCAAACCGCGCAGGCTACCGGTCGCACGCGCCGCAGCGGGAACACACCAAACGACGCACAAAGGCAAACCGCACAGCAAACCAAAGACGATCTCAACGATGCACTGTCCGATCTGGATCGTTCCACGAACCGTCTACGGCGCAAGTTTGATCCGCTCGACACCTGGTTAGAAACCAAGGCGCAAATGCAACAAGTGATGGATGACGGCAGAAGGATCAATCAGGTCATGGTTCGGGGCAAGTATGGCTCCCAGGCAGAGAAATATTGGGCAGCCCTGCGAAACAATATTAATGATCTTGCTCGCTGTTACGGAATCGCGCCGATGGGAGCGTAGTCGCACTGAGTCCGTGAGTCGAGGAATTGGGTTACCGCTTTTCTCGTCCTAGAAGACGAAGATCTCACGATAAACCCTTTACTCCTTCGCTCAGACCTGCGCTAGCTGACGTCATTGTTTTACACACGGCTTGTAGAACTGTCAAAACTTGCAGTCGTTTATTGCAGGTGCTATGCCATGCTTTTGAGGTCACTCGTCAAGTCTGGAGTATGGCTGCGGTAATCAGCCATTACACGGACGTCCTCTAGATACACTTGGATATTACGTAAGTCCGAGGCTCAGGCTGGGCAAGCGTTGAGTCATCCTCACAATTTGAGCTTTACCGCGATCGCACAAGAGGTGGCGCTCTTTGCCACGAGGAGAAGCAGCATGCATCTAGAGAGGTATTTCGCACTTCCAGTCCTTGCATTCGGTTTCGTCTTAAGTGCAAGTGCACAGCAGAACTCAAGACAGGTAGCGGTTTCTTCGGTCGTCACCTGTGTTTCTACAGATGAACATCGGCAGCACTGTGCCGCCGACACCACTGCGGGCGTAGTATTGTTGCGGCCAACGGGCGAAACTGCCTGCCTGCTTGGCAGAAATTGGGGATATGACGCGCAAGGGGTCTGGGTGTCGGAAGGATGCGGCGGGGAGTTCGCGACCGGCAGCACATCGCGCTCAGCTAAGGTATCTGTGGAAGTGAATGCTCACTCCGAGACAGCGGACCAGCAGGCGGACCTGGCTGCCGTGACAACCGGGACCAATCCCGAGGGGCACTATTTCGGTATGTTTAATCCGTACGGAAGCCTCCGTAACATTGTGAGCATTTCGGACTCCGGAGCACAGGTACAGGACAATGCCAGCCGCGTGGGGATCAATTTCTCCACCTTCGGACCCATCAAGGTGTTTGCTACCGGCGAGTGGGGGGTGAACCTGGTGCGAAGCGAGACAACGTTCAATGCCGGTGCAAGCACGGATCAAGGGTTCGGCGTGATCAGTCAGGGCACGCAGTCTGTCTTCAATGCCCGCCTTGGTTTCCTCGGCGTCGACTTCGGCCGGTTTGGACGCCTCTCTTTCGGGAAAGAGAACTCTACCCACTACGACATAGCGGGCTATACGACGGATCGCTTCAACGTGTTTGGCGGCACGGCGACCACAACCTATGTGGCGGGGACGGATGGCGGGCAATCTGGTACTGGACGCGCTGACCAAGTCATCATGTACCACCTGAAATTCGCCAAAATCATCGACTTTGGCGCGCAGGGACAGTTACGCAGTGGCGACACTCCGCAGGCCTTCAATGGCTTCGGCTTTTCGTTGCAGGCGGCAGTGCTTCCAGGACTGAAGATTGGCGGCGCTTATAACAAGACCTACTTCAACCAGCAGCTTACGCAGGCGGTATTCAATGGTGGTCACACTGATTATTGGACTTTGGGCGGGAAAGGCGACTGGCGCAACCTGGAATGGGGCGCAGTTTGGGCGCGCCAAACCAATGGGGACATCGCATTCATTCCCAACCCGGCGGGAGGCCCGGAATCTGTGGCTGTGGGCTTCTCCGCCA
>Ga0070714_100002390_pt1 | contig 13807 bp, 6 predicted proteins | sample LARL83metaG_FD_65450 | JGI IMG/M metagenome (GOLD analysis project Ga0070714, IMG submission 65450) | Corn, switchgrass and miscanthus rhizosphere microbial communities from Kellogg Biological Station, Michigan, USA - LAR L8-3 metaG | ecosystem: Host-associated > Plants > Roots > Rhizosphere ...
ATTTTAAGGACATCAATGCCGATCTGAAAGATCAAGCCGCGAACATCCGCCAACTCATGGCCGCCGTGGCCGCGGAAACCGGCAATAGCAATTCCAATAAAGTCGTAGCTCGCTAAGACGTCGCGAAGCTGCCATTCGGTTCGGGCTGAAGGCCCGATATAGGAGAGCCCACGGCGTGCCAAGCGCCGCCTTGGGGATGCAGGGGCTAGCCAATCTCTCCCGATGCCGCGGGCCATCGGTAGTGATTGGCAATTGTCTAAAATACGTTACCATGGGCCCACAGCACAATCCGCTCGTTTGGCGAAATCCGCGCATCTCCGGATTGGCTCGTGTGAATGACTATTTCCGTTTCAATCGTGGAAGACGACGCCGAGGTTCGTCGCAGCCTGGCGCGCCTGATCAACAGTTCTCCCGGCTACCGTTGCGTGAGCGAGTATCCGAGCGCCGAGGAGGCGCTGGAGGGCATTCCCAAGGTGAAGCCGGATGTCGCCTTAATGGATATCAATCTGCTCAATCTCAACGGCGTGGAATGCGTGCGGCGTTTGAAACCCCTGGTGCCGGCCACCCAGATTATCATGCTGACGGTTTATCAAAACACGGAACATATTTTCAATGCGCTGGCGGCGGGTGCGACCGGTTATATGCTGAAGCAGACGCCGCCGGCGGAATTGCTGGCGGCCATCAAGGAAGTCCACGAGGGCGGCTCGCCCATGAGCAGCCACATCGCGCGCAAGATAGTGCAATCGTTCCAGCGGCCACCCGAAGCAAAATCGGACGCCGATACCTACAGTTTATCCCCACGCGAGGCGGAAGTGCTGGATTTGCTGGCCAAAGGGTTTTTGTACAAAGAGATCGCGGACGCCATGCACGTGAGTTATGCCACCGTCCACACCCACATCCGGCACATTTACGAAAAGCTGCACGTGCGTTCGCGGACCGAAGCCGTCGCGAAGCATTTGCGCAACCGCCCGTCGCCGGCTACGGGTCGTTAGTTCCCCCCTTGATTTTAGCAGCCACCCTGCGGGCCGGACGCCCTCGGCAGGAACGAAACATCATCATAATTGGTGATACCCGAGGGGATAATTTAGATTCATACTTTGAAGCATGTTCCTACTTTCCCAAGTACGAAATTGCGCGGGCCATGCGCCCCGGCGGATTCGCACCTGGGATAACGAGCTACAAAGCAAGCAACCAATTCAATAGAATCCATTCCCTACGTCCGACCGTGAACGCCGATCCGCATCGGCGCGGGCGCTTGCGAATGTGAAATGCGAATACTATGAAAAATCATCAGTCAGCTCCCTCAGCGACTCTCAAACAAATTGTTTCCCATACCATGCCGGTCCCCAACGCCTGGCGGGGCATGCGGGTCGCGGCGGGGATGGTGATGCTTGCCGGAGCCCTGGCGGCGCCGCAGCAAATTCACGCGGCCAGCCAGGCGTGGACCAACGCGCCCGTGGACAGCAACTGGGCCAACACCAACAACTGGGTCGCGAGATCGATTCCGGGCGGCATTAATACGATCAATACGGACGTGGCCAGTTTTACCAACGCCCTTCCCGTCAGCGGCATTGGCGGGGTGTCCAATCCCATCACCAATGACTTCGACCGGGAAATTGGGGGTATCCTGTTCGATTCCGCCAATTGCGGCGCTTATGTGTTCGGGAGCAGCCTGGACAACAATTACCTCAACATTGCTCAGGGCACGAGCGACGGCATCATGATGAGCGCGGCGGTGATAAACCCCATCACTTTCAATCAGGCCCTTCGCATCCGCCTCCCCAGCAGCACCAACGGCCGATACAATTTCACCAACAATGCAGTTCCGGCTACCGCGACCATGTTTATCGCCGCGGTGACGAACACTTCGGCCAGCACCCGGCCGATGACGCTCACGTTGTCCGGCTCGAACACCGGAACAAATACAATTGCGCATATCGACGACCAGGCGAACGCCTCGGGCGCCATTCAGATTTTCAAGGAAGGCGCCGGCCGATGGATTCTCTCCGGACCAAATGACATTGCGCAAAAGACCAGCGCCGGCTTGATCGCTGGCGTCTTTGTCGAAGGTGGAACGCTCGAAGTCCAGGACCCCGCCTCGCTCGGGACAATCACCGTCGGAAATTTATATGTCACCAATAGCGTGCTTCAAATTGATAATGTCACGCTCAATAACGCCGGCATCACCCTCCGAAACGGCGGCACCATCCGGCTGAGCGGAGTCGGCACCGTGAACAACGTCACCATGAGCACGATTACCGGCAACAGCGCCACCCTCGCGACGACGAGTGCCGCGGACGCGATGACGGTCACGGCGGTCACCGCCGGCGCGGTGGACAGCGTCCTGCACACGACCGGCCCCGGGATGGTTTCGTTGCCCCAGGGTAACACCTACATCGGCAAGTGGTCGGTGGACGGCGGGACTCTCCAAATTTCTGGCACCGGCGCATTGGGGACGGGCGGAAATCTGAACATTAATGCGGGCGGCGTGTTTGACACCACACCGATCGGCGCCGGCTTGTATATTCTGGACACCAAGGCCTTGAGCGCGAATGGCACTGGCACCGCCGTCGGTTCCACAGCCGCCACCATCTCGGCCGATCCCGGTGGCACGGTGGATTTTTCCTCCAGCGCGCTCACTTTGACCTTTACCCCGACGAGCTTCGCGGGTGACACCGGGCATCCGGCGCTCTTCTGCTCACGCGGCACCTTGGCGTTCCACGGTAATTCGATCACGGTCAACAATGCTTCCGGCACACCGTTGGGCATCGGCACCTATCAACTGGTCCATCAGGCCAGCGGCAACATTTCTTCCAGCGGCGGCTTCGTGACGCTGATGACCGGCAGTGGCCTGGCTGCGGGAACCATCGCTGAAATCAACGCCGTCGGCGGTGACTTGAATCTAGTCGTGAGCTCCTATACTCCCAAACCGCTGGTTTGGACCGGCAACGATCCGTTGTTGCCCGGCGTCTGGGACCGGCAGACTTCCACCAACTGGCTCGCAGGATCAACGCCTTCCACGTTTAACATTTATGACCAGGTCACCTTTAATTCCACCGGCTCCGCTCATCCAAGCGTTTCTCTCGCGGCGGTGATGCAACCCAGCTCCGTCGTCGTGGATACCAGCGCGAACGATTATACTTTTACCGGCGCGGGCCAGATCGCCGGCGGAACCAGCCTAGTGAAAATCAATAGCGGCACCCTGAATCTCCAAACCCCCAATACTTACAGCGGCGGCACCATCGTCAGCAACGGCGTGATCAAACTCGGCATTGACGGCGGCCTTCCCAGCACGGGGCCGACCGGGACAAATGATGTCACCATTTACAGCCCGGGCGTGTTTGACCTCAATAACTTCACTAACGCGATCAACGGGTTGAACGGAAACGGCACCATTGATATCACAGGCGGCAACACCTCCACCCTGGAGTTTGGTTTTAACGGCGACAGCGGCCTGTTCAGCGGCGCTATTCAGAACACCTCCGGCACGCTGGGTATCATCAAGACCGGCACCGGTACGGAAACGTTGACGGCGTCGAACAGCTATGTCGGACCGACGATTATTGATCTCGGCACGTTGCGGGTCACCAACCAATACGCTTTGGGCGCCGGCAACAGCCTGGTGGCCATCAGCAACGGCATATTGGACATGAATACCAGCCTGATTGTTTCGAATCTGAACGGCGGCGGCTTCGTTATTAATTCGAGCACGGCCACGAACACGCTGACCGTTCAGACCGACTCGATTTACAGCGGAATCATCAGCGGCAAAATCGGCGTCTTCGTCAACGCCGGCACGCTCCGGCTCAATGGCGCGAATACTTACAGCAATGGGACCATTCTTGCCGCGAACGCCACCTTGGCAATCGGTAGCGGCGCGGCGAACCCCGGACCAGGGACGGTGATTGCCAGCAATAATGTGACGATCAGTCAGGTGACCACAGGGCCCGCCTCGACCTTTGCGCCTCCGGTAACCACCGTGGATGGCGCCACCGTGAAGTTCACTTCAGGAACGACACAAAACAGCTGGGGCAATCAATTCAACGGCAGCGCTTTGGCCACCAATATATTTAGCGGCGGCAATATGAGCATCGGGGGCGCGCTTTCGTTCTCCAACTTCGCGGGAACCGTCATCATTACGAACGGCGGAGTTCGCTGGTTCAATGCCTCTGGTGGTGGCGACAACACCATGTTCGATTTCATGGCGAATGGCGGCTGTTTCGCTCGGGACAACGTGGATGTCATCCACTTGGGCGCTTTGTTCGGCAATGGCTCCATCACCGGTCCTTCGGTGAGTTCTCCGGCAACTTATCTGATCGGTGGCAAAGGCATCGATTCCGAGTATTCCGGAACCATCACCGGTTCCAACAACATTGTGAAAGTCGGGCCGGGCACGTTGACTTTGGACGGCTTCACTCAGTCTGTTTTGTCGACCGACAGCACGACCTTCACGAACTACGAATATGACACGGCGATTTCGAACCTGAATTCCACCACGATCAGCAACGGCGTGTTGGCGCTGGCTTCGCCGAACAACCTGAACGCCTCCCCGACCATTACCCTCGCAAATCCCACCGCTACGCTGGACGTGTCGAGCATGGGCTATGTGACGAACTTTACTGATCTTGGCGGCAATGCGGATTCGGCGATCGTGACCAACGGCATCTTGACCCTGGTGGCTTACACTCAAATGGGCGCGCCTCAAGTGCTTTGGGGCGTGGGCGGCATCAAGGGCAACGGCGTGATCAACAATGGCACGATTCATCCGGGGCTCCCCGGCGTGGCCGGCACGCTGACCATCACGAATGCATTGGGCGTCCTGGCTGGCGCGACCAACGCCTTCGATTTGTCCGATGACGCGTCCGGCGTGAATGCCGCGAGCGACTTGCTCAGCGTGCAAGGCAGCATCGGGCTTCAAGGATCAAGCTTCATCGGCCTCAACGCCTTAAAGGGCACCATCAATACCGGCAAATATCAGTTGATCAAATACACGGGCGCTTTGACGAATGAAAGCGGCGTGGTTCCGCTCGGAACAGTGCCCAACCTCACCATTGGCGGCACGCTTCCCGCCACGACACGCGCGAGCATGGTGCTCAGCAATGGCAATGGCGAACTGGATGTGTTTGTGACCAGTCTCAATACCACCAACCTGGTCTGGTCGGGCGCCGACGTCACCAACGTATGGGACATCGTGGGCGCTTTCAACTGGACCAATAGCCTCGCGGCGGCGTCCATGCAGTACTATCAGCAGGACAATGTAACCTTCGACGATACCGCGCTCACCAATACTGTCGTCCTGGTCGGCAGCCTGGCGCCCACCACCCTCACCGTGAACACTGCCAGCAATTATCTGTTTGGCGGCAGCGGCAATATCATTGGCGATACCGTGTTGACCAAGGCCGGCGCGGGCAGCCTGACCTTGACCAACACCACCGGTGATACCTATAACGGAGGCACCATCGTTAATAGCGGTGTTTTGAAAGCTGGCACGGACAGCGGTGGCAATCAAAACGATCTCGCGTTCGGCACGGGACCGATCACGGTCAACACCGGCGGCGAATTGCGCTTCGGCGGCAACGGCGGCGGAACCGTCGTCAATCACTTCATCACCAATGCGATCATCGTCAACGGCGGCGTGGTCAAAGCCCAGGATGGCGCGCAGCACCTGACCAATTCCACGGTGATGATCAATGCCGCTGGCGGATCGTTGCAGACCGTGTTCTCAACCAAAAATCTCGTGTTGGATTCGCCCCTGAACGGCACCGGCAATGTGACCATCGCCTCCAGCGTTCCCACCAACGCGGCCGGACAGGTGATCCTGAACAATCCGACCAACCAGATTAGCGGGACGGTCACGATTTCGACCAATGGCAACCTGGCCTTGACCGGCTTCGCCGGCCTTTCCAACAGCGTCACCATCGATGTGCAACAGGGCGGCGTGCTCGATTTCACCGCTCGCTCCAATTCCAGCTGGGCGGTTGTATCCGGCCAGACCCTCAAGGGTAACGGAATCATCCGCGGCAAATCCCTCACCGCCGCTGCGGGTTCCACCGTGGCTCCCGGCATCACCGGCGCGTTGGGCACCTTGACCGTGACCAACAATAGCAGCACGAATTTCGCCGTGCTGACATTGAACGGCACCACCCTGATGGATATCAATCGCGCATCGGCGATCAATTCCGACCGCATCGTCAACGCGAGCGGCACCAATATTTTTGGCGGCACGCTCACGGTAAACAACCTGGGCGCGGCGCCTCAGGCGGGTGACACCTTCCAGTTGTTCACGAGCGGGATTAACACCGGCGGATTTACCACGCTCAATCTGCCGACCCTGGCCACCGGCTTAAGCTGGAGCAATTCGTTGGTCGCAAATGGAAAACTCACCGTGATCTCGGTCCCGGTCGCTCCCACCATCTCGCCCGCGATCACGAACTTCAGCTTGGCGGGAACCAGTGTGACGCTCAGCGGCACCAACGGCCAGCAGGGAGCGACCTATTATTTGCTGTCCACCACCAACGTCGCCTTGCCGATCAACCAGTGGAAGACGGTTGCGACGAACGTGGCGGGTGGCGGCAATTTCTCGTTCACCGACACGAATACCGTCACGTCGAGCGCCGCCCAGCAATTCTACCTGCTGAGCAGCACCAACTATAATCCGTAACCGGATTGCTCGCCTATCGGCTCAGCCGAGCCGAACCGCGAGATAAGTGAATCAACAGCCAGGCACGCGCAAGCGTGCCTGGCTTTTTGCCTCATTCGGATTGATTTTGGATGTCGGATTTCGGCCTTCGGATTTTTATCCGTGTCAGTGTCCAACCGCCCCTTAACAATTCGTGTAATTCGTGTAATTCGTGTAAAACCGTTGCTGTTCAGTCTTCGTTCCCTTCGTTTGCTTCTGCAAGAATTGTCCGCATCTGTGTTCATCCGTGTTCATCTGTGGCCAAAACGCAATTTGTTCCACCGCCGAGGCGCCGAGGCGCAGAGGAGAAAAAACAAAACAGAAATCCTGAAAACCCTGTGCCCTTCAGTGGCAGAATGGATTTCAGTGGTCCGCTTGCCCTGTGCTGTCCCATTCGGATTTATTTCGGATTTCGGATTCTATCCCGAGTCCATCCGTGGTTGAAAATATCTTTATCTGATTCCTCTGCTTTCTCCGCTACCTCCTGTTAAATGTCTTCCGCTTTTTCCCGTCGTCCTCCGTTTCCTTCGCTTCTGTAAGAATTTCCCGCATCCGCGTTTGGCTCATTCGGATTTCTTTCGGATGTCGGATTTCGGCCTTCGGATTTTATCCGTGTCGCTATCCAACCGTCGCAACAATTCGTGCTGATTCGTGTAATTCGTGTGAACCCGTTGCTGTTCTGCAGATCAAAGCGATTAAAGGGGTCGGGTGGCTCTGCTTCCACACCTTGGACCCCTGAAAACTTGAAACTGGAAAATCAGTCCGCAGACTATTTTGCCTTGGCAACGCCCGCCAAACCATGCCAAATAAAACATGGACGGCCGCTCGGTGTGGCTGACGGTGTTGAAACAAACCAAAGCTGTGCCAACAGGTATATCACGGGCATCCAGTGCGTCCTGGCCGCGAGTGGCGGCGCTCACGGTCGCGATTGCGCTGGTCGTCGGCATCAATGTCTTATGGTGGAAGTTGGACCAGCGCGCCAACAACCACGCGGACATGGTCGACCACACGCATCAGGTGATTGCTTGCCTGGAAGAGACTCTTTCACGCGCGTCCGATATGCTGGTCGGCCAGCGCGGATATTCCCTCACCCACGACGTCGAATATCTCCAACCCTTCGTGGTCGCCACCAACCGCATGCCGGTTCTCATTCACGCGTTACAGGATTTGACGCAGGATAATCCCGTCCAACAAAAGTATCTGCAAAGGCTCAATTCCCTGTTGGCCAGCCACGAAAAACTCAACCGGGAACACATTGATCAACTGATAGGCGGCAACCCGTCGACTCCCGATCTCGAATTTCGGCGTACCGTCAAGGAGAGCCTGGACGCGATCCGCGGGGTGACGGACCAAATGATCAAAGAGGAAAATCGGCTCCTAGTGTTCCGCCGGGCGACACTGGCCGGTGATACGCGATTGGTGACTTTGGTCAATATTGTCAGTGGTTGCGTCAGTGTGGCGCTGCTGCTCGGCGTCTTCATTGCATTATGGCGCGAAAATTCCCGCCGCCGGGTGGTCGAAGGGGAGTTGTGGGCGTCGCAGGAGGAATTGGAAGATCGTGTCCGCGAGCGCACCGAGTCGTTGAGTCGCAGCGAGGAGAGATTGCGGCTGGCGCAACAGGCGGCGCGAATCGGCTCCTTCGAGTGGAACGCCGCGACCGAAGTGGATACCTGGACGCCTGAATTGGAAGCGATGTACGGCCTGCCCCCGGGAGGCTTTGCCCGAACCCTGAAGGCCTGGGAAAATTTAATTCATCCGGACGACCGCGCGGAGGCGGTGGCGCGGATAAAGCTAGCTCTGGAAACCGGCATGCCCACCGAGGGCGAATGGCGCGTTATCTGGCCGGACGGAAGCGTGCACTGGTTGTTTGGACGCTGGCAGGCGTTCCGGGATGCGTCGGGGCGGCCCTTGACGATGACGGGCGTCAATATTGATATCACCGAGCGCAAACGCCTCGAGCGGGAGATCATCGAAGCCAGCGACAGTGAAATGCGCCGCATCGGGCATGATCTTCATGACGGGATCGGCCAGCAATTGACGGCGCTGGCTCTGTTCTGCGCCAGCGTGCAGCATGAGATGCAAACCGGTGCCCCCCAATTCATCCAATCTTTCAAAAAGATTGGCGCCGAACTGCAAGCGATCATACGGCAAATTCGGATGCTCTCGCATGGGCTCGCGCCGGTCTCCTTCGAGGAAAATGGACTGCCGGAAGCCCTGCGCAAACTGGCTGGCGATACATCTTCGGCTGCCAAAGTGAATTGTGAATTCGAAGAAACGGCGACGGCACCCTGCTGTGATTCGCAGACCGCGGCGCAGTTGTACCGCATCGGACAGGAAGCTGTGACCAACGCGCTTAAGCACGGACGGCCAACCAGGATCCGCATTGCGCTGAATTCTGCGCCGGAGCGGACCGAACTGACGGTGAGCGATGATGGTAGAGGTTTTTCTCCGGAGACAAGCAACGGCAGCGGCCTGGGTTTGCGCGCGATGAAATATCGCGCCGACTTGATCGGGGCTGAGTTGCGGATTAATTCTCAGGCGGGGCAGGGGACGCGAATCACCTGCACCATTCACCGAAAAATTTGAAATAAAGCGCTTCTCAAAGGAATAAATGAATCAGCCACAACCTCCCGAATCTTCCATCTCGAGCGCCGGCCGCAAACGGATTTTGGTCGTGGACGACCATCCGATGATGCGCGCCGGTTTGACCCAATTGATCAGCAAGCAGCCGAGCATGGAAGTCTGCTGCGAGGCCGGCAGCCCTGCGGACGCGATGGCCAGCATTCCCTGTTGCATTCCGGACCTGATTATTGCCGACCTCACGATGAAGGGCGGCGGCGGCCTGGAGTTCATCAAGGACGCCCGGGCGCGTTTCGAAAACATTCCCATCCTGGTGGTGTCCATGCACGACGAGCGGGTCTACGCTGAGCGTGCGCTGCGGGCCGGCGCCTCGGGTTACATCATGAAAGAAGAGAGCGCCGAGCACCTGGTTTCGGCCATTCAGCGGGTGCTCGACGGCGGCGTTTACCTCAGCGAAACCATGTCATCCCGGGTTTTGAAGAGCATGTCGGGAACAAATGTCCGCAACCCGGATTCACCCCTGCAAAAGCTCACCGACCGGGAATTTGAAATCTTTCAATACATCGGCCGCGGCAACACGACGGACGAAATCGCGAAACAACTGCATATCAGCCCCCGAACCGTGGATGTGCACCGCGCGCAGATCAAAGAAAAGCTGAATTTGAAAAGCGGCACCGCTTTGGTGCATTACGCGGTGCAGTGGTTTGGGAAGGAAGGCTGAGGTTGGCGTTATTCTGGTGAGGCATTGGGCGGCCTGGCCAGTTGCAATCGCGAAGCCATACTCGCCGCAGCCGTGGCTTCGGGCAGACGTCCGGCTTCGGCATAGGCGGCCGAGAGTGTGCTGATTAAGGACGGCTGCTTGAATCCCGTAAGCCGGCAGGCCCGTTCCGCTAATTGGACCGCTTCCCCGCCATTTCGCACCGTCTTATTCGTACAGGTCGTCAGCACATACGCGAGATTGTTGAGGGCCTGGATATTGTCGGGCTCGCGCAAGAGCACCAGTCGATACTGGGCGATGGTCTGTTGAAAATCGCCCGTCTGGAAGAGCAGCGCGGCCAGGTTCAATCGCGTTTCATTTTTTGCGCCCAGCCGCACCGCGATATTCAGATGGGCGATAGCCTCGCGGTTTCGGCCCAAAGATTGCAACGCACGGGCCAGACCCTTGTGCAATTCGGCCACCTCGGGCCGGACCCGGAGCCCGGCGGCATATTCGGCGCACGCCTCGGTGAAACGGCCTTGCACAATATAAGTCATGCCCAGATTTGCCCGCAGGTCCGGGGCGTCGGGCCGGGATTGCAATGCCGCTTTGAATTCCTCGGCGGCTTCCGAAAATTGCCCGCGCCTGGCGAGAATGACCCCGAGATCATTGTGCACCGGCCACGCGGCCGCGTTTTTGGCGAGAGTATCCCGCAGCAATCCTTCCTGCGTGGCGAAAATCCGGGCCCGTTTGAGTGACAGCAACGAAAGGGCTGAAAGCAATGCCACGGCGGTAAGTTGAAAGACTGTCCGGTTCGGCAAAGCGGCCGCTCCTCCAGCCGCCAGGGAGACGAGAGCAATCATTGGCAGGTATTGCAGATGGTCGGAAACCTGGAACTTAGTAAAACATTGCGCGTCGAAGAATCCCAGCGCGGGAAACAAGAGGATCGCGAAGCAACCCACTCCGAACAGCGCGTGTTTTCCCCAACCGCGCCGGAATTTCCAACAGACGAGGAAAACGGCGCCGAAGAGCGCCACCGGCAAAAAGGCCGCCAGCGCGGAAACGTCCGTTCGCCAGCGCGGATAAAACACGGTCAGATTTACCGGCCAAAACGCTTTGCCGCAGTAGAACCAGAAATTCCGCGCGGCGATGGACAGCCGTTCCCCGAAGCTTTCCGGTGGCGCAATCTCTCCGGCGAGCGCCTGGTACTTTTGAAACCAGATCGACATCAACCCGAAAGCCAGCGCCAGGATGAAATAAGGCGCGGTATGCAGAAGATCGCGCCTTGTAATTCGGTTGCGTTGCCACGCAGCGCAACCCAGCACGGTCATTGGCAACATGATGGTCGTGGTTTTGCTCAGCAAGGCCAGCACGAACGCCACCAACGAGAGCCCAAACCACCCGGTGCCGGACCATTGAGCGCGCCGCGGTCGCGTGCCTTCATCGGAAGGATACAATGACGACGCTTCGTAGCGCAGGTATCCCCAGAAGCTCAGGAGAAAAAACGGCAACGACAGCGTATTTTTCAATTCTGCAATCCGCGCCACCGATCCGACGGCCACCGGATGAACGGCGAAAATCGCGGCGGCCAGCCAGGCGCCGCGGATTTTCAATTGGGCGAGGACGCGCCAAAGCAATAAGGCGCTGATCGCCTGGAGCAGTATGTTCGCGGCGTGATAGCCGTTGGGATTGTTTCCCCACATCAGCCATTCCAGTCGCCAGGCGCAGAGTGTCAGCGGGAAATCGGTTTGGAACCAGACCGAGCGCGCGGTGAGTTCGCCGGTAAAAAGCGGGTTGGCATCTTTTATCAACCGTTCGTCATCCATGACGAAACTTCCCGGCAGAATGGGAAGATAGATCACCAACACCAGCGCAAAAATGAAAAGCGCGCCCACGGTGAAATGGGTCTTGCTCCACGAGGGATTCCGGATGCCCTGAAACCAGGATTGAACGCTCAAAGGCCCAATCGCATGGCTTGGAGCAGATAAAGAGCTCAGGTTTTGGACGACGCCTCCCTTGGCACAATCCCCGTGTGCGTGGAGGTTGCTCATATCACTCGATCAGGTGCTGTGAAAGAAAAGCCGGACGGCAACTGCCTCGAAAGGTGCAGGACACCTCAGTCCTGGGTAAAAAGCGTTGCCGTCCGGAAATTGAGATCATTTTTGTGACGAGCCGCGGCAGGATATTTCCCGTTGCAACGCGTCAAACTTATGGCGTGATTTTATCCGGCTTTTCGGAATGTGATATTGGAGGAACTGCGTTACGCGAGCACAGATTCCAGCGGCTCATCTACGTAATTTCTTTAGATGGAAATAGGGAAAATGGAGGTAAGATAACGAGGCAATATCATTCCAAAATGTTGGCGGTTTTATTGGTGATTTTGCGCTTTCCGAGGGTTTTCGCCGGTGGCTGCGCGGGTGAACCGATGGCCTTCGAATTGCTTAACTCTCTTGTGCGGTCGGCGCCAGGCAATTCGTGAACGACAACGCACTATAACATAACCCGCTTGTCGCCCTGTTCACACCGCTGAAACAAAGTAATAAAGTATATGAAAATCCAAACCTCACGTAAGGCGGGCTTCACGCTCGTTGAAATCATGATCGTGGTCGCCATCATCGGCCTTCTGGCCGCCATTGCGATCCCGAACTTCATCAAGGCTCGTGAAACGGCCCGGAAGAATACCTGCATCAACAACCTCCGCCTGATTGACGGCGCCATCCAGCAATGGGCGTTGGAAAGCGGAGCGAGCAGCACGACGACCGTCGTGGAAAGCTCGTTGACCCAGTACCTGAACCGCGCCGGCACCGGCGTGATCAATGGTACCGCCACTGGTGGCGTGCGTTGCCCCTCGAGCGGAACTTACACGGAATCGACCGTGAACAAGCCGCCGGTTTGCTCGCTGTCCTCCTCGAACGGTCACGCTCTTCCGTAATCGTCTGTTAGTTTTGATTCGCAAACCCGAAGCCGAAAGGCTTCGGGTTTTTTGTTCCCAACGGAAAATTTCGAATGTCGCCCTGACCAGAGAAGTCGATACACTTTGGACAGCCTGATGAATGGATCGAAAAAACAATGGTGGATTTGCCTGCTGCTGGCGGCGGGAACGGCCCTGCTGTATTGGCCGGTGACGCGCCATGGATTCATCGGTTTTGATGACAACCAATATTTAACCGGCAATTGGCACATTCGTTCCGGCATGACCTGGACCGGAATTGCCTGGGCATTTCGGACGGGGTATGCGTCGAACTGGCATCCGCTGACGTGGATTTCCCACATGCTCGATTGCCAGTTTTACGGGTTGAATCCGGCGGGGCATCATTTGACCAGCCTGTTCATTCATGCGGCCAACAGCGTGCTGCTTTTTGTCTTGTTATATCAGATGACCGGCGCCCTCTGGCGCAGCGGATTTGTGGCCGCCTTGTTTGCCTGGCATCCGTTGCACGTCGAGTCCGTGGCTTGGGCGGCGGAACGGAAGGACGTCTTGAGCGCTTTTTTCTGGCTGCTCACGATGCTGGCTTACCTGCACTACACCCGGAAAAGAACCTCGGCGGAAAGGCCGCCGCGAAGCCAGCGCGCCGGTTCAGGTTATTATGCCATGGCGTTGATCTTGTTTGCCTGCGCGTTGATGTCCAAGCCGATGGCGGTGACACTGCCTTTTGTCTTGTTGCTGGTGGATTTCTGGCCGCTGGAGAGATTTTCGAGTTCTAATGCGAGCAAGCCGACATCCGACGTCGCGACAGCGGCGGGGAACCGGGAGATCTTGAAATTTTTGATCCTGGAAAAACTGCCCTTCTTCCTACTGGCGCTTATCGCGAGTGTCATCACGTTTAAAGTGCAACAGGCGGGCGGGGCGG